>Ga0315912_10002561_pt1 | contig 19121 bp, 9 predicted proteins | sample VfabasoilMG_FD_204469 | JGI IMG/M metagenome (GOLD analysis project Ga0315912, IMG submission 204469) | Garden soil microbial communities collected in Santa Monica, California, United States - V. faba soil | ecosystem: Environmental > Terrestrial > Soil > Garden | place: USA: California...
CTTCTTCTCCAATATCCAGACCAAACCGCTCGGCCATTCGATAGAGCGTCCGCCTGTCAATGCCTAGAATTTTTGCGGCTTTGACTTTATTCCCCTTCATCTCTTTCAGCACGCGAATCAGATGCCGTTTCTCAACTTCCTCCAAAGTCAGGTACGCATCATGTGCGAACTCCTCTCGAGACAGCTTCCTCTCCTCCTCGTCGAGAGAGCCTTGTCGCACCGCCTCAGGTAAATCTTCCGGGGTCACAAGCGGCCCATGACTTAAAGAAACGGCCCGTTCGATCGCATTCTCAAGCTCCCGCACATTACCAGGCCACCGGTATTGTGTGAGCACGGCAATGGTTTCCGGAAGGATCCCCCGGACGACAGTCGGCCCTCCGGACGACGCCTTCTGGAGAAAATGATGCGCCAGCATCGGAATATCTTCCCGGCGCTCCACCAGCGAAGGCAGTGTAATCCTGACGACATTCAACCGATAGTAGAGGTCATCACGGAATTTTCCTTCTTTGACGTACTGCTCCAAATTCCGGTTCGTCGCCGTAATGATCCGCACATCCACCTTCACTGATCCCGTACCGCCGACGCGGCGCACTTCCTGGTCTTGCATGACGCGCAGCAGCTTGACCTGTAATGCCGGACCAAGCTCCCCGATTTCGTCTAAAAACAGGGTTCCGCCGTTTGCGGCCTCGAACAGCCCGGCTTTCATGCCGACCGCGCCGGTAAACGCACCCTTCTCATACCCGAACATTTCAGACTCCAACAGCGTATCCGGCAGCGCACCGCAGTTGACCGGAATGAACGGCTTATCCCGGCGAGGCCCGTTCACATGGATCGCCCGCGCAATCAGTTCTTTTCCTGTTCCACTTTCTCCTTGGAGCAATACCGTACTCTTGCTGTCGGTCACCCGGGCGACCAACTTATACACTTCGAGCATCGCCGGGCTGCTGCCCACCAACGGCGACCACTCATCCATTCCTTTACTCTTGCCCTTGAGTTCCTCGCGAAATCGGGCATTTTCACGCAACAGATGGCAGTGGTCGAGGCTCCGGTGCACGACGAGCTTGATCTCCTCTTTTTTGAACGGCTTCGCCAGATAGTCGTACGCCCCTTGTTTGATCGCTTCGATTGCCCCTTCCAGAGATCCGAATGCGGTCAATACCACGACTTCCGTATCGGGGCTCATCCGTTTGAATTCACGCAAAACCGTCAGTCCATCGACCGCGCCCATCCGGATATCGGTCAACACCAGATCCACGCGCCCTTGTCGCCCGCGTGCGATCACCTCTTCTCCGCTGGCAAACGCCTCGACAGCATAGCCTTCCTGCCTCAGGGCATCGGCCAGGAGTTCACGCGCGACCGCATCGTCATCGGCCACAAGAATGGTCGCCGTATGCATCGATCCCCTCATACCACCGCCGGCTCAGTTTGTAATCCAGGCAAGGTCATTGTCACTGTGGTACCACGCCCCACCTCACTGTCGATTGAGAGCTCGCCCCCATGGGCCACAACCGTTTCGCGGCTCAAGAATAACCCTAAGCCGCTCCCCTTGCCAACCGCCTTCGTGGTAAAAAATGGCTCGAAGGCTTTCTGTGCGTCGGCTTCCGGCATGCCGCATCCCGTATCTTGCACGGCAATCACGATGACCAGCGGAGACATCGCCTCGGCCACACGGCGGCCTCGCTCAAGTTCATCCGGCGAAACCGGGCGGCATTCAACCGAAACAGTCACAGTGCCCTGAGGTGGGGTGGCAGCTAGGGCATTGGCTAAAAGATTGACCAGCACTTGATGCATTTTCTCCGCATCGGCCCACGCGAGCGGAAGGTGCTCAGGAATCACCACCGTCAATGCGATTTCTTTCGCATGGAAGGCCGGCTCCATGAGTACGGCCGCAGGATTGATCACCTGCTCCACGGGCAGCCACTTCGGTTGAGGCTGGCGAGGTCGGGTCGAGGACAGCAAGTCCTGAATAATGCGCACCACTCGCGTCAGCTGCTCATCAATGACGGTCACCCGCTTCCTCATATCAGGCGTCAAGGCCGGCTCCTCCGCCAGCGCTTGCACATGCCAGGCAATCGAATGCAATGGCGTCCCCACCTCATGCGCCACCGAGGCCACCAATTGGCCTACCGCGGCCAGCCGTTCAGACCGGTTGAGCCGATCCTTCGCCTCGACGAGCTGCGCATTGGCTTTCAGAAGATTCTCAGTCTCTTGCGCCAGCGCCGCCCGCGCCTCCGCCTCACGGGCTTTGCGTTCCTCCCAACTCATGCCGAGATACGCGACCAGCAACAACACCCCGGCCACGACGCTCCGATTGATGACCGCCGCCTGAAACCGACCGGGCTTGGTCGGCTGCAGCAGACCTGAATAGGTCGCAGCCACACACGCCAGCACGGTTACCAGCATCAAGGTCCGGTTACGCAGAATCGCGACCAGCAAGATCGGCAGCACGTATCCGTATGCGCCGACGACGTTGACGGGGGCAAACTCTTCAATGACAAAGATGACAAGAAAACAGGCGGCCGCAATGCTCAGGATGAGATGGTTACGGTGCATCATAGTCGGTCGTTGGTTCTGCCTGAATCCAAGGCTGTGTGCGGCATGTCCTTACCCAAGAGACCGTGCCGGGCGCAACTGTGCCGCAAGCTGCGTGAATCGGACATCCTGCGCCAGGTCCTCGATCGTCACATTCAATTTCCGCCGCCAATTCGGGTGTTGATCGACCGTTCCCGGCACATTCGTTTGCGCGCGCAGACCGATCACATCCTCAATATTCGCCAGGACCATCCAGGCAGGCGTGTGTGCCAGATACTGATGAATCGCATCGGCCAACTCCCAGGTCATGACCGGGGTCAAGCCTGGATCGTCGGAGACACCGGGCGGCAACAGCCCCTCTGATCGTAATGCCCCGATGATTCGCGCTTTGTCTGCCTGCCGTTCCATCAACATCCCAATTTTGGCTTGTTCAGACCCGATAAGACCCAGCTCATCACGAGTCTGAATGTCGGCTCCCTCCCAATATCCGCTTAACGTAGGAAGATCATGGGTTGTCACAACGGCAAGGGATTGGCCCGGGTACGTGCCCGGCGGCTTCCAGGCTCCAGTCTCGGTTCGCTCAAAATAGAATACCCGATAGGAGAGAACGCCTGCGCTCCTAAGCCTGTCACGCACCCAGTCCGGGACTGTGCCCAGGTCTTCTCCGATCACCAGCGTGCGTGCCCGCGTACTTTCCAGCGCAAGGATCGCAAGGAGATCTTCGGCAGGATAGTGCACGTACGTCCCCTGAGACGCAGGCGCCCCGCGAGGAATCCAAAACAGCCGGAACAGCGCCATCACATGATCAAGCCTGATCGCGCCGCCGTAACGCAGATTATTGCGAAACAACTCGATCATATACTGGTAGCCGCTCTCCCGAAGACGAAGAGGATCGGCCGGGGAAAATCCCCAGTTCTGTCCGTCCGGAGCAAACGCATCGGGCGGCGCGCCGCAATCGGCGCCCAGCGCCAACACCTCTTGAAAACGCCAGCCGTCGGCGCCATGTCGATCGCTGCCTAATGCAAGATCGTGGTAGAGCCCGATCGGCATACCGGCCTCGGCCGTCTTCTTCCTCAGCACGCCCAACTGCTCTGCCGCCAGCCATTGGAGATACAGAAAGAACCGTACCCGATGCATCTGCCGGCCCTGAAACTCACGCACCGCATCGGATGCCGGTATGCGGTATCCTTCCGGCCAGTTCGTCCACATGGTGGAGACGGAATCCGCTCGTCCCTCCTCTTCCAACGCTTGAAACAGAGCGTAGCGGATCAGCGGTTCTCCTGCTTCCAGCACGTACCTATGGAAGCTCCACCCTCGATCCGTGTGCGGCTTCAATTCCGGCTCTGCCCCTTCAAAGTTGTCCCGGAGGAAGGCCTGGTAACACAGATTCAGAATTTCGCGTTTGGCCGACGCCACGCCATCGTAATCGACCAAGTCGCTTTGCCGGGCGGCCTCGATCCGCGCGCGGAACGAAGGATCGGTCAGCCGCTCCTGCACTTCAGGCGCCGTGCGGCATTCAGAAACACCCTCAACATCGATGTACAGGTCATTAAGAAACAGTCGGCTGCTCGGGGAATAGGGGCTAATGTGATAGGGTGTCGAATTCTTCAACGCATGCAGCGGGTTGAGACCAATCATCGCCGCGCCCAGCCCCTTGCCGGCCCACTCGACGACATCGGCAAGATCGTGAAAGTCTCCGACCCCCCAATTACGTTCACTGCGCAAGGAATAGAGCTGCAGCGCCACACCCCAGAGACGGCCGCCCTGCTGAAAGCTCTCCGGAACATAGCAGCGGTCGGGAGCCACGATCAGCCGGAATCTCACAATGACGTCCGCGCTACCGCCCTGCGCGTGTACCCGCGCCTCGTAATAGCCGAGCGGCAGATCCGGCGGCAGCCCGAACGTCAGGCGAATATAGCGCCGCCCGTCAATGCTGCGTGTCTCGGCACTGGTCAGCCCTGGCCCTTCTTCCCGTTCATGACAGCGCTCACCGTTCTCTGCACACAGAAACCAATGTACGCGCACGACCGCATCATCTGCGCTCTCGCAAGGCACATACAACGACCAGAAGCCGGGCGCGTCCCCCAGCCGCAGAATGCGAACCGGATCGCAGCCCTGCACCCAAGGGCGATGGTCCCAGTCTGTCAGGGCCTCCACAAGCCCGGCCCGATGCAACGAACGAAAGCCCATCGCGGCGAGAATCGCGCGGCGGGTCTCATCCGTCGTCACATGGTGTATTCCTGCAATGTCGTAGTAATCGGCGGCAATCCCCGCCCGCTCCGCCAATAGACGAAGGAGTTCGGATTCAGGCTGGTCGTACATGCGGGGGCAGTGTGAGTGAAGCGCCGGATCAAGTCAAGGGATCTGGCGCCAGGCCCGCATGATTTATGACGGTCCGTCGTCTAATGGCTTACGCACTCGTTCCGCGTGAAGCGTAATCCGTATCTCGCAAACAAAGATGAGACAAACTTTTTCAGTCCTGCGCTTCACGAGATACGAGCGTCGAAGATCTGAGTAGCGGGTCAATGACTGCAGCAGACACGCTCAGTAATAATATGAACTAATTTAACGCATTCAGGTTGCCGGTTGAGCGGGCAATATTGACCCGGGCGGCATTGAGCTGAAAGAGAGCCGTCACCAGATTTTCTCTGGCGCGGGCCACCGCCGAGAGACCATTGGTCAATTCAAAATGACTGGCAGCCGTAATCACGGCATAGCGCTCGCGGGCCAACTCCAGTTCTTTCGTCGCCATCTTCAGGCCGGTCTGCGCAATCCTGACCTGCTCTTTCGCCGCCGCCAATGAGGCCAGTGCATCGTGGACTTCCATCTTGACCTGATTAACGACCGACCTCATCCTGAACACTTCCTGTCGTAACCGGCTCTGCGCTTCTGCGATGCGGCCTTCACGCTGCCCCCCGTCAAAAATAGGAATTTGCAGGCTCAACGCCATTTGATAGGTATCGAGGGTATTGTTCCACCGGTTGCCGATCAGGCCATAGTCCCCTTGAGCCATCAGCGATGGCAGCCGTTCTCCGGTGATCGAGGAGTAGGTCAGTTCCGACGCTTTAACACGGGTAAACTGCGCCTGGACTTCCGGACGACGTGCCAACGCATCTTCCACGGCATGCTGCGACGAAGGGATGTCCTGCACGTCCGTGGACCATTCGTCTGCCAGTACCAACCTGCTCTCATGGGGCAACGCCAACAGGTTGATCAGACCGAGTTTCGCATGTTCGAGATCGTATCGTACCGAAGATCCCCGCTGCCGTTCTGCCGCCAATTGCGCTTCGAGCCGCGCAATATCCAGTCCGGTGGCCACCCCGCCGCGCTGCCGTTGTCTCACGATCCCCAGTAACTCGCTCATGATCGATTCATTCGCCTCATGCATCTTGGCCATCGCCATGGCCTTTAACCCTTCCATGTAGAGCAGCGCCGCACTGGCCATCGTGTCAAACGTCCTCGCATCCGCTTCGAACTCGGTGGCATGCAGAGCCTCACGGGAAGCCCGCCAACGCTGGATCAGGCTGGCGCTCAACAGATTCTGAGTCGCACTGATGCGCGTATCGAAGATACTGAAGGGATCGGACCGGACCGGATCGAGTCCGAACGTTCCCCGAAACTGCGTCTGCCTGGTCTGACGCACATTGGCGGACACATTGGGCAACATGGCTCCCAATTGCGTCCGTACCTGTCCTTGGGCCTCCTGAATCCGTTCTTTGTAGAGAAGCACATCAGGGTTGTTGTCCGCTGCAGCGGCCAGCGTGCCTTTTAGAGTTAGGGTAAGATGGAGTGCCTGGGCAGACAGCGGTTCGGCCAGATCTGTCTCTTGGCCGGCCGCAAAACCGGCCTGGCTCACCCCACCCTCAAGGGCTCCGGCAAGCAAGAGGCAGACGCGCAATGGAACAGACATTCTCACCGTCTGATCACCGTTCCCTGAGACTTTCTTGAACGGATTTAAGCAGCGGGCTCAAGAGATACTCGATCACGCGGCGCTGGCCGGTCTTGATCTCCACCGTGACCGCCATGCCGGACGTAAGATGGACCTGCTTCCCCTCGACCTGGATGGTCCCCCGATCCATGCTGACCCTGGTGGGATACACCAATCCCACTTTTTCGATAGGCGCAGCGTCGCCGGAAACCGTCAAGACCCGGCCTGGAATGGTTCCATACAGGGTGAACGGAAAGGCTTCGACCTTGATTTCAACCAGCTGCCCCTCGCTTACAAAGCCGACATCTTTGTTTTCGACCTGCGCTTCCACCTCGACCGGATGTTCCTGCGGCACGACGATGAGCAGCGGTTGGGCCGGTGTCACCACGCCGCCGACCGTATGCACAGCCAGCTGTTGCACCACACCGTCGATCGGCGTCGTCAGCCGCTGCAAGTCGGCCTTTTGCCCCGCCTTCGTCACGTCCTGTGCAAGCGAGGCGGCTTTGGTTTCAGCAGCGGACAGCTCCACCTGTTTTGATTGCTGGAATTCCGAGATCATGGCCCGATAGTGCTTGTCGGCCTCTGCAAGCGCCGCCATATCTTGTTGCAATTTCTTCTTTTGTCCGGCCAGTTCCTGCGTCTTGTCAATCCGCTGTCCTTCGGCCTGCAAGAAATCCATCTTCGTCACGGCCTCATGTTCAAGCAGACGCTTGTACGCCGCTGCGCGCTCCGCCTCCATCGGGACCGTGGCTTCCAACCGGATGATATTCTCCCGGGTTTGATCAAGCGCGGCCTTGCGTTGATCAACCAGATGCTGCGCCGCCGCCACCTTGGCCTGGTACTCAGCCAGCTGATCGCGCAACAACTGCTGCTGCAACACGACGTAGGCTGGATCCGAATCGCCCGGCGCCTCGAACGTGCTCCGGCCTGCGATCAACGCCCGCAACCGCGCCGCCTCCACTTTGGCCGCTCGATATTCATTGACCGCCCGGTCGCGATCGGCACGATTGAGCGTTGGATCGAGTTCGATCAACACATCGCCCTTTTTCACAGTCTGCCCGTCCTGCACATGGATCGAGGCGATCACACCGGTTTCATACGGTTGAATCGTTTTCGAATAGCCGCTGGGAATAATTTTCCCCTGCGCCGTGGCGACGATATCGATCCAGCCAAACGTGGCCCACACCGCGCCGGCCGTGAAGACCGCCAGGATTGTCCAGAGAATTGCGCGGCCGATGGGAGAAGGAGGCGCCTGTTGAATTTCCAGCACCGCCGGCAGAAACTCCGTCGCACGGGCTGATGAGGGGGTCAGGCACCCTGCACCCAAGGTGCCTGACCCCTTTCCTGCATTTTCAGCCTGCCACGCCGCCTTCCACACCGTCCAATGCCGTGCAATCATTCCAAATGCCATGCGACCTCAGTTCCTCATACATCACAGGCAAGTGGCGAGTGGTAAGTGGCATGAGCGCGGACTCCGTAGTCCTCAGCCAGCTGGTCCGAATACCTCAACACTCACGCCTCGTCATTCGCTCCGAACCACTCGCTACTTGCCACTCGCAATTCGCCACTTCCCCTTCACCCCTCACGTTTCACGGCTGCTCCGCCGTCCTGATACTGCTGCAGCCGCGCATAGAAACTCTTCAGACGCAGCAGCTCCTCGTGGGAACCTTGCTCCACGATCTCGCCCCGTTCAACGACATAGATCCGGTGGGCCGGCCGCACCGTGCTCAACCGGTGCGCGACGATGAACACCGTACGGCCGTCGCAGATCTGCGCCATATTGCGCTGGATGACCGCTTCGGATTCGTAGTCCAGCGAGCTGGTCGCTTCATCAAAAATCAGAATGCGTGGATTGGCGACCAGGGCCCGCGCAATGGCGATCCGCTGGCGCTGCCCGCCGGAGAGCGAACACCCGTGCTCGCCGACCAACGTATCATAGCCTTCCGGCAATTCGAGAATGAACTCATGGGCGCCAGCCTGCTTGGCCGCCTGGATCACCCGTTCCATTGCCAGGCCGGGATCGGTCAGCGCGATATTGTCCCGTACTGAGCGATTGAAGAGAAAGTTTTCTTGCAAGACCACCCCCACTTGCCGCCGCAGCCAGGCCGGATCGACCTGCGCCAGATCGACGCCATCGACCAGAATGCGCCCGCGCTCCGGCACATAGAGCCGCTGGATCAATTTGGCGATCGTGCTCTTCCCGGACCCGGACCGTCCGACAAGCCCGATCACTTGCCCTGGCTCGACCGCAAACGACACTTTGCGGAGCACTTCCGGGGCATCCGGCCGATAGCGGAACGTGACATCCTCGAACCGCACCTGCCCCGCCACGTACGGCAGCGTCGTGCGGTTAGGATTGTAGGAGGCTTCCGGCTGCGTGTTGAGTACGTCTCCCAGCCGTTGAACGGAAATGCCGACCTGCTGGAAATCCTGCCACAAATTCACCAAACGCAGCATGGGTCCCGTCACTTGAGCCGACAGCATGTTGAAGGCGATCAGCTGGCCGATGCTCAACTCCCCGCCGATTACATGATAGGCGCCGACCCAGAGGACGGCCACCGTCGTAATCTTCTGAACGCCGGTGGCCACCTGACCGGCCACCGTGATCAGACTTGTCGCGCGGAAGCTCGCCCGCACATAGCCGGACAGCTGCTCTTCCCACTTGCGGAGCAGCGGCGGCTCGACCGCCATTGCCTTGACCGTCTGCATGCCGCTGACGGTCTCCACCAAGAACGCTTGATTGTCCGCGCCGCGATTGAACTTTTCATGGAGCCGGGCCCGGATTGCCGGCGTGATCGCGATCGACAGCAACGCGTAGAACGGCAACGAGGCCATCACCACGATCGTCAACATAGGACTGTAGAACCACATCACCGTCAGGAAGACGATCGTAAAGATCACGTCGAGAACCACCGTCACGGAATTGCTGGTCAGAAACTGGCGGATCTGTTCCAGCTCCCGCACCCGGGCCACCGTATCGCCGACACGCCGGGCTTCGAAGTACGACAGCGGCAGGGCCAGAAGATGGCGGAACAGTTGGGCGCCCAGGCCCACGTCGATCCGGTTGGTCGTGTGGGCAAACAGATAGGTGCGCAGTCCACCCAGGATGGCCTCGAAGACCGCCAGCGTAATCATGCCGATCGCCAGCACATGCAGCGTGGTGAAACCCTTGTGCACCAGCACCTTGTCGATGACCACTTGCGTGAAGAGCGGCGTCAGGAGCGCGAAAAGTTGCAGGAAGAACGAGGCGACCAGCACTTCGCCCAGCAGCTTCCGGTATTTGACGATCGCGGGAATAAACCAGGTAAAGTCGAATTTTAAGTCTTGCAGGCGCAGATTCGCCCGTTTGGTAAAGAGCAGCAGCTCTCCGGTCCAGGCCGATTCGAATTGCTCGCGAGACAAAATGAGCGGGCGCGCTTCGGCCGGATCTTGAATCAGCGCTTTGTCCCCATCGATCTTGGCCAGCACGACATACCGGCCATCCGTTCGCTTGGCGACAGCAGGCAACGGAGTTCCTGGCAGTTTGCTCCACTGGGTCTTGAGCAACCCGGCTTTCAATCCAAGATGTTTCGCGGCGCGTAGCAGTTCGCTATCGGAAAGAGGCTGGCCTGACTGCGCAAACTGATGGCGGAGCTGCGAGCCGTCGGCCGGGAGATCATAAAACCGGGCCAGGATCAGTAGACAGAGCAGACCCGTATCGGGAACTGCACCGGCAGAAACAGGGGTGGAATCCAAAACAGCACCCTCTCTTACCTCTGCCGACATGGAAACATCACAAGATTCTCTCTTGGAATGCACAATATTTTCGTGACTCGTGCAACGCGGAAGTCCTGTGCCTCCCGATCACTCCTTACTCTTTCCTTCACACCCCCTCACGTCTCACGTCTTTCTACTCGCCACTCACCACTTACCAGTGTCCTACTGCCAATTCGCGGCGATGATATTTTGGAAGGCCGTTTGTGCCTCTGGGGTGCCGCCACCTGTGCTGGCAGTCTCCCAAGTCACCCCGGTCTGGGTGGTGAAGGTAGCCATCGCTTGAATGAGCACATCGACTTGCGCGCTGAGGAGAGTCTGCCCATCACCGGCTTGAATCGTTTCCGTACGATTCACCGGATCCGTGTACCAATTCTGGATCGTGACAGAATCCGTCGAGCCAGCCACGGCCAATCGCAGATCATCGGCCTGGCGGCTAATCACCAGATCCTGGGAATCTATGGTGGCACCGAACCGTACCACGTCGGCGACTCCACCATTATCCTGTATGACATCCTGACCATCACCAGCGTCAAACAGGAACGTGTCATTCCCCGCACCGCCGACCATTGTATCGTCACCCGCCCCGCCGCTCAGCACGTCGTTGCCCGCCAGGCCAGAGAGTACATCGGCACCATCCGAGCCGATCAGCAGATTCGCCCCGGCACTGCCGGTCGCGTTTACCGTGCCATCCAACTCCGACGCATCGAGATGCTCGAAGTTGTTCTGGACCAGAGTCTCGCCCACGCCATCGACGTGCGTCACTTGATCGCCCACCCCCAAATCGACGGTCACGATGCCGCCGCCGGGGACTGTGCCCACCAGTGCCAGCGTATCAAGCCCGATCCCGCCGTCAGCCGTATCCACATTCCCTGCCGCCACGTCCATCACAATGCGGTCGTTCCCGATCCCGCCGAGGACCGTGTCCGCTCCATCCTCTCCCTCGAGCAGATCATTGCCCGCCCCGCCTATCAGCACGTTGGCGCCGTCATTGCCGGTGATGCTGTTGTTGAGGGCATTGCCCGTGCCAGTGATATCCGCGTTGCCGGTCAATTCCAGATTCTCGACATTGGCTCCCAACACATAGTTGATGGCCGCCTCGACGGTATCGATCCCACCATTGAGTCCTTCACTCACCAGATCGGTCGCCGTCGCAACAATGAAGGTATCGTTGCCCGCACCCCCGACCAGCAGATTGGTGCCACCGCCGCCATCGAGCGTATCGTCGCCCGCGCCGCCAGTAAGCACATCATTGAACGCAGTCCCGGTCAGCTCGTTGTCGCCCGCGTTGCCGGTCATGAGCAGCCCGCTGGTCACGGCCGAGGCATCGACATTGAGATCCGTCGTGCCGGTGGTCAGTCCCGCCGCATTCGCGATGACGACACTCTCAATGCCGGTCACCCCGGCCGTCAGCACCAGGGTCTGGTCATCGGAGGTACTGGTAAAGCGCAGCACGTCTGTGCCGATCCCGCCATCCAGGACCTCGCTCCCCCCATGCTCCCCCGCGTCGCCAATCAGGATGACATCGTTGCCGGCGCCGCCCTGCACGTCATCATCGCCCGCCCCCCCACTCAGTACGTCGTTGCCGGCTGCGCCATTGAGCACATCGTTCCCGGTTGAGCCGATCATGACATTCGCCCCGGCACTGCCGGTCGCATTCACCGTGCCAGCCAACCCCGACGCATCGAGATGCTCGAAATTGTTCTGAAGCAGGCCCTCTGGCGTCCCCCCGATGTCCGTCACTTGGTCGCCTGCCCCTGCCGCCAAGCTCACTGTCGCAAGGCCGCTGCCCCCCACCGTGCCAACCAAGGCCAGTGTATCGAGGCCGAGTCCGCCGTCTGCGATATCAATGGCCCCCGCCTCCACGTCCATCACAATGCGGTCGTTCCCGGTCCCGCCGAGGACCGTGTCCGCACCAGCCTCGCCTTCAAGGGTGTCGTTGCCCGCATTGCCGATCAGCACGTTGGCCTCGTCATTGCCGGTGATGCTGTTGTTGAGGGCATTGCCCGTGCCATTGATACCCAAGTTTCCGGTCAACTCCAGGTTCTCGACATTGGCCCCCAACACATAGTTGATGGCCGCCTCCACCGTGTCGAGCCCGCCATTGAGCCCTTCGCTCACCAGATCGGTCGCCGTCGCCACGATGAAGGTGTCGTCCCCCTTGCCCCCGATCAGGAGATTGGTGCCACCGCGCCCATCGAGCGTATCGTCACCCGCGCCACCGTTGAGGATGTCGTTGAACCCGGTCCCGGTGAGTTCGTTATCGCCCGCGTTGCCGGTCATGAGCAGCCCGCTGGTCACGGCCGAGGCATCCACGTTCAGATCCGTCGTGCCGGTGCTGAGTCCCGCCGCATTCGCAATCACGACCGCCTCGATACCGGTGACCCCGGCCGTCAGCGCCAGGGTCTGGTCATCGGAGGTACTGGTAAAGCGCAGCACGTCGGTCCCGGTCCCGCCATCCAGGACCTCGCCCACCCCATGCTCCCCCGCATCGCCAATCAAGAACACATCGTTGCCCGCGCCCCCGTCCATCGCATCGTCGCCTGTCCCGCCGTTCAGGGTATCGTTGCCCAGCCCGCCAGTGAGCGTATCGTTGCCATCGCCGCCCGTCAGGATATTGGCCGCACTATTGCCCGTGAGGCTGTTGGCGCCCCCATCCCCCGTCGCATTGAGCGCCGCCACACCGGTCAAGACCACATTCTCGATCTCGGTAAAGGGAGCCACGTTCAGATCGACCGTGCGGTTGATCTGCACCGTGTCGCTCCCCTCGCCGGATAGCTCGGTGATCTGGTCGCCCAGGTTGTCAATCACGTAGGTGTCGTCGCCCAGGCCCCCGGTCATGGTGTCGTTGCCGGTGCCCCCATTCAATACATCGTTGTCCGTGCCGCCGATCAGCTGATCGTTGCCCGCCCCGCCATGAAGCGTATCGTTGCCTGCTCCCCCATCGATGGTATCAGCCCCGTTGGACCCGATGATGACATTGTCGCCGGCGCTGCCGGTGACGGTCATCGCACTCCCTAATAAGGCACCATTGACGCCCTCAAACCCCGTTTGGATCTGGTTGTCGCGATTCGGATCCCCTGCAATGGACACCACCTGGTCGGCTGCCGAGAGATCCACCACGACGAGGCCGTTGCCGCCCACCGCGCCGCTCAGCACCAGCATGTCCGTATCCGCGCCGGCATCAATGGTATCGACGTTGCCCGCCGTGACCAGCATGGTGATCTGATCATCACCCGCCTCGCCGTTGACGGTATCCTGCCCCAGACCACCAACGAGGATGTCGTTGCCGGCACCGCCGTTGAGCGTATCCCCCCTGATGCCGCTGATGTTTATCGTGTCATTGCCAGCGCCCCCGAAAAAGCTCATCCCAACGCCGGAATTATTTGTGTAGGTGATGAGGTCGTCGCCATTGAGCTGATTACCCACGACGGAGAAGAGGTCACTAACCGTTGACAGGGCATTGGATGCAAACGCGGCCTCGAGCACATCGATGTCCACTGACAGTCCCGTCATCTTGATTGAATTCGTTCCCGATGCGACCACAATTCCAGTCACTGTCCCTGTGAGAGCTGCGGTTACATCGTCACCCGTGAGATTGAATGTGCCGCTGAGTGTGACCGTGGCAGCACCGATCCTCGCCGTCAGAGACGTCACTGGGCCCGCATAGGTATCATCGTTCTGGTTGTTAGGATCATTTTCGAATGTCGTGACGTTGCCGATAAATGATTCCGCAAAGCTCGTCGTGCCGTAGGTGAGAGAGGTTAGGGATCCATTACCAACGCCATTAGAGAAACCGGTGTATCGAAGTATTTCGCCGGTTGCCGTGTTGAAAAAACTGACCGACCTGACGATAGGGTTCGACGTATTGAAACCCGATCCACCGATCGCGATTCGTCCCCCGGAGAAAAGGTCCACCACGATCCGTGTCGGACTGGCAGAGACAAGGAACCAATTTCCACTAATCAGCTCGGCACCAATCTGGTCACTTCGATTGCTGGCCTGAACGATGTGGGCCGCAAAATCGACCTGACTGAGCGAGATCGTAGACCAATCGGTGGTGGATGAGCCGGTGATGAGCGCCATGATAGGAGTCCTCCATGAGCGTCAGGCTGGCAGTGTATTGGCTAGTTCTTAAACGTATGCGCCTCCGTTTCTTTCAATGTCAAGCGTGACTACCTACCCCCCCCCAAAGGAGGGAGATGGCTCAATCTTGTTCCGAACAATGCTGGAAGGAAGTCAAACTAGGCTGGCTCTCAAGAACACCGGCTGGGAAATCTGTTTCAAATCACCGTGACTTGAAGACACGCTAGCTGGGCAACATGGACGTCTCAATACACCATTCCCCATTTACCATCCTCTCATCCTTTTCCACTTGCCACTTGCTGCTTGCCCCTCACGTCCCCAATTGCCGTTCGCCAGTGGATGACACCTTTTTCTTCCCCAGAACGGCAGCATGACCTGCCTCTCTTGGATCGGCCGGTGCTTCTCCCCTCGGCGCTGTGGTACACTCGTCGCCATGTCACAGTCGGCTCCTCACAGTCCAGCACCGCTCAAAGTGCTGCCGGCTTACCTTGGGACAGCTTCCGTTGAAGAGGCGCTACGCACCGAGCGAGGCCGCCGGATGCTGTGGCTGGAAATCCTCCTCAACGACCAAATCGACCTGACGCCGTGGCAGACCGATCCATCGGTGCAACAGGCCTATCAAACTGCCTGTCGATGGCACACCCACTATCGACGCCTGCTTGCCTACCTGTTTCACAGAGCCCCTCTGCCTGCCGATGCAGGCCCGATCGACTTTCGAGACTATCGCACGTTTGCCGAGGCGGTCTACTTTGTCTACGCTCACCGCTGAACAGCTGGTGGCCCTGCTGGCCCGTTACGTCGCGGAAACCGGTGCAGCCATCGACCTGCTTCTTGTCGGAGCCTTGGCGCTTCATGCCTATGGGGTATCTGATCGCGCCACTCGCGATATCGATGGGGAACTCCAAGGCCCGGTAGGCCCCTTGCTGGAGTTTTTGACGGCTCAGAATATTCCGGCCGATCTGACGCAGAATTTTTCCGGCTGGTCGGTTGTCGCCATGCCGCCTGGGTACCGGGACCGCGCAACAGACTTGGTCCGGCAGGAGCGGCTTCGGATTCGACTATTGGTTCCTGTGGACTTCGTGATCGCCAAGCTTCGCCGAGGCACTGAACTTGATCACGATGACGCCTCCCTGGTCGCCGCGCGTTTTCACCTCACCCGCAACGACGTACGCGCCGCCGCCGATGCCGCGCTCGCGGCCTCTCCGCAGGACACGTCGCTCTTTCTCTTTCAGAAAACGGTTGATCTGTTCTGCAAAAATCTCCCTTCGTGAGACTTCAGTGCAGGGCTCACATAATAAAGGGGGGCCACCCTTGCGGAAGCCCCCCTTTCACGCTCACGTCCCCTCACGCCTTGTGTAATTTGCCTGCCCTTATCTTATTCACTTGCCCCTCATTCTTCGCCACCCACTACTTACCGCTTGCTACTTACGCCTCACGTCCCCTTGCGATTCACGACTTACCAGTTCCTACTGCCAGCTCGCCGCCAGCACCGCCTGGACCTGTTGCGGCTGTTGATCGATCGCTTGATCCCACGTGAGACCAGACTGCTGGCTGAACGAAGCCATCGCTTGAATCAGCTGATCGACCTGAGTGCTGAGTAAGGTCTGGCCGTTCCCCGCCTGGATCGTCTCGGTCCGATTCGAGGAACTGATGTACCAGTTCTGGACCGTCACATAATCGGTCAGCCCATGAATGGACAGGCGAAGATCGTTCGCTTGCCGGCTAATGATGAGATCGAGGGGATTGATTCCGGCATCATAGGCGACCCGGTCTGCCGACCCGCCGCTGTCCTGCACCAGATCCTGCCCTTCGCCACGGCCGAAGAGATAGATGTCGTTGCCGCTGCCCCCGGTGACCATGTCGTTACCACGCCCGCCACGCAAGGTATCGGCGCCGCCTCCGCCATCCAGCGCATCGCTCCCGGCCCCGCCTTGCAGCACATCGTTCCCATTGCCGCCGACTAACAGATTCGCTTCGCCATTGCCCAGTATCGTATTGTTCAACGCATTCCCGATCCCTGCGCTTGGTCGGATCCCAGTCAGCGTCAAGTTCTCCACATTGGCACCCAACACATAGACTGGCAACGAACTCTGCACCGTATCTGTTCCTTCATTGGAGGCTTCCGTCACCACATCGAAGAAATTCTCCACCACATAGGTATCATTCCCGGTCCCGCCAGCCATCGTATCGGCGCCGTTCCCGCCATCAAGCTGATCGTGCCCTTCCCCCCCCTGAAGAAGATCGTTTCCAGCCAAGCCGCTCAAAATATCATCGCCACGTGCCCCGATGAGCAGGTCATCCCCCTCGCTGCCGGCAAGAATCTTTGGCAGCGGCCCGGAGATGACCAGCGTAAAACCGTCGCTCACGCTGAGACTGCCTCTGTCGGACGCCGTGACTGTGAGTTGAAGTGTCCCCGCCGAACCAGGAACGGGCATGCCGCTGAAGATGCGGGTCAACGGATCGAAACTCAGCCAGACAGGCAAGACGGTCCCATCGGCGAGAGCGGCACGGTACGTAAGGACATCGCCATGAATGACATCGGCGTCGGCAAAGGTGTCGGCCGGAACTTCGATGCTGAACAGAGCATCTTCCGAGACAGTCTGGTCTGCCAGCGGATTCGCCAGAGTCGGCGCCTGGTTCGGGGGATAGAGATCAGCCAGATTTATGGTGCTGCCATCCGCGAAGGCCAGCGTCCCGACGACCAACGAACCATTCGCCCCAGTGGGATCGAAGTCCGTCAGCACCAGTTTGTCGGTTCCGCTACTCCCGACGTGGATGGTGAGAGTCCGTACCGCCTCGTCGTGCGTGAAGGTCAGATCGCTCTGGGTGATCCCCACGCCGAATTGAATCTGGTTCCTCTCGCCGACTGCCGCGACATCCTCAATCGTGTCGATCCCGTCGCCGATCTTGAAAATATAGGTGTCGTGGCCCGTGCCACCCTCCAAAAGGTCATTACCTGGACCACCTTCGATTCGATCATTGCCGGACAGACCTTGTAAGGTATCGTACCCGCCGAGTCCCACCAGCACGTTGTCCAGGTTTGTTCCCTGGAGAACGTCGTTCTGCTCGGTGCCCATGATCGGCACCAGGCTCGCGATGATCGCAGCATCCCACACCGTGCCATCGGCAAACTGGATCTGCTCCAGTTGATAGGCGCTCACCGTCCGTCCAATCGCAGCGAACGGCGGCAAGACAAAGACGGAAGCGAAATGCGACTCGATGGTAAGCTGATCGGGTGTCCCCGTGATGCCAAGGACCAAATCATCTCCAACCCGGCGGACCGTCACGTCGTCAGGCGAGACATCCGGTTTCACTTGAAGCACGTCGGACGGTTGCTCACCGGTAAAATCGAAATCGACGATCATGGCTTGTCCATCACCACGTCCGAATGCGTAGACATTGGACCCGTAGGAGCCTAATTGTGTCGCGCCGAATGTTCCCGCTCCCCAGACCGTTCCATCGGTAAACTGCACCTGCTCGACTTGTGAAGGAGCGACATAGTAGGGCAGTGACGAAACGTTGATGTTGCTCGTCCCAGGGAGATAGAGATTAGGAGAGATTCGGTAGTCGCCTTGGTTGAAGACGACGGTGAAGTACGACTCGAGTGTCACTTGATCGGTCGTGCCATTGACGGTCAGAACAAGGTCATTTCCGTTCCTCTGCCAACCAACATCGGCCGGAGCAATGTCGGCTGCCATTAAGATCGTATCCTGAAGCCCTCCGGAGAAATACGGCGCACTGCTTGGATCATTCTCCACAATTGTATCGTGCCCATCACCTCGTCCGAAAAGATAGGTTTGGGCATCGATCAGCGTATCGTTCCCAGCACGGCCATCCAATGTTCCTTGGCCGAGCCCACGCATCACATTGTCCAGTGCGTTCCCGATTCCTACCAGACCGGAAAATCCGGCGAAGTTTAGATTTTCGACATGATCAGGAAGAGTGTAACTGGCAAACGTTTCAACGGTATCGATCCCGCCGTCTATCTCCTCTATCACCGTGTCGGCGGCACTATCGATGACAAACGTGTCATTTCCTCCGCCACCGACCAATAGAGAGTCGCTTGTCTCGAAATACTCATTGCCGCTGTTCAGATAGTCGTCACCATCGCCCGCAAGCAGCTGGTCCACCGGCTGCGCGAACGCAAAAAATGCAAAAAACTCTCCCCCGCCTCCACCGCCACCTTCTCCGCCTCCGCCGCCGCTGCCTGTTGGCCGAGAGCCCGCGTAGAGGCTATCGTTACCTGCTTCGCCATAGATCACATCTACGCCGAGCTCTCCGCGCAAGGTATCGTTCCCAACCCCTCCATGAAGCACATCGTCTCCGTCTCCCCCGAGAAGGAGATCGTTCCCCGATCCCCCGAGCAGCGTATCGTTGCCTGCTCCTCCTCGGAGATCATCATTACCCTCTTCCCCATCGAGATAATCGTCGCCAGCGATCACCACGGGGCTATTGGGTGGAAACGTATTTGGATTGTGATCGCCAAAGAACCAATCATCTCCTGCCCCGGCGTAAATGGTATCGTTGCCCACGCCGCCTTCGAGATAATCGATGCCCGATCCGCCAAATAGGGTATCGTTGCCAGTGCCCCCGAATAGTGCGTCATTCCCGACGGCGGCGACCAGCACATCATCGCCGTCCTCACCGTAAAGGGAATCATCATCTCCCTGGCCGTACAACGTATCGTTCTCGGTGCCACCGAATAATGCATCATTCCCAGTGCCCCCGAACACAATATCATTCCCAGCACCGGCATTGATCACATCACTATCACTCCCACCATAAATCCTCTCTCCTTGCGCGGTGCCCTGGGCTTGAGGGT
>Ga0315912_10002562_pt1 | contig 19109 bp, 20 predicted proteins | sample VfabasoilMG_FD_204469 | JGI IMG/M metagenome (GOLD analysis project Ga0315912, IMG submission 204469) | Garden soil microbial communities collected in Santa Monica, California, United States - V. faba soil | ecosystem: Environmental > Terrestrial > Soil > Garden | place: USA: California...
CCATGTGCTTCGCCCCAACTGATAGCTCCGACGGGAGACCCTAACTCTGCGGATCGTTTGAAGCGTTGGGCAGCTATGGCCATATCCTTCGGGACGCCGTCGCCTTCCCGGTTCATAAGCCCGAGCGCGTGGAAGGCCGTTGCGTCATTAGCCGCTGCAGCTTTCTCATAAAGCTCCATACCTTTTGCGGAATCTCGCGCGACGCCTTCGCCTGCCCAGTACATTCTCGCCAAGTTGGCCATAGCCCGCGGCAGCCCTTGATCCGCCGCTCGGCGATACCATTTGACTGCTTCGACGTCATTCTCTGGAACAGCCATTCCGTAGGTTTCGCCATAGTCCAGTGCTTCGCCTACGGCATTTTGAGCAAAAGCGTCGCCTTGATTTGCCATGTCCATCAAGGCAGAAAACGGACGATTGATGCGATATCCGGGCCATTGGGGCACGTAGTCCGGAAATGGCGCGGCGGCAAGCCTTGCGGCGACGACCTTGGCGGAAGCAGCCCGCTCGCGCTCATCAATTTCCGCTTCGCGCAAGGCAAGCTTAGATTGTTCGACCTGCAATCGCTTTGCGGCGAGGTCTTTTTCAGCAGCAGCCAACGCGGCGACGGCGGTTCTTTTGAGCGTATCCGTCTTGGCAGTCTGTACCGCCAATCTGGCACGATCCCTTGCCAGCTCAGCACGACTTACGGCGATCTCGCTCTGCTCCAATGCTGCTTGGGCCTGGGCGACGCCCGATAGAGGCGGCACCTGGGCGGAGGCGAATGCCACCAAAACCAGCACAGCCATGAACTTTAGCGAAGAAACGACTCTCACGCTGGAATTATACTACCGTGTTGTTGCTACCGGGAAGTACTCGGAGATCACCATGATCGGTCGGCCACCGGAAAATACCCGATAGGCCCGCGCCAGTAGCCCCTGCAAGGCTGCATCTCCAAAATGGTGAGCCGGACCAGAGTCCGCTGGCTCTTGCCAAATCCTGATCAACTCTTTCCTCGTCTCCATCTTCTGTGCAGCCCAGAGACGTCCAATCGGGGTATCGGCTCTCAAGAGTCCCTCGCGGAGCGCCGCAGGCAGCCTTTCCATTGCTATGAACGATTCCGCGTAGACATAGTTTCTTCCACTTTCTGCTCCCTGGAGCAACACTTCGCGCCGCATCACAGATTCATCCCCATCTATCTCCAGATCCGGAGCTTTCGCAAGAGAAGGTTCCTGACTCAGGTTGACCAACCGGATTGGCTCCAGGAAGGCAGTTTCTACGATGTCGGTCACGGTGCCGTCACTCGCCAGGAGAACGCGCTGAAGGAGACTGAGGGACCGTATATCTACAGCATGCATCTCTACATTGTCCAACGGGAACCGATGGGGCGGAAAGCCCTCAACCGTGATAACCTAAATAACCGCCGTTGGAGGGCATCGTATGCGTCGTATTTGGAAGATTCTGTTAGCACTTGTGCTGTTGTTTGGAATCTCGGTTGGCGTGATTATTTACAATGCCCGGGAGATCATCGCCAGTTTTGAGCCGCAGGTCAAAGCACAGGTTCTCACCTACCTCCATGAGCGTTACAATGCCGACGTTCAAATCGAGTCGCTGAAGCTAAATCTGCCGACAATGAACCGGCTGGAACTTTTCCTTAACAAGGGCAAGGGCGCCAAAGCCGGGGTCACTGTCCGTGGCATCGTCTTGCGACGCAAGAACAGGCCGGACGAGCCGCCTTTACTCTCTATGAAGCAGGTATCATTCCGGGTTGATATAGGAAAGCTGTTTGATCCGAAAAAGGTAATTGAATTGATCGAAATGGAAGGCGTGGAAATTCACGTACCTGCCAAAGGTGACCGCCAGCTATCCTCTACGCCTTCGACGGAGACCGCTTCCTCTACGCCTCCAATCCAGATCGATGAAGTGCGCATCGCCAATGCCCGCCTGATTATTCATCCGCGTGACAAGGCAAAAAGGCCTCTCGACTTTCCGATTCAGAGCATCAATCTGAGAACAGAAGGCTTTGACAAGCCGATGAAATTTGTTGCTGCTCTGCAAAACCCGAAGCCGCCCGGACAGGTCGACACAACCGGCGAGTTCGGTCCGTGGAATAAGGAAGAACCGGCAGACACACCGTTGCACGGCGAATACCGCTTCAAGAAAGCGGACCTTGGGGTATTTTCTTCGATTGGTGGCATACTCGATTCGACCGGGGTGTACACAGGATCGGTCAGCAATCTTCAAGCGCAAGGCGAAGCCAATATCCCCGGTTTCTTTCTTAAAATGGCGAAGAACCCGGTTCCTTTACGCGCGCAGTTCCAGGTGGAGGTGGACGGGACCAATGGCAACACCACTTTGAAGCCAGTACACGCGCAGCTTGGCAAGAGCAACTTCACCACCTCCGGCGCGGTGATCAAGCACGATGGAGACACACGCCGCACGATTGACCTTACCGTTAAGATGACGACTGGCAGACTTGAGGATTTCCTCAAGCTTGCGATGAAGGGCAAAAACACGATCATGGAAGGCAATCTACTGTTGGATGCGAAGATCGCCATTCCGCCGTTGGAAGGCAAGGTTGTGGAGAAATTGCGGATTAAAGGCTTTTTCGATGTGAGCAAGGCGAAGTTCCTCAAGACAACGATTCAAGAACGTATTGATGAGTTGAGTCGCAAGGGACAGGGACAGCCCAAGAACGAGGGTATTGATGCTGTGGTCTCGCGCCTTTACGGAAACTTTTCTCTGGCGAACGAGACAATGGAGTTCCAGCGCCTTGCATTCGGAGTACCGGGTGCCAGTATCGACATTGCCGGGCGTTACGATCTGGATCTGGAGACCATGGATTTCCGTGGTACCTTGCGTTTAGACGCGAAAGTGTCTCAGACACAAAGCGGTGTGAAACGTTGGCTTCTAAGGCCGGTCGACCCGATCTTCAGCAAGAACAGCGCCGGGACATATATCAAGATCAAGATCGCCGGAACCAGAAACAAACCTCATTTCGGCCGTGACAAGGAGTAGAATCGAATGGGAAAGGGACGAATCCGCCAGTCCATTGCGCACTGGCCACTCAGCATCTCGGAGTACAAATGGGATTTGCGCCAGACGTGTGAGGCAGCAAAGGAGTTAGGATGCGCCGGCGTGGATATCCTTCAACCAGCGGATTGGCGGCTGGTAAAGGAATACGGTCTAACCTGCACCAGCACGAATAGCAGCCTTCCCTACCCGGTCTTTAAACGTGGCATCAACAATCCGCGTTACCACGATGAACTCATGGAGCATTCGCTACGCGTCCTGCGACAGTGCCGCGACGGCGGAGTGACACAGTTTATCGTGCTGGTCGGGTATAAATGGAACGATGCAGACGACCCTTCCAGCGGCGAGATTTCATTGGAAGATGGAATGACAAACAGCCTGAAGGCTTTACGGATTCTTGCGCCAGAGGCGGAGAAAGCTGGTGTCAAGCTCTGCATCGAACACCTGAATACGCGTGACACCACACATGAAATGAAGGGCCACCCCGGCTATCAGGGCGACGATCTGGAGTACGTGGTGGATATGATTCATCGGGCCAATTCGCCTGCCGTGAAGCTGCTTTTCGACCTCTACCACGTGTCTGTGATGCACGGCGATTTGATCCGCAGAATTCACCAATACAAGGACGTGCTGGGACATGTTCACACCGCTGGCAATCCAGGGCGTGGAGAACTCGACTCGCATCAGGAAATCTACTTTCCGGCAGTGATGCAGGCACTGATCGATGTTGGCTACGACGGTTATGTCGCCCACGAATTCATCCCGACTCGCGACCCCATGCAGGGGCTTCGGCAAGCCGTCGAGCTGTGTGACGTTTAAGATAGAAGTATGAATCTTAGAGGCAAAAAAGTCGCTGTGCTCGTGGACCAGCAGTATCAGGAGATGGAGGTTTGGTATCCAATCTTCCGTTTGCGTGAAGCGGGTGCAGAGGTAATCACCGTAGGCGCGGAGGCCGGCAAATCCTACCCGAGCAAGACAGGTTATCCATGCGTCGCCGTCAAGAGCTACGAAGAGGTGACGGCGGATTCTTTTGACGGGGTGATCGTTCCGGGTGGGTTTGCACCGGACTTTATCCGTCGCCATCCGAAAGCAAACTTGCTGGTTGCTGAAACTAACAAACAAGGAAAGCTTGTGGCCGCGATTTGCCACGGACCTTGGGTGCTGTGCTCGGCACACGGCATGCTGAAGGGCCGCCATGTCACCAGCTTCTTTGCCATCAAGGACGATGTAGTAAATGCAGGAGCGCTGTGGGAAGACTCAGAAGTGGTGGTGGACAAAAACCTGGTGACATCGCGCAAGCCGGACGATTTACCCGCCTTTATGATTGCTTCGATAGAGGTTCTGGCTAACGCCAAAGCGTAAGCAAATAGAGACAGAGTCCGATGCCGCCGACAAGCGCTATTTCGGCCCAAAGACGGGCGCTCATGATGACTTTTTTGGATTCCTGAGGCGGCGGCTGAAACCGCTTCAACATGCTGTTTAGGAAACTGGACTGAAGGGTTGAGGGTTTGCCTTGCAAAGACCTCGCGATTTCCCGGCGGCCCCCTTCGTCGGCAATCAGAACCACTGCGGAGTGTGCGCCCGAGACCGATTCCATAAGCTTTCGCCTTAGCTCATCGGGCACATCTTCGAGAGACTTGTAGATCCTTGTGGAATCGCCCGCAGCGATCAGAATGGTGGAAGTTTTCTGTGTGTGATGAGCCATGACTACCTGCCACCAGCCTTGGCAATTGATTCAGGAACAGCTAACTTGCGTGGTTTGGTTATGAGCGAGGGATCAGGTTCAGCATAGTCATTGATCACCTGAATAAATCCGAGAGCGGCCTTGGAAAGCGACTTGTCTTTTCGATAGAGCAGCCCGAGGCGTCGGGTCATTGGCTCAGGACCCAGCGGGATCGCCACCAGCTTTCCGGCTTCTACCTCTTCCGAACAAAACGACGCGACCAGAAATGAGATGCCCAACCCTGCCATGACAAAGCGCTTCGTCATCTCCGTTGCATCCAGCTCCATCGAAATATTGATATCGCTTTCGACGGTCTCCAGCCATTCGTTCAAGCGCGCGCGTGTGGTTCCGGATTTGGGCATCAGCAATGGCTCGTTCAATAAATCCATCGGCAGAATCCGCTCCGCACTTGCGAGCCTATGTCCGGGTGGCACCAATAATTTGATCTCGTCGGAGTGGATCCGGACGACTTGGACACGCTTGTCGGAAACGGGCAATTGCGCGATCCCGAAGTCGGCCTGATTGTCGACTACCGCTTCGACGATACGGCTGCCGTAGCTGCGTTCCACCTGAAGCTGGACGTTCGGGTAAGCTTCCTTGAAATCGGCGAACACTTGAGGGAGGACGTAGATGCAAGTGGCCTCGTTAGCGGCGATCACGAGTTCACCTTTTGGCGCATTCTCCAACTCATTGATCGCGTTTTTGGCGCGCTTGCGGAGGTCCAGAATCTGCTCGGCATATTCAGCGAAAATCTTGCCGGCAGGTGTGATAGCGATGCGGGTGCCAAGCCGGTCAAAGAGGCTGGCATTCATCTCCTGCTCCAGTTGCCGCACCTGGGCGCTAATCGCCGGTTGCGTACGGAAACAGGTCTCCGCGGCCTTTGAAAAGCTCTTGAGTCTTACGATCTCAAGAAAGGTATGAAGTTGATCAAGATCCATGGTGGACGGCTCGTGCGGCCAATCCTCTCATTGCCTCAATTGTAACCTAGTCAAGCAGATCGGCACCTCTTGGTGACATTAAGACCGGACGAATTGACCCTAAGCGGTTGAGACTGGACTCTGGCATGGCGTGCGAAAATTAGGGATGGCTTCTTCACACGTACACACTTCGGTTTGTTCGTTAGACTGCCCGGATGCATGCTCGGTTCTTGTCACGGTTGAGGACGGGAAAGCTACAAAGCTGCGGGGTAATCCGGACCATCCTGTTACGCGGGGATTTCTTTGTGCGAAAGTGGCACGTTATCTGGACCGGCAGTATTCTCCGAAGAGGCTGCTCTATCCGCAGCGGCGCGTAGGCGCGAAGGGCGAGGGCTTATTTGAACGTATTTCCTGGGATGCAGCTCTCAATATCATTGCGGAGAATCTGATACGACTGGCTGGAGAGTTTGGGCCGGAGTCCATTCTTCCTTACAGCTATGCCGGCACCATGGGCGTTCTGAATAACGCCGGGATGGACCGTCGTTTTTTTCACCACCTGGGAGCTTCACGGTTGGACCGCACCATTTGCGCGTCCGCCGGTGGCGCGGGCCAGGCGTTGACGCTTGGCACTCGGTACAGCACGGAGCCGGAGCAGTTTCGGCATTCGAAACTGGTCATTGCCTGGGGTGCGAATATCATGGGCACCAACGTTCATCTGTGGCCGTTTATTCAGGAAGCCCGGCGTAATGGTGCTCGTTTTTACACGATAGATCCGGTGAAGAACCGGACCGGTGCTTTGTCGGATCGGCACTTTTTTATTCATCCAGGTTCAGATCTGGCGCTTGCTTTGGGTTTGATGCATGTGATTATTGGCGAGAATCTTCATGATCGGGAATACGTGGCAGAACACACCACGGGCTTTGATGGATTGCGGGAGCGGGTGCTTGGGTACACTCCGGAGCGCGTGTCGGTGCTGACAGGGATTTCACGCGAGGATATTGTCGGACTTGCGCGCGAGTATGCGACAGTGCGTCCGGCGGTGATCCGCTTGAACTATGGAGTGCAACGAAGCGAGCGTGGAGGGATGGCCACCAGTGCGATTTCCATGCTGCCTGCTCTTACCGGATCATGGCGCGAGGTTGGCGGTGGGATGCAGATGAGCACCTCGGCAGCTTTCGCTTTGAATCGGGCAACGTTGGAGATGCCGGAGTTGCAGCAGCGATCAGCATTGGGGCGTGAGGCTCGGCTTGTGAATATGTCCCAGCTTGGACATGCGCTGAATGATTTGGTTGATCCTCCGGTAAAAGCACTATTTGTGTACAACTCGAATCCTGCGGCGATTGCTCCGGATCAGAATGCGGTTCGCAAGGGACTTCGACGCGATGATTTGTTTACGGTGGTGAGTGAGCAGATGCAGACTGATACTGCGGATTATGCCGACGTCCTGCTGCCTGCGGTTACGTTTTTGGAAACCACGGATTTGTTCACCGCGTATGGGCATTATCATTTACAGCTTGCGCGACCCGCTGTGGCTGCTGCCGGGGAATGCAAATCCAACGTCGAGTTGTTCCGAATGCTGAGCCAGCGCATGGGATTTACCGATGCCTGCTTCGAACAAAGTGAAGATGAGATGATTGCCGGATTGCTGGCTTCCGGCCATAGATTTCTGGACGGGATCACGCTGGAACGTCTGAATCGGGAACATTCGGTGCGATTGAATATTGCCGATCCTTTTAGACCGTTCGCGGAAGGCAAGTGCGATTTTCATCCTGAGACACTGGAATATGTTGCACCAGTGGAGTCCCGGTTTGGAACCGAGGAACTGGTCAGCCGTTTTCCACTGGAACTGATTACCGCTAAGAACGATAACAGCATGAACTCGACTTTCGGGAATCGTTCTGACCTGGATGCGGAGAATCGCTTACTGCATTTGCATCCCGACGACGCGGGAGCGCGCGGAATCGTCAGCGGTGATTCGGTGCGAGTGTTTAATGATCGCGGCAGTGTCTTGTTGGAGGCCAGGGTGAACGGAACCGTTGCGACTGGAGTGGTCTCATCTCCTTCCACGCGCTGGCCTAAACTGGCGAACGATCAGTCGAACGTAAACGTACTCACCTCGCAGCGGCTCACCGATCTCGGCGGGGGCGCAACGTTCTTTAGCTGCCTTGTCCAGGTGGAACGATGCGGCGATTGATTCCGCTTGTTATTGCAGTGGCCATTGCGCTCAGCCTCATGCCGGGCTGTCGGCCCCGACAACCGAAAGCATCGATGTTGGACGCCGAGGGTGCCGTGGTCTCCGCTACACTTCCCGCCGCAGGTCCCGCAGCAGACCTCCAGTTACTCAAGGGGTTCCACCAGTTAGAGAGTGGATTATGGCGCTGGACCATGGGGCAATTCGCTTTTGCCCTGGGTACGCCAGAGCAGTCTCTCTCACGTGGTGCACTCCTGGAAATTCATTATTCTCTACCCGAGAGTCTGAGTAAGGTGTCGCAACGGCACTTGAAGGTTACCGTAAATGGGATTCCGGTACCAGAGCGAACCACACTGGAAGCTGGCGACCAAACGATACGGATCCCGATTCCATCCAGTTCCCTCGGTAGTACCGTCTCTACTATTGAATGCGAGTTGGACCATTTTGTACCCGCTGGGACCATGGAAAAGCGCGAGCTTGGCCTCATTTTTTTCGCTGCTCGTCTCTCGTCACAATAAGAATCTTGAGAATCCTTCACCAGATGGGAATACTTATCCCACTGGCGACCTTAGTAATAATTGAGACTTGATGAAACTTCTGGTGAGAAAAAGCGTCTTATCTTTGTACCAGGAGTAATGGACCAGATGAAGTCAGCCGATAGAGTTTGGTATCCGCCAGCCGGGGAGGAATTCCGGGCTGGAGAAGGCCTGATTGACATTGGCAGTAAAATTGCTGTAGAATATCAGGAAAGTCTGAAACAGGTTCAACCGAGTAGTTGGAGGCGCAGTAACGGGACGGTTGGAAACTTTTGGACACCATCTGGGCTAGCTCAACATATTAGTCGAACGGACTCAGATTTTTTGAAACTTTGGGACGCCTCGTGCGTCAAATTACTTTAAGGAGAGAAAGGAGTAGACACGAAGCATCGCCAGTAGACGCACTATCAAGTTCTTATGGCCAAATGCTTGCACCTGTTGAAAGGAGGATCACTAACATGACCAAGACCGAACTGAACAAATTTAAAACCATTCTGGAGACCCGACAGGCTGAACTGGCTCGCGTGCTCCGGAACCGCGAGGCCATCGCCATCGAAAAGAGCCCTGATGCTCTCGATGAAGTACAGCACGCTGCTGAGCGTGAACTGGCCATCCGCAATCTCGATAGGGAGTCCGGTCTGCTCCGCCAGGTAAAGCTTGCTTTGCGTCGCATCTCCGAGGGCACCTACGGTAGTTGCGCTCACTGCGAAGAGGACATCAATCCGAAGCGTCTAGCCGCTGTACCATGGGCTCAGTATTGCATTCGCTGCCAGGAAGTGGCCGATCGCAATCAGGCAGCCGAGAGCGGTGACGACGGATTTGAAGAGATTCTCGCCGCCTAATTTCAGCTTCAAAACCTCCAGAGAGCGCATGGCCACCAGCCTTGCGCTCTTTGTGTTCTTACGCTCGTATGCGTGCCGCCGAAATCATCCGACCGGCTGTTTCTCCGTCGCGACGGAAGGAGTGATACAGTTCCGGATGGCATTTGGTACAGGTACCGTTGTTAGTGATTTCGCCGACCGAGTGCTGCTTTAGTTGTTTTGAAATAATCGAGGATAGATCCAGCAAGATCTTGCCAGATTCGGTATAACCGAATTGGCAGCCCACCTCACCCCCGACTTCAAAGCAACATTTACCGATTCCGGGGCCAATAGCGGCGTGTAAGTTTTGCCCACTCGTAGAAAAATGGGACGCCATTGTGTCAATGGTAGCCGCAACGATGTTGGCGGCGGCACCTCGCCAGCCGGAGTGAATGACACCGATCGCGCGGTTAACCGGATCGGCTAGGATTACTGGAAAGCAATCAGCGGATCGGACCGAGAGCCAGACCCCTGGCTGATTTGTGACGAGTGCATCACCTTCTCCCAGGCAGCCCGTGTCAAGTTTAACCGGGAAAACCAGGTTGGAATGAATTTGTTTGAGTGTGGCCGAGGGTTCCGATTCAGGAAGCAGCGGAGTGGCGCGGGTTCCGAAAAAGAACTCCAACCAGTCGAGATCGGCCAGTGCCACGTTAGACAGGCCGTTGGATCTGGCCGACCATTACCTGACGCTTGAAGTTCGCAAGCATGTTTTCGTCCAGACGAACTTCCGTGGGCCGACGCACCAGAGTGGTCATGGTGTCGATCTTGTCCTGGAGCTTCAGCAGCGCATAGAACAGATTCTCTGGGCGCGGCGGACAGCCAGTTACGTAAACATCTACGGGCACAATTTTATCAACGCCCTGGAGAACCGCGTAGGTATTGAAGGGACCACCAACACTGGAGCAGGCTCCCATGGAGATGCACCACTTCGGTTCGGGCATTTGATCCCAGATGCGCTTAAGAACCGGAGCCATTTTCAAAGTGACAGTTCCAGCAACAATCATCAGATCGCTCTGACGAGGGCTGGGACGAAAGACCTCAGCGCCGAATCGGGCGATGTCGAACCGCGAAGCACTCGACGCGATCATTTCGATCGCGCAGCAGGCCAGCCCGAAAGTCAGGGGCCAGATGGCCGACTTGCGCGCCCAGTTAAACACGTAGTCAACCGAGGTCGTGATGAAGTTGCGTTCGAATTGGTTCTGGATGAATGTAGACATGTCCGACCCGTCATTCTAGCATTTTAGGCGGGGGCCGCAAGGGGGACTTGCATTTAGGTCCTCACTTCAGGCAAGCTATGAGGTTTTCCTGGCTCCATAAACATGAAAGTACGCGTGCTCCATCACGACCATTGTTTCGACGGCGCGGCCTCGGCCGCGTACTTCACGCGATTTGTGGAGAAGGTCTTCTATCCAGGTGCTGAATTCGCCTATGAGGGGATGATGCATGCTCCCTCGCAGACTTGGGATGAGAAGCTGTTCGATGGCGATGAGAACGCCATTGTCGACTTCAAGTATTCGCCAAGTTCCAAGGTGACCTGGTGGTTCGATCATCACCAGAGCGCGTTCCTAAACCCGCAAGACTCCGAGCAGTTCTACAGTCGAAAGCTGCCGCATCATTTCTACGATGCCTCGTATAAGTCGTGTACAAAATTCATCGCCACCATCGCTCGCGAGAAGTTCGGATTCACCGCTCCGGACCTCGATGGACTGGTTCACTGGGCAGACATCATTGACGGAGCGCAGTACGCCGACGCAAAGTCCGCAGTAGAGCTGGCGACGCCAGCAACACAGCTTGTCCTGGTGATCGAAGGTGCCAAGGAGGCGGGAGTGATCCCGTCCATTATCAGAGCCATGCAGACGACACCACTTGAGGCAATCATGGTTAGCCCAGAGATTCAGTCCGTGTTCCAGCCGCTCTACAAAAACCACCTGGACTCGATCGAGGTCATCCGGCAGGCCAGCACTGAGAATGGCGGCGTTGTCTTCTTCGACCTCTGCTCCCAACCGATGGAAGGCTACAACAAGTTCATTCCGTACTATCTGTTCCCCGAAGCCGTCTACACCGTTTCGGTTCTCAGCACGCCATTCCGCACGAAGATCTCAGTGGGATCGAATCCCTGGGCTCCGGAAGTACCCGCGCATAATCTGGCCTCGATTTGCGAGCGTTACGGAGGCGGTGGACATCCGCGCGTGGGCGCTATCAGCCTGGAGCCCGGTGCGATCGAGAAAGCACGCAAGCTTGCTGCAGACATTGTTGCTGAATTGAAGTCGCTGAATTGAAGAATTGACGTCCACTCCATTCCGGCGATAGGCTAAGAACAGGTGGGCTTGCATTGACACGTTACACTCCGTCCCGTAACTATCGAATCGCCGGATTCATCGCTCTGGCCATGGCGGTGATTGCGGCTTTCGGGGCCACTCAACTTTCAAGCGGCGCAATTTCCTCCGCCGTGGCTTCCCTTCTATTTCTAGCAACCGCTGCCCTTCTCCTCGTCCTCGCCTTACGTCCTGCCATCGAGGTACATGCGCACCACCTGCTGATTGGGAAGCGTGTGATCTCGTGGGCGGAAATCAGAACCGTAAATACGACAGGCTGGACTTCGCCCCTCATCCTCCACATGGCATTGACGGGCGACCGCCGCATGCTTTTGATTTATCCCGGAGAAGCGGAGAGTGCGGTGATGCTGTTGCGGCAAGTTCAGCGCATGGCGCGCGCGGCGATGATTGACGGCGTGCCCCACCATGAATATTGGACCGAACAAGAGGCACCATCCATGCCGAAGAGACTCCCCTCTCCGCGCTATCCACTGTTAAGTGATGACGACGAGGCGGAAGTGCAGCGTCTCTTTCAAAGGCTGAAAGCAGTTGGACACCTAGATTCCAAGACCGATTCCGGCAGTGAATCCGGCGAGAACTGATCGGATTGGCTCGTTCGCGAAACACCATTTGGCGGTTGTTGGGCGGCCTGCTCCTCGCCAGTCTTCTCCTATACGCGACCCGCGTTTTCTGGCTGACAGGTCTCGGCCGGATGATGGTCAACGGAGAACCGCCGGTAAAATCCGAGGTAATTGTGGTGCTTGCGGGAGACTGGCGTGGCGGACGAATTCTCCACGCAGCGAAATTACTCCAGGATGGCTACGCCCCGAAAGTCCTGGTGAGCGGCCCGCGCGCGTTCTACGACATTTATGAGGACGAAACCGCAATTGCGTACGCCGTCCGGCGGGGTTATCCTGTCTCTTACTTTGAAGCGTTCCGCCACAAGGCCACTTCCACAGAAACCGAGACCATCGCCATCCTGGATGAACTGCGCAAGCGGGGCATCCATAAAGCCCTCATCGTTACCAGCAACTATCACACGCGCCGTGCCCGCCGTCTCTTCGAGCAAAACGCTACCGATGATATTGAGACCCACGTAACAGCCTCTCCCGACGTGGTCTTCCATTCCGATTCCTGGTGGAAATCTCGTGAGGGCCAGAAGACCTGGCTGATGGAATTCACCAAACTGATCACTTCACCCTTCGGCATATGATCAAGACGATACGGCTTCTTTGGCCGATGCTGTTGGAGCACCGGCGCACGTTGATTCTGGGAATCATTGCCCTGATTCTCAAGGATCTGCTTGCCGTCGGAGCACCACTGCTCATTAAGGCCGGCGTTGACACGCTTGCAACCAGCTTGGTCATGAGCACTGTCCTTTGGTATGGTGCAGCGCTCATTGGCCTTTCCATCGCAAAAGGGTTTTTCCAGTACTGGATGCGGGTGTTGATGATCGGCGTCTCACGCGACATTGAGTACGATCTCCGGAAGCGGCTGTTCGATCATATGGTCACTCTCGACCGCGGCTTTTTCGAACGCTTCCGCACCGGCGACATCATGGCCCGGTCCACCAGCGATCTGAATGCCGTTCGAGTCATGCTGGGCCCGGCCATCATGTATTGGACCGAAACGGTGATCATGTTCCTGCTGGCAACAGGCATCATGCTTTGGTACGACTGGAAGCTGACGCTGATTGCCCTCTCCCCTGCCCCGCTTGTTTCCTTTGCTGTTATCATCTTTGGCCGCCGTATCCACGCCCGGGCCGAAGAGATCCAGAAAATTTTCGGAGCCATCACCAGCCGTGTACAGGAAAACCTGGCCGGGGTGCGCGTCGTCCGGGCCTATGCGCAGGAACAACACGAAGTCGCCGAATTTGAAAAACTCAATCAGACCTACATCGGCGAGAACCTGAAGCTGGCACTCACCTCCGGATCGTTCATGCCGATGTTGGAAGCACTCATTGCGTTGTCGTTCCTGGTTGTATTGTGGGCAGGTGGGGCGCGGCTGCTCGACCATCAACTGACACTCGGCAGCTTTCTGATGTTCAATGTGCTGATGGGAATGCTAGCCTGGCCCATGATCGCTCTGGGATGGGTTGTAAATCAGATGCAACGCGGTGCCGCATCCATCGACCGGTTAATGCAATTGTTTGATGAGAAGCCGTCTATCACCGCACCAGCAATTCCGAAGCGGTTGGCTGAACCGCCGCAGGGGGGAATCGAATTCGAGGATGTCTCGTTATCCTACGGCCCGAAACTGGCGTTGAGCAAAATACGAATCCGTGTGGAACCCGGAAGCACAATTGCGGTCGCCGGACACACGGGAAGCGGAAAGACTACGTTGGTCCAACTGATCCCGCGGCTCCTTGATGTCAGCCTCGGCGCAGTACGGATCGATGGCATTGACGTTCGCGAGTTGGACCCGGCCCAGCTTCGGCGGCATATTGGCTTTGTACCGCAGGAGACGTTCCTGTTCAGTACCACCATCGCCGAGAACATTGCCTTCGGTGTAGAAACCGCCACGCGAGAAAAGATCGAATGGGCAGCGGATATAGCGGGACTGACCCCGGACATCGCCGGATTTCCCGAAGGCCTTGACACGAAGGTGGGAGAACGCGGCATCACGCTGTCCGGCGGACAGAGGCAGCGAACAGCAATCGCACGGGCAATCTTAAGAGAACCCAAGATACTGATCCTGGACGATGCACTCTCCAGCGTCGACACAGTAACCGAAGAACGCATTCTGACTGGCTTGGCTGGCGTGATGAAAGGCCGCACCACCATTCTGATCTCTCATCGGGTTTCGACCCTGAGAAGCGCCAGCCAGATCTACGTCATTGAAAACGGCATGCTCGCCGAGCAAGGCACGCATTCTGAACTTCTCTCAGCGGGAGGCTACTACGCCGATCTCCACCAAAAACAGCTCTTGGAAGAAGAGCTGGAAGCCATTTAATCTGGTGAAATTTCTCTACGCGCGGCCCGAGAACTGGCGGTCTTCGGTGGAGATCTTCACCTTTTCGCCTTCTTTGATAAAGAGTGGAACACGGATCTCCATGCCTGTTTCCAGCTTGGCAATCTTGTTTCCTCCTCCGCTCGCCGTATCTCCCTTAGCTCCTGGTTCTGCATAGGTAACGGTTAGTTCGACAAAGGTTGGCAGTTGCAAGCCAATGGGATTACCGTTGTACTTATGCAGTTGAATGAGGCTGCCTTCCACGAGCAGGTCGAGCGTATTTCCCACTACCTGCTTGGGAAGGTTCAAGGTTTCGAAATTTTCCTGATCAAGGAAATAGGAACCGTCATTGTCACTATAAAGGTAAGAAGCCGGGACCAGTTGCAGGTCCGGCTCTTTAAACTTGTCTCCGGCTTTGAAGGTCTTTTCGAAGACAGCGTTTGTCAAAAGATTGCGGACCTTGAGGCGGACCAGCGTTTGACCTCCGCGAGCTGTCGGGGTGCTTACTTCGGCTTCCAGACAGGAAAACGGGGTATTGTCCTGCTCAAATACGGATCTGCGTTTGATATTAATTGCATCGATGAGAACGGCCATGTATTCCTTCAGTATAAAGGCTATGGGTGGGCCGCGGCCATCAGTCTTCTACGTGGTTGGAGAAACAGGATTCGAAGGCGTAGTCAAGAATTTCTTTGGTTAGGTTCCAGGGGCGGCGTTCGAAGCGTATCAGATCCATGGCATGGGTTAAGACATCGCGAGGGTGGCACCGGCGTTTCTTCTTGTTCGATTCGGTATAACGGTTTTGGATGAAATCGTCCAGGAGTTCCGGTTCATAGGGAAGTTTCTTCTGGGTGCAGAAACGGTCGAAGATGGCTCGGAATTCGGTCTCATCCGGGTTTCTCATCAGCATCTTATATTGGATGCGGCGGAGAAATGCTTCGTCTCCCAGGCTCTCGGGTTGAAGGTTGGTTGAGAAGACCAGAAAAGCTTCAAACGGGGCGGTCATCTTTGTTCCATTGACAAAGCTCAGATAGTCGATGCGGCGCTCCATGGGAATGATCCATCGATTGAGCACCTCTGCCGGGGTTGCCTTTTGGCGTCCAAAGTCGTCGATCAGGTAGATCCCGTTATTGGCTTTGAGCTGGAGCGGAGCGTCATAGAACTTTGAGACAGGGTTGAAGCTAAGGTCGAGCATGCTAAGGTCGAGTTCACCGCCGCTCGTAATGAACGGACGGCGGCACTTAAACCATCGGCCATCATGCGTGTGGGTACTGGCAAACATGCCTCCAGCGGCCTCGGGCGGAGTTTCGACCTGATGGTACACCGGATCGTACATTTGGATAATCATCCCCTGCGATTCGATGGCATAAGGAATGTAGATTTCCTCATCATCCAGTGCAAACAGGGACTCAGCCAAATAAGTTTTACCGTTACCGGGCTGGCCATAAAGCAGCAGGGACTTACCTGCGTTTACGGCTGGGCCGATCTGGCGCAGGTACTCCGGAGTGAGCACCATGTGCTGGAACGCACGTTCCAGCATTTCCATGTTCAACCAATCCGCCTTCTGGCGTTGAGCCGCAACGCCTTCCACGTATTGATCGAGTGGTACAGGGGCCTGTCCGGCGTATTGGTTGGCTTCCAGGTATTCCCTGGCGTACTTGCGGCCGTTCTCCGTTAGGGTGTATACGGCGGAAATGGGTCCGATACCGAGTGATCGCTTGACTTGGATCAGATGCTGGCGCTTGAGGAAATCCACAACCTCTTCAAAGACGCTGAATTTCAGCCCAATGGCTATGGATAACTCAATGCCTCCGACTTCGTTCCGGTAATAGAGGATCTTGAGAATGAGCTGTTCCAGGAGCGCTTCTGTCAAGCCTGCTTCCGCCAGAGTATCCGGCGGTATTGGAATGAAGGAGGCCTGCCGAACCGCCTTGGGAGGAGGGTCCACCGGCAAGTAGGAGGTCTGCTCTGTGACAAGCTGTGAGGATAATGCGGAGAGTGTTTCAGTAATCACAAACGGTACTCTTAAGGTCTCTTATCGGCACGACCTAAGCATCCCACTAGTGACTAAGTAGTTTTTCTAACCTAGACCCCTGAAGTACCATCGTCTCATTGCGCTCTGGGCCGGTGGAAACACAACCTACCTCAACCTCAGTTTGGTCCTGAAGTAAATGGATATAGTCCTTGGCTCGTTGTGGAAGCGTCTCGAAGCTCGTTACACCCCTGGTCGAAGTCTGCCAACCTGGGATGGATTCGTACACAGCCTCTACACGGTCCAGGGTTCCCTGAGCAGCGGGCATCTCGTCAACGAGCTTGCCATCCAGTTTGTAACCAGTGCACACTCTTATCTCATCGACCGAATCGAGGACATCCAGCTTGGTAATGATGAGGCTGTCGAAACCATTTACGGCGGCGGTGTATCGGAGCAGCGGCACGTCGAACCAGCCGCAGCGGCGGGGACGGCCGGTTACCGAGCCAAACTCGTTACCAGCTTTGCGGATAGCGTCGCCGAGCGGTCCGTGTTCTTCGGACACAAATGGACCACCACCGACACGAGTGATGTAGGCTTTAGAGACTCCGATGACGCCGTCGATTCGATTGGGAGGAATGCCGGTGCCGGTGCAGGCACCTCCGGCTGCGGCGCTGGAACTGGTTACGAAGGGGTAAGTTCCATGGTCGATGTCGAGCATGGTGCCTTGGGCGCCTTCCAGAAGAACACGTTTTCCTGCTTTGATTTGATCGTTGAGAAGCTTCGCTGTGTCACGGACCATGGGCCGGATGCGGTCGGCGCACTCGAGATATTTGTCGAGAACGTCTTCGTCAATCCCTTCCACTCCAAAAGCCTTGGCGATGGCCTGTTTATCTTTTCTGAGGCTGACGTAAAAGCTCTTGAGCGCTGCAGGATCAATAAAATCAGCTATGCGAATGCCACGGCGTCCGATCTTGTCTTCGTAGGCCGGGCCAATGCCGCGAGCAGTAGTGCCGATGGCTACCCTGTCGGTCGACTTCTCACTGATTTGCTCGACAAGACGGTGGAACGGGAAAATGACGTGGGCACGATTGCTGATACAGAGCTGGCTGCGGACGTCGACTCCTGCGGATTCGAGCGACTCGATTTCCGACATCAGAGCGATCGGGTCAATGACGACACCGTTGCCGATGACCGCGAGTTTACCGGGTCGGAGAATGCCGCTTGGGATCAGTTTGAGGACGTACTTGGTAGGTCCGATGTAGACAGTGTGTCCGGCGTTGTGACCGCCCTGATAGCGGGCGACGATGTCGAAGGATTCCGAAAACAAGTCGACAATCTTGCCCTTGCCTTCGTCGCCCCATTGAGCGCCGAGTACGATGAGATTTGCCATGAATTAAGCCAGAAGTTGTTTTTGTAACGAGGCGCGGCTTGGGACGCGACGGGTCTGTTCTAGTTTAGCGCAGAGAGTGGCGGCGGCGTGTTACTGTCGCAGTTATGAAGGCTCGCTTGCATGTGCTGTTGGCCCGGGAGGCTCGTAAAGGGCTTGTGCTGCGCCGTGGGCCGAGCGGCGAGGTTTGTTCGGTGGAGTGGGATCGCACGACGGATCAGTTTGAGTTGGGCCAGTGGGTACGAGCCCGGATTTACGAACGGCGGTGTGATTTGTCACCCGATGGTCGGCACCTGATCTACTTTGCAAGGAACTCGCGCTGGAGTTCGGCTACGAAGGGTTCTTATACGGCGATTTCGCAGGCTCCTTATTTGAAGGCGTTGGTTTTGTTGGGCAAGGGCGACTGCTGGCAGGGCGGTGGGTTATTCACTTCGAACCAAAGCTACTGGCTCAATGGGTGTCACTTTCCGTTGCGGGATAAGGGCGGAATGATTCGCGACACAGGCTACCAACCTCCTTTGATTCGGAGTGGCGAATGCCCTGGAATTTACTATCCTCGTCTGTTGCGTGATGGTTGGCAGATGGTGGAAGGATCGTCGTTTGCGGTATTCGAGAAGCCGCTTAGGCATGGATGGATTCTGCGCAAGTATGCACATGCGGAAATTGGTGCGCCCCAAGGCAAAGGTTGTTATTGGGATGAGCATGAGTTGGAGAATGCTTCGGCGGTACGGGTACAATGCCCGAATTGGGAGTGGGCAGATTGGGTGGATGGTGCGGTTGTTTGGGCTGAGGGTGGATGCTTGTATCGGGCGGACTTGGCGTTAGATGGCTTAGCTGCGCCGATCATCTTGAAGGATTTTAATGAGATGACCTTCGAAAGACGGGTCGCACCCTATTGAGCATCTACGGCACAGGAAACGACTTCGCATGTTGGTGATCGCCTGCACGGCGCTGCTCAAAATGGGGGCCGCGCAGAAGGCTGCTGCACTTAAGAACGAGCTGGTTGAGAAGAAGATCGTCCCCGTGCTACCTGCGCCAAGATTAAAGAACTGATTATTGCGAAACAGAAGTAGCTCCATGCTACGCTGTTGCTAATGGCGCTCACTGATATTTACGTGGGGCTCGGCATGGAGTCGTTTACCGGATTGCTTCGGGGCATCTCCATTGGCAAGCTTCGCACCTACCAACTTTTTGAACGATTTCGCGTTCGCTGTCACATCACCAAGCTGAATCAGGAAGGCCTGAAGAAAGCG
>Ga0315912_10002563_pt1 | contig 19106 bp, 12 predicted proteins | sample VfabasoilMG_FD_204469 | JGI IMG/M metagenome (GOLD analysis project Ga0315912, IMG submission 204469) | Garden soil microbial communities collected in Santa Monica, California, United States - V. faba soil | ecosystem: Environmental > Terrestrial > Soil > Garden | place: USA: California...
GGAGAGGTGCTCTACAACGCGGAGCAGAAGCCCGAGCGCGGTGTCAGCGAAGAGACCGCGTTCCTCATGTCCAACATGATGGCGGACGTCGTCAACGCGGGCACGGGAGCGGCCGCACGCAGCGTTGGGTTCCGTCTGCCGGCCGCAGGGAAGACCGGGACGACCAACGACTATCACGATGCGTGGTTCGTTGGTTTCACGCCTCGACTGGTAGCGGGTGTGTGGGTGGGTTACGACCAGCCGCGAACCATCATCGGTGGCGGGTACGCGTCCGTACTTGCCGTGCCCGTCTGGGGCCGCTTCATGGCGGCGGCGACGAGCAAGGACAAGCCCGAGTGGTTCAGCACGCCATCGAACATCACGTCTGCCACGATTTGCCGTTTGAGCGGGAAGCTGGCGACAGATTCCTGCCACGAAAACGTGACCGACGCGAACGGATCAACGAGCTCGACGTCCACCGTCTACACCGAGTACTTCGTCGAGGGCACGGAGCCGACCGAGTCGTGCCCGATTCATCAGCGCATCATCACGTCGCCGTTCAGGGCGCTGGCCGCGTTGATCTCGCCGTCGCACTCTGCGGCGCAGGCGCAGGAGGCAGCGGCTCCACCGCCACCCGCGCGTGTCGCCGAGTCGACTCCGGCAGCGCAACCGCCGGCACCCCAACAACCCGAGCAGCCGAAGAAGCGCGGCTTCTGGTCGAAGGTCTTCGGCGTCGGCAATAAGAAGTAACCTAGCCTCCGTGTTCAGCTCCGTGTTCGGCCATCGGCGCCTGGTGGCGTTGCTGTCGCGTGCGCTTGCGCGCGATACGTTGCCACCCGCGCTTCTGCTCGCCGGTCCCTCCGGTGTCGGGAAGCGTCGCGTCGCCATGGCGATCGCACGCGCGATCAACTGTCTCGAGCCGCGTTCGACGAGTGAGCTCGAGCGGGAGGCGTGCGGTAAATGCGCGTCGTGCCGGCGGATCGAGCGAGGCGTTCACCCTGATGTGATCGTCATCGAGCCCGGTGATACCGGCTCGATCAAAATCGACGGAGTGCGCGACGCCATCGATCGTGCCGGCTATCGTCCGTTCGAGGCGCGCCGGCGAGTGGTGATCATCGACGACGCGGAAGCGTTGGTGCCGGCGGCACAGAATGCGCTCCTGAAGACGTTGGAGGAGATGCCGCCTGCATCGATCTTCGTGCTGGTGTCGTCGATTCCAGACTCGCTTCTGCCGACCGTGCGATCGCGATGCCCGCGTCTGAGGTTCGGCCCGCTCTCAGCGACAGAAGTCGCGCAGGCATTGGTTCGCGATCACGGCTATTCAGAAACCGACGCCCGCGCTGCCGCAGCGGATGCCGACGGGAGCATCGGGCGTGCACTCGCTGCCGATTCTGCCGACCTCACGCAGGCGAGAGACGAGGCGCGGCGTCTGCTCGAGCAGACCGCGCGAACCGAAGATCCGGCGAGACGCCTCGAGGCGGTCAGAGATCTCAGCGGCACCAAGGGCACGTCGGCGAGCGATCGCGATCAGATGGCGGCATGCCTGCGCGCGCTGGCCTCGTTGCTCCGGGATCTCGGGATCGTCGCGACGCAGGCAGACCGCCGCACGCTCGCCAACGGCGACCTCGAGTCACAACTCGACAAGCTGACTGGCTCCTTCGATCAAAGGCGAAGCCTCAAGGCGTACGCCGCGGTCGATGAGGCGCTGAATGCCCTCGAGCGCAATGCCAGCCCGAAAGTCGTGGCCGACTGGCTGGTGTTGCAGTTGTAGTCAACGGTAGCAGGGCAATCCCAGTGGCTCGTAGGTGCCCAACGGCGAGAGGTCCCGTCGATCCAAATGTATACTCGACGAGCGAATGACGGGGCCGTCGATGACCGTTCGTGCCGACGGCCGCCCGTCGATCAGCCGCACCGCGCTCGTGACCGGAGCGCTCCTGGCCGTCGTCCTCACGTTTCTCTTCCGCTTTCTCACCGTCGAATACACCAACGATCACTTCGCGCACTTGTCGCGCGGAGCGCAGATTCTGTATGGCGATGTTCCGACGCGTGACTTCTTCGATGAAGGGGTCATCGGGGCGTACTACGCGTCGGCGGCGGCGCTTCTCTGGTCCGGTCACAACCTCTTTGGCGAAAGCCTTCTGACCATCGGCTTCATCGCGGCGGGGGCTGGGCTGACGTTTGTCGCGGCCGCGCGACTATCAAAGTCGATCTGGCTTGCGGCGGCGGCAACGATAGCCGCGGTGCTCGCGAACCCGCGACTATATTGCTATCCCAAAGTCTTTTTTTACGTCGCGGCGATCGTCGTCGGGTGGCACTACGCATCCCGTCCGAGCAGGACGAGGCTGCTCGGGCTTGCGGTCGTCACGGTCGTCGCCTTCTTCTTTCGCCACGACCACGGCGTCTACATTGGCCTGGGAAGCGTTGCGCTGCTGGCGATTCTGCATGGGCCGCAGCCCAGACTGGCCGTGACGACGCTGCTGCAGTACAGCTCCATAACGCTGCTGCTGATGCTGCCGTTCCTCATCTTCGTGCAGAGCACGTTCGGGTTGCTTCGCTACGTAGGCAATGCCCCGCAGCTGCCGCTGCAGGCGCTGTGGATGCCTGTGGAGATCGACCTCTCCGCGCCGCTTGTCGCCGTGGCGCCGCCGTCGGGCCCGCGCGTGAACGTGCGATGGGCCGACGGCATCGATGACGAGACGCGTCAGAAGCTGGAGCACAAACTCGAGCTCGTCAACGCCGAACAAGAAGAAGGCTCGACGTGGAGCTACGTGCCTACGTATCTCGACAGACCGCACATTGGCGCGATCGTCGCCGATCCCGCAGTGATAGACACTCACGGCATCGACCGGGCCGGAAATGCGATCGAGGGTGAGCTGCCGTTCTATCTCGATGTCCAGCGCCGATTCCCGCTGTTGCGCGTGCAGCTGGCGCCGGGATTGTTCTCGCGGGTCAATTCTTTCGCCTGGTTCTACTACCTGGCGTTGCTGCTGCCACCCATCGGCCTTGTGCTCGTGGCACTGTTGTCGTGGCGAGGCGTCATCGACAGGACCGAAACGGCCGTGGCGGGAATGGCGTGTGTCATCGGCCTGATCATCGTGCAGACACTCGTCAGAAGCTCGCCGGATTCGCGCCTGCCCGACGTGGCCAGTGCGATCTTCGTAGTCGCCGCATGGGTGAGCGCGAAAGTGCTTGGGGCGAGTGCGGGCATGGGCCGTTTGACACGGCGCATATGCACGACGCTGGTCGCTGCCGCGGTGATGGTGACGTTGTGGAGTGTCGCCACCTTCGCACAGGCGTCAACGACCCTGGTGACCAGCGGGATCCTGTCTGGACCGGTGGGCGTCTGGCACCGTATCGGAGAGGTGACCGAACGTCTCAGCGCGCGGCCGATCGACAACTGGACACGCGAGTCGCGCGGGATCGGAGCGGTCATGCGCTACGTCTTCGAGTGCACAGCGGAGACGGACCGTTTGCTCGTCACGTGGTTCGGGCCCGAAGTGTACTTCGCCGTCGAGCGGCCGTTTGCTGGTGGACACGCATACCTGCATCGCAGCTGGCACACTTCACCGGCCGCTCAACAGCTCTCGATTGAGCGGCTCGCTCGCCAGCGTGTGCCGGTCGTCCTCGAGCGCATCGATTTCGAGTACGGCGAATACTTTCCCATGTTGGCTGACTATGTCCACAGTCGCTACCGACCGGTTCCCATCTCGCCCGAGATCGTCGGCGGGTTTCGGGTACTAGTCGACCCGAACGTCGCGCCGACGAGCACCTACGAGCCACTCGGCGCGCCGTGTTATCGCTGATTGCCCACGGGCGATAATGTCCTCGCATGAAGGCCCGCATTGCCATCACGTCTGGCGATCCTGCCGGGATCGGTCCCGAGATCGCGCGCAAGGCCGCCGACGATCCGCGTGTCCGCGAGATCTGCCAGCCGGTCGTGTATGGTCCGCCGGCTGGTTCTCGTTTCACTCCAGGAGAGCTGTCCGCAGAGGCAGGCCAGGCCGCGTACGAGACGCTGTGCTCCGCGGTGAAGGATGCACAGTCGGGCGTCGTTGCGGCGGTGGCCACGGCGCCTGTGAACAAACTGGCATTTTCCCGGGCGGGTTTACCGTGGAAAGGGCACACCGACCTGCTCGCACACCTGACGGGCAGTCCGCGGGTCGCGATGATGTTCTGGTCGGAGCCCCTCAAGGTGGTGCTCGCGACGATTCACATCCCGCTGGCATCCGTGACGACCGCGCTCACTCGAGATCTCGTTGACGAAATCATCGACCTGTCCGCACGGGAACTGCCTCGTTTTGGTATCGAGCACCCAAGGCTTGCGGTTGCTGGCCTGAATCCTCACGCCGGTGAAGACGGTCTGCTGGGGCACGAAGAACAAAAGGTGCTGCGTCCGGCAATTGAGGCGGCGCAACAGCGTGGTCTTCGCATCGATGGCCCGTTTCCCGGGGACACCGTGTTCGGGCGTGCCGTGCGCGGCGAGTTCGACGCAGTGATTGCCTGCTATCACGATCAGGGTTTGATTCCCGTGAAGCTCCTCGCGTTCGGACGTGCCGTCAACGTGACTCTGGGTCTGCCGATCATTCGCACGTCGGTCGACCACGGCACGGCGTTCGACATTGCCGGAAAGAACGTGGCCGATCCGTCGAGCATGATCGAAGCGACGCTGCTGGCCGCGAGGCTCGCCACACGCGGTATTCTGTGACCACATGAACCCATTCAGAAGGAAGGCACAACCGTCGCGCGCCGATCAGCAGGCAGCGGCGACGGCCGCCGCGATTCGCGACCTGTCCGAGCGATTCGAGCGCATCGAGCGCGCGATTAGAGATCTCAAGCAGAACGTCGACCTCGTGCCTTCGCTCGTGCGCAAGCTGTATCTCGAGGGCGTCCCGCTCGAGCCACCTTACGATCTGCAGGCCGAGCGTTTCAGTTTCTCATCGCAGAACGACGAAGACGGTCTCGTCCTCGCGATTTTCAAACGCATTGGTGCCACCAGCCGGCGCTTCGTCGATTTGGGTTGCGGGATGAACGGAGGCAACTCCGGTTTCCTCGCCAGTGAGATGGGATGGCACGGCCTGATGGTGGACGGGCGCGACGATGCGATCAGGAAGATTGTCGTGCGTTATACCGGTCATCCGGTCATCGCAAAACATCAACTGCTGACGCGCGAGGGCATCAACGCGTTCATCACCGAGCAAGGGTTTTTCGGCGAGATCGATCTTCTGAGCATCGACATCGACGGCATCGACTACTGGCTCTGGGAGGCGTTGACCGCGTGCAACCCGCGACTCGTTGCGCTCGAGTACAACTGGCTGTTCGGTGCAGAGCGGGCGGTGACGATCCCGTACAGTGCCGACTTCAACGTCCACGCCGTCGGCAACCGCGCCTATCACGGGGCCTCACTCGCGGCGCTCGTACATCTGGGTCGCCGCAAGGGCTATCGGCTGATCGCGACCGAGCGCGTCAATGCGTTCTTTCTTCGTAATGACCTCGCGCCGGAGATTCGCGAAATCGACGTCGCGATTGGATACCGCGCGCCGCTCAACATCTCGAGTGCAAAGGGCGTGTTCGACAAGCTCGAACGAGCCAACCTGCCGCTCGTCACCATCACGCCTTGAACTGGGACCCCATCAAGACGAATTGCGCTCGCGGAAGCCGTTGGTGATGGGATACCGGCGGTCGCGACCGAAACTCTTGCGAGTGATCTTCACGCCGGGCGGTGCCTGCCTGCGCTTGTACTCCGCCATGTAAAGCAGATGCTGGATGCGGACGACGAGATCGCGCGCCAGCCCGCGAGCGACGATCTCGTCTACGCTCAGCTCCTCTTCGACGAGTCCGTTCAGAATGGCGTCGAGCACATCATAGGGCGGCAGTGAATCCTGGTCGGTCTGGTTCGGACGCAATTCCGCCGTCGGCGCCTTCGTGATCGACGACTCCGGGATGACTCGCCCCTGTGGTCCGAGCGCGCCTGCCGGCAGGCTCTCGTTGCGCCAGTGCGACAGCGCGTAGACCTCGGTCTTGTAGATGTCCTTCAGCACCGAGTAGCCGCCGCACATGTCGCCGTACAGCGTGGCGTAACCGACTGACATCTCCGACTTGTTGCCGGTCGTCAGCAGCATCTCTCCGAACTTGTTGGACAGCCCCATGAGCAGCAGACCGCGCACGCGCGCCTGAAGGTTTTCTTCGGCGACATCGCGCGCGCGCCCGGCGAACGCATCGGCGAGCGCTTCTTCTGCCGCTGTCACCGTCGAGCCGATCGCCACGGTCTCGAGCCGCATGCCCAGCAGCCGCGCCGATTCCGCTGCATCGTCCTGACTCTCACGACTGGTGAACCGGGAGGGAAGTCGAACACCGCGCACGCGCTCATGTCCAAGTGCGTCAACGGCAACAGCCGCAGTCAACGCGGAATCGATTCCACCGGACATCCCGAGCACGATGCCAGGGAAGCGATTCTTGAGGACGTAGTCGCGCAGCCCGAGCATCATGGCGCCGTACACCGCGCTGAGACGAGGAGGCTCACTCCATTCCTCGCTGCCCTCACATCGAAGCGCTCCGCTTTCGCGTTTCCATCGCGTCAGCACCACCGTGTCCTGCCAGAGGGGCAGTTGGTGTGCTAGTGTTCCATCCCCGTTTACGACGAACGAGCCGCCGTCGAAAACGAGCTCGTCCTGGCCTCCAACCTGATTCACATACACGAGCGGAAGATTGGTCTCGCTGGCGCGCTCGCGTGCGAGTGACAGACGCTGATGCAGTTTGCCGACCTCGAACGGAGATCCGTTGGGAACCAGGAGCACCTCGGCGCCGAGGCGTGCAAGGTGTTCGGAGACTTTAGGGAACCAAATGTCTTCGCAAATTGGCAGACCAATTCGGATGTCACGGAACGTGACTGGCTGACCGAGCGGGCCGGACGAAAAGACGCGTTTCTCGTCGAAGACACCGTAGTTGGGCAGTTCGTGTTTGAACCGCAGCTGACGATGGCCTCCTGTGACAAGTGCGACGGCGTTGTGAAGACAACCCCCTTCACGCCATGGAAGCGTGACGACCAACGCTGGGCCCGACGTGCTTTCCTGCTCCAGCGCATCGAGCGCCTGGGCGGCGGCCTCGACGAGTGCAGGCCTCAGTACCAAGTCCTCGGGCGGGTAGCCGACCAATACGAGCTCGGGAAAGACCACGAGATCCGCTCCAAGAGCAGCGGCTTCACTCCTGGCGCGGCGAACGATCGCGAGGTTGCCAGCGACGTCTCCAACGATTGGGTTTACCTGCGCGATAGCTATCGAGAAGCCCATTTCGAACCGATTGTGACACATGGATACGCGAGGCCTTCTAATGGCACCGCGTAAATCCGTCATGGTAGTACGTCGGGATCCGACACACTTCGCACTTCTCGTAGAAACGTCTAACTCGATGAAGACAAGTCGCTTACTCGAATTACGGGAGTGGCAGTCGGATTGCACCGCGGCGGCCCGATGCTAGAGGTGTCGTCACGAGCGCCGCGAGTTGCCCGCCGAGCAGCAGTTTTCCTTGGGTTGATGTGCATATTGGTTCCCACGCTCGCGAGAGCGCAGGCGACCACTGTCACTGCGACCTGGGATCCAAGGCCGGCCTCCGAGCAAGTGTCGTCATACGAGGTATGCGTCGGCACGAGCTCGATGTCGTGCAACGTCCGTGTGGCAACGGTGAACGCGAGTGAGACGTCCTACGAGCTTGCTCCCACCCCTGGTCAGCTGACGTACCTGGCTGTCAGGTCAATCAATTCTTCCGGTCGCAGCGGGTACTCTACGGAGTCCCGGTTCTCGATTCCCGCGTTCAATACCCTCACGAACCGAAGTACGCAGATCGGTGTCGCGCTAACCCCGTTTGCTATCAGCGTCAGCGATCCCGACGGCTCGCCGCTGACTTTTTCTCATACGGGATTGCCGCTCGGGCTGACTTTGAACGGGACGACGGGTCAGATTACCGGTATCCCGACGGGCGTCGGGACGTTCAACGTCACCATCTTCGTGAGTGACGGCCTTGCCACTGTCTCGCGTTCGTTCGTCTGGACGGTCACAGCGAGCAGCGCGTCCGCAGACACCTTAGCTCCCGTGCTCACGATTACGAGCCACACTTCGGGGCAAGTGGTCACGACTGCCAGCCAGACGATTCGCGGCACAGCCACAGACAATGAACGGGGCGGAAGTGGTATCACCGTCGTTCGAGTGAACGGTCAACCTGCGAGTGGTGGTACGGCAACCGGTCGCAACGTCGCGAACTGGAGCCGGACGATCGACCTGGTCACGGGGAGCAACACGATCACCGTCGAGGCCGTCGATGGCGCGGGCAATATTCAGATGCAGCAGATCACGCTGTCGCTCGCGGCGTCGGGCTCGTCGAGCACCACGAGTCCGCTGGCGATCACCGGCTTAACCAGTAACCTCGCAAGCCCGCAGGCCGCCGGGACACCGATTACGTTCTCGGCGGGCGCCTCCGGTGGCGTCGCGCCGCTGCAGTTCAAGTTCTTCGTGCAGCCTGCCGGTGGGACCGCTCAGGTTGCCAGGAACTGGAGCACGGAGGCGACGTACGCGTGGACAGCGCCGGAGACCCCGGGCACCTACACGATCACGGTGTGGGCGCGAAAAGCTGGTGTCACGGCCAATGCGGCACAAGCGTCTGCTGCGGTGACGTATTCCATCCTTGCCGCTGGTGTGAGCGCCGTGTCCGTCTCGCCGTCGAGTGGTGCAGGGAGCACGCAGACGTTTGCGCTCAAGTACTCCGATACCCGGGGCGCAGCGAACATGATCTCCGAGTGGGTGTGGTTCACCGGAGGCACTGGCACGTGCATGGCGTATCACGAGCGCGCCACGAATCAGGTGTATCTGTTGAACGACGCAGGCACGGCCTGGACCTCTCAGGTGCTCGGAAGCAACACGGCACTGCAAAACACCTCATGTTCGATTGCTGTTGGAAGCAGTTCGGTTTCCGTCAGTGGTCCGGCGCTGACCTTGAGTCTCGTCGTCGCCTTCAAGCAAGCGTTCAATGGGGACAAGACAGTCAAGATGTTCCTGAGCTCCGCCGGCGGGCTGTCGAGCGGCTGGCAAGACCGTGGAGTCTGGACCGTACCGACGAGCGTCCCAACAGCGCCTTCCTCGACTCCGGCTCCGACTCCGGCTCCGCCGTCGCAACCTTCGGTGCCGCCTGGAGTGAGTGCGCTGGACGTGAGCCCTGCGTCGGGTAGTGGCAGCTCGAAGACGTTTACGCTTCGATTCTCCGATAGCCGTGGCGCGTCGAGTCTGATCTCAGAATGGGTCTGGTTTGCCGGCGGCACGGGCACCAGCATGTGCATGGCGTATCACGAGCGCGCGACGAACCTCGTGTACTTGGTCAATGACGCCGGCACCGCATGGAGTTCTCAGGCATTGGGAAGCGGAGGTGTTTTGAAGAACAGTTCCTGCACGATCAACCTGGGAGCCAGCTCAGTCTCCGCCAGCGGCTCGATCATGACGCTGAACCTCGCGGTGACATTCAAGCCAGCGTTCGCCGGCCCGAAAACGACTCGCATCTTTGCCAATGCGGCTGGCGGGCTGTCAAGCGGCTGGCAGGATCGTGGTACTTGGACGGTGACGACATCAGCCGCTGAGAATTGAAACCACGTGGTGACATCTCGCCGCGTTGACGTAATCGGGTTCTCTCGCTGGGCGAAAAACGACGCAACTTTGAGCCAGTTGCAGCGCACACCCGGACGCATTCGATACGGCGCGTAAATCTCTTACATTCATTTTGAGTGCAGCCGCGATCACGTTTGTGTTGTCCGTGATCACAAGTACCGTGTGGTTCGATCGCACTCGAGCCGATTAACTGTTTGTCATCAACTCCGCGCGAAGAGCCACGGTCGGTGACAAGACGGTAAGCGAGCTATCGTGTCCGTCTTCGCAGCAGTGAGAACACCCCCGCCTCGAATCGAGTAAGTCACTTACTCGAAACCACTTAATCGATTAGCAGAGATTGGCCGTGACCTTGCTCTTCAGGTTGGCATGCGAGACGTGCGAACCTGGACTTGCTCTGTAAGGTATGGGATTGCCTTACTGTTCTCAGTACTTCTGATCTCGTCGCCGGTTGTTGCGTCTGGTCAGAGCGTCACGGCGACGTGGGATCCAAGTCCTCCCAGTGAGGGTGTGACTGAATACCAGGTCTGCATCGGCACGACGTCGATGTCGTGCAACGTCCAGCTCGCATCGGTCAACAGTTCGCAGACCTCATACTCGTTCACGCCCACAGGCGGTGTCATTCATTACGTTGCCGTTCGCGCAGTCAATCCGTCAGGGCCAGGTGCGTATTCAACCCAGAGCACGTTCTCGATTCCATCGTTCACACAGCCAGTGAACCAGAGCAGCCAGGTGAGTGTCGCGATCACGGCGCTCACCATGGCGGTCAGCGATCCCGACGGCAATACACTCACCTTCACGCATACAGGGCTGCCTGCGGGTCTCGCGCTCAATGCGGCAACGGGTCGAGTGACGGGTACGCCGTCGGCCGCCGGCACGTACAACGTCACTATTTTCGTCACTGACGCGCTTGTGACTGTCTCGCGGTCGTTCGTCTGGACGGTCACCACGCCCGCTGCCGACACTACGCCACCTGCGCTGTCGATCACGAGCCACACGAACGGACAGACCGTGACCTCAGGGACCGTCACCATCTCGGGCACGGCGACCGATAGTGGCCGCGGCGGCAATGGTGTGGCGAGCGTCACGGTGAACGGACAGGCAACAACAGGTGGCACGGCGACTGGCAGTGCTACGGCGTCGTGGAGCCGCGCCAGCGTGGCGCTGTCGCAAGGCGCCAACACGATCACGGTGCAGGCGGCTGACACCCGAGGCAATACCGCGACTCAGTCGATCACGTTGAACTACTCGATCGCTCCGGTCTCGAGCGCGACGCTGTCAGCGAGCGTGGCCAGCCCGCAGAACACTGGATCGGCTGTAACGTTCACCGCCGCCGGTTCGGGCGGAGTCGGACCACGTCAATACAAGTTCCTCGTGCAGCAAGCCGGTGGCGCCGCGCAGGTGGTTCAGAACTGGAGCACCTCGACGACCTATAGCTGGACGCCGTCAACGGCCGCCAGCTACACGGTCATCGTGTGGGCGCGAAGCGCCGGCATCACGGTTGACGCCGCGCAGGCATCGGCGCAGATGTCATATGTCGTGAACACGCCGCCGCCCGCGGCGGTCGCGAGCGTTGCGCTGTCACCGAGCCTCGCGACTCCGCAGAATGCCGGGACCGCGATTACGTTCACGGCGGTTGGTGTGGGCGGTGTGGCGCCGCGCCAGTACAAGTTCCTTGTGAGCCAGGGAGGCGGCGCCAATCAGCTCGTGCAGGATTGGAGCACGCTCACCACTTATACGTGGGCGCCGTCCTCCGCGGGCAGCTACGCCGTCACGGTGTGGGCCCGCAGCGCGGGAGTGACGACGGATGCGCCGCAGGCGCAGGCCCAGGTCGCCTACGTGATCAACACGGCGCCGGTCTCGAGTGCCACGTTGACGCCGAACATCGCAAGCCCGCGAGCCGCTGGATCGGCGATCGCCTTTACGGCTAGTGGCTCTGGGGGTGTGGCACCGTACCAGTTCAAGTTCCTCGTCCAGCCGGCCGGTGGTTCCGCCCTGGTTGTGCAGAACTGGAGTACCGCAACGACCTACACGTGGACGCCAGCAGAAGCAGGCACCTACACGGTTTCGGTCTGGGTGCGAAGTGCGGGCGTGATGACCAACGCTGCGCAGGCATCTGCGCAGACGGCGTACACGATCAGCGCCGCCAACGTGACTGCAGTCTCTGCCTCGCCTGCGACTGGCAGCGGCGCGAGCCAGACCTTTGCGTTCAAGTACTCGGACAGCAGAGGGGCCACTAACCTGACAAGCGAGTGGGCCTGGTTCACCGGTGGCACAGGCGCCTGTATGGCCTATCACGAGCGCGCCACGAACCGGGTGTATCTGTTGGACGATGGGGGTGCGTCGTGGAGCTCGCAGGTGCTGGGGACAAACACCACGCTGCAGAACAGCTCGTGCTCGATTGGCGTTGCCGCCAGCTCCACGTCGGTCAGCGGCACTGACCTGACGCTCAATCTCGCCGTCGCGTTCACGTCAGCCTTCAACGGATCAAAGACAGTCAAGATGTTCGCGAACGCGAACAATGGGCTGTCGAGCGGCTGGCAGGACCGCGGTGTCTGGACGGTGTCGGTGAGCGCTCCCGCACCAACGCCGCCTCCCGCGCCGGCGCCTCCGGCTCCAGCGCCTCCGCCCCCGTCAGTGCCGGCGGGTGTGAGTGCAGTGGATATCAGCCCCGGGTCAGGAAGCGGGAGCGCGCAGACCTTTACGCTCCGTTACTCTGATACCCGCGGCGCGTCGAGTCTGACGTCCGAGTGGGTCTGGCTCGTCGGTGGCACGGGCGTGTGCATGGCCTATCACGAGCGCGCCACGAACCTGGTGTACTTGCTGAATGACGCCGGGACAGCGTGGAACTCTCAGATTCTGGGTGCCTCTTCGGTGCTGCAGGGGAGCTCGTGCGCGATCAATCTGGCAAGCAGCTCTGTTTCAACGAGCGGCTCGGTATTGACCCTGAATCTTGCCATGACATTCACGCCGGCATTCAGCGGCGCGAAGACGGTCCGCATGTTTGCCAACGCCGCCGGCGGAGTGTCGAGCGGCTGGCAGGATCGCGGCACCTGGACGGTGACGAGCAGTGCGCCAGCGCCGACTCCGACACCGCCGGCACCGACACCGACTCCAACGCCCACACCGACGCCGCCCACACCGACGCCGCCTGCGCCGCCGACGGTTCAGCCCGGGGTCAATGCTGTGAGCGTGACACCTGGTAGCGGATCTGGTTCGAGCGAGACGTTCGTGCTGCAGTATTCGGACAGCCGCGGCGCCAGAAGCCTGTTGTCCGAATGGGTGTGGTTCAGCGGCGGGACCGGCGTCTGCATGATCTATCACGAGCGGACGACGAACACGGTGTACCTGATCAACGATGCCGGGACGGGATGGATCACCGGGACGATCGCCACCCCCACCGCGCTGCAGAACAGTTCGTGCGCGGTCAACCTCGGAGCCAGCTCCGTTTCTCTCAACGGACCGGTCTTAACCCTGAACCTGGCGATTGGCTTCAAGGCGCCGTTCAGAGGTACCAAGAACATCGCGATGTTCGCGAGCGCCCTTGGCGAGGTGACGACCGGGTGGCAGAATCGCGGCAGCTGGATCGTTCCCTGATCGCCATCCGTTTCTCGAGCCTGACCCGTCCTGTGACGACGGGTCAGGAGTAACGATCAGCCCACCCTCATCGAAGGCCGTCCTGTGCCTCAGGCGGGCCTCTCTTCCGCTATGCTCTATTCGTGAGTTCAGTCGCCCAGCCGTTGCCGCAAACAGACTCGGTCGCTCCGTCGTTTCGCATTGCCGAGGTGTATCTGTTTGATACTTGCACGCATCGCTGCGGCTACTGTTGGTTGGCAGAGACCGGCCAAGTGCTCGACGCGTCGCAGCTGAAGCCTTTCCGCGATCCGGAGTTCATCGCACGCGTCACAACCTTCTTCAATCGACGGACGACTAACTCGGAGCGATGGTTGCTGCAGTTCACGGGCGGCGAGCCCTTGCTCATGCCGAACCTGACCACCTTGTGCACTTCGCTCTTCGCCCACGGTAACCGCGTTTCTTTCTACACGGCGCTGCTGCTGCCTGAGACTCACGCCGGGTTCCGGTTTCTCCTTACCCACGGCGCTCCCGATGTCGACTACGTCATGGCGTCGTTCCATCCCGAAGCCGAGTTGGATGAGAAGACGTACTTCCGGAAGATCGAGTTGCTGAAGGAGCGCGGACACAACGTCATCGTTCGATACGTGGGTCATCCCGCTCGATTGTCTCGCCTGGACGACTTCGATGCCCGCTGTCGGGATCTCGATGTCAGCTTCTATCCAACGACGCTGCTTTCGAGCACGCATCCAGGGGCGTACACACCGGCCGAGCGCTCCTCCCTGACGACGCACTTTACGTCTCTGAGCCAGCACCTACAGCTGGGCGGTGGTCTTCGAACAGACGCATTGCGTTGTCACGCGGGGAGCCGTCTCATCTCGGTCAACCTTCAGACTGGCAATATCACGCCGTGCATCACCGTCGATCGCCCTTCGTTGGGGAATCTCTTTGCCGACACGCTCGAGCTCGGAACCGGACTGGCACCTTGTCCGGTGCGGAGTGTGGCATGCCTCTGCGACGTTCACTTTCAACAGGCGATCGTCGAAGGCGTCGACGACTCGGAGGCGTTTGCTGCGCAGAAGCGTGGATACGTCGCTCCAACGATAGCCAACCGCGAACCGCAGCTCGCCCACTTGCCTTTCTACGCAGGCTCCAAGATGGGGATAGGTATGGCGCAAGACGGCGCCCGCCTCTTTTTCACGAAGGAGGAGGTCAAGACTCGCTGGGACAAACAGCGGGGCAGTCGCATCGAGGCGCTCGGAGACTGGAGCCTGGCCTGTGAGGTGCAAGCCGATCGCACGGCCATCTTCACAGTTCGCCTGGACAAGTCACGGGCGATCGAGCGCGTCGAGTTGTTTCTGAACGATGCCGGCGATGGCGGCACTGAAGGTGCCTGGGCAAAAATCTACGCCGGAAAGCACAGCGGCAACCAGTTGGATCTCCGAGTCTCGGCGTCGGTCGCATCTCGCGCACCGGGGCGCTACCGAGTGGCCTTGAACGTCCGCTTTACCGATGGCTCGATCTGCTACTGGTACAACCAGCCACCTCACGTCTTGCAGCTGGACGCCTGAAGAGAGGCTCCGGTCGCCGTGCGTTCGATACCTTCCCTGTTCCAACCCCACCCGGCGAGAAAAGCCTCGGCGCCCCCCGCAACATGGCCCATCAGGGTGACCACTCCCGATGCGCAATGGGCCTACGCCGTAAAGTTCGAACGCGCTTCGACGGACGCACCTCCTACGGGGCCGGTCTCCGTGGGCGTCGATATCCACGTCAACTCCGGTGCCATCGGTATCGGGTGCCTCGATGGCAGCAAGACCGAGTTCCTCGACGAAGAACGCGTCGACGCCACTGAGACTCCGGTCCATGTGGAGCTGGTCGTGCGCGATCCATCCAATGCGGGGCCGCTGATCGTCCGTAACGTATCAGCCCTGGGGAGGAGCGAAGCGTCCCTGATCGAGATTCGATGCGGGGCATTGGAGGTGCCGCCCGAGAGAAACAGATCGCCGGGGCTCTCCGATCCGCGCCCGATGTCCCAGTGGAGTCGCTATTACGGGACCCATGGCGAAACCGTTGTCGAGAAACTGCGCGTGCAGCAGTTTCGGGCGTTGGGCGAGCCGACGGTCCTGAGGTGGACTGACGGCTTGTCCGTTGACGTTCTCCCGAAGGACCAGTTATCGAGAGCGCTGTTCGTCTCGAGCACGTACGAACCGAACACGCTGTGTGTCCTTCGGAAACTGTTGCGTCGCGATGATGTCTTCATCGACGTTGGGGCCAACATCGGCGTCATCTCCCTCGTTGCCGCTCGGTGGGTAGGCCCGCAGGGTCGCGTGTACAGTTTCGAGCCAAGCGAGCGCGAGCATCGCACCTTGATTCGCAATCTCGAGTTGAATGAGGGCATCACTGTCACGCCGATTCGGGCTGCGCTGTCCGATCACGTCGGCGTTGCGACCCTGCGCGTCGCGAGCGCCGGGCACGGTGGGCTCAACACGCTGGGGGAGTCGTTTGCGTACGACGGTGTGGGCGTTGCCGCGCTCGAACAGGTTGCCGTCACCACACTGGACGATTTCATTCGTAGCGAGCGCGTGCAGCGTGTGTCGGTTGTGAAAGTGGATGTCGAGGGAGCGGAAGGTACGGTGTTAGCAGGCAGTGCTCGCCTGTTGCAGGAGCTCAGACCCGCGCTCGTTCTCGAGATCTTCCCGCGGGCGCTCGTCGCCAATAAGTGGACGGTCGCCGACGTCGAAAATCTACTGCGCGGGGCCAGCTACGACGTGTTCTCGATTGATCCGGAAACTGCGAGCCTCGAGCCGATGGCTCATCTCTCTGACGCAGAGGAGCAGAACATCGTGGCGACGCCCAGGGAGCGACCGATGGTCCGTTAGCGAGGAAGCCAGGCCCTTCGGCCACTTCGTTATGCAGCGTCACCGTCGCCCCGCCGAGCGACCACAAGAAGGCTCGATCCCATTCTCAGCGAGTGCCCTGCAGCAATACGTGACACCTCACCCTCGAGCAATCGGTTGAGAGTGTCGGAGATTCGCTTGCTCCCTGCGGCATGGTCCGCCTTGTATGCGGAAGCCGACCTCGGGCGAGCCAGTCCCACCGCGTAGGGGAGTGCCCGCATCAGGAACGACACGGGAAGGAGACGCTGAAACAAGTACGTCGAGTAGAGCACGTCGAACCTGCCAGCCAGAACCTCGCCCAGAGATTGCTTCGTGTAGCGCCGGTAGTGCATCGCATCGACGTCGCTCATGGACCAGAGCCAATTGAAGGAGGGCACGGTGAGATACAGCAGCCCGCCTGGCCGCAGCAGATCGAACATCTGCCCGACGAAGAACCGATCGCCTTCGATGTGCTCGAGCACATCGAACAGCCCGATGTTGGGAATGCTGCCGGCGCGGATTCGCGCCTCTGCGAGGGTTGCGTTGATCACGGTTGGCAGCATTCGCTCCTGTCTAGCGTTGTGCGCGCCGTCAGCACCAGGCTCGAGAAGCACTGTCTCGTACCCGGCGTCCATCAACCCCCGGGCCACGTAACCGTTGCCACCGCCGACATCGAGGATGAAGCCGGAGGGTGGAAATCGGCGGACGGCGGCCCTGATGCATCGGTTGCGATGGCCAAACCAGAACGAGTCGTCCTCGATGAGAAAGCACGCGGCGTTGTGATCGTCAGGGTACGAGACAGGGCGCATCGCGGTGGCGCGCCAGATCCCAGTCTTCGGATCGAGATGCAGGGCGTCGGTCAGTGATTCAACGTCCATCGCGAAACGTGGTGCTCAACGGCGAGTGACGTATCGCTCCAGCGCCTTGATGCGACTCCCCTGCGGCACCGTAGCATGGCTGACGATGACCGCGCCGGCGCCCACGAACGAGTCGCTGCCGACGCCACAGTCACCGCAAACCGTGCAGTTGGGCGACAGGAACGTGTTCGCCTCGATACGGCAGTCGTGACTCACGCACACGCCGGGCCAGATGACCACGTTGTCGTCAACGGTTACCCGGCAGTCCACGAGTGCGCCAGCCATCACAAACGATCCGGCCCCGAGTGATGACGACGTCGACACGTACGCCCGCGGGTGCACCAGCACCGGCATCGCATAGCCGGCGCTCTGGATCCTCGCTGTCACCTCGCGGCGTGCGGCAAGATTCGAATAGCCAACCGCGTTGACGCAGGCGTACTCAGACGGCGGGTGCGTCAGCCGCGTCTGCGCAAACGGTCCAATCACCCCTTCGCCCTGATGCACGTCGTCGATGAAGCCGGCGAACTCGTGGCCGCAGTCCTCCACGAGGCATCGAATCACGCCGCCGAACAGGCGCGAACCATAGACCAGGATCTTCATCACTTGACCGCGCGGAAACGGAGGTATTTGTAGAGGCCGCGCGAGAGCGGCAACGCCTGCCGGAGATAGTCGTCAACCGTCGCAGCTGCCTGCGCCGACACGCCATGCAGAATCTTGCCCTGGCCGGCGTACCACTCGTAGGTGGTCTCAACCTGGCTGAAGCCAGCACGGCGCGTCATCGCCTCGAACTCGTCGGGTTCGATTCCTCCGGTGATCGACTTGTTGTACTCCGCGAGATCGAAGACCTCCGTTGCGATTCCGTACTCCTCCTCGACACGCGTGCCGGTATCGAGCACCGAGGCCACCTCGTCGCGCGCAAGCACCGAGATCGACGGACGGACGGCATCACGAACGGCCATGACGTTCTGCCAGTAGTACCGGTTGGGCTCGAGGTCGACGTACAGGCACCCTCCTGGTCGTAGGACGCGATGGGCTTCGCGAAGTACCGGTTCGAGATCCTGCAGGTGATGCAGGAACGAATACGCCGACACGACGTCAAAATACGCCGCTCCGAACGGGAGCGCCGCGGCGTCACCGCAGTAGACCTGAACGTTCGGCCGCTGTTGCACGCGCGCCAGCATGGCAGGCGTCAGATCGACGCCTCTCACGTCATCGAACAGTTCAGCAGCGATGTCGATGATGAATCCTGTACCGCAGCCGATGTCGAGCAACCGACCGCCAAACTCCGCCCGCATTGCCTGAAGGCGTGCCCGCACCTTTGCCCTGTTCTCGGGACGGAAGTGTGGCTCGCGCTCGTTGTACTGCGCGGCCATGCGCGAATGCACCAGGATGTTGGCGTCACGGACGTCCATCAGCCGTTCCTTCAAGGTTCACGGTCTCGTCGATAACGTAGCGCGGCCGGGCCAGCACTTCCTGGAAGATACGGAAAATGTAGACGCCGAGCACGCCCAGCGCCAGCATGATCATCCCGCCGAGAAATGCCAGGAGCAGCACGATGATCGTCAGGCCCGCCGGGAGGCTGCGCCCGGCGAAGAAGTATTGCAGCAACACGATGACGCCGTACAACAGCGGCATCGCGATCATCACGACGCCCGTCGTCGCAAAGAGTTTCGGCGCGAAATCCGAGTACGTGACCAATGAGTTGACGGCCAGGCGCAGACGCTTCGACAGCGAATACGAGCTCCGGCCGGGCCGTACACCTCTCTGCACCGGGACGATCGTCGAGCGGAACCCGACATAGAACATGAGAGGGCCGTAGAGCACGTCGCGCTCAGGAAACGCTTTCAGTGCGTCCCGAACCTTGCGGGTGAACGCGCGAAACGTTCCCAGGTGACGGGGCAGATCCACCCCGACCGTGCGCGAAAAGACCTGGTGATAGGCATCCGAGGAGAGGCTTCGCGCCGTGACGCTGGGATCCTGCTTGATCGTGTACACGATGTCGCACTGCTGCTCTTCAAGCGTGCGGACGAGCAGCGGGATGTTCTCCGGTTGGTCCTCGAGGTCCGCGTCCATCAGGACGAGGATGTCCCCGCGCGCGTGATCGAGGGCGGCGGCGATAGCGGGGTGCTGGCCGAAGTTTCTCGAGAGACTGAGCACTCTCACCCTGGAGTCAGTCGCGG
>Ga0315912_10002564_pt1 | contig 19105 bp, 17 predicted proteins | sample VfabasoilMG_FD_204469 | JGI IMG/M metagenome (GOLD analysis project Ga0315912, IMG submission 204469) | Garden soil microbial communities collected in Santa Monica, California, United States - V. faba soil | ecosystem: Environmental > Terrestrial > Soil > Garden | place: USA: California...
ACGCCTTCCGCTGGTTGACGGGGGGGATCTGCAGCGACTCGCGGTACTTGGCGATGGTGCGGCGCGCGACCACGATGCCCTGAGCGCCGAGCACCTGGGCGATGCGGGAGTCGGACAGGGGCGCCTGCGCATTCTCGGCCGAGACCAGCTGCTTGATCAGCGCGCGAATCGCGGTGGAGGAGGCGGAGCCGCCGGTTTCCGTGGCGACGTGGCTGCCGAAGAAGTACTTCAGCTCGAAGGTGCCGCGCGGCGTCGCCATGTATTTCTGCGTGGTGACGCGGGAAATGGTGCTTTCGTGCAGGCCGAGCGTTTCGGCGATTTCGCGCAGCACCAGCGGCCGCATCGCGACCTCGCCGTGCTCGAGGAACTGGCGCTGGCGCTCGACGATCGCCTGCGATACCCGCAGGATGGTGTCGAAGCGCTGCTGCACGTTCTTGATCAGCCAGCGCGCTTCCTGCAGCTGCGAAGACAGCCCGGCGCCGCCGCGGCTGCCCGCGGCAAGCTCCGCGTAGAGCCGGTTGATCCTCAGGCGCGGCATGGCATCCGAGTTGAGAGCGGCGCGCCACGCGTTGCGGGTCTTGCGCACGATCACGTCGGGCACCACGTAGCGCGCTTCGATTCTCGCGAAGGCGGCGCCGGGTCGCGGATTGAGCGTCTGGATCAGGTGCTGCGCGGCGCGCAGCGCGTCGTCGTCCGCGCCGGTGGTGCTCCTGAGGCGCGTGTAGTCGCGCGACGCGAGCAGCCCGAGGTGCTTCTCCGCAATCTCGAGCGCGAGGTCACGCACGGCGTTTCTTTCCATGAGCTTGATCTGCAGGCACAAGCATTCTCCGGGCGAGCGTGCACCCACCCCGGCCGGCTCGAGGTTCTGCAGGTGGCGCAGCGCGATCCCCAGTTCCTCGAGGCCGGCATCGGCCTCGGGCGGGAGCAGCGCGGCGATTTCCTCGAGCGGTTGCGTCAGGTAGCCGTCTTCGTCGAGCGCGTCGATCAGCATTTCGACAAAAATGCGGTCGCGCTCGTCGATGTTGACCAGCGAGAGCTGGGTGCGCAGGTGGTCGCGCAGCGTCGGCGTGTCGGGCGCGGAGAAATTGCGGTCGCCTTCCTCGTCGTCGGGCCCGCCCCAGTTCGACGCCGCTTCCCCCGACCAGTCGTTCTCCGGCGCCGCGGGCTCGGCGTCGCCTTTGGAGGAAAATTCTTCCTTGGAGGGCGCCGGTGGCGCGGCCTGCCCCTCTTCGGCGTCCTCGCGCTCGAGCGCCGGGTTCTCCATCAGCAGGCGGTCGATTTCCTGGTCGAGCTCCACCGTCGACAGCTGCAGCAGCCGGATCGACTGCTGCAGTTGCGGGGTGAGGGTCAGGTGCTGCGACAGGCGGAATTGAAGCGACGGCTTCACGGCTACATCCGGAAGTTCTCGCCGAGGTACACGCGGCGCACGTTGTCATTGTAGACAATCTCTTCGGGATGGCCGGAGGCGAGCACCGCGCCTTCGTTGATGATGTAGGCGCGGTCGCAGATGCCGAGCGTCTCGCGCACGTTGTGGTCCGTGATCAGCACGCCGATGCCGCGCTCCTTGAGGAAGCGGATGATGCGCTGGATGTCGAGCACGGCGATCGGATCGACGCCGGCGAAAGGTTCGTCGAGCAGGATGAAGGCCGGACGCGTGCCGAGCGCGCGCGCGATCTCGAGCCGCCGGCGCTCGCCGCCCGAGAGCGAGATCGCCGGATGCTTGCGCAGGTGGGCGATGTTGAGGTCCTTCAGCAGCTCCGCGAGCCGCACCTCGATCTGGTCGGGGTCGAGTCCCTGCAGCTCGAGGATCGCCTTGACGTTCTCCTCGACGGTGAGGCGCCGGAACACCGAGTTTTCCTGCGGCAGGTAGGAGATGCCCAGGCGCGCGCGGCGGTGGATCGGCAGGTGCGTGAGTTCGCGCGCGTCGAGGTGGATGCTGCCCGCGTCCACCGGGATCAGGCCGACGATCATGTAGAAGCAGGTGGTCTTGCCGGCGCCGTTCGGCCCGAGCAGGCCGACCACTTCGCCGCTGGTGACCTCGAGCGAGACATCCTGCACCACGGTGCGCGACTTGTAGCGCTTGCGCAGCTGCTGGGAGCGCAGCTGGCTCATTTCTTCTCGACGGACTTCGGCTGCAGCACGGCGCGCACCCGGCCCTGGCCCGCGCCCTCGGGCGTGCTCTTGTTCGATCGCACGGTAAAGAAGTCGGAGCGCTGGTCGACGAAGATGTAGTCGCCGGCGACCTCGTCGCCGCCGCGCTTGACGCGCGCGGCGTCGAACATCTCGATCTTGCCGTTGCGGTCGTCGATCTCGATGCGCAGCGCCTCGCCTTCCATCCAGATGCCCTCGGTCTCGGGCGGCTTCGGGTCCTGCCGCTGGCGCAGGCGCACCGGCGTGCCGGTGGCGCTCGCCGACTGGTAGCCCTCGGCGTCCTGGCGCACGATGACTCGCTCGGCGCGCACGCTGACCGTGCCGCGCGTGAGGACCACGTTGCCCTCGAAGATGGTCATGCGCCGCACGTCGTCCGCGCTCATGCGGTTGGCCTCGATCTGCGTCGGCTTGTCGCGGTCGGCGGTTTCCGCGGCCGCCAGGGCCGGCCACAGGAACACCAGCGCAAGGAAAAGCCTCATTTCGTCCCGAACGTCGCGCGCACTTCGTTGTGCAGGGTGAATTCGCTGGTGTCGCCGCGATACTCCATGCCGCGCCCGGAAAGCGAGCGGCGGTCCTCGACGATCGACACCTCGCGGTCGGTGCGCACCAGCGCGCGCTCCTGGACGATGTGCAGGAAGCTCGTGGTCATGCGGGCGAGCGGCCGGCGCGCATCCGCCTCGCGCACCAGCACCACGTTGTCGTACAGGAAGACTTCCTCCCCGCCGCTGGAGAGGACGCCGCGGTCCGCGGTCACGGTGAAGCGCGCGCCAGGCTGCTTGGCGTGCACGATGCGCGGCGCGGTGAGCTCGGTCGTGTCGTCATCGGGAAAGTGGAGCATCTGCGCCGCCGACAGCACCGCTTCGGCCCTGCCGTCGCGGTTGTAGGTGGTGGTGGTGAAATTGGCAATGCGGTAGTCCGGGTCGTGGCGGCGCAGCGCCGGATCCTTCTCGTCCACCCGCACCGCGCGCTCGAGATAGAAGGTCAGCAGCGCCAGCGCAAACATCAGCGCCAGCGGGAACAGGCGGGCGACGGAAAACCTCACGCGAGGTATCCCTGCACCGCGCGCTCGAGCGAGCCCTGCGCGCGCATCACCAGCTCGCAGACTTCGCGCACCGCGCCGCGGCCGGCCGGCGCGGCGGCGACATAATGGACGCGGCTGCGCACTTCCTGCGGCGCCTCGCCCGGCGCGCAGGCGAAGCCGCAGCGCGTGAGCACCGGCAGGTCGACCAGCTCGTCACCCATGAAGCCGGCCTGCGCGCGCTGCAGTTTCGTCTTTTTCAGCAGGCCGTCGAACGCGGCGAGCTTCTCGTCGATGCCCTGCAGGACGTGCTTGATGCCGAGTTCCCTCGCGCGCACGGCCACCGCCTTGGACTTGCGCCCCGACAGCAGCGCACAGGCGACGCCGGCGGCGGCGAGCATCTTCATGCCGTGGCCGTCGAAGGCGTGAAACGCCTTCAGCTCGCCGCCGGCGCTGCCATACCAGAGCCGGCCGTCGGTCAGCACGCCGTCGACGTCGAAGATCATCAGGCGGACGGCGCGCGCCCGCTGCAGGATGTCGGGGGTCACGCCGGTCAAATCACTTTGGCCCGGAACAGGTCGTGCATGTTGAGCGCGCCGACCAGCGCGCCGCGCGCATCGACCACCAGCAGCTGGTTGATCTTGTGGTTCTCCATCAGGCGCACGGCCTCGACCGCAAGGACCTGCGGGCGGATGGTCCTGGGCCCCTTGGTCATGATCCTGTCGACCTTGCTTTCGGCGATGGCGACTCCGTTCTCGAGGGCACGGCGGACGTCACCGTCGGTGACGATGCCGCGCACGCGATTCGCCTTGTCGAGCACTGCGGTCATGCCGAGCTTGCCGCGGGACATTTCGACAATCGCCTTCATTCCCCGGGAGCCCAGCGCCACGCGCGGCACGTCGCGGCCTTTGCGCATCACGTCCGACACCTTGACCAGGGCCTGCTGGTGCAGCTGGCCACGCGGATGGCTGCGCGCGAAATCCTCCGCGGAGAATCCGCGCCGGTCGAGCAAGGCCATCGCCAGCGCATCGCCCAGGGCCAGCGCGGCGGTGGTGCTGGCGGTCGGGGCAAGGTTGTGCGGGCAGGCTTCCTTGCTGACGCGCGCATCCAGGACGAAATCCGCGCTGCGTCCCAGGGAGGACGCGGGTTGCCCGGTAATGGCGATCAATTTCGCGCCCTTGCGCTTGACCAGCGGGATGATCTCCACCAGCTCCGCGCTCGATCCGGAATAGGAAATGGCGATGAACACGTCGCCTTCCTCGATCATGCCGAGGTCGCCGTGGCTCGCCTCGGCCGGGTGCACGAAGTACGCCGGCGTGCCGGTGCTGGAGAGCGTCGACGCAATCTTGCGGGCGATGTGGCCGGATTTGCCGATGCCGCTGACCAGCACGCGCCCTTTGACCTTGCGCTCGCCGACCTTGTAGATCCATTCCACGGCGTCGGAAAACTGCTTGTCGAGTTTTTCAACGAGGCCGCTGATCGCCGACGCTTCGATCTCCAATACTTCCCGCGCGCGATTGACGAGGTACTGGTGGTTCTTCCTGGCGGCTGCCCGTATCATGGCCGTCGAGTATAGCCCAACGGAATCAACGATTTCCCGTGGAAACAGCCGCCGTTCCCCTGCAATCCGTACTGGTGCTGCTCGCGAGCAGCGTGCTGGCCGTCGTCGTCTGCCGCATGCTGCGCCTGCCGGCGATGATCGGCTACCTGGTGACCGGGCTCGCGCTCGGCCCGCATGCGCTGGCGCTGGTGTCCGGACGCGAGGAGATGCACGACCTCGCCGAGTTCGGCGTGGTGTTCCTGATGTTCTCGATCGGGCTGGAGTTCAGCCTCACCAAGCTGGTGGCGATGCGCCGCGTGGTGTTCGGGCTCGGGCTCGCCCAGGTGGCCTTGACCATGGCGCTGGTGGTGGCGGTGGCGCTCGCGGTCGGCGCCTCCTGGCAGACCGGCGTCGCGCTGGGCGGCATTGCAGCGATGTCCTCGACCGCCATCGTCCTGAAGCTGCTCGCCGAGCGCGGCGAGTTCGATACGCCCCACGGCCGCGAGGTGCTGGGCGTGCTGCTGTTCCAGGACCTGGCGGTGGTGCCGCTGCTGGTGCTGTTCCCCGCGCTCGGTCAGCCGGCGGACGTGATCGGCGTCGCGGTCGCCACGGCGCTCGCCAAGGCGGTGCTCGCGCTCACGGTCGTGGTGGTCGGCGGGCCGGGGCTGATGCGCGCCTGGCTCGGCGCCGTGGCGCGACGCCGCTCCGGCGAATTGTTCGTGCTGAACGTGTTGTTCATCACCCTGCTGCTCGCCTACCTGACCGGCCTGGCCGGGCTGTCGATGGTGCTCGGCGCCTTCCTTGCCGGCATGCTGATCTCGGAGACCGAGTACCGTTTCCGCGTCGAGGAAGACATCAAGCCGTTCCGCGACGTGCTGCTCGGCCTGTTCTTCGTCACCGTGGGGATGATGCTGGACCTGCGCCTGGTGGCGGGCGAGGCTGCGCTGGTGGCGCTGCTGTTCGCGCTGATCGTCGGCGCGAAGTTCGCGATCGTTGCCGCGCTGTCGCGCGCGTTCGGCAGTCCCGCGGGCACCGCGCTGCGCGTCGCGCTGGCGCTCGCGCAAGGCGGGGAATTCGCCTTCGTGCTGCTGGCGCTCGCCGGTACCGCGGGCGTGGTGCCCGAGCGCTTCCTGCAGGCGATGCTCGCCGCGATGATCCTGTCGATGCTGGCGACGCCGTTCCTGATTGCGGCGAGCGATCGCATCGTGATGCGGCTGTCGCGCTCGGAATGGATGTTGCGCTCGCTCGCGCTGCACCGCGTCGCCGCGCAGACCCTCGAGGTGGACCGCCACGTCATCGTGCTGGGCTATGGCCGCAACGGGCAGCGCCTCGCGCGCCTGCTCGACGCCGAAGGCGTGCGCTACCTGGCGCTCGACCTGGATCCCGAGCGGGTGCGCGAGGCCGCGCTCGCGGGCGACACGGTGGTGTTCGCCGACAGTTCGCGCCGCGAAGCGCTGATCGCCGCGGGTATCGGGCGTGCCGCTGCCGTCGTGGTGACTTTTGCCGACATCGCGCGCGCGGAGCGCGTGCTCGCGCACATCCACGAGCTCAATCCCTCGGTGCCGGTGATCGTGCGCGCGCGCGACGAAGCCGATATCGAGCGCCTCACGGCGGCGGGGGCGACGGAGGTGGTGCCCGAAGCGTTCGAATCGGGGGTCATGCTCGCCTCGCACACGCTGGTGCTGGTGGGAATTCCGCTGAGCCGGGTCATGCGGCGCGTAAGTCTGGTGCGTGACGAACAGTACGGGCTGCTGCGCGGCCTGTTCCATGGCGCTGGCGACGAATCCGGTTCGGGCGTACGCCTGCATGCGGTGACCCTGGAGGCCGGAGCAAAGTCGATCGGCAGGACCCTGGCCGAGCTGCGCGTCGAGGAACTGGCGGTACAGGTCCGCGCGGTGCGCCGGCGCGGCGCCAAGGCGAAGCTCGGCGCCGCCGAGGCGGGGACGCTAGAGGCGGGCGATGTGGTCGTGCTGCTGGGAACAGCCGAAGCGCTCTCCCTTGCGGAAGAGCGCTTGTTGCGAGGCTAGACGGTTACAGCGAGCGGCAAAGCACGTAGACGTTGTTTCCCGTCTCGGCGTAGGCCGCCTGCGGCGTGTTGTCGATGTTGGGGTTGGGCGCCGCCTGCAGGTCGCCGCGCACCGTGCCCGTGGCCGGAACGCCATCGTCCATCTGCGTATCGACGGCGATCGCGACCTTGTCCGGCAGGTTGGCCGAGCACATGATCAGGCCGCTCATGCCGCCCATGGCGGGGCCGGTCGCAACGGCGCCGTCGCCGGTCTGCACGCCGACCAGGCCCGTGAGCGCGTTGAACGGCTGCAGTCCACCGGTGCCCGAGACGAACCCGGCGCGGCGCAGGTGATCCCACCACAGGCAGGTTTCCGGCGTGCCAGCGACCGGCACCTGCACGCAGGCGTTGTTGTAGGTTCCGGCAACGATGCCGTTGCCGCTGCCCGCGATGGCCACCGGCGCGACCGCCCAGCGGGTCGCTGCATTGGGGTCATCTCCCGGGATCGCGCGGTAGCGGTCCTGGTAGCCGTGATAGGCCGCCGATACACCCGAGAAATCGGCGATGACGTTCTTGATCTTCGCCTGGGTGATCATTTCCTGCCCCTTCAGGATGCCGCCGAGCAGCAGGCCGATGATCACCAGCACGATGGCGATCTCAACGAGGGTGAAACCTTGCGCTTTTTTCATGGTGTAGCTCCTTGGCATCACTAACGCAATTGCTGTGCCATGTACATAACTGTTAATTATCAATTAGTTAACTAGAAATCGCCCTTATCATTTCGTCGAAATCCCGACAGCAGCGTCGACACGCCGACACTATTTAACATTTTTTGCACTCCCCCGCTTTTCGAGCTCCTCGAGCCGTTGCGCGAGGAAGCGCGCCTCGGCCGGGTCGTGGATGGTCCCGCTCGCCAGCAATCCGCCGATCATCACCTTGGCGGCTTGCAGCTCATTGAGGTCCTCGAGGATGAAAATTTCCATCTGTCTTGCCCAGAGCGGCACGTCCGCCGCGGTCGCCTGGCGCTGGATCGCCGCAGCGTACCGCCGCGCCAGGCCCAGGTCGCCGAGCCGGTGCTTGGCGAGCAGCGCAACGTGCGCGAGCCAGGGCCAGCGCCGGTTCGGGTCGTCGAGGAATGCGCGGTACACGAAGTCGTAGGCGATGCGCGCGCGCGCGGGATCCGGCACTTCGGCGTAGACCCTTGCCGCGGAAAACAACGGGTAGTCGCTGCGCGGGTCGAGTTCGAGGATCGCCGCGAGCCAGCCGACCAGGCGCAGGTAGTCGAGATTCTGGTACGGAATCGCGCGATCGCCGCTGAAATCGACCGATTGCAGGTAGAGCATCGCCACGCGGGCCGCCATTTCCGGTTCGCCGAGACTCGCTATCCGCAGCAACCCTGTGCGTGGCGGCGGCGGAAAGTCCGCCGCGTCCGGCGAGCCCTGCGGGTAGGCGCTGCGCCAGCCGATCTGCGCCGCCAGCAGCGCGAGCAGCGCGCCCCAGACCCAGGGAGGAACCGCGCTGAGCGGGCGCTGGACGCGCGTCACAGGTCTCGCCGGTGGAAATCGAACAATCCAGCGGCGACCAGCAGCAGGGCGTAGAGCACGAGCGCGCCGACGGCTGCTCCCCAAGCGGCGGCCGAAGGCGCGCCGTACAGCAGCCATTCGGTACGCGTGACGCCATCGAGCCTCGGCAGCAGCAGCGCGATGGCATCGACCGAAAAGCGCGCGATGCGGCCCGTCAACGTGCTGTCGGCAAGGGGGCCGCTGGCCATCGCCTGGATGGCCGACATCGAACGCGCGAGCAGGTAGAGGCCGGCGGTGGCGGCAATGGCGGGCACCAGCTGCGCGAGCGTCATCGCGAAGAACAGCGCCGCGGCGGCGACCAGCGCGACCTCGCAGGCGAGCGACAGGCCCCAAAGCGCTACGGCACCGGGCGGCGCCCAAGGCAGCAGGGCTAGCGAAAAGACGAGCGCCAGCGCAACCCCGCAGCCCGCAAATCCCGTGAGGCGCCCCAGGTATTGGCTGGCGCGGGACAGCGGCAGCGAGAGCATCAGCTCCAGGCCCTTGTCGTTGATCTCGCGCAGCGTGCTGGAGGCGACCTGCGCCGCGATCAGGAACACCGCGCAGGCGCGTAGCAGCGCGGCGAGGATCGCCGCCTGCAGCGCAAGGCTTTCGGTGACCGCGACCTGGGACAGGAACGCCGCGAGCGCGACGCCGGCGACGATGCTTGCCGCGGCGAGCCAGGGCAGGCCGCCGCGGCGCGCTTCGAGCAGAATCGAACGGGCGAGGATGACCGCCGGCATGGATTCGTTTGTAGACTAGCGTTGCCTCCGATGCAACTGACCCCCTTCCCCTAGGTTCGTGCAGACCGCGGTACGGACCGAACCCGAGTTCGCGCGCCTCGCCAATGCGACGCGCGCGTTCAGCCGCCGCTACTGGCGGCTGGTGGTCGTCGCCATGCTCGCGCTGCTGCACGTGGCGGTGTTCCGCGGCGTCGCCGACTCCTGGGCGCGTGCGTTGCTGCTCGCCCACCTTGGCATGTTGCTGCTGTGGCAACCCTTCCTGAGGGCGGAGCAGCGCGTCTCGCCGGCGCAGGGCATCGTGCTGTCGCTGGTCGCGGTGACGGTGATGCTGTACCTCAACTGGTGGTTCCTCGCCTTCTGGGTGGTGGTGATCGCGGGGCTGGTCGGTGGCAAGGTGTACCAGCTCGATGCCCCATGGCAAAGGCGCTGCGACCTCGTGGTGCTCGCCTACCTGCTTGCGCTGCTGGCGGTCGCGATCCTTCCCGAGATCGCGCCGCGGCGCGAGATCGCGCCCGAGATCCGCGCCACCGCCGAGTACGTGCTGCCGCTCGCGTTCGTGCTGATCGCGCTCTTTCCCGCGGAGGCGGAGCCGCCGGGCGACGCGCAGGCGATCGATTTCTTCTACAGCGTCTTCCTGATGCTGCTGCTGGTGGTGGTGATCCTGGGCAGCTTCACGCTGATGACGCTGACCGGCAGGCCTTACCTCGTGGCCCTGACCTACACGGTGTTCCTGACCGCGGGCGCGGTGCTGCTCGTCGGCCTGACCTGGAATCCGCGCAGCGGCGGCGGCCTGAACGTGTTCTTCGCGAGGTACCTCTTTTCGATCGGCTTGCCGGTGGAGCAGTGGATGCACCTGCTCGCCGAGCTGTCGCGCCTCGAGGCGCGCCCGGAACGCTTTCTCGCGGAGGCGATCGGCGCGCTCGAGCGCGTGCAGTCGGTCTCGGGGGTCAGCTGGCGCGCGGGCGACAAGCGCGGCGAGAGCGGCGCGCGCACCTCGCAGGCGGTCGACTTCGCCAACGAGGAGCTCGCGCTCTCGATCTATTCGCGCTACCGCCTGAGCCCCACGCTGCATTGGCACCTGCGCCTGCTCGGCCAGCTGCTCGGCGAGTTCTATGTCGCGAAGCTGCGCGAGGAAAAGCTGCGCCAGGCGAGCTACCTGCAGGCGGTGCACGAGACGGGGGCGCGCACCACGCACGACATCAAGAACCTGCTGCAGTCGCTCAACGTGCTGTGCTCGGTCGCGGCGAGCGACGACGGCCGCGACTCGGCCCAGCTCCAGTCGCTGGTGCGGCGGCAACTGCCCGCGGTCGCGCAGCGCCTCGCGGAGACGCTCGACCGCCTGCAGCATCCGCAGCCCGCCGGCGAGACCTTTGCGCCGGCGCGCACCTGGTGGGACAGCGTGTACCGGCAGTACCAGGGCGAAAGCGTCGAGTTCGGCGGCGCCGCGCCGCCCGACAACCTGCGCCTGCCGCGGTCGCTGTTCGACAGCGTCGCGGACAACCTGATCCGCAACGCCCTGGCCAAGCGCGTGGGACAGCCGTCGATCCGCGTGCGCGTCTCGCTCGAGTGCAACGAGCGCATCGCGCTGCGCGTCTGCGACACGGGGACCGCGGTTCCCGAAGTGCTGGTCGGATCGCTGATGCGCGCGCCGGTCGATTCGCGCGCGGGCCTGGGCATCGGGCTCTACCAGGCGGCGCGCCAGGCGGAATCCAGCGGCTACCGGCTGACCCTGGAGACCAACGTGGACGGCGAAGTGTGCTTCCTGCTGGCGGGGCCTGCCGCCTAGGGCAGCACGCCGGCGCTGACCAGCTTGCTGTAGAGCAGGCCGGCGGGGATCCAGACCATCATGTCGTCGTACTCGCCGCCGCCCGCGCCCGTGGGCCGCGGATCGTGCCAGACAAACACGCCGTCGCCGTCAGTGTTCTCCGCCTCGTCCAGGCAGGTGGCGCAGGCAATCGGGGTGTTCTTCCCGGTCGAGTAGACGACGGCGACGATGGTGTTCTGGTTGGTGACCGACATGCCGGCCGCGCAGGACGGCGGAATGCCCGCAGCCGAGCCGGTGGTCGTCGTGCAAATGACGATGTTTGTCGGCACGCAGGCGACGCCGTTGGCCTTGAGATTGGTCGCCGAGGTGAATGCCGGGACAACTGGCGCCGCGCAACCTGTGCCGCCGGTAGGATTTCCCGCGTTGCGTGATACCGCGTACCGCAGCCGGTTTCCCCAGGCATCGATGGCAAAGCCGGACGAGTCCAGCGGCTGGAAGCCGATGGCGCGCCCGGGAAGGTAGCCGCCGGTCACCGTAGGGGGGGTGCTGAGGACGCCGCCCAGGTAATCGCTGACCGCGCTTCCCCGGCACTCGCCGGTGGTGGGTTCCCATACTTCGTCGCCGGGGGTCGTGAGCGGTTGCGCCACGGCGCCATTGGCCGGCGTGGCGGCATCGCGGGCAGGGCAGGGAAGCCGGCCGTTGGTCATCGCGAAGGCAAGGACCAGATCGCGCGCCTCATTCAACCGGCGCTGCGTTTCCTGGAAGTTCCGCTGCTCGGTCTGCGCCGACAGCGTGTACATCGTCGAGGCGAGAAGGATGGCGACAATCGCGATCACCACCGCGAGTTCGACCAGACTGAAGCCTGCTGCGCGACGGCGCATCAGGGGGAGACGACCACGACGCGGTCGTTGAAAGTCGAACCGAGCCTCGCCTGCTCGAAGGTCGTGTCGACCGGAGCCTTGTTCTCGCCTTCGAGGAAATCGGCGATCGTGACAGGGGGCCTCACCTGGCCGCCCAGGCTGCGGCCGGCCAGGATCAGAACCGCCTGCTTGTTGTTGTTGGGCGCAGCCAGGTTGTTGACCGTGAGGCAGTTGGTGCCGGCGGTGCAGGAGGGCGCGGTCGGCAGGATCCACGCCGCATGACGCTGCGCGGTCGCGTAGTACAGGAGGCGATACCACTCGTTACGCACGAACCAGCCGGTCGTGGCATCGGTGGAACTGAGCAGCGTGTGATCGCCGATCGCCGCGCGCTCGATGTTGACCATGTAGTTCGCGTAGGTGCCCCAGCCGGAGCCGACGATGTCGGGCATGTTGCTGGTATTCACCGTAAGGATGGCCGCGCCGCTGGATTGAAGCGCGACGGTTGCGGTGCACGGGACATTCTGGGTGCCGATGCCTCCCCCGGAGTCATCCATCGCGGTGCAGGTGACCTTCGTGAGATCCAGCGCGCGCAATCCCATCGCTACATTGGTCACATTGACGCGCACCCTGACCGAGACCGTGGGTTGGTTGTACTGGCCGGTGCAGACGTAAGTCGTGGATTGCCAGGCGCAGGTCGACTGGGTCCTGATCGAGCCGCTGCCGCCGATCTGGGTATCGGCGCCGGATTTCGAAAACACGAGGAAGGCGGTGCCGCCGGTCGTCGCGGTGGTGCAGCGCGGATTGGCCGCGGCTTCCACGCAGCCTTGCGTCTGGTTGAAGGGCAGCAACCCCTGGTAACTGTTGGAGGCGAGGGTGGCGGTGCTGCCGCGGAAATCGGAAGTCCCGGCGCCAGGCCCGGGATCGTCGAAAGGCGCCGCGAATGGGTAGAGCGGGTTGGCGCCGGCGAAACCCCAGGTTGCTCCCGAGTAGACGGTGGCCAGCGCCGGCTTGATCTCGCGCTCGATGCGCTTGGCGATCGCCGCCTCGAGGGTCGGCAGGATATCTGCGGTCGTCACCGCCATGACCTGGTCGTTGAACACCGGGCTCGGGTTGTTCGAAGTCCCGTTGTCGACGACTTTCGTCACGAAGGTGTTGTCCGCGGTGGTGCCGTTCTGGCAGTCGAGGAAGTCGAGCGCATTGGGCGCGGTGGGGAAGTTGAGGGCCTGGTTCTGGGTGCGCGCGGTGCAGCCCGCCGCGACCTGGCTCGCGATCGGCGCGATGCGCAGCGACGGGCCGGGAGCGATGAGCAGCGCGACCGCGGCCTGCCCATCCAGCGTCAGCTGGCCCGCCGTATTCGAATTGATGACCAGGGTTGCGCCGGCGCTCGGCAGGTGCCAGCCCGGCGAGACGACGTACCAGATCTGGTTGCCCGCGGCGTCCAGCGGCTTCGAGATTCCGAGGGTGCGCCACGGCAGCCAGCCGGCGGCGGTTGCGGCGCAATTGCCTGCGGCGCGGCCTTCGTTTGCGGTACCGACATCCCCCCAGGCTTGCGGGCAGGGGAGCCGGCCGGGATTGTTCTCGGTGCCGTCCAGGGCGTTCGCGGCGACCCAGCCGATGAGGGCGGCCTTCGCCTCGGCCATCACTCGCGCGCTGTTGTCCCGGTTCTGCACGGTGCGCTGCGACGCGTTGCCGAGCGCGCTGATCAGCATCCAGGACATGCCCAGGACCAGGATCGCCGCGAGGGCGATCAGGGCGGCGCCGCGCTGGCGCAGGAGATTCTTCATTTCGGCTTGCGGATCCGGATTTCGCCCTCGCCAATCACGTCGCGCACTTCACCGGTGCCGCGGTCGAGGACTTCGCCGGGTTTCATGCCGACGCGCGCGCCGCTGTCGCCCACCGGCACGCCGATGCGGCCGTTGCGCTCGCGCGGGGTTTCGCTGACCGATTCGCCGTCCACGAAAACCGTCGACGGGCCGGTGGAGCGCTTGACGTAGCCGTCCAGGCGCGTGGTCGGCGAGGCGACCGCCGCCGCGGCCGGCTTGTCGGGTACGCGCGCCTTGCGCCGGGCGTCGAGCGCGGCGCGCTGCTCCGGCGTGAAGAACAAGCGGCCGAGTTCCTGCGCTTCAGCAGATGAAAACAGAAAGAGCACGGAAAGCGCGAGGAGCGATCTCATTTCTTGGCCGCCCGGTCGATGATGGTGATGAGGTCGATGTCGCATTCCGCCCTCAGGCGCGGCGTGATGTTGACGCCGGTCGCAGCCTGGCCGGTGCGGGTGAGGGCGCAGCGCCGCACCGAGTAGAAGGCGTTGCCCGAGTCCCGCAGGTCCGCGAGAAAGCGCAGCAGGTCCCCTTCGTGCAGCAGGGCGAGATCGACCTTCATCGTGCTGGCATAGAGATCGACATTGGCAGGCTTGCCGGGGGCCGACACCAGCAGGCGCTGGCGGTCGACGCGGTAGCGCACGTCGAGCAGCTCGCGCTCCTTGCGGATGCGCGTGAGGGCGTCGGCCCATTCGAGCCGCCGTTCCTCGCCCAGGATGTTCAGCTGCCCCAGGCGCCGGTACACGTCCAGCTTCTCGCTGACCTCGCGTTCCTCCTCGGCGATGCGCGCGAGCCGCTCGGTGCTTTCCCGCCGTTCGGCCTGCGCCGCGGCGAGATCGCGCTTGGCGCCGGCAATGGCGCTGTCGGCGCTCCAGATGAAGGCGCCGCCGGCCGCCAGCAGGGCGAGCGCGCCGAGCACCGGCACCAGCAGCTTCTTCAATTCGTCGCGCGTGAAGGTCATGGCAGCCTCCGCGACAGCACCACGGTGAAGCGCGGCGCCTCGCCGGTATCGGTGCCGCCGATGTCGCCGGTGAGCGTGCCTTCCGAGGTGACATCGAACGGCAGCTGCGTGCGCACCGCCTCGTAGCCGGAACCGGCCAGCGCCGCGGCGAAGCGCTGCACCTGGGCGGTGATGCCGCGGTAATCGGTGCGCTGCGTCGCATTGACGCGGCCCGCAACCTCGACGATGACCACGGCTTCCGCCTGCGCCTGCGGCTTGGCGGCGCCGGATTCCGCTGGCGGGGCCGGGGGCGCGGACACGGACTTCGCCTCGCGTGCGTCCTCCGGGCGCCCGACGCGCCAGAGGACCGAGTCGACTTCCATCTGCGGAAACTGTTCCAGCACGCGGGACAGGTGGACGAACGCCGCCTCCGGCGACGCGCTGCGCTCGGCGATGCGGCGGAATTCCAGCACCGTCACCTTCATGTTTTCGGTGCTGGTCTGGGTCACGGGGAAGGTCGCGGTAATGCGCTCGTACTGTTGCGCCGCTGCGCTCGCCTGGCCGCGCTGCATTGAAATCTGTTCCTTCAATTGCAGCACCTCGGCCCAGCGGCTTGCGCCGACGAACGCACAGGCGGCGAGGCCGAACGCGCCTGCGGCCAGCACGCCGCGCTGCAGCTTCCAGACGAAGTAGCGGCGCCGGTCCTCGCGGCTGGCGAACTGCTCGGCGGGCGGCTTGTGCGCGGCGAGGTGCAGGAACAGCGCTTCGGATTGCGTGCCCTCCGGCGCCTGGCGCAGCTTGACGGCCTGCATCGCCTCCGGGTGGTCGATGGTGCGGAACACCAGGCGCGCGTCCGACACCAGCGCCTGCTCGAAGGCGGCGCGCTGGCCCGGGGGCGCGACCACCAGCACCTGCACCGGCGCGCCCTCGCGGGGCAGGGCGCGCAAGGTGACGAGATACTGCGCGAGGCGCTGCGTCTCGGAGCGCACGAACATGGCGAGCGCCTGCGGCACCATCTCCACGGTGCGCTCCAGGCGCGCAAAGCGCAGCTTTCCCTGGTCGACATAGCATTGGCGCAGGCCGGCGCGATTGGCCGTCACGATCAGCGCGCGATCGCCGCGCACGCCGAGTTTCGCGGCTAGCGCCGGCGCGAGCAGCGGCACCGAATAGACCCCGGAGAGCCGCGTGCCGGCTTCCTCGAGCGCATCGAGCCACGGCGTGAGCTGCTGGGTATTGGTGAAGGAGGCGAGCAACAGGCGCTCGTTCCTGCGCTCGGCGGTGACCACCTGGCCGAGCGAGAGCGCGGTGGCGAGGCGCGTGTCGCGGTAGCGCTGCGCGAGGCGCCGCTGCACCACCGCTTCGCGGTCGGCGCCGCGCACGTAGGGAATCTGCTCCTCGTGGAAATCCTCGCCGGCGAGGTCGGCGACCACCGCGTACAGCGCGCCGCGGTGCGCGCGCAGGTGCTCGCGGAAGGCGCTGAGGCCCATGTCGTCGCCGGAGAACTTGGCCTCGAGCTCGAGCGCGCTGCCCGAGCTGCGGTAGAGGAAGTGGTCTTCCGCGGTGAAATAGAGGATGCGACGAGCGGCCATGGCGCGTCAGTTTCCTAGAATTTCATCTTGGAGATCGAGTCGTACACCGGGCCGAGCACCGACAGCATCACCCAGCCCAGGATCGCGCCGAGCAGCAGCGTCATCGCGGGCTCGATCATCGCCTGCACCTTGCCGATCGATTCGCGTACTTCGCGGTTGTAGAAGTAGCTCACGTTGAGCAGCGCCGTGTCGAGCGCGCCGGTGTTCTCGCCGATGCGCAGCATGCGGATCACCAGCGGCGGGAACAGGTCCACGTCCTGGAACGCGACGGTCATGTTCTTGCCCTCGGCGATCTGCTGGCCGACCGTGCGCAGGGCCTGCTCGAGCGGCTTGTTGCCGACGATCTCCTCGCAGGAGCGGATGGCGTCGAGCACCGTGATGCCCGAGCGGTACATCAGGGCAAAGCTGCCGCAGAAACGCGACAGGATGATCTTGCGCAGGATCGCGCCGAGCAGCGGGATGCGCAGCTTGTAGTGGTCGAGCAGGTATTCGGCCGCCGGGTAGTGCTTGACCGCGTACGCCAGCGCGCCCCAGGCGACGAAGGGCGCCGCGATGATGGCCCACCAGTAGTCGACGAAGAGGCCGGAGACCACGATCAGGATGCGCGTCTGCAGCGGCACGTCCTGGCCCATGTTGCGGATGAAGCCGGTCATCTGCGGGACCAGGTAGATCATCAGGAAGAAGGTCACCAGCAGCACGGTGCCGCCGACGAACGCCGGGTACAGCATCAGCTTCTTGGTCTGCGCGGCGAGCTCGTCCTCCCATTTCAGCGATTCGCTGAGGCTCTTCAGCACCTCGGCGAGCTTGCCGGTCTGCTCGCCCGAGCGCACCAGGCTGACGAACACCTTGCCGAACACCTCGGGGAATTCGGCGAGCGCCTGCGACAGGTTGCGGCCGCCCTCGATCGACTCGACCAGCCCCGCGACCACCTCGCGGAAGCGCCGGTTCTCGACGCTTTCGCGCAGGTCGACCAGTCCCTCCAGCACCGGGACCCCGGCGGAGGCGAGCTGCTCCAGGTGGAAGCAGAAATTGATCAGGTCCTGGCGGCCGACGCCGGTGCCGCCGAGCACGCGCGAAGTCTGGCTCGAGGGCGCCCCGGAGACGAGGTCGAGCTCCATGCGCGAGAGGCGCTGCTCCAGGTCGAACAGGTTGACCGCGTCGACCCTGCCGATCACGCTCTTGCCGCGGGTATCGATGGCCTTGTAGGTGAACAGAGGCATGAACGCCTCAGGCCATGCGGTCGGTGAGGTCAACCACCCGCATCAGCTCGTCAAGCGCCGTGGTGCCGGCGCGCACCAGCCGCACGCCGTCATCGGCAAGGGTGCGGAAGCCCGCGGCGCGCGCCGCGGTCAGGATCTCCCGCGCGGTGGCGCGGCGGGCAATGAGTTCATCGAGGCCCGCGTCGATCTTGAGCAGCTCGAGGATCGACTGCCGGCCGCGGTAGCCCTGGTAGTCGCATTGTTCGCAGCCGACGGCGCGGAACAGGGCGGCCGGCTCGGTCGGCGTCATGCCGAGCAGGCGCCGCTCGCGCACGTCCGGATCGTAGGACTGGCGGCAGCTGCGGCACAGGCGCCGCACCAGGCGCTGCGCCAGGATGCCGATGATGTTGCCGGCGAGGATGTCGGGCACGATGCCGATGTCGAGCAGGCGCGGGAACGCGCCGACCGCGGAGTTGGTGTGCAGCGTCGAGTACACCTGGTGGCCGGTCATGGCGGCGCGGAACGCCATCTCGGCGGTCTCGTGGTCGCGCACCTCGCCGACCAGGATCACGTCGGGGTCCTGGCGCATCATCGCGCGGATGCCGTTGGCGAAGTCGAGCTTCGCCGCGTCCGACACCGAGGTCTGCCGGATCAGCGTCATCGGGTATTCGACCGGGTCCTCCAGCGTCATGATGTTGACGCCGTCGGAATTGATGTGGTTGAGCATCGAATACAGCGTGGTCGTCTTGCCGCTGCCGGTCGGCCCGGTGACCAGGATGATGCCCTCGGGGCGCGCGATCATGCGCTTGAGCAGCTCGAACTGCGCCTCGTCGAGGCCGAGCTTGTCCAGGGGCACGATGCCCTTCTGGCGGTCGAGGATGCGCAGCACCAGGTTCTCGCCGTGCGTGGTCGGCAGGCTCGCCACGCGGAAATCCACCACGCGGCCCGACATGGTCGCGGAGATGCGCCCGTCCTGCGGCGCGCGCGTCTCGGCGATGTTCATCTTCGCCATCACCTTGAGGCGCACCGCCATCGCCGGCCAGTAGGTCTTGTGCAGGCTGCGGATCTGGCGCAGCACGCCGTCGATGCGGTAGCGGATGCGCAGGAAATTCTGCTCGGGCTCGAAGTGGATGTCGGAGGCGCCGCGCTCCACCGCGTCGGCGAGCAGCGCCGAGATGAGGCGCACCACCGGCTGGGAATACTCGTCGCCCTCGGTGACCGTGGTGTAGTCGACCTCGCCGGTCTCGATCTCCTTGAGGATGCCGTCGATCGAGAATTCGTGGCCGTAGTAATGCTCGATCGCGCGCTCGATGTCCGAATCGCCGGCGAGGCGCAGCTCGATCTCGTAGTCGCCCTTGAGGTGGGCGCGCAGCTGGTCGAGCGCCACGATGTTGTTGGAGTCGGCGATGGCGACGATGAAGCGCTTCTGCTGGCGGTCGAGCGCCACCGGGAACACCCGGTAGCGGCGCGCCATGTCGCGCGGCAGCGTCTTGAGCGCCGCCGGGTCGACGATGATGCGGCCGAGGTCCACCGCCTGCAGGCCGAGCTTCTCGGAAAGCGCGTCGCGCAGCGTCGCCTCGGACACGAAGCCGAGCTGCACCAAGAGCTTCCCGACCGGCACGTGGTTCTTGGTCTGCTCGAGCAGCGCGATGCGCAGCTGGTCCTCGGTCAGGATGCCCTGGTCGATCAGGATCTGGCCGATGTGGCGCTTGGCTTGCGGGGCGGTGGGCGAGTTCACGCGGGGCTCAATTGCCGCTCAGTTTCCTAGCTGCGCGGCGCGCCGCCGCGCAGCGGTGAGGTCGAAGCTCGCGCCGCGCTTCTCCCCCAGCGCAATGGCGCGCAGGTAGTGCTCGCGCGCGAGGCGCGGCTGGCGCAGTTGGTCCAGGCTGACCGCGAGGTTGTAGGCGAAATCCGGATTG
>Ga0315912_10002565_pt1 | contig 19104 bp, 14 predicted proteins | sample VfabasoilMG_FD_204469 | JGI IMG/M metagenome (GOLD analysis project Ga0315912, IMG submission 204469) | Garden soil microbial communities collected in Santa Monica, California, United States - V. faba soil | ecosystem: Environmental > Terrestrial > Soil > Garden | place: USA: California...
CGGCTGGAAGAAGGTCGGCACGCCGACCATGCGCTCGGCCTCCTCGTTGCCGGCCTCCTTGAGCGTCGCCTGGCGTTCCTTCTCCTTGACCTCGTAGTGCTCTTCCTTCTTCAGGGCGCGCGCGATCTTGTCGGCCAGCGCGTACTTGTCGATCGAGCCCGTCGCCGGCCCGGAGATGATCAGCGGCGTGCGCGCCTCGTCGACCAGGATCGAGTCGACCTCGTCGACGATCGCGTAGTAGAGGACCTTCTGCACCTGGTCCTCCAGCCGGTTCTTCATGTTGTCGCGCAGGTAGTCGAAGCCGAACTCGCTGTTCGTGCCGTAGACGATGTCGCACAGGTAGACCGGCTGGCGTTCCCAGGGCGACATGTCGGACTGGATCGCGCCCACGGCGACACCCAGGTAGTCGTAGATCGGGCCCATCCAGGCCGCGTCGCGCCGCGCCAGGTAGTCGTTGACCGTGACCAGGTAGACCGTCTTGCCCGTCAGGCAGTTCAAGTACAGGGGCAGCGTCGCGACCAGCGTCTTGCCCTCGCCGGTGTACATCTCGGCGATCGCGCCGCGGTGCAGGATGATCCCGCCCACCAGCTGCACGTCGAAGTGGCGCATGCCGAGCGTGCGCACCGAGGCTTCGCGCACCAGCGCGAAGGCATCCGGGAGCACGTCCTCGATGGTCTTCTCGCCCGCGGCGATGGCGGCCTTCCAGGCCCGCGTCTGCTCCTGGAACTGCTCGGCCGAGAGCCCCTGGGCCCAGGCCTCGAGCTCGTTGATGCGCCGGACCAGCGGCTCGAGCTGGCGCACGACGCGCTCGTTGCGCGAACCGAAGACGTTCTTCAGCCAGCGCCCGGCATCGCTGCCGAGCTTGCCCAAACGGTCAGTGAGTTGATCCCAGTCCATCGTGGAGGGCGAACATTAGAAGGCGCGGACGGGAGACTTGGAAGCGTCGAACCGCACGGAAGGCCGCCCAGGCCCTCAGGGCGCGGGCAGCGGCAGGACGGGCTTGTCCTGGAGCATGCGGTTGATGATCGGGAAGAGCACCTCGCGCGGGTAGGGCTTGCGCAGGAAGCCCGTCGCGCGCGGCATGCGGGTCAGGTCGATCGACGAGGCCGTCGCCAGCAGCACCGGCAGCGCGGCCGTGCGCGGGTTGCCGCGGATGCGCGCCAGCACGACCTCGCCGTCGAGCTCGGGCATGGCGTAGTCGAGCAGGATCAGGTCCGGCAGCGGATCGCGCTCGAGGCGCTCGAGCACGGCCTTGCCGTCGTAGGCCAGCTCGACGTCGTAGCCGCGCGCCTCGAGCAGCGCGCCCAGGCCACGGCAGACATCCGTCTCGTCGTCCACGAGCAGCAGCCGCGAGCGCTTCTTCGACTCGCGCTCGAACTGCGCCAGATGCTCGGCGATGCGCCGCAGGTCGCGGTGCGTGGGCAACCCGGCCAGGGCCCAGGCCTCCTCGATCTGCTGCTTGAGCGCGCGGTTGTGCGCGCGCAGCTCCTGCCAGGCGTCGTAGTCGGGGTTGTCGGAGCGCACGTCGAGGTCGTCGTGCGTGTCGACCGAGAAGAAGTACTCCTTGTCGACCAGGTACTCCTGCACGACGAACTTCATGAAGGGGTAGCGCCGGTTGCCCAGGCGCAGCGTGTAGCGCGGCGAGAGCGGACCCTGCTCGAGCTTGATGCGCTCGAAGCGCGCGAAGACCTCCTCGGTCGTGTTCGCCCCCTCGAGGTCCTTCACGCTCACGCGCGGGCGCGGGAACTCGGCGCCGGGCCAGGCGATCTCGAGGTAGATCGCGACGGCGCGACGAAGGTGCGCGGGCGTGAGATCCTCGAGGCGCATGGGTGGCTGTGCTTCCGCGCGCTCAGGAGCGGGCGGCCCCCCCGAGCGCGTTGGCTGCGTCGACACCCTCGCGCGCAGCGCGCGGGCTCTTCAGCGCCCCGATCAGCTCGCGCACGTCAGCGATGCCCTCGGCATCCAGCAGCGCCTCGAGCTCGGCCGTCAGCCGCCCGAGCATGCCCGGATCGCTGAAGGAGGCCGTGCCGACCTGCACGGCCGTGCAGCCGGCGACGAGGAACTCGAGCACGTCGGCGGCGCAGGTGATCCCGCCGCAGCCCATGACCGGGATCTTGACGCTGCGCGCGCATTCCCAGGCGCAGCGCAGGGCGATGGGCTTGATCGCGATACCCGAGTAGCCGCCCTGCAGCGTGTGCAGCCCGGGCCGGCGCGTGCGCCAGTCGATCTTCATCCCCAGCACGGTGTTGACCGCGGTGATGCCGTGCGCGCCGGCCGACTCGACCGCGATGGCGAGCTCCGAGATGCGCGAGACGTTGGGCGAGAGCTTGGCCAGCACGGGCTTCGTGGTCGCCGCGCACACGCGCTCGATCACGCGCGCCGCCATCCTGGGATCGGTGGCGAAGGGCAGCTTGCCCTCCTGCACGTTGGGGCAGGAGAGGTTGACTTCGAAGGCGTCGATTGCGCTCTCGCCGTCGAGCCGGCGCGCCAGCTCCTCGAAGTCCTCGACCTTCTCGCCGCCGATGTTGGTGATCACGCAGGTCTGTGCGCGCGCCATCTGCGGCAGCACGTCCCTCTGATAGGCCTCGACGCCGCGATTCTCGAGGCCGATCGAGTTCAGGAATCCGGCCTCGGTCTCGCAGATGCGCGGCAGCGGGTTGCCGGGCCGCGGCAGGAGCGTGACCGTCTTCGAGACCAGCCCGCCGAGCAGGGCCGGAGGCACGATGTGCTGCATCTCGAGCCCGTGCCCGAACGTGCCCGAGGCCGAGAGGATCGGATTGCGCAGCGTGAGCGTGCTGAACTCGACGGAAAGGCGCGCCATGCACCTGCACTGTAGCCCCCGGGCGCGGGGCACGGCAATCCGCCGGCTCAGCTCGAGGCAGCCTGAGCGGGCTTCGGATGGCGCGTGAAGAGCCCGTTCACGACCAGGATAGTGGCTCCCACGCTGATGCACGAGTCGGCCACGTTGAACGTCGGGAAGTGCCAGTCGGCGAAGCCGAAGTAGACGTCGATGAAGTCGCGCACGGGCCCGAACGGCCGCCCCGCGTGCGGCTGGTCGAGCAGCAGGTTGTCGTACAGGTTGCCGAGCGCGCCACCGAGGATCAGCACGAAGGCCGCGGCGACCCAGGCCTTCGTCGGCGTGGCGCGCACGATCAGCCAGATCAGGAACAGCGCTGCCAGGATGCGCCCGCCGACCAGCAGGTAGGGCCAGTCGCCCAGCTTTCCGAAGGCCGCGCCCGGGTTGAGCGAGAGCATGAATCCGAGCCAATCGCCGGCGAGCGGGTAGCGCGCGGCATGGCCGATCAACCCGCACTGGTGCGGCGGCAGCGCTTCGCTCTGGGCCAGCGAAGTCATCCAGGCGAAGACGGCGGACTTGCTCCACAAGTCCGCGGCGACGAGCAGCGCCACCCAGCCGAAACGCGTCAGCAGCTGGGCAGCCTTGGGGCGCTCGCTCAAAGGACGCCCTCTTCCTCCTTGCGCTGGCACTCGATGCAGTTGCGCGCGTGGGGCATCATCTTCAGGCGTTCCTTCAGGATCGGCTGCGTGCACAGCTCGCAGTTGCCGTACGCGCCGCCGCGCAGGCGGTCGAGGGCCGAAAGCACCTCGCGCACCGTGCTCTCGTCGCGCTCCAGGAGCTGCAGGCTGAACTCCTGGAAGTAGCTGTCGGCGCCGCCCTCGGCCGAGGCGTCCTGCGGCAGCGACTGCTCGCCCAGCGCCTCCTGCTCGAGCTTGTCGATGTCCCCCGTCAGGATCGACAGCAGGCTCTTCAGTCGCGCCTCGTAGTCCTCGAGTTCCTTCGGCGTGAGCTTCTTCGTCATGGATGGGATCCGTGCCAGTCCGTCCCGCGGGCCGGTTTCGGAGGGCGAGGAGCATAGCGAGGCCCCCGGGAAGCGACAAGCCGCGCCGCAGCCCTCTTGATCCGGAGTCCGTCGATCGGGACCCTCGGCCGCTGTCGTGAGTCCTGCGCAGCCTTCCACGCCGCCCGCCGAGCTGCCCGTCGCGCTGCGCGCGGCGTTGGATGAGTTCCTCGAAATCCTGCGCGTCGAGGCCGGGGCGGCGCCCAACACGCTGCAGGCCTACCAGCGCGACCTCACGGCCTTCCTGCGCTGGGCCGCCGGGCGCGGCTGCAAGACGCCGGCCAGGATCGGCGCCGCGCGGGTGGTCGACTGGCTGGAACTGCGCCGCAACGCGGGGCGCGCGGAGGCCAGCGTCGCGCGCGACCTGGTCGCGATCCGGATGCTGATGCGCACGCTCTTGCGCGAGGGCGAGCTGGAGCGCGATCCGACGGCCCTGCTCTCCTCGCCGCGGCTCGCGCGCTCGCTGCCGACCACGCTGGCCGTGGAAGAGGTCGAGGCGCTGCTCGCGGTCTGCTCGGGAGAGTCCGTGCTCGAGCAGCGCGACCGGGCGCTGATCGAGGTGCTCTACGCGACCGGCGCCCGCGTGAGCGAGGCGATCGGCCTGCGGACCGACGCGCTGGAGCCGCGGCTGCGCGTGCTGCGGCTCTACGGGAAGGGCTCGAAGATGCGCGTCGTGCCGCTCGGGGAGGAGGCCCGCGCGGCGCTCGAGCGCTGGATCGAGGGCGGGCGGAAGGTGTGCGTGCGGAAGGGCGACTCGCACTTCGTCTTCGTGACGCGCTCGGGGGCGCCGCTGACCCGGCAGGACGCCTGGCGGCGGGTCGTGCTGGCGGCGCGCCGGGCCGGGATCGCGCGCAAGGTCTCGCCCCACACGCTGCGGCATTCCTTCGCCGGCCACCTCGTCGAGGGCGGAGCGGACCTGCGCGTCGTGCAGGAGCTGCTCGGCCACGCATCGATCCGCACGACCGAGGTCTACACGCAGCTCGACAGCGGGCACGTCACCGGCATCCACCGGCTCTATCACCCGCGCGGCTAGGGCAGCTGCTGGAGCGCGTCGAAGGCCGCGCGCTTGTAGAGCATCGTCAGCGTCGGGAAGTTGAAGCAGGACTGCGCGAACGTCTCGATCGTCCCGTCGAGCTCCATCGCGAGCTGCCCCAGGTGCACGAGCTCGGTCGCCTTCTCGCCCACGATGTGCACGCCCAGGAGCTTCTTGTCGGTCGGGCGGAAGACGAGCTTCAGCAGTCCCTCGAGGTCCCCCACGATCAGCCCGCGCGCGTTCTCGCGGTAGCGCGCGCGGCCGACCGCGTATTCGATCTTCTTCTCCTTGCACTGTTCCTCGGTGAGCCCGACGTAGGCGACCTCGGGGATCGTGTACAGGCCGTAGGGCAGCGTCTCGGTGCGCACGCACTCCTGCGTCCCGTCGAAGGCGTGGCACACGGCGAGGCGCCCCTGCTCCATGCCGGTCGAGGCCAGCGCTGGGTTGCCGATCACGTCGCCGGCCGCGTAGACGCCCGGGACGCTGGTCTGGAAGCTCGCGTCGACGGCGATGCGTCCGCGCTTGTCGGTCGCGAGGCCGATCGTCTCCAGGCCCAGGTCCTCGGTGTTGCTCGAGCGGCCGGCCGCGACCAGCAGCTTGCCGGCCGCGAAACGCCGGCCGGCCTTGGTCTCGACCTTGACGCCCGGCCCCGGGACGTCGATCACGCGCAGGACGTCGTCGTTGAAGACGAGCTCGATGCCCATCTCGACGAAGCGCCGTTCGAGCAGCACGCGCACTTCCTCGTCGAGGAAGCCCAGCAGCTTGGGGTTCGACTCGAGCAGCGTGACCTTGACGCCCAGGCAGGCGAAGAGCGAGGCGTACTCGCAGCCGATCACGCCGCCGCCGACGACGGTCATCGTGTCGGGGATGCGTTCGAGCTCCAGGATCGTGTCCGAATCGACCACGTCCGGGTCCTCGAAGGGAAATCCCTCCGGCCGGCGCGGCCGGCTGCCGGTCGCGATCAGGAGCTTGTCGGCGCGCAACCTGCGCTCGCCGTCGATCGTCAGCGTGTGCGCGCCGGCGAAGCGCGCGCTGCCGCGGATGATCTCGACCTGCAGACCCTGCAGCATCTCGGTCACCAGCGCGATCTCGTTCTCGATCACGCGCTGCTTGCGCGCAAGCAGCTGCGCGACCGTGATCTGTTCGCGCCGCAGGCCGAAATCGACGCCGTCGAAGCCGCGCTGGCTGAAGCCCGAGAGGTGCAGCGCCGACTCGCGCAGCGTCTTCGAGGGCAGCGTGCCCGTGTTGATGCCCGCGCCGCCGATGTCCTTCAGGCGCTCGATCAGCGCCACGCGCTTCCCGCGTCGGCCGGCCTCGACCGCGGCCACGATGCCCGCGGGACCGGATCCGATCACGGCCAGGTCGAAGTCGTAGGTGCTCATGCGCCGCGGTCCTGCCCCAGATGATCGCGAATCTGGCGCGCCAGGTCCATGCCGATCCCCTCCACGGCTGCGAGCGCCTCGACGCTCGCCGCCTTGACGCCTTGCACGCTTCCGAACGCGCGCAAGAGCGCCTTGCGCCGAGCCGGTCCGACGCGCGGGATCGAGTCGAGCTGCGATTCGATGCGGCCGCGCTCCTTGCGGTGGTAGGTGATCGCGAAGCGGTGCGCCTCGTCGCGCACGCGCTCGAGCAGGTGCCGCGCGTCGTTGTGCTTCCCGAGCTCGATCGGCTGTTCGACGCCGGGCAGGAACACGCGCTCCTCGCTCTTCGACTTCGACTGGCCGCCGACCTTGCGCTCGGAACGCGCCTTGGCCAGGCCGATGAAGCGCACGTCCCAGGCGCCGGCCTCGTCGCGCGCGGCGATCGCGCTCTCGAGCTGCTGCGCGCCGCCGTCGATCACGACCAGATCGGGCAGCTCGCCCTCGTCCGTGCCGCGCTTGAGCGAGCGGCCGACGACCTCGCGCATCGAGGCGAAATCGTCCTGGCCCTCGACGCCGCGAACCTTGAAGCGCCGGTAGCCCGCGCGGTCGGGATGTCCCGAGCGGAAGCGCACGCGGCTGGCGACGACGTGCGTGCCCTGCAGGTTGGAGATGTCGAAACAGTCGATCACCTCGGGCAGCGCATCGAGGTCGAGCAGCGCGGCCAGCGCCTCGAGGCCCTGCGCCTCGCGCGCCTCGGTCGCGCGCGAACGCTCGAGCTCGGCGCGCGCGTTCTCGAACGCCAGCGCCAGCATGCGCGCGCGCTCGCCGCCCTGCGGCACGACGAGCTTCGTGCGGCCGGCAAAGAGGTGCTCGAAGAGTGTCGGATCGGCCGGCGGGCAGGGCAGCACGAGCTCCTCGGGCAGCTCGCGGCCCTTGCCCGAGTAGAGCGCGGTCAGCACGCCGTGCAAGAGCTCGGGATCGTCGAGCTCGGAGCGGAAGAAATGCGCGCGGCTCTCGGCCAGGCGCCCGTCGCGGAAGGAGAGCCGCTGCACGACCGCGCGCTCGCCGGCGCGCGCGAGGTGCAGCACGTCGCGCGAGGTCGTCTCGCGCGTCAAGACACCCTGGCGCTCGCTGGTCGCGCGCAGCGCGCTCAATCGGTCGCGCCAATGGGCGGCGCGCTCGTATTCGCGGCGACCCGAGCTCTCGCGCATGCGCTTCTCGATCTCGGCCTCGAGCTCCCCGGCGTCGCCCGCGAGCACCCTCGAAGCGCGCTCGACGAGCTCGCCGTAGGCCTTTTCGTCGATCAGGCCGACGCACGGTGCCGCGCACAGGCCGAGCTGGTGCTTGAGGCACGGCCGCGTGCGGTGGTTGAGCACCGAGTCCGGGCAGTCGCGCATCGGGAAGACGCTCTGCAATTCGACCAGCGTCTGGCGCAGCGGCTTCGAGGCGGCGAACGGCCCGAAGAGCCGCGTGCGGCCCTGCGCGCCCTGCTTGGGGCTGTGCGCGCGCACGAGCTTGAAGCGCGGAAAGCGCTCGGCCAGATCGAGCCGCAGCATCAGGAACGACTTGTCGTCCTTGAGCCGGATATTGTGCGGCGGCTTGTGCGTCTTGATCAGCGAATCCTCGAGCAGCAGCGCCTCCTGCTCGGTGCGCGTGACGATCGTCTCGAGCGTGCGCGCGGCGTCCGCGAGGAAGCGGATCAGGATCCGGCCATCGCCTTCCTTCGAACGGTACGAGCGCAGGCGCTCGCGCAGGGAAGCCGCCTTGCCGACGTAGAGCACCTGCCCCGCCTCGTCGCGAAAGATGTAGACGCCGCTCTCGCGCGGGAAGTCGTCCCTCCACCAGAGCGGATCCATGCGAACCTCAGCGCGCGAGCTCGAGCTCCTCGAGCTCCTTCAACCGGTCGCGCAATTTCGCCGCGTCCTCGAAGCGCAGCTCGGTCGCGGCGTGCAGCATGTCCTCGCGCACGCGCGCGATCTCGCCGCGCAGGCGCTCGATCGGCCATTCGCGCGCGGGGTCGGCGGCCACGCGCGCCTTGCCCTTGCGGCCGGGTTCGGGCAGCTCGGCCACCTCGACGTAGTCCATCTCGTAGAGCGCCTCGAGCGAGTCGCGCACGGGCTTCAGGATCGTCTGCGGCACGATGCCGTGCGCCGCGTTGTACTTCTCCTGCGCCGCGCGCCGGCGCTGCATCTCGCCGATCGCCTGCTCCATCGAGGCCGTGCGCGTGTCGGCGTACATGATCACGCGCCCCTCGACGTTGCGCGCGGCGCGGCCGCAGGTCTGCACCAGCGAGGTGTTCGAGCGCAGGAAGCCCTCCTTGTCGGCGTCGAGGATCGCGACCAGCGCCACCTCGGGCAGGTCGAGGCCCTCGCGCAGGAGGTTGATCCCGACCAGCACGTCGAAGGCCCCCAGGCGCAGGTCGCGCAGGATCGCGCTGCGCTCGAGCGCGTCGATCTCCGAGTGCAGCCAGCGCACCTTGACGCCCAGGTCGAGGTAGTAGTTCGTGAGCTCCTCGGCCGAGCGCTTGGTCAGCGTCGTCACCAGCACGCGCCAGCCGGCCTTCACCGTGCGGCGGATCTCGTGCAGCAGGTCGTCGACCTGCGTGCGCGCCGGGCGCACCTCGATCGCGGGATCGAGCAGACCGGTCGGGCGCACGATCTGCTCGGCGATGGCGCCGTTCGAAAGCGCCAGCTCCTGCGCGGCGGGCGTGGCCGAGACGTAGACCGCCTGCTTGACGAGCTGTGACCACTCCTCGTGGCGCAGCGGCCGGTTGTCGAGCGCGCTCGGCAGGCGGAAGCCGTACTCGACCAGCGTCTCCTTGCGCGAGCGGTCGCCCTTGTACATCCCGGCCAGCTGCGGCAGCGAGACGTGGCTCTCGTCGAGGAACACCAGCCAGTCGTCGGGGAAGTAGTTGAGCAGCGTGAAGGGCGGCTCGCCGCGCGCGCGGCCGTCGAGGAAGCGCGAGTAGTTCTCGATCCCGTTGCACAGACCCGTGGCCTTGAGCATCTCGACGTCGTGGCGCGTGCGCTGCTCCAGGCGCTGCGCCTCGAGCAGCTTGCCGGCCGCCTTGAGCTCGGGCAGGCGCTCGGAGAGCTCGTGCTCGATCGCCAGGATCGCCTTCTGCAGCCGGTCGGCGGGCGCGACGTAGTGGTTCGCGGGGTAGAGCGTCAGCTCGGCGCGCTCCTCGAGCACCTCGCCCAGCAGCGGGTTGACGATCGTCAGGGCCTCGATCTCGTCGCCGAAGAGCTCGACGCGGATCACGCGCTCGTCCTCGTAGGCCGGGAAGACCTCGACCACGTCGCCGCGCGCGCGGAACGTGCCGCGCCGGAAGTCGGTGTTGTTGCGCGCGTACTGCATGCGCGTCAGCGTGCGCAAGAGGTCGTCGCGCTCGATCGTCTGGCCCTTCGCCAGCGCCAGCGCCATCCCGGCGTAGTTGTCGGGCGAGCCGAGACCATAGATGCACGAGACCGAGGCCACGATCAGGACGTCGCGGCGCTCGAGCAGCGAGCGCGTGGCGCTGTTGCGCAGGCGCTCGAGGTTCTCGTTGCGGTTGGCGTCCTTCTCGATGTAGGTGTCGCTCGAGGGCACGTAGGCCTCGGGCTGGTAGTAGTCGTAGTAGCTGACGAAGTACTCGACCGCGTTCTTCGGGAAGAGCTCCTTGAACTCCGAGTAGAGCTGGGCCGCGAGCGTCTTGTTGGGCGAGAGCACCAGCGTGGGCCGGTTCTCGCGTTCGATCACCGCCGCCATGGTGAAGGTCTTGCCCGAGCCGGTGATGCCGAGCAGCGTCTGGTGCGGCTTGCCGGCCTGGATGCCGCGCGCGAGCGTCGCGATCGCGGCCGGCTGGTCGCCCGTCGGCTGGTAGGGACATACGAGCTCGAAGCGGCCCGCGCGGGCCGTGCCTCGCCTCTGCGTGTTCGCCATCTCGCGTCCCACGCCGCCCATCCTAGGGCGGGGCTTCGTCCGCGGCATCCGCCCCGGGCTGTGCGGGCTCGCTGGGCTGCTCGCCCTGCAATCCGGCCGAGCCGCCGCGGCGCGGATCGCTGACCGCGACGGGCTTGGCGCCGGGTTCCCTGACCTGGATCGCCTGCACGCTGGCGAAGCGCGACTTCGCGAACTTGACCTTGTGTCCGAGGCGATCGCGCAGGCCGTCGACGATCTCGCGGTCGAATCCGGGCTCGAATTCGGTCTCGTCGGGCTTCCACTGCTGGTGCAGGCGCGGCGCGCGGATCGCCTCCTCGAGCGTCTGGCCGAAGAGCTCCGTCCGCAAGAGCACCTCGGCGACCGCCGTGATGATCTTCGGGCCGCCCGGGCTGCCGATCACCATGCTGGTCGTGTGCCCGCCGTCGCGCACGACCGTCGGCGTCATCGACGAGAGCGGCCGCTTGCCCGGCCGGATCGCGTTGGCCGCGCTGCCCACCAGGCCGAAGGCATTCGGGCTGTCCGGCTGCAGCGCGAAATCGTCCATCTCGTCGTTGAGCAGGAAACCTGCGCCGCTGACGAGGATCCCGCTGCCGAACTGCAGGTTGAGCGTGGTGGTCAGCGACACGGCGTTGCCGGAGGCGTCGAGCACCGAGAGGTGCGTCGTCTGTCCGCCCTCGCGCGGCGGTTCCCATGGCCCGATCGAGGGCGCCGCGAGCTCGCCGATCGCGATGCGCCGGCGCGCGATCCAGCCGGGCGAGAGCAGCTGGTCCGCCGGCACCGCGACGAAGTCCGGATCGCCCATGTGCGCCGCGCGGTCGGCGAACGCGCCGCGCAAGGCCTCGATCCACCAGTGCGCCATGCGCTCGGAGAGCCCGGGGTGATCGACGGGCTGCTGGTGCGTGCGCTCGAACTTCCAGCGCGCCTGGTCGCGCGCAGCCTGCATCTCGCTCTCGAGCGGCAGGCCCTCGAGCACGCCCAGCGTCTGCAGCAGCACGATCCCGCCCGAAGAGGGCGGCGGCATGGTCACGATCTCCTGGCCGCGGAACCAGCCCACCAGCGGCGCGCGCTGCTTGACCTGGTAGTTGGCCAGGTCGTCGAGCGTGATCCAGCCCGCGCCGGTGCGCTCGCTGCCCGGGATCGCGGAGCGCGCGACCTCGGCCACGAGCGCTTCGGCGATGCGTCCGCGGTAGAAGCCGGCCGCGCCGTGCTCGCCGAAGAGGCGCAGCGTCTCGGCCAGCTCCTTCTGCACCAGCAGCGCGCCCTGCGCGAGCGGCTTGCCGCCCGGGAAGAAGAGCTCGCGCGCGGCCAGGTTCATGCGCTCGCCGACGCCCTTGCGCGCGAGATCGGAGGCCAGCCAGGCGTCGATCGCGAAGCCCTTCCTCGCGAGCCCGATCGCGGGCTGGGCCAGGTCGGCCAGCGTGAAGTGCTTCGAGCCGTGCAGCGCCAGCAGCCGTTCGAGCCCGGCGGGCGAGCCGGGCACCGCGACCGAGAGCGGCCCCTCGCGCGAGCGCTTGGTGACCGGCTTCTCCTGGTCGAGGTACTGCGCCGCATCGGCCGCGGCGGGCGCGCACTCGCGGAAGTCGAGCGCATCGGGCTTGCCCTTGTGCGGCACCCAGAGCGCGAAGCCCCCGCCGCCGAGGTTGCCGGCCTGCGGGTGCACGACCGCGAGCACGAGCGCGGTCGCGACCGCCGCGTCGGCGGCGTTGCCCCCGGCGTCGAGCACGGCCAGACCAGCCTGAGTCGCCAGCGGGTGCTCGCTCGCCACGGCGCCCTGACGCGGCCGCGGCCAGGTGGGCTCGACGGCGAACGGCCGCTCGCCGCGGCAGCTCGAAACGACGAACGCGAGCGCGACGGCGAGGAGGCGGAGCGCCGGAGGCACGCGCATCGAGCGCCTCAGCGCACGTCGGTGTCCTGCATCTCGTCGACGCGCACGCCGCGGCTCTTCAGGTATCCGACGGCGGACTGGATCTTCTGCTCCTCGCCTTCGATCTCGACCACCACGAGCGCCATCGTGTCGGTGATGCTCGCGGCGCGGATGTTCGGGATCACGCCGAACTTGTCCCCCAGCGTGTGGCTGATGATCGGCTCGGAGATCAGCTCCTGGGGAAACGTGCAGAAGTACTTGTGCTGAGCCATGCGAGGAGGCATCCCAACAAAAAGAGGACCGGCCCCGCAAGCTTCCCCCGCCAGGGGTGCCGCAGGGAGGGGTCGATGTCCAGGGCGCCCGCGGGTTCGTACACGGCTGGATGGCGCAACCAGTCGACGCCCGCCGACTCCATGCAGACGCTGACCGGTGAGAGGTCGAGCAGGCGCGCGGCGACCGCCGGAGGCCAGGGCCGGCCGAGGAAGGCGCCGGCCGAGGGCAGCAGCGCGAGCGCCAGTGCGAGCACCAGGCCCGCGGCCACCGTGCGGGCGCTCGCGGCGCACGCCCGACCGAGCCCCCAGCCTCCGAGGAAGATCCCGCTCCAGCACAACGCCGCCCAGAGCGGCGTGGCGAGCGGGCGGTCGGACGAGGCGCCCGCCAGCGCGAGCGCGCTCATCCACAGCGCGGGCACGCTGGCCGCGAACGGCCAGAGGCGCAGGTCCAGCGCGCCGCTGGCGAGTCCGCACGGCAAGGCGACCACGGCGATCCAGGCCATCTCCACCAGCGGATCGGAGCCGCGCGCTCCGGGCCAGGCGCCGAGCGCGCCGAGCGCGCCGAAGCCGAGCGCGAGCAGCAGCTGGCGGGATGGCGTGCCGGTGGCAACCGGGAGCATGCGGGCAGTCTAGCGGGCCTGGACGTAGACTCATGGACTCACCGTCCGGAACCAGGAGCCAAGCGTGCTGCACATCCCCCCCGCCCTCGCCCTTTCCGTCCTCTCCGTCCCCGCGCTCGAGGATGGCTACCGCCTTCCGCCGCCCGCGATCGTGCGCGTGCTCGACGCGCAGGAGACGCCGAACCTCGACCTCTCGCCCGACGGCCGCACGCTGCTCTTCGTCGAGCGCGCCGCGATGCCTTCGATCGCCGACGTCTCGCGCGCCTGGAGCGGGCTCGCCGGCGTGCGCGTCGATCTGAAGCGCAACGCGCCTCAGCAGATCAACTTCGCGCGCGGTCTGGCCCTGCGGCCGCTCGAAGGCGGCGCCGAGCGCAAGGTCGAGCTGCCCGCGGATGCGCGCATCGGAGACATCTCCTGGGCGCCGACCAGCGAGCGCTTCGCGTTCACGCTCTCGCGCGAGGATGGCGTCGACCTGTACACCTGCGAAGCCTCCGCGACGAAGCCCGTGCGCGTCGCCGAGAACGTCAACGGCGTGCTCGGATCGACCTTCAGCTGGTGTGCGGACGGCAAGTCGCTGATCGTCAAGCTGGTCGACCCCGCGCGCGGCACGCTTCCGGCCGAGGCCAGCGCCCCGACAGGGCCCGTGACGCAAGAATCGAGCGGCCGGAAAACGGCGCTGGCCACGTACACAGACCTCCTCGGCAACCCTCACGAGGAGCAGCTGTTCGAGTTCTGCGCGAGCTCGCGGATCGCGCGCATCGATGCGCAGGGCAAGCAACGCGTCGAGCTCGGCGCCCCGGGCCTCTACACGAGCGCGGACCCCTCGCCCGACGGCCAGCACGTGCTGGTCACGCGCATCCACAAGCCTTTCTCCTATGTCTTCCCCTATGAGCTGTTCCCGAGCGTGACCGAGGTCTGGGATGCCCAGGGCAAACTCGAGCGCCGTGTCGTCGACAATGCACTCGGAGACGACATCCCGATGCAGGGCGTGCGCACCGGACCACGCAACGTGCAGTGGCAGGCCAGCGCGCCCGCGACGCTGTGGTGGGCCGAGGCCCAGGACGGCGGCGATCCGAAGCGCTCCGCCACCGTGCGCGACGAGTGGCGCTCGATCACGGCGCCGTTCCAGGGCGAAGCAAAGCCGGCGTTCAAGCTGGCGCAACGCGCGCAAGGCCTGCGCTGGCTGGCCGATCCCGCGCGCGTGCTAGCGGGCGAGTTCGATCGCGACAAGCGCTGGACCAAGACGACGCTCTTCGAGCTCGGCAAGGAGGCGCGCGCGCTGCGCGTCGTCGACGACCGCTCGCAATCCGACCGCTACAAGGATCCGGGTGCCTTCGCGACCGCGGTCGGCCCCTTCGGCGCGCGCGTCCTGCGCCAGGACGGCCAGTTCGTCTACCGCATTGGCCAAGGTGCCTCGGCCGAGGGCGCGCGACCGTTCCTCGACCGCTTCGACATCGAGAGTGGCGCCACCGAACGCCTGTGGCAGTGCGCCGCCGGCTGCTACGAGTCCGTGGTCGCGATCGTGCGCTCGGCGCGCGACGCCAAGCCGCGCATCGTGACCTCCTACGAGAGCCGCAAGGAGGCTCCGAACTACTTCGCGCGCGACCTCGGCGCGCCGGACGAAAAGACGGCGCGGCTCGCGCTGACGAGCTTCGGCGACCCGCAGCCGGAACTGCGCGGCATCCGCCAGGAGCTGATCAAGTACAAGCGCGCCGACGGCGTCGAGCTCTCGGCCAAGCTCTACCTGCCGCCGGACTGGAAGGAGGGCACGCGCATGCCGCTCTTCGTCTGGGCCTACCCGCTCGAGTTCACCGACAACTCGGTCGCCGGCCAGGTGTCCGGCTCGCCCGAGCGCTTCGTGCGCGTGCGCGGGGCTTCGCAGCTGCTCTTCGCGCTGCACGGCTATGCCGTCATGGACGACGCCTCGATGCCCGTCGTCGGCGATCCCGAGACCGTCAACGACACGTTCCTGAAGCAGATCGTGATGAACGCGCAGGCCGTGATCGACGAGGCCGTGCGCCGCGGCGTCGCGGACCGCGAGCGCGTCGCGGTCGGCGGCCACAGCTACGGCGCCTTCATGACTGCCAACCTGCTGGCGCACTGCGACCTCTTCCGCGCCGGCATCGCGCGCAGCGGCGCCTACAACCGCACGCTGACGCCCTTCGGCTTCCAGAGCGAGCGCCGCACGCTGTGGGAGGCGCCCAAGCCCTACCTCGAGCTCTCGCCCTTCCTCTCCGCGGACAAGCTGGACGAGCCGGTGCTCTTCATCCACGGCGAGAAGGACTCCAACCAGGGCACGTTCCCGATCCAGTCCGAGCGCATGTACCAGGCCGTCAAGGGCAACGGCGGGACGGCACGCCTGGTCGTCCTGCCGGGCGAGTCGCACGGCTATTCGGCGCGCGAGTCGGTGCTGCACACGGTGGCCGAGATGTTCGACTGGTGCGACAAGTACGTGCGCGATGCCAAGCCCAAGGCCATCCCGGCCTCGGCTCCGGCGCCGGGCGGGAAATAGCGCGTTTCAGCGGTCGCGCGGCCAGCGCGCGAGCAACTCGGCGCAGAGCTTCTGCGCCAGGATGTCGTTGCCGCGATGTCCGAAGTGGCAACAGTCGAAGTAGATGTCCTCGGTGTGCGACTCGAAGAGGAGCGAGGCATCGACGAACTCGACGCCCGCCGCGCGCAACTCCTCGCCGGCCGCGCGCAGCAGCGGATAGCCCAGCTGCACGCCGGTGACCCAGGTCGGATCGCACTGGCTGCGCTTGATCTCGGTCGGGGTCTGCGGCTTCGAGCCCGGATCGAGCTGCGTCGGCTGCAGGACCTGGAGGTAGACGATGCCGCGCGCCCGGCACAGGTCGGCGAGCGTACGCGACGACTCCTTCCAGCTCTCCACGCTGGCGCTCACCGCTGCCGGCGACCCGCCCGCGAGCGTCGGCCCGCGCTTGCGCGCATCGACCTCCTGGGTGGTGAGGGTGTGCGCATAGGCCGCGGAGCGCTCCAGCGCGATACGGCGCCAGCGGTGCATGCGCGCCAGCGCGCTCTTGCCCAAGAGGCAGCTCCATTCGAGGTGCCAGGCCTGGAAGCACTCGCCCCAGTCGTCCAGCGCGTTCTGCGCCGCGCGGATCTCGCACAGCATGTCGATCGCCGTGCGACTGCTCGCGCTGGCCATCGACAGGTTGGCCCACTGCGCCGCGGCCGGGAAGGCCGGATGCAGGCCGAAGGACTGGTTGTTGTGGCCCAGCGCGACTTCGTTGAAGCCGTCGATGTTGATCACCAGGCCGGGTTTGAATCCGAGCGCCAGCAAATAGACCACGAAGTTGACCTGCTGCGGCTGCTTGAAGGCGCCGCGACCGAAATTCAGGACGCGCAGCTTGCGGCCGGCGAAGCGCGGATCGGCCGCCAGCCTGTCGCGCAGCGTGTTGCGACCCAGCTCGTGCTGGCCGAAGAGCGCGGCCACCGAGCCGCCGACGAGGAAGATCTGGAACTCGCCCGCGCTCTCGCCCGATCGCAGGCGCTGGTACTCGTCCTCGACGAAGCTGCCGCGATTGTCCATCTCGAATCCGAGATAGGGATGCAGCGTGACCTGTTGATGGAGGTCCTGGTCCTTGGCGGGCGGCTGTGCATCCGCGGGCCCGGGCACGAACGAGCGATTGGCGTCCAGCAGCTGGCGCACTTCCGCGAGCGCCTCGCTGGCACGGTAAGGTTCGTGTCGCAACCACAGGTAGCCGCGCGCCAGGATCTCGAGCGCGAGCAGGCCGCCCAGCACGACGACGACTTGGGCCAGGAGGATCCGGCGCCAGCGTCGCGGGCGGGGCGATTGCGGTGCTTCGGCGCTCATCGGGTCTTCCGCTAATACTGGCCGCCTTGCGTGTGCGTGTCGAGGATGGAGGTCGGGCGCAGTTTTCCTGTAGCATCAGTCACCATGCAGGCTTCGAGCATGATCGCGGCCGCCATGCTGTTCGCCTGCGCGGGCTGTGGACGCTCGCCCGAGGACTGGCGTGCGGGGCTGGAGGGCGAGGATCCTTTCGAGCGCGGCCTGTCCGCCCTGGCCTTGGCGCGAGTCGCGCCGGCCGAGGCGACCGACACGATTCCGCACCTCCTGGAGCTCGTGGAAGGCCGCGACGCGTCGCTCGCCGCGGCCGCGCGCGGTGAGCTCGCGCGGCTCGCCCGCCCGCACGTGAAGCTCTTGATCGAGATCCTCACGGAAACCGAGGGCATGACACCGAAGTTCCGTTCGGCCCTCTGCGACGCGCTGACCGCGGCCGGATCCGATGCGGTCGGACCGTTGCGCGCACACCTGCTCGACGGCGGCGCGACGAGCCCCCGGGAACTGGGCCAGATCCTGGCCGACATCGGGCCGAGCTCCGTCGCGCCGCTGGTCGCCGATCTCGCCGACCCCAATCCGCGCCGGCGCCTTTGCACGGCCTGGATCCTCGGGCGCCTCGGCAGCCAGGCGGGCAGCGCGGTGCCGGTGCTCACGGGCATGGTCGAGCGCGATGAGTTGTTCGTCGCGCGGCAGGCGGCGCTGGCGCTGGTGGAGATCGCGCCGCTCGACGAGGCGACACGCCTCACGCTCGAGCGGACGTCCCTGCAGCGCAGCGAGCTCGCGCGCCCGCTGCGCGAGGCGCTCGCGCGCCTGTGCTTGAACCGCGTGCGCGCGGGAGCGGACAAGGACAGCGGGCGGCGCCTGTTCGCGCTCGGCGACGAGGCCTTCGTCCCGGTGGTCGAGGCCTGCAGCGCGGACGACCCCGGGTTGCAGGCGGTCGCCCGGCGGCAAGTGCAGCTGCGCTACGCGGCGCTCGCGCTGGGCTTCCCTCGGGGTCTGCCGGAGGTCGAACGCGATGCGGGAACCCTGCGCGCCGGGCTCGTTCGCCGCGACGCGGGCCCGCGCGCGCGCAGCACGCTGCAGATCGCCATGCTCGGAGCGCGCGGGGTCGAGTTCCTGCCGCTGCTCGAGGCCCACGCGGAGGACTCGGACGCGGGGGTCGCGTGCTGCGCGCGGCTCGCGCTGCTGCACGTGGTGCGTTGCCTGGCGTTCGAGGGCGCACGCAAGACACCATGAGGCGCGTTGTGTTGGGGCTGGCGCTGGCCATTTGCGCCTGGGGCCTGTGGCTCGCCCGAAGCTGGTGGCCTGCGCTGGTCTCGCTGCTCGGCGCGCGCGCGGGCTGGCTCGCCGCCGCGCAGATCGCCGCGCCGCTCGCCTGCGTCGGAGCCGCGCGCGCGTTCGCGCGCGAGGAGCGCAAGCCCGGGCCCGCGGCCCTGCTGCGCGTGCTGCTGGTGGGCTGCGGCCTCGCGTGGACCTGCTTCGTCCTCAGCGTTCCGATCTACAGGGAACTCTGGCTCGAGCTGGCGCTGGGCCCGGCGCTGGGCATCACGGCGCTGGTCCTGTGGCTCGAGCTCTGGGCGGCGCGCTGGAAGCCGGGCCGCGCGAAGCTCGCGCGCGTCGTGCTCGTCGCGCTCGCGCTTTCCCCGCCGCTCTGCGAAGCGGCGCTGCGCGTTCTCGCGCGCGTGCGGCCCTCGCAGCTCCTGGCACGCGAGGAGAGCGCGGCCGAACGCGTGCTGAACAGCAGGCGCCTGGCGCGCGTTCCCTCGGTCCTGTTCGACAAGCGACGCAATGCCGGCGGCTTCTTCGACGAGGAGTTCGCTCCGCGATCCGCGGGCGAACAGCGCGTCACGCTGATCGGCGACTCGTTCTGCCAGGACATCGTGCCCTTCGAGATGCACTTCTCGACGATCGCCGAACGGGCGCTCGGCCTGCCGGTCGACAACATGGGCATCTCCGGGATCGGCCCGTTCGAGTACGAGGAGTTGCTCGTGCGAGAGGCCCTGCCGCTCGACCCGAGCGCGGTCGTGCTGGCCTTCTTCGTCGGCAACGATTTCGAACTCACGCCCGAGGGGCCGGAATCCGAGGCCTGGCCGGCCGGCTGGCTCGACCGCAGCAAACTGCTCGTCTGTCTCGTGCCCGAACGGCTCGCGAGCCTGCAGGGCGAGCGACGCGCGAATCCGACCGGGATCGCGGGCGAGAAGGCCGCGCGCGCGGTCCAGGACTCCACGCAGCCCCTTGAGGAGCGCTACCCCTGGCTGCGGCATCCGGAGCTGGAACCCGAGCGCATCACCCGGCAGCGCTTCCTGTGGGTCGAGCGCTCGCGTGCGACCTTCGTCTGCACCGCGAAGGACCGGGA
>Ga0315912_10002566_pt1 | contig 19102 bp, 14 predicted proteins | sample VfabasoilMG_FD_204469 | JGI IMG/M metagenome (GOLD analysis project Ga0315912, IMG submission 204469) | Garden soil microbial communities collected in Santa Monica, California, United States - V. faba soil | ecosystem: Environmental > Terrestrial > Soil > Garden | place: USA: California...
GGCTAAGGTCGCGCTCAAGAGAAAGATGAGGTTGAGGAACACCGCAAAACCATCGGTGGTCAACATGCCATTGAGCGTCACCCATTGTCCCGCTTGCGGCCAGGGCAACATCCCCGCCGCCGCGCCCGCCAAACCAAGTAAGGACAAACGCCCCGTCCAGTGCTTGAGGTTATCGGGGAGCCACAGGTCTATGAGCAACAGCACACAAGCCCAACCAGTGAGGATGATGAGCGGGAGGAGGGAGAGGAAATCGTTGTACGTGATCATAAGTAGCCAGTGAACCGTTGTCAGTGATCGGAGACGATCTGATTAAGGGCGGCAGTGAGTGAGAGTTGGGCGGCCCATGATCGCAAATAATCTAAATCAAGTTTGGCGCGTTGCACTTTCCACACGCGCGGCAATATCGCGCAATTGAGTCTCACTAGGAGACATTTGATGCCAGAGCAGTTTCGCCAGAATAATATCTTCTGGGGTTAGCATCCACACCATGCGCTCTAGCGCATCAATGGCGCGGAACAGGAAGTCGCGCTGTTCCACTGCCTAAGATCCGGTGCGCGATTTCGGCGCGCACTTGCGCTTCAGTCCAATCGGGATGTTCGCGACGCGCTTGTCCGCGCGCATTGTCCACTGCCATTTGCCATAGTTCGCAGGCGATGCGCCATTTTTTATCGGCAGACATTTGGCGCACGACGTTAAGGTAAAAGGCTTCAGCTTTTTCGCTCTCGAAATCACCAATTGGTGAGCGATACATTTTGCCAACAAACCCTAAGGATCTTAAAGACCCTTAGGGTTTTAATATTCATTACTTCATCGCCATCATGGCCGTCTGCAAGCCCGCCACCAAATGATCCACCGACGGGGCCATCAGGTCGAGAAAGGGCTTGGGGTACAGGCCGATCCAGAAGATCAGGATCAAGAGCGGGATGAGAATAGCGATCTCGCGGCGGTTCATGTCTTTCAGTTCTTTGTTCTTCGGGTTGGTCACTTCGCCCAAGAACATCTTTTGGAACATCCACAGCATGTAGATCGCGGCGAGGATGACACCTGCGGCAGAGAGGCCAGCGTAAAGATACGATTTGAGCGCGCCATCGGCGGCACCCGCGCCCCACGCGCCGAGCAAGATGGTGAACTCGCCCACGAAGCCATTTAGCCCCGGCAAGCCCATAGACGAGAGCGCGACGATGAGCATCAGCGTGCCATAAATCGGCATCACCTTCCACAGCCCGCCAAATTGGGAGAGTTCGCGCGTGTGGCGGCGCTCGTAGATCACGCCCACCAACAAGAACAACGCGCCGGTGCTGAGGCCGTGATTGATCATTTGCAAGATCGCGCCCTGAATGCCTTGCGGGTTGAGCGCGAACAAGCCGAGCATCACAAAACCCAAGTGGCTCACCGAAGAATACGCCACCAACTTCTTAGCGTCAGTTTGGGCATAAGACACGATCGCGCCATAGATGATGCCGATCACTGCCAGCGTTGCCATGAATGGCGCGTATTCCATCGCGCCGTAGGGAAACATGCCGAGGTTGAACCGCACGAAGCCGTAGGTGCCAAGTTTAAGTAAGACGCCCGCCAGAATGACCGAGCCAGCCGTGGGTGCTTCCACGTGCGCGTCGGGCAACCACGAGTGGAGCGGCCAAACGGGGACTTTGATGGCGAAGGCGGCGGCGAATGCCAAGAACAGCAAGCCTTGCGCCTCGTGCGGCACGCGCCCTATGATCTCCGTCACCGAGAAGGTGCCCATCTGAATCCCCAGCCACAAAATGGCGAGGAGCATCAGGATCGAACCGGCCATCGTATAGAGGAAGAATTTGATGGCCGCGTAGATTTTTCGCGAACCGCCCCAGATGCCCACAAGGAAGTACATCGGGACGAGGGTGAATTCCCAGAAGATGTAGAACAAGAAGAGGTCAAGCGCGACGAACACGCCGAGCATCCCGACTTCCAAGAGCAAGAAGAAGATCATGAACTCTTTGACGCGCTCATCAATGGCTTCCCAGGTGGAGGCGATGGAGATGGGCGTGAGGAAGGTGGTCAGCAAGATGAGTAAGACGCTGATGCCATCCACGCCCAAGTGAAAGTCAATGTTCCATTTCGACCCGACTTGGATCCACGGGGCCAGCACTTCGAGTTGAATGCCCGGATCGCTGGGGCTGAATTGGATCAGCATGATCAGCGAGAGGACAAACGTGATCAGCGAGGTGATCAACGCGATCCAGCGGATGCGGTCTTTCTGCTCGGAGGGCGTGAAGAGCAAAACCAACACGCCGAGCAGGGGAAAGAAGGTGACTGCAGTAAGAGTGGCAAAGAGATATTGCATGATGAATCCTCGTTATCGAGCAATCAAGAAATAGCCTAATACCATCACTACCCCCAAAAACACGCCGAGGGCATAGCCGCGCACATAGCCGGCTTGCAGTTTGCCGAACGCACCCGCAATGCCTTTGGCGACGCGCGCCAACCAATTGGCGATCCCATCAATAAAGCCCAAATCCACGCCATAGGCCAGCAGGTGTGCGCCGCCGCGAAAGGTGTTCGCTAAAACAGAGTCGTGGAAAAAGTCGTGCCAGACGTTCCAGTCAATAATGGCGCTGGCTTGCGACAGCCATCCATAAGGGCGCAAGATGATCAGGTCGTAAAGTTCGTCAATATACCACTTGTCTTTGAGCCAAGTGAAGAGTGGGCCGAGCATCTTTTCCAGCGGGTCGGCTTCTTCGACCGTGTTCGGCTTGGCGCGATAGATTAAGAAAGAAAGGATGATGGCGATAACCGCGACGGTCGTGGCGAAAATAGCGAGAGTCGGGTTGAATTCCGCTACGGCATGCCCTTCAATCGTATGGCCGAGCCAATCGGAGAGTGAATGCACACCGGGCAAGTTTAGGCCGCCTCCCAAGATAGACAGCGCGGCCAAGATCATCAGCGGGATGGTCATCACAAGCGGGCTCTCTGCGGCGTGCTTCGCGGCGTCGGTGCGTGCCTTCCCAAAGAAGACCATCAACACTTGGCGCGTCATGTAGAACGCGGTGAAGAAGGCGGCGATAACGAGCATCGTCAGCACGAGATAATTGTTATCGTTGAAGGCATCGAGCAGGATTTCGTCTTTGGAGAAGAAACCAGCAAAGGGTGGCAAACCCGCTAGTGCAATCGCGCCGATGAGATAGACCCATTTGGTGATGGGCAGTTTGGCCCACAACCCGCCCATGTTCCGCATATCTTGCGGGTCGAAGGCGTGAGCGTCCGCGGCGGCATGACCGTGATCGTCGTGCGCCTCGCCATGCTCATCTCCGTGTCCGTGGTCATCATGGGCAGCGTGTCCGCCACCACCGTGCGCGTGAGCTGTTTCATGCGTCGCGTGTTCGCCGTGTTCCATCGCGTGAATGACCGAGCCGGACGACAAGAACAAGAGCGCCTTGAAGAAGGCGTGCGTGATCAGGTGGAACATCCCCGCGACATAACCGCCCAGACCCACCGCCGCGATCATGAAACCGAGCTGTGAAATGGTGGAATAGGCGAGGACTTTCTTAATATCAAATTGCGCGACGGCGATGGTGGCGGCGAACAACGCCGTCGCCGCGCCGACGATCGCCACCGTTTCGCCTGCCAGCGGCGCGAGATGAAACAGCGCATTGGAACGGGTGATCATGTAAATTCCAGCCGTGACCATCGTGGCCGCGTGGATGAGCGCGGAGACGGGTGTGGGGCCGGCCATCGCGTCGGGCAACCAGACGAAGAGCGGGATTTGCGCCGATTTGCCGGTCGCGCCGATCAGCAAGAGCAAGGCGATTGAAGTGATGACAATGCCGAGCATCTTGGCTTCTTCACCGCCGTGTTCGCCCGCCCCCGCAGTTTCGGTGTGCGTCGCTTCGCCATGTCCTTCTTCCGCACTATCGAGACCGAATAATTCGCTGTAAGTATGAATCTCGGCGACTTCGTGCTTGGCGTGCAGTTCTTCGGCTTGTTCAAACACCTCATGGAAGTTGAGCGTGCCGAACTGCCAGAAGATGAGGAACATCGCCATTAACATCGCCCAGTCGCCTACGCGGTTGGCGACAAACGCTTTGCGCGCGGCGCGGGCATTGCCCACTTGCTTCGCGCCCTTTTCGAACCAAAAGCCGATGAGCAGAAACGAACACACGCCCACGCCTTCCCAGCCGACGAACATCATCAGGTAGTTGTTGCCGGTGACGAGAATGAGCATCGCGGCAAGGAACAAATTGAGATACACGAAAAAGCGTGGGAAGCGCGCCGGGTCGCCGTTGTGCCGCACGTCGCCGTGCATGTAACCCACCGCATAAATGTGGATGAGCGTACCGACGCCCGTCACCACCAGCATCATCGTCACCGAGAGCGTGTCAATCTGGAACGCCCACGGGATGCTCAGTTTGCCAATGGTGATCCAATCGGCGAAGGGGATAATTTGCGCGTGATAGTCTACGCCTTGCAGTCCAAAAAATTGGAGGAGCGCGATCACAAACGCGCCGGTTGAGGCCGCGATCGCGACCACCCCGACCCACGTTTCGCCGAGATGTTTGCCGAACGCGAGGTTGATGAGCAGGCCAATGACCGGGATGAAGATGATGAGCGGGATGAGCGCGAAGACACTGCCGCCCCCGCCACCATGCCCTTCTTGCATCAACGGCGCGGCCCATGCTACCGTAGGCAAGGCCAACAACCCCACCAACGCCCCTAAGCCGATTAACAGAATGCGTTTACGCTGCTTCATGCTTCAGCCCTTCAACTGATTAATGTCGTCTACGTCAATGCTCTTTTTGTGGCGGAAGATGGTGACGATCAGCGCCAGCCCTACCGCCACTTCGGCGGCGGCGACCGTCATCACAAAAAACACGAACACTTGCCCCGACATAGCCGCCGGGTTGATGATGGAAGAAGCCGTTTGAAATTGGCGCGCAAAGGCCACAAAGAGCAGGTTCGCGGAATTGAGCATCAATTCCACTGACATGAAGATGATGATGGCGTTGCGCCGTAATAACACACCCGCCACACCTAACGAAAACAAGATGGCGGAGAGGGCAACGTAATAACTGGTGGGAACGGCAGTCAACATGAAGGTACTCCTAAGAGTGAACCAAAAAACGAACGCAGCTGACACTGAAACGACGCGGATAAACGCTGGTTTTTTTAGACTTATCTGCGAAGATCAGCGTCACAGCCGCGTTCCTCTGCGTTCGAGTTGGCTTCAAACTAAGCCGCTTTTTTCTTCTCTTCACGCACCAAGATCACCGCGCCGATCATCGCTACTAACAGCAAGAGGGAGGTGATTTCAAACGGCAACAGATACCGATTGAACAACACTTGCCCAATGGCTTCCGGCGATCCGAAATTGCGCGCGACCGCGTCGTTGAAAAATGTGGCGGGCGACGGCCCCGCGTCATTCCCAATAAAGATATAGGCCAACATCCCGCCTAAGAAGATGACCCCTAGCCCAGCGGCCAGAATCGGTTGCCAGATCAAGACGGTGCTACGCTGGCGTAACAACTCCGCGCCGAGCAACATGATGACGAACAAAAACAAGACCATGATCGCCCCTGCGTAGACCGTGACTTGCACCATCGCAATAAACGGCGCGCCCAACACTAGGAAGAACACCGCTACGATGGCGAAGTTCGCGACTAAGTAGAGCGCGGAGTGGACCGCATTGGGGCTGAGCAACATCCCAAGCGCCGACAGGACAGCGGCCGTAGCAAGGGTGAAGAAGAGGATGAGTTCTGGCGTCATGATCAAACCTGACCAGGTGAACGGATGACAAGGTGACTGGGTGAAAGACCAGTCACCTTGTCACCTTGTCACCCTGTCATAGATTATGCGGGGTCCTTCATCTCCGGCACCGAGCGATCAAATGCGCCGGGCTTCACTTTTTGCGGCGTGACTTGCCCACCACTCGGCACTGGCACGATGAGCATTTCTTTAGTGTAAATGGACGACTCGCGATTGGTGTACGCCAATTCGTATTTACTCTCCAGCACAATCGCTTCGGTGGGGCAGGCGTCTTCGCAAAAGCCGCAGAAGATACAGCGGAGCATGTTGATCTCATAGGTGCTGGCATAGCGTTCCCCGGGCGAAAAGCGTTGCTCGTCCGTGTTCTCGGAGGCTTCGACAAAGATCGCGTCGGCGGGGCAGGCGGCGGCGCATAGCGCGCACCCGATGCACTTCTCTAAGCCATTGTCATAGCGTTTGAGTTCGTGCAGACCGCGAAAGCGCGCGCTGACGGGCTTCTTGACTTCGGGATATTGAATGGTGACGGGCTCTTCAAACGCTTGCTTGAGCGTTGTGGTTAGGCCCCGCACCACTTCAGTGACGATTTCTGTGAACATGCCCTGTGTCTCCTTACGCCTTCACTACTCGACGCGGCGCGCCCGACATAACTGTGCGCATCCGGTTGTAATAGTTAATGCCGATCACTACACCGATCACCACCAACGCCGCGACCACCCACAACATCAGCGTCAAGTCAATCATCGCCGCCGCTGTCACCATCACATTCGCCAACGAGAGCGGCAACAACACCTTCCAGCCGAAGGCCATCAGGCGGTCGTAGCGCAGGCGGGGATGCGTCGAGCGGAGCCAAATCATAAAGAGGAGCGAGGCCGCCACCTTACCCCAGAAATACAGGATGCCTAGCCAACCGATCCACGGGATGGCCTGCATAGTTGCGTCATCCAAAAATGGCCCGCGCCAGCCGCCCAAGAAGAGTGTGGCAAAGATCGCGCTCACACCGATCATCTTGATATATTCGGCCATGAAGAACAGCGAGAATTTCATGCCGGAGTATTCGGTGTGATACCCGGCGGTCAGCTCCTGCTCCGCTTCGGGCATGTCAAACGGGGCGCGGTTCACCTCCGCCAACGCGGCCAAGTAGAAGATGATCGCCGCCAACGGTTGCAAGAAGATGTACCACGTCTTACCCTGCGCATTGATGATGTCGTTCATGCTCATTGAGCCCGCCAGCATGATCGGTCCAATGACCGAGAGGCCGAGCGCCAACTCATAGCTCACCATCTGCGCCGAGGAGCGAATGCCGCCCATCATGGAATACTTGTTATTAGAAGACCAGCCCGCCAGCGTGATGCCATACACCGCAATCGAAGCCACTGAGAGGATGTAAAGCATGCCCACATTCAAATCGGCGATGCCGAGCGGCACGGCGCGCCCTAAGAGTTGCACGGTCGGGCCCCACGGGATGACCGCCATGACGATCAGCGCCGGGATGACGGTGATGATCGGCGCGAGGACGAAGACCACGCGATCCGCACCACCAGGGATCAGCTCCTCTTTAAAGATCAACTTCAAGCCATCCGCGGCGGGTTGCAAAAAGCCGAGCGGCCCCGCTCGGTTAGGGCCGATGCGCGTTTGTAACAACGCGGCCACCTTGCGCTCGGTCAGGGTCATATAAGCAAAGCCAGTCAGCAAGACAATGCTACTGATTAGAGCTTTGATGATCCATTCAATGATCCGAAACGTCCACTCGTCAGGCGTCCAAACTGTCATGGAAAAACCTTTCAATACACAATACGCAATAGTTAATACACAATAGTTTGTAAAACGTCTTTTTGTGTATTGTCTATTGTGTATTTATTTCTTGATTGTCACCGCCACCGGCTTGGCTGGCGTGTTCACGCCCAGGCTTTCGGGCATCAACACCATCCCTTGCGGAGCGCGCCCATCCACCCGTGCCGCCACTTGGGCCGAGAAGTCCTCCGCCGAAACGGTCACGGTATCACCATCTTTCACGCCCAATTGTGCCGCATCGGCTGAGTTGATCTCGACATATGGCATCGGCAAGCGCGGGTGCATCAACAGTGAGCGCACAAAAGTCGCGCCGCGATCATACAGCGTCGTAGTTGGCACCAGCGTCAGGCCCTCGCGTTTAACTGCGGGCGTTTCCACTTTACCCGCCGCTACACCATCGCCCCGCTCCGCGCCCGACTTCAATTGCACGCCGACGCCTTGTTGGTTTGCGTACGACGTGCCCCCGTAATACAAATCCGCGCCGCCTACATCGGGCCATTGCTTTTCAACTTTGGCGAGTTCTTGATATGTCAGCCCCGCGTAGCTTGGGACGTTCTTCGCAATGTCCATCAACACCAATGAAGCATGTTGCGCCAACTTGATCCCCAACTTCGCGCCAATCGCGGCGGCGATCTGAAAGTCGGGTTTGCCTTTGGGGGTGGTCGCGGGGTAAAAGCGTTGCACGCGCCGCTCACCAGAGGTATAGGTGCCTTCGCGCTCCGTCCAGGCTGAGGCGGGCAAAACTACATCGGCTTGTTTGGCCGTTTCGGTGAGGAACAGTTCTTGAACGACGGTGAATTTAGGCAGAGCCTTCAAGCGCCCATCCCCAATCGGGTCCGCGCCAGCGATCCACGCCACTTGCGCGCCGCTGAACACTTCTTCCAAATTGCGGCCACTCGGCTTCACACCTAGATCCCATGCGCCTTGCGTGTTGTTGTGCGGCCACACACCGATGAGGCCATTGTTGGCCTTGCCATAATGGTTGGTGGCGATGAGCAAATTGGCGCACGCTTGCGCCAGCGCACTCGACCCAGCGAAATCTAAGCCTTCGTGCCCGAACAACACCACGGCGTTCTCGGCCTTGGCAAAGGCCTCAGCGGCCTCGCTGGAGCCCGTGATGAGCAAACCTAACACCGCCGAAACTTCATTTCCATATTCATAGCGCAAGATGTGGCGCGCGTCTTTATCAGTCTTGGTCGGGCGGGCGTTCGCCACGATCAGCGTCGCGCCGCGTTCAGCGGCTTGCTTGACGCGCAACCACCACACTGGCGCTTCTTCTTCCAAGTCCGAAGCGACCACCAAGATAGCGGAGCCTTTGCCTAGATCGCCTAAATTGGTGCCGACGCCGACGCTGAGTAACTGCGTGAGGTCGCCGCCGCCCATCGTCGAGTTCAATTCGGCTTTGCCACCCACGCCCTCCGCCACTTTGCGGAAGTTGTAGAGGTCTTCATTCGACAGGCGATCTCCGGCGAGGCCCACTAGCCCCACACCCATCGTCTTAAATTTATCGGCGACGAGCAAGAGGGCTTCTTCCCAACTCGCTTCCACTAATTGTCCGTTCTTGCGGATGCGCGGCGCGGTGAGGCGGTCGGCGCTTTCGGCGAAATGATAACCAAAACGGCCTTTGTCACAAATCCAGATTTCGTTAACTACTTCGTTCTGGCGTGGCATCACCCGCTTCACCACAAAATTGCCGTTCGATTTGGCTTCGCGCCGCGTGCTGAACGAGACATTGCACCCTACTGGGCAGTGCGGGCAAATGGAGGCCGCCGAGGACAGTTCCCACGGCCGCGCGCCAAACCGGAAGTCGCGCGTGGTGAGCGCGCCCACCGGGCAAATATCCGAGGTGTTACCCGACCATTTCGAGTCAAAACCCGGCTCGGAGAAGGTGACGATTTCAATATGTCGCCCGCGTTCATAAAAGCCAATGACCGGATCGCCCGCTACATCTTCTTGGAAGCGCGTACAGCGCGCGCATTGGATACAGCGTTCGCGATCTAAGAAGATCAGCGCGTCCTCTTCTGAGCCCAGCGGCACGTGCTTTTCCAGCTTCATCTTCTCGTTGAAGATAAACCGGCTTTGGCCGGGGCCGTGGCGCATCGTCAAATTTTGCAGGGGGCATTCGCCGCCCTTGTCGCAAATAGGGCAGTCGAGTGGATGCGAGGTGAGCAAGAATTCTATAACGTCGTCGCGGGCTTCCTTAACGCGACTGTTCTCGCCGACCACCACCATCCCTTCTTCAACCGGCGTGGTGCAGGCCGTCTCCATTTTGGGGCCAAACGCGATCTTAGGCTGGCCTTTGTCGTCTAACACAGCCTGGCCTGTGGCGCGGTCTTTCTGCACGCGCCCCACCTCCACCAAGCACATGCGGCACATGCCCACTGGTTTGAGTTTGGGGTGATAGCAAAACACCGGGATGTCGTTTTGAATCTGCTTCGCGGCATCCACGATGAGCATCCCTTTCGGGACAGAGACTTTCACACCATCAATCGTCAAGGTAACAAGGTCAGCCATAATCTGCTCTTTTAGAAGGGGTACGTCAGTTCGGCTCAGAGGTCACAGTAAGCGCCAGACAAACTTTAGATTCCTTACTGCGCTTAGCGTGACAATCTGTTGTGCGATTTACTAAAAATTCACCACCCGTAAAGCAAAACGCCTAATGTCGCGTTGTAAGATTTACGCCGGTTCCGCCGCCTTCGGTGCGGACTTGGCCGGAGCAGGCTTCGCGGCGGCCGTTGCGGCGGGTTTGGCGGCTGGCGCGGGTTTCTTAGCGCCATCTTTGGTGTGTCCATCAAAATCAGCGCGGAATTGCTTGAGGCTGGTGAGCATTGGTGCGGTAGCGAATTCGCCCAGCGGGCACAGGCATTTGCCCACCATCTGCGAGGCCACGTTTTGCAACAAGTCCACGTCCGCCTTCACCGCATCGTTCTTGTTCACCCGCTCCAAGATGTTCAGCATCCAGTAGCACCCCTCCCGGCAGGGGGTGCATTTGCCGCACGATTCGTGCTTGAAAAAGCGCGTGGTCTTGAGGGTCATCCACGCCATGTCCACCGTCTCATCCAAAATGATGACCGACGCCGAGCCGAGTGCGCCACCTTTGGCGGCCAAGGCTTCGTAATCCATCGGCGTGTCTAAGATGTCATCGCTCCCCACCATCACATTCGAGGAGGCCCCAGACATCATAATGCCCTTGACCTTTTTGCCGCCCGGCACGCCGCCGCCATATTCTTCGATCAGTTGGCGGATGGTCTTCTTGCCTAATTCAATTTCATAATTGCCGGGTTTGTTGATATTCCCGGATAAGCAGAAAACTTTGACGCCGGGACTCTTCTCCGTGCCCAACTGCCGATACCCAGCCGCGCCATTAGTGATGATATACGGCACGTTCGTCAGTGTTTCGGTGTTGTTAACAATCGTCGGTTTCTGATACAAGCCTTTGTCGGCAGGGAAGGGCGGCTTGAGACGCGGTTGACCAAGTTTGCCTTCAATCGATTCGAGCAAGGCGCTCTCTTCGCCACAAATATACGCGCCCGCGCCGAGGTGGTTAAACATATCTAAAGCATACTTCGAGCCAAACAGGTTCTGCCCGAGGAAACCCCGTTCGCGCAATTGCGCGAGGCGCGGGTCGAGGATTTTCTTGGCGATGTCCCAGAACTCGCCCCGCATATAGTTATAGGCGAGGTTCGCCTCCGCCGCGAAGGCCGCGATCATTACGCCCTCAAAAAACTGGAAGGGGTTTTTCTCCATGATCTCGCGGTCTTTAAATGTGCCGGGTTCCGACTCGTCCGAGTTCACCACCAAATAGCGCGGATAGACACCCCGCGTAAGGAAGCTCCACTTCATGCCGGTGGGGAAGCCCGCTCCACCCCGCCCGCGCAAACCGGAGTTCTTCACTTCATCAATCACTTGTTGCGGCGTCATCTCCTTGACGACTTTTTCAAAGGCTTTGAAGCCGCCGTGTTGGAGATACACGTCTAGCTGATCTAAGTTGGGGATGTCGCGGTGACGGAGGAGGATATGATCAGGCATAGTGAATGAGTCGGGAATAGTAATCAGTTATCCGTGTGTGGCCAACCACTGTTCACAGTTATCCGATCACTGATTACTTTTTTTATAGTCGTCCAAGATCTTCAACGCCGCGTCCACCGTCATCGGCTTCTCCGCCGACTCGCCTTCGTGGTAATGAATCCCTGCGGCGTCTTGCACTTGAAACATGGGGGCCTTATCGCAGGCGGCGAGGCACATCACACCTTCCACCGTAAACTCGCCATCTTTGGTAGTACCACCCAACTTCACGCCCAATTTGCCGCACAGGTCGTCGGCGAATTTCTCTGCGCCACGTAACGCGCATGGCATATCAGTGCAAACTTGCACGCGCCGCTTGCCCGCTGGGTGATCGTAATAAAGCGAGTAGAAACCCACAATGCCCGCGACTTGGGTGGAGGAAATGCCGCACAACTCGCCCACTTCGGCCATCGCCTGTGGGCTGACGTGCCCATATTCACTTTGGGCCAAATACAACAACGGCATCACCGCCGAACGTTTTTCTTCGGGCGGGTATTGGGCGAGGATGGTGTCTATTTCAGAGCGATATTTGTCAGCGAGCATGGCGTATGAATGGAGATTGGAGGATGGGAGAATTAGAGAATTAGTCTCCAGTTCTCCAATTCTCTAATCCTCTAAGTTATCTATCCACATCCCCCAGCACAATATCAATACTTCCGATGATCCCGACCGCATCGGCAACGTAATGATTCTTGGACATTTCGTTGAGGGGCTGCAGGTTGACGAAGGACGGTGTGCGGAAGTGAACGCGGTGCGGCTTAGGACCACCGTTGCCGGCGAGGAACACCCCCAGTTCACCCCGCGGCGATTCGGTGGCGACGTACACTTCGCCTTTCGGAGCGTTGAACCCTTCCGTCCACAATTTAAAATGATGGATGAGCGCTTCCATGCTCACGCCAATCTCCGAGCGTGGCGGTGGTGCGACCTTCCGGTCGTTGGTGATCACTGGGCCTTTGGCCTTTTCCAGCTTGGCCAGTGCCTGCTCAACGATCCGCATTGATTGGCGGAATTCGAGCATCCGAATGTAATAGCGGTCATACACATCACCGTTTTGGCCGAGCGGCACTTCAAAGTCATACTCTTCGTAGCCGCAATACGGCATCACTTTGCGAATGTCAAAGTTGACGCCCGACCCGCGCAACGACGGCCCAGTGAGCGCCCAGGCTAAAGCGTCTTCGGCGTTGATGACGCCAATACCTTTGGTGCGGTCAATCCAGATCGGGTTGTTGGTGAGCAGGGCTTCGTAGTCGTCTAAGTGGGGTGGCAAATAAGCTAGAAAATCGCGCACGGCAGGGATAAAGTCGGCGGGCACATCGCGCCACACCCCACCGGGGCGGATATACGAGGTCATCATACGCTGGCCGGAGATCATCTCAAAGATATCCATGATCTTCTCGCGCTCGCGGAAGCAATAGAACAAAATAGATTGCGAGGCGATGTCGGTGCTATGCGTGCCGAGCCAGACGAGATGAGAGCCAATGCGTTGCAGTTCGGCCAAAATCACGCGCAGGATTTGGGCGCGGGGCGGGACTTTCACGTCCATCAATTTTTCAATGGCGAGGCAATAAGTTAGGTTATTGCCCATGTTGTTCAAATAGTCTAGCCGATCCGTCATCACCAGCGCTTTGAGAAAGGTCTTGGCTTCCATGTTCTTTTCCACACCGGTGTGGAGGAAACCAATATCGGGCACTGCGTTGATGATGATCTCACCATCGAGTTCCACAATGAGGCGGAGCACACCGTGCGTGCTGGGGTGTTGCGGCCCCATGTTCAACACCACCGTCTCGCCGGAGTGCGCGCGTGGCGAGAAGAGGTGTTTCAGTTCATCCAGCGTAGTATCGAGCAGTTCAGTTTCGGCTTGAGCAGACATGGGCAGAATTCAGTCGCCAGAATTCAGAATTCAGAAGCTAAATGACTCTTCTGAATTCTGACTCCTAACTACTCTTTAGCGTAAGGTTTCTTCTTTTCAATCTCTTTGAAGTTGAACGTGAACTCAACTTCTTCATAGCCGAGCGGATAATCTTTGCGAAGCGGGTGGCCTTGCCAGTCGGCGGGCATGAGGATGCGACGGTGATCGGGGTGGCCGGTGAAGGTAACCCCAAACATGTCGTACACCTCGCGCTCATGCCAATTGGCGTTCCGAAACACTTCCACGACTGAGGCAATTTGCGGGTCATCGCCAGCCACCCGACACTTCAGGCGAATGTTCGCTGGGAGCGTCATCTCACGCAGTTGATAAACCACGTTGAAGCGTGGCTCTTCGGGCCAGTCGTCAAACGCTGTCAGGTTGGCCAGAAAGGTGTAGCGCAAATCGGGCGCTTCTTTAAGAAAGCGCACCACTTCGAGGATCGCGACCTTGTCCACCACAATGGTGGTCTCACCCCGAAACTCGGTCACGTCTACAATGTTGCCGCCGAATTTTTCTTTTAACGCCGCGATGGTTTTTTCGATGTGGGTCATAAAGGATTGAGGGGCGAAGGGCCTGAAGATTTTATGCCCAGTCTTTGAGCTTCATCTTATAGACTTTTTCATGCAAGGTGATGATGCCGTGCATGAGTGCTTCGGGGCGTGGGGGACAACCGGCCACATAGACATCCACCGGCACCACTTCATCTACGCCTTGCACGATGGCGTAATTATTGAAGATGCCACCGCACGACGCGCAATCGCCCATCGCGATCACCCATTTGGGGTCGGGCATTTGATCGTAAAGGCGGCGCAACACGGGGGCCATCTTGCGCGTGACGCGCCCAGCCACGATCATGAGATCGCTTTGGCGCGGCGAGGCGCGCATCAGTTCCATGCCAAACCGCGAGAGGTCGTTTTGTGGCCCAGCCACCGTGCTGACCATTTCCATCGCGCAACACGCCAAGCCGAAGAGCATCGGCCACATTGCGTTGGTGCGGCCCCAATTCACCGCTGTCTCCAACGTCGTTGTTACAATCCCCATATCACCGAGTTTTTGTTCGAGACCCATGTGGACTCCAGTAGTCAGTAGTCAGTATTGATGTGTCTGACGACTAGTGACTGTCTACTCTCTCATTCCCACTCCAGCGCACCCTTTTTCCAAACCCAGATATAGCCCACCAGCAAGATCACTACGAAGATGAGCACTTCAATGAAGCCAAAGATTCCAAGAGACTTGAACGTGACCGCCCAGGGCAGGAAGAAGACGACTTCGATATCAAACAAGATGAACAGCACCGCCACCAGATAAAAGCGCACAGGCATCCGGCGCAGGGCAGGGCCAATCGGCCGCATCCCCGATTCGTAGGGCGCGAGTTTGCGAGGGGTAGGATGATTAGGGCCAAAGATATGGCCCAAAATTGTGACGAGAGCGGCGAGACCAGTAGCGATGATGAGGAGAACAACGATAGGGAGATAATCTTGCAGCATTCCACGCTCCGAGTTAGCGATTAACCGCAAAGTGCGTAAAGTCTATCACAAGCGTATAGGCAAGTCAAACAAAAAACACCATTTTGAAATTTTGCTCAATGTCTATTGCTAAAATTGCGTGTTCGCCTTATACTTTTAGCAATTACATACCCCATTGCGTTGAGCGGGACGAGTAAGTGAGTGTCAGGCTCCAGAGAGGTTGGGTCATTAGACTGCGAACCCAACCAGCCAAAACCACTGAAAACCCCCCGTGAGCATGAGCCTGAAAACAGAGTAAGGCGAACGGGTCGGCCCGTTACAGCCGCAGAGATGGTTGATCAAATAGATTAACTAACTTGGGTGGAACCGCGTGGAATCAAAATCCCTCGCCCCAAAATACTGGGCGAGGGATTTTTTTATCGGAGTGAAAATCAGCAAAGGAGTTGGCTATGTCACAAAAACAATCTGAACGTTACGAAGAATCGGAACTCTACAAAATCCGGCACTCGGCGGCGCATGTCATGGCGCAAGCGGTAGTGGAGATGTTCCCTGGTCAAGCCAAGATCGCCATTGGGCCGCCTATCGAAAACGGCTTCTACTACGATTTTGATTTGCCGCGCGCGCTGACCCCCGAAGATTTAGAAGCCATCGAAAAACGGATGCGCCAGATCATCGCGGGCAAGCACAAATTCGAGCGCCGCGAGGTGAGCGCCGACGAAGCGCGTGGGCAGTTTAAAGATCAACCGTATAAGATTGAATTGATTGACGGCCTAGATCGCGGCGGCGTGGATGAGAACGGTCAGCCCATCGCTGAAAAGCCTGTGATCTCGTTCTACACGCACGATACGTTCACAGATCTCTGTCGCGGGCCGCACGTGGAACACACGGGCAAGATCAATCCTAGCGCGTTTAAGCTGATGAGCATCGCGGGCGCGTATTGGCGGGGCGACGCCCAACGCCAACAATTGCAACGCGTCTATGGCACAGCCTGGAAGAACGAAGCCGAACTCAAAAACTACCTCTGGCAATTAGAGGAGGCGAAGAAACGCGACCACCGCAAATTGGGTAAAGAGTTAGGCCTATTCCATTTTTCTGAAGACATCGGCCCTGGCTTGCCGTTGTTCACACCCAAGGGCGAAATGCTACGTCACGTTATGGAAACATACGTGCGCGACTTGCAAACGAAATACGGCTATCAACATGTGTGGACGGGCCACATGGTCAAAGAAGACTTGTATCGGCGATCAGGGCATTACGACAACTACAATGAAGTGATGTTCCCACCCATGGATGATGAAGGCGTGATCTATCGCCTCAAGCCAATGAATTGCCCTAGCCACATGACGCTTTACAAAGAGATGGGCAAACACTCTTACAAAGAGTTCCCGTTGCGCTTCGCGGAATTCGCCACGCTCTACCGCTATGAAAAGGCTGGGCAGTTGAGCGGCCTGACACGGGTGCGCTCATTGACGCAAGACGACTGTCACATCTTCTGCCGCGAAGATCAAATCCAGGAGGAATTTAGTTTGGCGCTCCGCCTGATCCAAGAGGTGTTGGCGCGCTACCAACTCACGGATTACAAAGTGCGCTTGTCGTTGCGTGGCAGCGAAGGCAAGTTCGTGGCGGATGATGAGAAATGGGAGAAGGCTACGGCCGCGCTTAAGGCCGCGTTGGACGCGAATGGCGTAGACTATGAAGCGGTCGAAGGTGAGGCCGCGTTCTATGGCCCTAAAGCCGACTTCATGGCGCGCGACGCGCTTGGTCGCGACTGGCAACTCTCAACGATCCAAGTGGATTTCATCCAGCCTGCTCGGTTGGGATGTGAATATGTCGGCGAGGACGGCCAAGCCCATACACCTGTTTTGCTCCATCGCGCGGTGACAGGCTCCACAGAACGCTTTCTAGGTGTGATCATCGAACACTTCGCCGGAGCGTTCCCGTTGTGGCTCGCTCCAGTGCAAGTGATGGTCATCCCCATCACGGATCGGAATGTCGAATATGCACGGCAAGTGATGGCGAAATTGAAAGAGGCTGGCTTCCGCGTCGAAACGGATGAGCGTGGTGAACGGATGCAAGCCAAAATCCGTGACGCGCAACTGCAAAAGATTCCCTATATGCTCGTGGTTGGTGACAAAGATCAGGCGGCGGGTATGGTCTCGGTGCGGTTGCGTAGCGGAGAGGACTTGAAGGCCAAGACGCTGGAGGAATTTATTGCATTGGCAAAGGAAAATATGGAGAAGTAATGATCAAACCTTCGGGGTTTACTCCGAAGGTTTTGTTTCATAGCAAGTTAAACGGAAAACGCCCATACCGAAATCGGTTGGGCGTTTTCTGATCCCTCAGTGAGGGATAAACAAAATCCTTGGCAACGACCTACTCTCCCGGGCGGTCTCCCGCCAAGTACCATCGGCGCTGTCGAGCTTAACTGCCGGGTTCGAGATGGGACCGGGTGTACCCTCGACGCTCCAATCACCAAGAAAGTTATTCCTGATTAATTGACTTGAATATTGCGTGAAATTTCAACTTCCCAACAACACGTGCAAAGCCCTCGACCATTAGTACGCCTACGCTCGCCCCTTACAGGGCTTACACGAGGACGCCTATCAAGCAGGTCGTCTTCCTGCGGTCTTACTCGCTTGCGCGATGGGAGATCTGATCTTGGGATGAGTTTCCCACTTAGATGCATTCAGCGGTTATCTCGTCCAGACGTAGCTACTCAGCAATGCGGTTGGCACCACAACTGACACACCAGCGGTCTGTCCACCTCGGTCCTCTCGTACTAGAGGCAGCTTCCCTCAAATCTCCTGCGCCTACACCGGATAGAGACCGACCTGTCTCACGACGGTCTGAACCCAGCTCACGTACCGCTTTAATGGGCGAACAGCCCAACCCTTGGGACCTTGTACAGCCCCAGGATGCGATGAGCCGACATCGAGGTGCCGAGCGAGGTCGTCGATGTGAACTCTTGGACCTCACCAGCCTGTTATCCCCGGGGTAGCTTTTGTCTGATAAGCCACGACCATTCCACTCTGTATCGTGGGATCACTAAGCCCGACTTTCGTCTCTGCTCGGCGCATTGGCCTTGCAGTCAAGCTCGCTTGTGCCTTTACACTCTACGGCTGGTTTCCATTCAGCCTGAGCGAACCTTTGGGCGCCTCCGTTACCTTTTTGGAGGCGACCGCCCCAGTCAAACTACCCGCCTGGCACGGTCCCTCGCCCGGATCACGGGACGAGGTTAGGGTCAAAACTTCATCAGGGTGGTATTTCACATTGCGACTCCCCCAAGACCGGAATCCTAGGTTCGAAGTCTCCCACCTATACTACGCAGATAAAGTTCTAACACAATGCCAGGGTGTAGTAAAGCTCCACGGGGTCTTTTTGTCCTGGTGCAGGAAGGCAGCATCTTCACTGCCATTTCAATTTCGCCGGATCCCTTGTTGAGACAGTGCTCCAGTTGTTACACCGTTCGTGCGGGTCGGAACTTACCCGACTAGGAATTTCGCTACCTTAGGACCGTTATAGTTACGGCCGCCGTTCACCGGGGCTTCGGTTCAAAGCTTCGGCTTGCGCCTAACCTCTCCCCTTAACCTTCCGGCACTGGGCAGGTGTCAGCCCCTATACTTCGCCTTGCGGCTTAGCAGAGACCTGTGGTTTAGTTAACCAGTCACTAGAGCCATTTCACTGCGATCTCCCGACGCTCCTTCTGTTTGAGCTCACGTCAAGAGACACCTCTTCTCCCGAAGTTACGAGGTCATGTTGCCTAATTCCTTAACAAGGGTTCTTCCGGTCGCCTTGGTATACTCTACCCATCTACCTGTGTCGGTTTGCGGTACGGACGCTTAGATGTCAACGCTACGAGACTTTTCTCGGCAGCGGGACTCAACCACTTTGGCCTCAAGGGCCCGCTCTACTCTCGGGTCAAGCCACGGATTTGCCAATGGCTCTCAACCCCTACAGATTTCGCACCTCCATCCGATAGGAGGCTGGTCTATCCCTCTGCGTCATCCCTTCACTCAATCTAAGCGGTGCCGGAATGTTGACCGGCTGTCCATCGCCTACGCCTGACGGCCTCGGCTAAGGGCCCGACTAACCCGACGCGGACTGACCTGGCGTCGGAAACCTTAGATATACGGCG
>Ga0315912_10002567_pt1 | contig 19091 bp, 15 predicted proteins | sample VfabasoilMG_FD_204469 | JGI IMG/M metagenome (GOLD analysis project Ga0315912, IMG submission 204469) | Garden soil microbial communities collected in Santa Monica, California, United States - V. faba soil | ecosystem: Environmental > Terrestrial > Soil > Garden | place: USA: California...
CGCGGTAGAACAAGCTACCCCCCACGAACGCGATATCGGCCGCGGCGTACAGGCGCCCGAGCTCGCCGACCGTGTCGACGAGCAGCACGCCGTGCCGCCCCGGCGGTGCAACCGTCCCTTCGTCGATTGCGGTCTTGCGCGTAACCGAGAAGCCGCGCGCGCGGGCGCGCTGCTCGACCGTGTCGGCGTCGGCGGGGTACCGCGGCACGATGACGAGCGCCGCGGAAGCATGCGCGGCTCGCGCCGCGAGGTACGCGTCGAGAAGCGCCTCGTCCTCGCGGTCGTGCAGGCTGCCGCCGATGATGACGACGTCGTCGTCCGCGTAGGCGAGCGCGGCGCGAAGCTCGCGGCCGCCCGTGGCGCCGCTCGCCGGCGCTAGGTCGTACTTCATGTTGCCCGTCACGTGCAAGCGATCGCCGGCCACGCCGAGCACGCGCAGGCGCTCCGCGTGCTCCTCGGTCTGCATCCCCAGCACCGCAAACTTGCCGAGCACGCGCGGCACGAGCCGCGTGCGTGCGTGCACGCGAAACGACTTCTCCGACATCTTGCCGTTGACGAGCGCTGCCGGAACGCCGCGCTCGTGCGCGAGCCCGATCAGGTTCGGCCAAAACTCCGACTCGGCGACGACGAGCAAGCGCGGATTGAGACGAGCGAGATAGCGTGCGACGACGAACGACAAGTCCACCGGCAGGGGCACGACGCGATGCCGCGCGTAAAGCTTCCGCGCCGTGGCGAGCCCCGTCGCCGTGAACGCCGAGACCACGAGCGGAATTTCGGGGTGGTCGCGCTCGAGCGTCGCCACGAGCGGCCGCAGCACGGCGACTTCGCCGGCCGAGGAACCGTGCAGCCAGATGCACGACGGCAGGCCTTTGCCCAAACCCCACCCGAAGCGCAGCGCAAAGTCTCGCCGACCGGCCGTGCACAGCCGATACAGGACCCACGGCGACAGGACAACGAGTACTACGAGGTAGACGAGATCGAGCAGAAAACGCATCGGCAACCCAAGCGGCACGCTGTCGAGGCGCCCCGGAGTTTACTCCAGTCGCAGCGTGAACCGGGGGCGAACGATCGTTAGATGCTGGCCTTCTCGGGCCACTCGCGCGCGACCGAGAGGCGGCGCATCGTCGCCGTCGAGCTGTAGTGCTCGATCCACTCCGGTATCAGGTCGCCGCGCATCGGGCGGCCGATGAAGAAGCCCTGAGCCATCTCGCATGCGAGCTCGGTGATCGCGGCGACGGACTCGGCGCTGTCGACGCCCTCGGCCACGACGCGCATGCCGAGCGCGTGAGCAAGGGCGATCACGGTCTTCACGATCTGCTTGTCCGTCTCGTCGATGGCGATCGTGCCGATGAAGCGCTTGTCGATCTTGATCTCTGCCGCGGGGATCTGCTTCAAGTAGGTCAGGGACGAGTAGCCCTTGCCGAAGTCGTCGATCGCGAGATCGATGCCGAGCTTGCGCAGCCGCTCGATGCTCGCGAGCGACGACGCGTCGCCTTGCACCAAGCTGTCCTCGGTGAGCTCGATCATGAGCTTGAGCTTGCGCTCGTCGAACGCGGTCTTCAGCGCCTTCACGCGCGTCGTGAACTCCGAGTGCGCCAAGATTTGCGGCGACACGTTGACGGCGACGGAAAAAGCTTCGGGCAGCGTTGGCCAGGCGGCAATCTGCGCGACGATGCGGTCGAAGACGAGCCACGTGAGCGGCACGATGACGCCGTTGGCCTCGGCGAGCGGTATGAAATCGCTCGCGGGCACGAAGTTGCCGGACTCGGTTCGCCAGCGCACGAGCGCTTCGACGCCGCACACGCGGCGCGTCGCGATCTCGACCTTCGGCTGGTAGTAGACCTCGAGATTGCCGTTCGCAACCGCGCTCTGCAGCTCCGTCTCGAATTTCCACAGCGCGGCCTGCTGTTGCGTCGCGTCGGGCCGGTAGATGTCGAAGGCGAGCTCCTTCTCGCGCGCCTCTTTGAGCGCGAGCTCGGCCCGGCGAAATAGCGTCGAAGCATCGTCGGCATGCGACGGATACACCGCAATCCCGAGCGTGACGTCGACGAGGAACTGGTCGCCGCCGACCTCGAGTTGCGGCGGATTGTCCTCGGTCAACGTCGTGGCGATGTCCATGACCTTCGACATCGAATCGCAATCGACGAGCAGCGCGAACCGCCGCTCGGACAAGCGAATGATCGGCGTCCTCGGCGGCAAGATCTCGCGCAGGCGCTCCGCGTAGTCGGCGCAAAATGCGTCGCAGCGTTCATGGCCGAACGTCGTCGCGATTCGATTGAACGCATCGAGCTGGCCGAGCAGCAGGCCTGCAAGTCGCCCTTGCTGGCCCTGCCGCAGAAACTGCTCGATGAACCGAATCCGCGCGTTCGGCTTCTTGCCGGAACCGTTGTCTTCTTGAACCTCGGTCACGAGGGAAATCCCACTAGCATCCTGCTAAAGACCGGAACGCGAATTTGAGCAGAACTGACTATTTGCGGCTGTGAGAGGAATCACGGGAGCCGACTGCGGCGCCTTCGCCGCCCTTACCTCGGATCGCGTCGGTTTGTGACGGACTGCGTCATCTTGCGTTGACATAACGACCGGCGTCGGCCCGAGCGGCGCGGGCCGGCGCGGCTGGCACGCTGCTTGCTTTGGACGTTGGGAGCCAGCGGATGGCGACCGGGGAGCGTACCCATGGCCAGAGTGAAGCCGAGTATCCGGCCGACCGAGACCTACACGGAGCCGAACTTCCTGCGTGTCTACACGGCGGGGCAGACCGCGCCGCAAGCCGAGCGCGTCGCCACGATCGAGCACCTCTCCTATTCGGCCGCAGGCGGCGGCAAGCGGGGCTGGAGCTGCACGACGATCGTCGACGGCGAAGCCATGTCGAAGGAAGACGCGATGTTCATCGCGCGCAGCTACGCCGTCGAGCACGACATCCCCGTCATCTACGAAAGCCACGCGAACTGACCCGCGGGCGTTTCAGCGGCCCATTCTCGCGCGCAGCTCGGCTGCGCTCAGATTTCCCTGCGCGAGCGGTTGACCGAGGTCGAACTGGCGCGTCTCGGCGAGCGTACCGATCCTGACGGCATCGAAACCCGCGTCACGCACGAGCCGCTCCGTGATCGCGAGTGCCGCCGCATCGTCACCGCCGATCGGGATCGCAATGCGAGCCGGTTGCCGATTGGCCTGGCCCGCGAGCGAAGCCGCCGGAATGCAGTTGAACGCCCGCACTACGCGCTTGGTCTTGAGCAGCTCCGCCGTGGCGACACCGGCGCCTTTCTGCTGCCACTCGGCGGCTTGCGCGCCGTCGCGCCCCGCGACGGGGTTGCTCGTATCGATGATGACCTTGCCCGCGAGCTCAGCGGCGAAGTCCGCGCCGATCTGCGGCATCGCTCCGTAGGGCACCGACACGAGCACGACCGAGCCGAAGGCCGCCGCCTCCTTCGGTGTGCCGACGTGCGCGCGAGGGCCGAGCTCTTTGGCAAGCGGCTCGAGCTCCTCGGGGTGGCGCGACGACATGAAGACTTCGTGGCCAGCATTGACCCAATGCCGCGCGAGCGCGCCGCCGATCTTGCCCGTGCCGATGATGCCGATCTTGAGCGGCTCTTGCGCCGCGGCGCTCCGCGCGTCGACGAGCCCCGCGGCTCCAACGACGAACGCGACGGCAGCGAGCAGCACCCGCCGCGAGACCAAGGTCGTGAGCATGGCGTTCCCCCCGAAATCCCGACCGATGTTGGGAACGATGATAGCCTGCGAGGAACCCGCCGAAGACAGCCGCCTCGACAAATCTTGACCGACTGCCGGCTAGCGAACTACGGCTCGATCTCGAGCTCGGCTTCGATCTCGACAGGCAAGTCGAACGGCAGCTCCGCCATGCCGACCGCGCTGCGCGAATGCGCGCCGCGGTCGGGCCCGAACAGCTCGAGGATCAGCTCCGAGAACCCGTTCATGACGCGCGGCTGCTGATTGAATGCGGGCGCCGAGTTGACCATGCCGAAGACACGGGTCCACGCGCGCACGCGATCGAGGTCGCCGAGCTCGCGCTCGATGCTGCCTAGCATCGCGAGCGCCGTGAGTCGCGCGGCCCGATAACCCTGCTCGACGGACAAGTCGCGCCCGACCTTGCCGAGCGGCGGCGCGAGCGTGCCATCGGGATTCAACGGTCCGTGGCCGGATACGTAGGCGCGGTCGCCGCGCACGCGCACGAGACGGAACGGTAACGTGATCCCGGGCGGCGGCCGCACTGCCTTCGGCAGAACGAGTCCGAGCGCTTCGAGCTTCGCTGCGATCACCGGCATGGGCGCTCCTCAGGTCGAAACGCTGCGCGCGCGCACGAAGAACCAGATTGCGCCCGCAAGGCCAATCACGGCCTGTGCCGCGCGCAGCCCGATTTGCAGGTCGGGCGCGACGTCGGCTCGACCGGTTGCGAACCACCAGATCGCGTGTGCGCCGACGAGCAGGCACACGGCCGCGTTGATGAGGAAGCGAGCACTTCTCGACATCGGACCCCCCGTTGCAGCGTAGCCGTCGGCGCGCGTGAGCGGCAAGGGATCAGGTCCCGACGATCTGCACCGGAACGCCTTCCGGGTCGCGCACGAAGAACCCGTAGTCCAAGTTCTGCTCTCCCTTGAGACCGTGCTTCGCGAGCTCGGCCGTCACCGCCTCGCGATCGAAGTCGTCGATCGCAATCGCGAAGTGGTCGACGATGCCGACGGGCGCTTTGCGGTGCAGCGACACGATGATGCGAGTGACGCCCATACGAACGATCTCGTTCTCTTTGTCCTCGTTGATGACGCGAAGACCGAAGATCTTCTCGTAGAACTCGATCGAGCGCGCCATGTCGGTGACCTGGACGCTGATGTGGTCGATGCGCGTCGACTTGAAGGGCGCCGTTTGCGCCGCGGCAGTTGCAGCGCCGCCGGCTGCCGCCAAGGCCGTCAAGCCCTGGATCAAATCCCGGCGCGACAGCGTGCCTCGATCGAACTGAGCAACGAGATCGTCGACGACGTTATTCATGCGCCCCCCGAGCGACTGGTCTTGCGCCCAGTCTACGACGGAAGGCGCCGCCGTGTGACAAGCAGCGGTCCGCGCGGGGGGCGCGCGAACCGCTGCTCGATAGCGACTAGAAACGATAGTCGAACGCGAGGCTCGTCGTGCGCGGCTTACCGACGGACCACGTCTCGTCGTAGTAGTTCGACGAGGCGTACAGCTCGTCGAACAAATTGTCCGTCTTCAGCGTCAGCCCCATGCTGTCGCTCAAATCGAAACGCACGGACGCGTCCACGACGGTGAACGACGGAATCGAGATCGCGCCCGCCCGCTCCCCGACGTAGCGGGCGTCGGCCACGAGCCGAACGCTATTGCCGATGCCCCACATGAACCCGAGGTTGGCCGTCTGCTCCGGCGCGTAGACTCCCGGGTTTTCTCCCGTGTCGTCCTCGAGATTGAGCGGCGCCGCGTTGGCAAAGAATTGGAAGCTCTCCGAAGCCGTGTAGGTGAAGCCAATCTCGAGGCCTTTCGAAGTGATCTCCGGTATCACGATCACGTCGTCAGGATCGCCGGAGGTCGGGTCGTCGTAGATCGTGTTGTTCCTGGAGATATCGAACAACGCCACGTTCCACGCGAAGCCCGTGCCTTCGACTTGGTGCTTGAGGCCGACCTCGAGCTGCTCGGTCTCGATCATGTCCGCGAGACGGTTGGCGACCGAGCCGGTCACGATCGAGCCGCTCGGATGCGTCGCGCCGGTCGAGTACTGGCCGTACAACGCCGTGTCGTCGTCGAGGTCGTAGACGAAGCCGAGCCGCCCCGTCGGCGCATCGACTTGCTGGTCGATGCCGGCGCGGCCGAGGCGCACGATTTGCGTGTCGTAGTCGTCGAAGCGCAGCGCCGCGACGATCGCGAAGCTGTCGGTCACCTTGAACTGCGCTTCGCCGAACACCGCGTACTGGCTGACGTCCGAGAACGTGTCGGGCGCGTACGGCGCCGTCGTGATGTCCGCGAGAACGCCCGGCTGGAAGTTGTACGGATCGACGACGTCGAACTCGTCGAACGTGATGCCGGCCGGGTTCGCCGGCGTCGCAAAGTTCGTGGGACGCTCGAACGAAACGTCGTTGACCTCGAAGCCGACGGCGGCGCGCAGCGCGCCGCCCGACGGCGCGAAGTTGAAGCTCGTGCGCAAGCCCGTGTGCTCCATGTCGTGGCCGAGCACGAGAGGATCCCAGCGCTCGAGCTCCTGCGTCGTGTCGTCGTAGAAGTAGGCCTCGGTGTTCTTCCAGAACCGGTCGGTCGCGAGGTGGTACAAGTCGGCCTGCACGCCGAAATTGTCCGACGCCTGCCACTCCGCTCTGAAGCGAATCGAATCGTCCTCGTAGTGGACTTCGGAATCCGAAACGTCGAAGTTCATCCCGACGAAATCGCGCACGAAGTCGCCGTTCGCGTTCGGGATGCCGAAGTACCGCATCGCGTCCTGCTCGCCGCTGTCGAGCCGCGCCGACAAGACGAGATCGTCGCTGACGTCCCATTGCACGGCGAACGCGAGCATCTGCGCTTCACTGTCGCCGTTCGGTTCGACCCAGTTGTCGGACTGGTTGTTGCTGTAGTCGATGCGGTACGCCGCGGAGTCGCCGAGCGCGTTCGTGAAGTCGATGCCGACGAACTGCCCGCCGTCCTCGCCGCCGATCAGGCGCACCTCGCCGCTCTTGTCGCGCTCGGGCCTGCGCGGGATCACGTTGATCGCGCCGCCGATGCCGCCTTCGCCGAACATGACCGACGCCGGCCCCTTCAGAACCTCGACGCGGTCGACGCTCCAGGTGTCGAACGGGAACGTCATCGTGCCGGCCGCGTTATAGAGATTGATGCCGTCGTAGAGCTTCGTAACGGCTCCCTGCCCCGAGAAGCCGCGGGCGCCGACGCTGAAGCCACCGTTGCCCGGGTTCGATTCGTTCGTGAAGCCGGCGCTGCGCGTGGCGGCATCGAGCACGCTCGAGTCCATGCGCGCGCGAATCGCGTCGCCGTCGATGATGTCGACGGTCGCCGGCGTCTCGAGCAGCGTGAGGTCCAAGCGGCTCGCCGTCGTGCTGTCGCGCGCCGCCCCCTGCGTGCCGAACACGAGGATCTCCTCGACGCCCTGCCCCGCCGCCTGAGCGGCGGCCGACGAGGTGTACCCGCCGCACGCCGCGAGGACTGCAACGGCCAGAATCTTTTTTTCGTGATGCACGCGTGTTTCTCCAGTAACGATTGACTCGCGTTGCGGTCATGCAACGCCGGGACTCTTCGCAAACGCGCGTGAAGATCTACCGGAAGCCGGCCAGCTTCCTAGTTATTAACGGTTAAGGGCCGTGCGGTTAATGCAAAGACGCGACGTGATGTCCCGCGCGCGCGACACGCCGCCACGCAACGACGAGCGCCGTCGCAGTGAACAGGAAGCCCGTACAGCAGAGAACGATCACGGTGACGTCCCACGCGACGCCGCGCCGCGTTAGAAACGCAAAGTCGAGACTGTGTAACCCGTTATAGAGCCAGCGCTGCACTCGACCCGCAGCCGTGTACCGCAAGACGACGGCGCCCGTCGTCCAGTCGACGTAGAACCACGTCGACTCGGGATCGTCGAACTCGACGCGGTACGCCGGCAAGGGGCGATAGCGGTTGTGCCGCGAGTAGTAGTAATCGTCGTAGTCGGCGACGAGCTCGGCGGCCACGATCGTTGCGTCGGGTATCAGGGCCGTCGCGGCACCTTCGATGCGCGCGCGAAGACTCGCGAGCGCGGCCGCGCCGCGCGCACCGTCGACGACGACCTCGCGATCGTCGGCCGACCGGCTGACGACCGCGTGCCCGAGCCCCGCGACCCGGCGCCACTCGATTTCCTTGACGACGGAGCCGAGCGCCAACTCCTGCGCATCGACGTGCGTCCACTCCGTAGTGTCGCCTCGATCCGCGCTCGTGAAACGGCGCACCTGCTCTGCTTCGGAGCTCGCCGAGTCGAACAGGCCCCACGGCGTCATCGACATCAGGCCGCTGAACGTGAACGTGCACAGGAACAGGAGACTCAACAAGCCGAGCACGTGGTGCCACTTCGCTGCACCCGAATACGGAGAAGCGTCGCGGCCGCGGTACGGCCGGCGCAGCCGAAGACGCAGCAAGCCAACGACGGCGCCCGTCGCAACGGAAACGAGGCTCGCGAGCGACAACGAAATCTGCAAGTTCGTCCACAGCTCGGCGTGCCGCCGAAGGCGATACGGGTAGATCCAATGCAACGTCGAGCCGAGCCAGTTCCAGAATCGCTCGCTGCGGTGCGTGTCGAGCACGATCTGCCCGGTCAGGCTCGAGACGTAGACGACGCTGCCGCTGTCGTCGCCGATCGCGACGCGATGCAGCGGCCGATGCGGATCGAGCGCGGACGACACGGACCATTGATCGACGTCGATCGTGCGGTCGTAGGTCGCGAGCTCGCCGTGCGCGGCGAAGCCCGAACGTTGCACGGCCGCGACCGCCGCGGCCGGCGGCAGGGCTGCGAACGCGGTGCCGTCGTCGGCGTAAACGATAGCGGGGGCGCCGCCGTCGGCGCGGAGTAGATAGGCGGGACGCTCGCCGATCGACGTCAGCACCGCCGTCGCAACATCGCGCCCGAGCCCGCTTCCCGCGGCGGCCTCGTCGACGGAGAGTGCGACCCGGCCGAAGTCGAGCGGCGGCAGCGTGGCGAGCCGCTCCCCTTCCGTGAGCTCCGGATACTCGACGTACATCATGATGATGCCCGTCGCGAACCACATCGCGAACAGCAAGCACATCGCGACACCGAACCAGCGGTGCACGAGATACAGCCAGCGTTTGAGCCGAAGCTTCATGGAGCGAACCTGCGCGACCTTCTACACCAGCAGAGGTCGGTCCGCCCCGTTAAATTCACCGTTAAGCGAGACTGCGCGCGCCCGGACGGCGCGAAGCGCGCGTTCGAGCGTGCGGGACGCTCGCCCGGCAAAACGTTCTCATGTGGATCAACCGCTTACGCGGCAAACGCTAACCGTTAACGGCCGGGAATTGCAGCCGAAATTCGGCCCCGGGCTCGCAGTTGCGCACGTCCACGCGCGCATTCATCGCGGCCGCGAGCTGGCGCACGAGCGCGAGCCCGATGCCCGTGCCGACCGTCTCGCGCGTCAGCTCGTTCTCGACGCGATAGAAGAGCTCGAAGATCTTCTTCATCTGCGCCTTCGGCACGCCGGGGCCGAAATCGCGCACCGTGAACAGCACTTGGCCGTCGCCGCCGCGCCGCGCCGCGATCTCGACGCTCCTCACGGAAGCGGCCGCCGAAAACTTCAATGCATTGTCGACGAGGTTGATGAAGATCTGCGCCGCGCAATCCGAGTCGACGACGACAGCCGTCCCGTCGGGCGTGTCGTTGCGGACCGAGAGCGCGAAACCCGCTCGCTCGACCTGCGTCGCAACCTTCGAGCGCACGACATCGAGGAGCTCCGCGACGGTCACGGCGCGCAGATCGAAGCGTTGCGTGTTGCGCGTGAGGCGCGCGAGCTGCAGCACGTTCTCGATCAACCGCGACAGGCGCTCGCTCTCGCTGTGGATGTAGTCGTAGTACGTCTGCCGTTTCGCTTCGTCGGCCCAGCCCGCTTTCAACATCTCGCCGTACATGCGGATCGACGTCAGCGGCGTCTTGAGCTCGTGGCTCACGGCCGAGACGAAATCCTGCTGCTGGCGCGCGAGCCGCATTTGCCCGGCGCCGAAGCGATACATTAAATAGAAGCCGGCGATGAGCACGGCCGTCAACGTCACGGCAATCCACGCGAGCAGCGTGGCGCCCGGCGGCACGGGCAAGTCTTCGACGAGAAACGTGAGCTCGACGTCGCCGAACGGCGGCGACAACCGAGCGCGGTGCAACACGTCGCCCGCGAGCTCGCGCGACAACGTACCGACGTACGAATTGCCCGTCGCGATCTCGTTCAAGATACGGCCCTGGAAGGCCACGTTCAGATGACTTGCGCTTCCGAGACTGCTGGCGCGGTAAGGCATCTCGATCGCCGTCGAAACGAACGCCTCGCGGTCGACGAGCGCGCCTTGCACGTAACGCTGGCCCTCCCGCCAGACGTTGCGGAACAGCACGAGGTGGCCCGTATCGAGCACGCCGAGCTCGAAGGGGTCGATCTCGCTCGCGAACGTGCGAACCGCGACTTCCGCCTTCGACGCGTCGGCGCTGGTGTCCGCGCGCTCCGAGTCCACGGCCGCGTCGGCGGCGGCCGGCGGTTCCGCCGCGGGCTCCGCGACGAGCGCTTCCTCGACCCGCTTCTGCCGCTCCTCGCTCCCTCGGCCGAACAACGACTGAAACTGCTGCACGCGATCGAGCTCGCTGGAAGCGTTCTCGCGCGCGCCGTCCGCGAGGCGCGGCGGCGTTGCCGGCGCTGCGGCCCCTACCGTGTCCCGCGCCGGCGCTTCGGCAGACGCCAGCCGATCGAAGCCCGCCTGAACGGACACCGTGGCCGCGTTAACGAGACTCTCGGCACGACGCAGCGGCTCGAGCGCGGGAGCAACGGGCTCTTCACGCACCGCGCGCACGAGCTCGTTGCGCGCGAGCACGTCGCGCAGCTGTGCCACGCGGTCGCCGCGCGCAGCTTCGTCAGCCGGCGTGATGCCGTACGTCGCAGCCGCGACGCCGGGCCCGGGCAGCAGCGGCGTCGTCAGCTTGCCGTCCGAGTCGACTTGGAAGTAACCCAGCACGCCGGGCACACGGCTCTCGACGGGAAACACGGACAGCGGCGAGCGCTGCACGAAGTTCGCGGCCGCGTCGCCTTCGACCACGAGAAACGAGTAGTCGCCGAACGAGCGCGCGTCTTCCTCGGCGACGCCGGCTCGAAGCGTGGCGTCGATGCGCCCGGCGAGCTCCTCGGCGGCGACCTGCGTGCTGCGAAACGCTTGCCATTTGAGCTGGCTATACGCCTGTGCAATCAACACGCCGGCCGGAACGGCGAGCGCGAGAAAGAATGCGGCGAGCACGAGCTTCAGCGCACGCTCGTCGAAACGCCGGCGCGCGCGCGTCATGGGCTCACCAACAACCGGTAGCCCGCGCCGCGCACGGTGATCAAGTTGCGCGGTTCCTTCGCGTCGGGCTCGATCTTGCGCCGCAGCTTCGCGACATGGATGTCAACGGTGCGCGTCTCGATGTCGGCCGAGCGGTCGTAGCCCCAGACGCGAGTCAAGAGCTCGTCACGCGAGACGGGCCGAGCCGTGTTGCGTTGCAAGTACTCGAGGATCTCCATCTCGCGGCGCGTGAATGTCAGCGACTCCGCGCCGCGCCGGCCCGAGAGATTGTGCACGTCGATCTCGACGTCGCCCGCCAACGTGATTCGTGCAGCGGCTTCGGCCACCGTCCGCGAGCGGCGCAGCACGGCTTTGACGCGCAACAGGAGCTGTTGGATCGAGAACGGTTTCGCGACGTAGTCGTCGGCGCCGAGCGAGAGCCCGTTCACGATGTCGTCGTCGCTCGTCTTGGCCGTGAGCATGATGACGGCCAAGTCGCGGTCGACCTTGCGCACCTCGTCGCAGATCGAGAAGCCGTCGCGGCCCGGCAGCATGACGTCGAGCAGCAGCAAGTCGTACTGACCGCTCAACGCTTTCGTGAGCCCGTCGCGGCCGTCGCCGACGGCGTCGACGCGATAGCCGTGATAGACGAGCACATCGACGAGGCCGTCGCGGATGGCGGCCTCGTCCTCGACGACGAGAATGCGTGGCTTCGCGCTTTCCATGCTGCGGCAAGGCTAGCAGCTCGCGGCAGCATGCCGTGTAAATCCTTTGTAAATGCGCGAGCCGGTTCGCAGTCGCACGCACAAGAGCAGGCCGTCCCTGGCCATGCTCGTGAAAACCAGTGCATACCTCGTGCCAACGGCGCAGCCGCGCAGCTGGCGGCTTCGGTGACGAGACGCGGGCCTCCGGCGGCCAAGACGGTGCGGGCTTCCGGCAGCCCGCACCGAGCTGGCTCAGAGCGGCGATGTAAAGCGCTTGTAAATCCTGCCAACGATTTTTTTCATTCTCGTGATAGAGCGCCACGGCACCGGTTTTCTAGATTGGCCTCCGCATCGTTTCACCCGTCGCGAGGAGGCACACTTTCATGGCACTCATCAATCGAATGTCGCGGTTGTTCACGGCCGACGTGCATGCCGTGCTCGACCGCATCGAAGAACCCGACGTGCTGCTGAAGCACGCGATCCGGGAAATGGAAGAGGAGCTCGCGCGCGGCGAGCAGCGTGCGCGCGCAGCGGAGCACGAGCACGAGGCTCTCGGCGAGCGGCAACAAAGGGCGAAGGCTCTTCTCGGCGAGCTCGCGGAACAGCTCGACATCTGCTTCGAGAGCGGCAACGACGAGCTCGCTCGCAAAGTCATCAAGCGAAAGCTCGAGACGGAACGCCTCGAGCGGCACGTCGCGGAGCGCCGTGCGGCGCTCGCGAAAGAGCTCGCGGCACTGCGCGCCGCGCTCGACGAGCAGCGCGAGCAGCTCGACCTGATGCGGCAGAAAGCCGAGCTGCTGACGGCCACGGCCGCCGGCGACGACTTGCGCGGCGGCGACTTCACGGTCGGCGAAGCCGAGGTCGAGGTCGCGCTGCTGCGCGAGCGGCAGAAGAGGCAGCCGTCATGAGCGCCGCACGAACCATGCCGTCGCTCGGCCGAGGCCTCCTCGCCGCGCTCGTGCTGAGCGCCTGCGGCGCGGCCTTGCTCGCGGTGCTGACGCCCTTCGTCGGGAGCGCTGCTGCGCTGCGCGCCGTCGTCGCGGCGCTCGGGCTCGCGTACGTGCTGTACGCGATCGGCTCGAGCGGCGAGCGCGTCGGCCGCATCACGACCGTCGCGTGCTGGGTCGTCGGCGCTGCGGCCGCTTCGCTGCTCGGCCTACCGCTCACGGGCTACGTGCTCGTGCACCTAGGCCTCGTCTGGCTCGTGCGCTCTCTTTATTACTACCAGGGAGTGCTGCCCGCGCTCGCCGATCTCGGCATGACGTTGCTCGGCGCGGCCTTCGCAGTCTGGGCGGGGCTGCGCTCCGAGAGCGCCTGGCTCGTGCTCTGGTGCTTCTTCCTCGTTCAGGCCTTTCACGTCCTGATTCCGCCGTCGCTGCACGCGCGCGCGGCAGCGCAGGACGCGCCCGACGACGCGTTCGCACGCGCACATCGCGCGGCCGAAGCCGCCGTGCGCCGCTTGTCATCCGCGGCTCGCTGATTCACCCCACCTTGAGCAAAGGAGCATCGAAATGAAGACGAACGTCTTGGTCGCCGGCCTCGTGGTCGCCACGGTCGGCGCTGTCTTGGTCTACCCGACGATCCGGGGCAACGCGGCCACGACGCCGCCGCACCACGTCGTCGCGCCCGTCAACGCGAAGCGCGTCGAAGTCGTGTTCGTGCTCGACACGACGGGCAGCATGAGCGGCCTGATCCACGCGGCCCAGGAGAAGATCTGGTCGATCGCGAGCACGCTCGCGCAAGCGCAGCAGGCGCCCGAGATCTCGATGGGGCTCGTCGCGTACCGCGACCGCGGCGACGCGTACGTCACGCAGGTCGTCGATCTCGACCGCGACTTGGACTCGATGTACACGAAGCTCATGGACTTTCGCGCCGACGGCGGCGGCGACGGGCCCGAGGCCGTCAACGAAGCGCTCGACGCCGCGATCAACCGCATGTCGTGGAGCCAAGACCAAGGCACCTATCGAGTCGTGTTCTTGGTCGGCGACGCGCCGCCGCACATGGACTATCAGGACGACGCGAAGTATCCGCAGATCGTCGCCGCAGCCGCTGCGAAAGGCATCGTCGTGAACACGATCCAGTGCGGCAGCATGAGCGACACGGTCGCGCCGTGGCAGCACATCGCCTCGCTCGGCCATGGCCGCTACTTCACGGTCGAGCAAGCCGGCAGCGCGGTCGCGATCGCAACGCCGTTCGATGCCGAGATCGCGACGCTGGCCGCCGAGCTCGACGGCACGCGTCTCTACTACGGCTCGCGTGAGGAGCAGGCGGCGATGGCCGCCAAGGTCGACGCGACGGACCGTTTGACGGAAGAAGCGTCGGTGCCGGCGCGCGCGCGCCGCGGCGCTTTCAACGTCAGCGCCGCCGGTTCCGCGAACTTCTTGGGCGGGCGCGAGCTCGTCGACGACGTTGCGAGCGGCCGCGTCGATATCGCCGCGGTTCCGAGCGCCGAGTTGCCCGCGAGCCTCGCTGCGCTCGAACCCGAGCAACGCAACGAGCTCGTTGCGCAGACGGCGCAGAAGCGCGAGGACCTCAAGCGGCAGATCGCCACGCTCGCCGGCCAACGCGACGCTTATATAGAGGCGCAAGTCGACGAAGCCGGAGGAGCGGCCGCGTCGCTCGATCAGCAAATCTACGACGCGGTGCGCGAGCAAGCGGCCCCTCTCGGCCTCGAATACGAGGACGGACCGCGCTTTTGAACCAACGAGGCGCGGGCGGGCACACAGGTTTCGGATCACCCGCCCGCGCCCTGCACGGTGGACGCGCGCGACGTCGCGGAGTACGTTCCAGGCCTACCGAGCAGGAGACCGCCATGAGCCGAAGCGTGGCCTATGTCGTTCTAACAGCAGTGCTCGCCGCCGGTTGCGCGAGCGCCCCCGAAGTTGCAGAGGAAGCCGCTCTCGCGACGCCCACCCTCGCCGCGAACGAGAACGGCGCAACCGTCGTTCCGGACGCGGTCATCGACGCGAACGAGCTCGTCGAGAACACGGCGGCGAGGCCGATTTGCCGCGAAGTCTTGAGGCCAAACTCCAACGTTCACGAGAAGCGCTGCATGACGGCGCAGCAGTGGAAAATTTGGGATCAAGCCGAGGCTCGACGCGCGGCCGAGATCGTTCGAATGTTTCAAGGCGGCCCGTTCCGCTGACATGTCTGTCGGCGTGCATTGGCCTGTTGGATTCGCACCACATTTCGGCGCGGTTTTCGGGCTCGAAACTCGCACTGTCGGTTCCGGCTACAAGTCCCATTCGGCGCTGTTGCCGACCGAGTGCCCACGGTGCTAGCCTTCGGACTGATAGCCGCACGAGCACAAAAACAACATCGCTCGCGAGCTCGGGTTTTTTTGTAGTCGGTTTGAAGTTCTTTTTTTTTGTTGGGGGGACCAATGAAAGTCATCACTGATGCAGGCCCGCGTCCGCGTGTCTGCGGCCTTTCTTTAGCTATTTCAGAGCTCGTCAAGGGCTCACGTGCCGCGGCTGCCGGCGGAGCGCTGTTAGCGTCGCTGGCAATCGTGCCGAACACCGTCGTCGCGCAGCAGCAAGGCGACGAGTCGGTTCTCGAGGAGGTCGTCGTCACAGGCTCGCGCATCGTCCGCCAAGACTTCACGGCGAACAGCCCGGTGCAGACCGTCGACGAGACGCTGTTCGACGAGACCAGCGCCATCGGCGTCGAAACGGTGCTCAACCGGTTGCCGCAATTCGTGCCTGCCGTGACGCAATTCTCGACTGGCGACGTGCAGCAGACGGCCACGAACACGGTCGGCGCTTCCACGGTCAGCCTCCGCGGTCTCGGCGCAAACCGAAACCTCGTGCTCATCAACGGTCGGCGCGCGATGCCGGTCGACCCGCGAATGGTCGTCGACACGAACACGATCCCCTCTGCGGCGATCCAACGCGTAGAGGTCATCTCCGGCGGCGCCTCGGCCGTGTACGGCGCAGACGCCGTCGGCGGCGTCGTGAACTTCATTCTCAAAGACAACTACGAAGGCGCGTCGGTCGACGTCCGCTTCGGCGACACGGAGCACGGCGGTAACCAGACCGTCAACATCTCGGCTCTGTTCGGCGCGAACGTGGCGGGCGACCGCGGCAACGTCATGCTCGGTATCGAGCGCGACACGCGGTCCAAGCAATACCGCTGGGAACGCGACTGGCGCGTCGAGGACATGGCAAACCCGAACACCGCGGGCGGTGGCTTCGCGTTCGGCAGCGCAACGTGGTTCACGAACGAGTGGGACCTGTCGGGCACCAAGATCAACCCGAACTTCGTTTCGACTGCGCCGGTCGGTCCTTTCAACCCGCGCACCCTCGGCAACCAACAGGTCGCGAACCCGCTCTTCAACCCCGGCGCCGCGCCGGGCGCGACCAATTCGACGGTCGTGAGCAACAGCCCGCCGCAGTCGGCCGTGGACGCGCTGTTCCCGCCCTCGTCGTCGGCGTGCCCGTTCCCGAATGCGACTTTGCTGGCAGCTCCGGCCACCGCGGCCAATGCGTGCCGCATGCCGTCGGACATGGCGGCCGGCGCGCGCTTCAGAATCAACCGCGACGGCACGGTGTTCGCCGGTCTGGCGGACGCCGCCACGCTCTCGCAGGGCGCGTATCGCTTCACGGGCCCCGTCTACAACGGCAACCCGAACGCCTCGAACGCGGAGGGCGGCGACCTCGACGGGTTGTACACCGACCTGCCGGTGTTCGTGCGGCAGCCGAACGGCGCGATCAAAGAGAACGTCCCGTACGAGTGGGCCTCCATTCCGCTCGAGCGGCTGTCGGCGTTCGCGAACGGCCATTTCGACGTCTCCGATAACGTCCGCGTGACGGGCCAAGCCACGGTCACGCGCACCGAGACGGCGACGAGCCTTGGTCTGTCGTCGGCCAACATCAACCAGTGGGGCGCGGCGGTTCCGTTCGGTACGGCGCTCTATCGCGGCAGCAACAACCCGTACTACGAGATCCCGGACTCGTTGCAAGCCAACGGCACGACGCACCCGGACTACACGATCAACGGCCGGTTCGGCGTCGAGTGCGACGCTGCGCCGAGCGCCGCGAAGCCGTGGCTCGACGGTCAACCGGGCTGCACGAACTCGGAAGCGTGGCCGCTGAGCCCGGAAATCTGGAACCTGATGCGTCAGCGCGTCGATCCGAACGCGATCCTGTGGGCGAGCCGCGAGCCGGATTGGCTGCGCAGCGCACTCGGCGCCGGACGCTCGTCGTCGAACGTCACGACGACGATGAACTTCATGCTCGGTCTCGAGGGCGACTTCCCGAGCGGCAATCATTCGTGGGATATGTCGATCTCCACGGGCCGCTCGGACAACATCGTCAACCAGCTCGGCTCCGTCAGGCTCACGACGTACAAAGACGTCATGGCGTCGCCGAACTTCGGCAAGGGCTCTGCGTTCGACATGAACCCGAGCGAGTCCGGCGGCTTCGCCGAGACGGTGCCGACTTGCACCTCAGGGTTGCCGATCGTCGCCGACTTCGTGCCCTCCGCCGACTGCGTCCAGATGCTGGCACCGGCCCTGAAGAACATTCAGGAAATGAACCAGACGATCTTCGAGGCGAACCTCGTCGGCGATCTGGCCGAGATGCGAGCGGGCCCGCTGCAGTACGCTCTCGGTACGACGTACCGCGAGAACAGCTTCAGCTACACGCCTGACAACTTGAGCGACACGCAGAACGTTGCCGATCCGATCGCGGGCTTGTTCCCGAACGAGAAGAGCGCCGGCGAGTTCGATGTCGCCGAGCTGTACGGCGAGTTGCTGGTCCCGATCGTTTCGGACGGTCCGCGCGGCGTCGAGCACTTCAATCTCGAGCTCGGCGCGCGCGTTTCGGATTGGAGCATGGAGCAAATGCCCAATCTCGAGACGTACAAGGCGTTGATCGATTGGGCGGTCTCACCGCGCTACCGCATCCGGGGCGGCTTCAACCGCGCGTTCCGCGCGCCGAACTTGGGCGAGCTCTTCATCCGCCGCACGCAGGTCTTCGCAGCCGGCGGCGCGACGCGTGACTGGTGCTCGCAGAACCTCGGCGATCCAGGCACGTTCAGCGCGACGCCGGGTCCGAACAATTCGGCTGCGCAGGTCCAGCGCTCGTTGGATCTCTGCCGTCAGTTGATGGGCCCCGAAGGCGCGTTCCTGTACTACGACAATCGCGCGGTCGCCGAGCAGCCCACGGCCGGCGGCGTCGGCGTGCCGATCACGTTCGGCAATGAGGCCTTGCGAGAGGAGCAGGCCGATACGTGGACGATCGGCGTCGCGATGGACATCCTCGAGGACTGGCAGCTGACGGTCGACTGGTACCAAATCCAGATCGAGGACATGATCGCGCTCGAAAGCGGCGACACCACGTACGAGGCCTGCTTGTCGATGGCCTTGAACCCGAGCGGGAGTCTGGCCAACCAAGCCTGCAATCGCATCGAGCGCAATCCCGGCACCGGCGGCGGCGCCACCGTGGAACGCTCGTTCACGAATGCGGGACGCGCGGACTTCTCGGGTGTCGACTTGTCGCTGTCGTGGAACCGGCAGATGCAGGACGGTGGTCGGATCAACTTGAACGTGGCGGCCAACGCTCCGATCGAGGAGATCACCCAGGACAACGCCGTCTCACTGCCGATCGACCACGCCGGCTTCAACAGCTGCGGTCTGCAGCTCCAGTGCCAGAACTACGACTATCGGTTGTTCACCACGGTCGGCTACGGCCGCAACGCCTGGAACGTCAACCTGAGACATCAGTACTGGCCGGAGTTGAAGAACAACGGCTGCCGCGCGGCACCGCTCGGTCAACCCTGCGTCTACAACTCGCTGCCTGCGTACGGTTTGTTCAGCGTGTCGGGCAACTATCAGATTGCCGACAAGTACAACCTGAGCGCCGGCATCGAGAACCTGCTCGACGAGGAACCGCCGTGCATCAACCAGAACCCGGCGGCAGCGCCGTTCCCGACGGCGTGCACGCACGTGGCCGGCGGCGACGGAGCGACCTACGATCCGTTGGGTCGGCAGTTCTTCATCAGCATGAGCATGGACTTCTGATCCACGGAATCCCCGGGTAGCCGGGATTCTGCTAACTTGGCGGCGGGCTTCGGCCCGCCGCTTTTTTTTGGGGGGCACGGTCGTTCGGACCTAGTGCCGCTCGAGTGTCGACGTGACGCCAAGCCTGCCAAACGTTGTCTGGCTTCTCTGGCTTCAGGGTTGGGACGAAGCTCCTCCCGTGGCTCGAGCGTGCTTGCAGAGCTGGCGTCGATCGAACCCGGGATGGGAGATCCGCGCGCTCGACGGCCCTGGTGCCGCGCAGTACTTGGACGCCGACACCTTCGAGCGCATCGCAGCCGTTCCGAAGGAGCCCGAGGCGTTCGCCGATCAGATTCGCATCGAGCTGTTGCATGCGCACGGCGGTGTGT
>Ga0315912_10002568_pt1 | contig 19088 bp, 16 predicted proteins | sample VfabasoilMG_FD_204469 | JGI IMG/M metagenome (GOLD analysis project Ga0315912, IMG submission 204469) | Garden soil microbial communities collected in Santa Monica, California, United States - V. faba soil | ecosystem: Environmental > Terrestrial > Soil > Garden | place: USA: California...
GCGGCGTTGCCCCGGCGCTGCCGACGGCCGATGCGTCCAAGGTCCGCCTCGGCGGCGTTGCCCCGGCGCTGCCGACGGCCGACGCGTCCAAGGTCCGCCTCGGCGGCGTTGCCCCGGCGCTGCCGACGGCCGATGCGTCCAAGGTCCGCCTCGGCGGCGTTGCCCCGGCGCTGCCGACGGCCGATGCATCCAAGGTTCGCTTGGCTTAAGATTAAGCGAACAGCGACGACGCGGTTATCGCCTTCGCGTTACCGCGCAGGGCCTGATGCGATCAGTTTAGGTTGAGGCAGGAAGCCGGGCGGTCTGCGCCCGGTTACTGTGCGTCAGCTTTCTGACCGGGAGTTCTCATTGCCAGCGACAAAAGCCAGCCCGTCGAATCCTGATACCGGGTCTGAAAAAACGCCTTTGGTGACGTTCTATCGGTTTATTCCTCAGGCCCCCCTGCCACTTCGGGCGGATCGCTCGGCGATCGGCACATTGCCGACTCGCGCCTTCCGCTTTTGCGAGGCCGTCGCGAGTGCATCGGGCATGGGCTATTATCTGTTCCCGCCGATGGATTTCAGCCTGCAATGGGACGGCACGCGCTTTTTTTGGCGCTGGCCCGGACACGACGAATGGCTGCCGCTGCAAACTGCGCAATACCCTGACTATCGGCCCTATTTCGATTCCATCGCACCCGACGACATCAAGGAATACTCCCCTCCCTTCCTCACCGCCCTGCGTGAACCCGGTATTGTCCAGGTCTGGAGTGGCATGGTTGCCCGTACGCGCCCTGGTGTCAGTCTGTTGTTGCGCGGTCCCATCAACGTACCACGAGTCCAGCACTACGAGGTATTCGAAGGGATCATCGAAACGGACCACTGGTTTGGCCCGGTGTTTAACAACTTCCGGATCACCAAGACCGATACGCCGGTGGATTTCCACCGGGAGGAACCGTTCCTCCAGGCAATTCCCCTCCCGCGGGACGTTTATAGCGATGCGACATTCAATGATTACCAGATGGTCGCGGATCTGAAGCACCTGCGAGAGGATGAATGGCGTGCCTATCATCACACCGTGGTGCGGCCGAACACCCAGGAAGTCCGCCCTCGCGGGCAGTATGCTGTTGCCACGCGCCGACGCGCACGATCTGGCGATAAGGGCAGCTGAACCATTTGGATGCTCGAGCGAGCGGGCACCCCTTGCGAAGCATTTCCGCGCCGGGCCAGCTACGCGGAGGGCGGGCCTGCGACGATCAAGGCGCCTCGCTCTCATTCGACCCGATCCGATTGGGTCCGGATTAGTCGAGTTCCGGAATTCCCGCCAGCTTCAATCCGACAGCGACGAGATTTCGATCCTGCTCACGCGTGAACGGTGTTGTCTCGCGGAATTTCTGTACGGTGAACTGCGGTTCGATTGCCATGAGCTGACGGCGAATCACCGCCGCTTCCTGCAGGTAATTAAGGTGACCAAGCGCGGACAGATACGGCTTCAACAGATTGGAGAATGATGGGTTCAATTGGGTCAGTTCGCGCCCAACCTGAACAGCCGTCTCGTAATCCCGTTTCAGCAAGTGAATCTGTACGAAGGACACATCGAACAAGTATGCATTGGGGTCGAACGGGGATAAGCGCTTGTAGCGGTTCGCCCGAAGTTCGGCCTCATCCAATAGGCCCAGGTAGATATGGTTGAAGGCGGAAAATGCCCACGCCATGGCGAAATTGGGATTTAGGCGCAGGGCCCGGTCATGCAGCGCCACCGCCTCCTGTGGCCGGCGATACAGGAACGCACGTACATGGCCGGCAATCGTCAGCCCGCGCGCATCCATCGGATCCAGTGCCACGGCACGTTCAGCATGCTCTCCCCCGTGCGCGATGCCGGCTCCCGGATCATCGGCCCAGCCCTGACCGACATAGAAGTTGTACCACACGGCCATCCAGGCATGGGCGTTGGCATAGTCCGGCTCCAACTCCAGCGCCCGTCGCAGATGGTCTCCGGCCTGCATGTAGGGCTCGCGCTCCATGCGCCAGATCAGGGGCATGGCCCGAAGCACGAGGTCATAGGCGGTTGCGTCCACCAGCGGCTGGGAGGAGACGCGATTTGCCTCGATCAGCAGGATCTCCGGGTCGATCTGCGCCACGACCTCGGCGGCAACCTCGTCCTGCAGGGTCAGCAGGTCGTCGGATTGCCGGTCGAACCGCCGCGCCCATACCACCTGGCTGGCATTGCGCAAGTCCACCAGCCGCACCGTCACCCGCAGGCGGGAGCCGACGCGCTGCACGCTGCCATCGACGAGGAAATCGACCCCGAAATCGTGCCGCAGCGCCCGGTCGTCACGCTGTTCCGGGGGCAGGCGGTCCAGGTTGCCCAGCAGCACCACGAACAGCCAGCGGAACCGGGACAGCGCGGTGGTGATTTCCCCGGCCAGCCCCGGGGCCAGGTGCGAATCCTCCAGGTTGGTGCCCACCATCTGGAAGGGCGCCACCCCGATGCGCGCGCCGCCGCGTATGGATGTCGGCTCGAAGCGCGGCGCCAACTGCGTCAGGGCATCGCGGCTGCGAGGGACGCCTTCCGGCGCCGGGCGCGGCGGGCGGATATAGGGCCGGCTGCTCGCGCTCGGCCCGCGGATCTCGGTCAGCAGCTTCTCGGTCTCGGCCGATGGGGCCGCGTCCATCAGCTCGGCCAGCACGGCGCGGCAGCGCTCATAGGCTTGGATTGCCATGCCCCGCTCCCCGCGCGCCGCGTGGGCGCGCATCAGGGCCCGCCAGGCGCCTTCATGCGCACGATCGATACTCAGCAGCTTGTTGGCGACGGGGATCGCCTGTTCCGGTTGCACCTGGGTGCCCAGCAGTTCCTCGGCCAGGGTGCGCCCCTTGTCGCGCACTCGCTCGCGTTCCGCCTGCAGCCAGGAATCCCAGGTGGCGTCGATGCCGTCCAGGTCCTCCAGCAACTCGCCGTCCAGCAGGGACAGCGCCGCCGGTTCCTGCACGGAGGCGCGCATCACCTCCTCCACGTCGCACCACACGGCGCCGGGCTTCAACTGCAGGTGGTCACGAGTCACGATCAGGATGTCCTCGCCCACCGGCGCCAGCACATCCAGCAAGCGGTGGATTTCCTGGCGCAACGACGCGCGGGACTGGTCGTCAGGCCGCCGGCTCCACAGCAGTTCGGCCAACCGGTTGCGCAGCGCCGGGCGTGGCGCCGCCAGCGCGATCGCGGCCAGCAGCGCCCGGGCCTTCTTGCCGGTCGGCAACACGTTCTCGCTGGTCAGGGACCAGGCTTCCATATGCCCGATCAGCCGCAGACGCAGTACGGTGGACGCAGGCTGGCGCACGCCGGGCGGCAGCGCGCCGCCGTTTGCCATTGTTGGCCCGCCGGGTGCAGCCGGGGGCGGATCGGTATCGGATTCCATCACGCCCCCCGCACGCAAAGGTTCAGTTGGAAACGCGTCTCATCTACCATGCCAGGCACGGTTGCACCCGTAACCCAGCCGGCTATCACGCACCATTCACAGCAAATTGCGCCGTTTCGCAACCTCAGCCTTGGCCGGGAATGGCGGGTCAGATCGCCGCTTCCGCGAAAATTCGCCGCACATCACCGCCCCAGGCGCCGTTATAGCGGGCAAGCCAGTGCTCCGCCTGGTTCGGCGCCCCGGCGATAATCGCATCCAGCGGATCGAGGTAGATCGCCTCGTCCCGCCCGGCGGCGTCCTTGCGCGCCCGCGCCCGCAGCCCGTCCCGCGCGATGGCCAGTGCATCCCGCCCGATATCGCGCAAGCTGGCGCCGGAGGAAGGCACCTTGGCCGACAACCCCTGCGCCGGCACCGCGTCGCGCAGCGCCACAGCGTCCTGCCAGGAGATCTTGGCCGCCAGCTTCCCGGCCGCCGCTGTGGCCGCGTCGTCGTACAGCAGCCCCACCCACAAGGCGGACTGCGCCACCATCATCGCCGGGCTGCCGGCATCCGCGCCGCGCATTTCCAGGAAGCGCTTCAGCCGCACGTCGGTGAATACCGTGGTCATGTGGTCGGCGAAATCGCCTATCGTCGCCGTCTGCCCCGCCAGGGCGGGGATCTTCCCGTCCATGAAGTCGCGGAAGCGGGCGCCGGCCACGTCGCTGTATTTCCCGTCGCGGTAGACGAAATACATCGGCACCGCGTCCACCATCCAGGTCGCGTAGCGCAGGAAGTCGAACCCGGGGTCGAACATCACCTCGGGGATGCCGCTGCGCGCATTGTCCGTATCCAGCCAGGCATGGGCGCGGCCGGATTGCAGTCCGTTCGGCTTGCCTTCCAGGAACGGGGAGTTGGCGAACAGCGCGGTGGCCAGCGGTTGCAGCGCCAGGGACAGGCGCAGCTTGCGCCGCATGTCGTCTTCCGTGCCGTAGTCCAAGTTCACCTGCACGGTGCAGGTGCGCGTCATCATGTCCAGCCCGCGCGTGCCCACCTTCGGCATGTAGGCGCGCATGATGGCGTAGCGGCCCTTCGGCATCCACGGCATCTGCTCGCGCGTGTTGATGGGATGGAACCCCAGCGGCGCGAACCCCAGTTCCAGCTTTTCGCTCACCGCGCGCACCTGGCGGAAATGCTCCTGCATCTCGTCATGCGTGTCGTGCAGCGTTTCCACCGCTGCGCCGGACAGTTCCAGTTGCCCGGCCGGTTCCAGCGAAATGGAGGCCGCGCCCTGCTTCAGCCCGATTGGGTTGCCGCGGTCCAGGATCGGCTCGGCGTCGTACTGCGCCAGCCCCTCCAAAATCGCCCGGATACCGCGTGGCTCGTACGCCGGCATAGTGTAGTCGGCATGCCGAAAGCCGAATTTCTCGTGTTCCGTGCCGATCCGCCAGTTCGCCGCCGGCTTGCTGCCCACGGCGATGAAGTCCGCAAGCTGGCGGAGCGAGGTAATCGGGGTGGCATCGGCTTCGCCAGGATTGGACATTTCTTCTCTGTTCGCTCGAACGTCGTATCGGCAGTTTGCCACCCAGGCGGGTGGCGCGACAGTCTCTTACTCCGAACCGGCCGCCTGCAACAGCGCCAGCCCGACGATAGCCGCCGTCTCCGCCCGCAGGATGCGTGGCCCCAGGGAGACCGGGCGGACCCCCGGACATGACATGACCAGGGCGCGATCCAGCCCTGACAACCCGCCTTCCGGCCCAACGAGCAAGCAGGTTCCGCCATTCCCGCGCAAACGAGGACCCAGCGCCGGTGCCCCCGTCCGCTCCAACGCGACCACCAACGCACGCTCCGCCGGCCATCCCGCCACCAGCGTCTCGAGGGTCACCGCCTCCCGCACCTCCGGCACCGTCAGCCGCTCGCACTGCTCCGCGGCCTCGACGGCAATCGCCCGCAGCCGTTCCACATTCACCCGCGCCGCATTGGTCCGCTCCGTCATCACCGGGATGATCACGGACACCCCAAGCTCTGTCGCCTTCTCCACCACCAGGTCCGTCGCGTCCCGCTTCAGCGGGGCGAAGGCCAGCCACACATCCGGTTCCTGCTCTTGCGGGCGCACCCGGTCCAGCACCGTCACGCTGGCCTTGTCCTTGCGCAGGCTTTCCAGCCGGGCGGACCATTCCCCATCGCGCCCGTTGAACAGGCGCACCTTATCCCCCACCGCGCGCCGCATCACCGCCCCGAGGTAGTGCGCCTGCCCCGGGCTAAGCGCGAACGTGGCGCCGGCGAACATTCCATCCGGCACAAAAAGCCTGATCGACATGTCTCTAGGTTGACCTGGGCATCATGCCCGTAACACTACCACCCATGCCGCCCCACACCGATATCGTCGCGACCGGCGTCATCGCCCAGCTGCCGCCATCCTGGCGCCCCTATGCGCTGCTCGCCCGCATCGACCGGCCGATCGGCGCCTGGCTGCTGTTCCTGCCCGGCCTGTGGGGCATCCTGCTCGCCCGCCCGACCGTCCCGCAGGCGCTTTGGCTCATCTTCCTCTTCGCCACCGGCAGCGTCGTCATGCGCTCCGCCGGCTGCGTGGTAAACGACCTCTGGGACCGCGACATCGATCGCATGGTCGCCCGCACCGCCGGCCGGCCACTGGCATCAGGAGCCCTGCGCGCCCGCCACGCCCTCGTCTTCCTCGCCGTCCTGCTCGGCCTCGGTCTGCTGATCCTGCTGCAGCTCAACCGACTCGCCCAGGCGCTCGGCGCCGCCTCCCTCCTGCTCGTCGCGCTCTACCCGCTGGCCAAGCGCGTCACCTGGTGGCCACAGCTCGTCATGGGCTTCACATTCGGCTTCGGCGCCCCCATGGGCTACGCCGCCGCCACGGGTCACATCGACCCCGCCTGGGCCGCGCTCTACGCCGCCGCCATCGCCTGGGACCTCGGCTTCGACACGATCTACGCCCACCAGGACCGGGAGGACGACGCCATGATCGGCGTGAAATCCACCGCCCGCCTGTTCGGGGAGCAGACCCGTCCCTTCCTCATCGCCTGCTACGCCGCCACCCTGGCCCTGCTCGCCCTGGCCGGCTTCCTCGCCAACCTGTCCTGGCCGTTCTACCCGGCGCTCGTCCTCCCCGCCGCCTGCCTCGGCTACCAGGTCGCCACGCTGGACATCCACAACCCGGCCCATTGCCTGCGCCTGTTCCGCTTCAACCGCGAAACCGGCCTCGCCATCGCCGCCGCCCTCCTGCTAGGTCTCATCTGAAACGAACGAGGCCCGCCCATGCGCCGCGCCGCCCTCTCCAGCGTACTCCTGCTCCTCTGCGCCGCCGCCCCGCCGCCGGATGCGGATGCGATCCGCCAGTGCGATCTCGCCGCCGCCTCCAACCAGGACCCCGCGCGCCCCGCCGGCATCCCCGGCACGGCGGCCGATGCCATCGACGTCAAGCTCGCCCTGGCCCCCTGCGAGGTCGCCTTGGCAGCCAACCCGGACAGCCCGCGCCAGATGTTCCAACTTGCCCGCGTGGTCTACCAGGCCGGCGACCAGGCCCGCTCCCTCCGCCTGTAACAGGACGCCGCGGCGCGCGGCCATTACCTCTCCGCCAACAATGCCGGCGTCCAGTTAATGCGCGGCGAAGGCACGCCGGTCGACCTGGTCCGGGCCGAGCAGTATCTCCGCACCGCCGCGGACAAGGGCTTCCCCACCGCCATGCGCAACCTGGGCGAGATCCTGGTGAAGCGGCAAACCCAGGCCGCGGACACGGGCGCCGCCTACTGGTTCCGCCGCGCCGCGGAAGCTGGCGTGGTGGGCGGCATGGTCTGGTACGGCTACATGGTGGAAAAGGGCCGAGGTGTTCCGAAGGACGACGCCACCGCCGCCACCTGGTATCGCCGCGCCGCCGGCGCCGGCAATGCGGACGGCATGACCGGCCTCGCCGTGCTGCTTTTGTATGGCCGTGGCGTCCCGCAGGACCGCGCCCAGGCCATCGTCCTGCTGCGCCGCGCCGCCGAACTCGGCCAGCCGGAAGCAAGGCGCCGCATCGCGGAGCTGGAGCCGCAAGCCCCGTCCCGCGGCGAAAAGCGCTAGCATCGCCCCATCGTGGCAAGGATCGCCGACATGCCCCCCACCGCCCGTATCGCCGCCCTCCTCGGCGTGCTGACATTCCCCCTGGCCCCCGCACCCGCCGCCCCGCCGTCGCCCGGCGCGAGCAACCTGTGCGACCTCGCCGCCGCCTCCAGCCTGGACACCACGCGCCCGCCCGGCATCCCCGGCACCGCGCCCGGGGACGTGGACCCCACTGTCGCCATTCCCGCCTGCGAGGCCGCCCTCGCTGCCGACCCGGCCAACCCGCGCCTGAAATTCCAGCTCGCCCGCGCCGCATTCCGCGCCGGGGACGAGCAACGCTCCCTCCGCCTTAACATCGAGGCCGCCGAGGCCGGCCACACCATCGCCGCCAACAATTCCGGCGTGCAGTTCAACAAGGGCCAGGGCACGCCGAAGGACCACGCCCGCGCCGAATTCTGGTTCCGCCGCGCCGCCGACGGCGGCGCATCGGTCGCCATGCGCAACCTGGGAGACATGATCTTTGCCACTGCCCGCACCCCGGCCGAGCAGGCGGAGGCCGCCTACTGGTTCCGCCGCTCCGCCGAGGCCGGCTATTCCGGCGGCATGGTCTGGTACGGCTACATGCTGGAATACGGTACCGGCGTTCGCAGGGACCTCCCCGCCGCCGCCACCTGGTATCGCCGCGGCGGCGAAGCCGGCAATTCGGATGGCTGGGTCGGCCTTGCCGTCCTCATGCAGAACGGCAAGGGCGTGAAGCGCGACCCCGCCGAAGCCGATGTCCTGCTCCGCCGCGCGGCCGAGGCCGGCAACGCGGATGCGAAGAAGCGCCTCGATAACCTCGAACGGCGCCCCCGCCAGTGACCGTGAGCCCGGACGCCTTCGTCCATGCCAACACCATGCCTGGCACTGCCCCCCTGGTGCCGGAGATCACCCTGCACCTGGCCATCCAGATCACCCCCATCTGGCAGGCCACCGAGGACTGGCTGCGGGCCCAGAACATCGAGCCGCCCTTCTGGGCCTTCGCCTGGCCTGGCGGTCAGGCCACGGCGCGCCACATCCTGGACCACCCCGAAATCGTCGCCGGCAAGCGCGTGCTGGACTTCGCGGCCGGCTGCGGCATAGCCGCCATTGCCGCCGCAATGGCCGGCGCCACCTATGTGGAAGCCGCCGAGATCGACCCCCTCGCCATCGCCGCCATCCACGCCAACGCTGCCGCCAATCACGTCACCGTCCACGCCGACACCGCCGACGTGGTCGGCACCCCCTGCCGCTGGGACATCATCCTCTGCGGCGACGTCTGCTACGAGGCGCCAATGACCGGCCACATCATGCCCTGGCTTCGTGCCATGGCCCGCGCGGCGGAGGTATGGATCGCCGACCCCGGCCGCGCCTACCTGCCCGGCCAGGGCCTGACACCCTTCGCTACCTACAAGGTGCCCACCACCCTGGAACTCGAGGATCGCACCGAGCGCACAGTCCGCCTCTTCCGCCTCGCCCCCTGATCCTTCCCGGCTATGATCCGGCGAATCGCCCGGATTCGCGCCATGACACCCGAGACCATCCTCCTCCTCGTCATTGCCCTGGCCGCCTGCGCCGCCGTGGCCCTGCTGCTGCGCCAGGCCCAACGCCACACCGCGCTCGCGGACGCGCTGGCCCGCGAGCAGGACCGCCAGCGCCTTCTCCTCGAACAGACCCTCGCCGCCCAGCGCGGGGATGGCGACAGCGTCCGCACCGCCCTACAATCCGCCACCGCCGACACCGCTGAGCGCCTCGCCACCCTGCGCGGCGAACAGGCCACCGCCATGGAAACCGTCCGCCGCGTCCTCACCCAGGAACAGGCCGAACTGCGCCTGGCGCTGGAGAAAACCCAGGAACAGGCCCGCGCCACCCTCACCGCGCAGACCGAGGCCACCCGCCTGCTGCTGGAAGCCAAGCTCACTGAAATCCAGCGCGGCGTGAACGAACAGCTCCACGCCGCCGTGGAAAAGCAGATGACCGAGTCCTTCGCCCGGGTCATCGACCAGTTCACCGCCGTCCAGCGCTCCATGGCGGAAGTCCAGGCCGTCACCGCCCAGATCGGCGACCTCAAGCGCCTGTTCGCCAATGTCAAGACGCGCGGCATCTGGGGCGAGACCCAGCTGCGCGCCATGCTGGACGACATCCTCCCCCCCGGCGCCTACGAGACGAACCGGAAAATCCGCCCCGATTCGGACGACGCGGTGGAATTCGCCGTCCGCATGCCGGTGCGCGGCGAAACCCCACCCTTGCTGCCGATCGACGCCAAGTTCCCCATGGAGGACTACGAACGCCTCCTCCAGGCCAGCGAATCCGGCGATGTGGAGACCGAGCGCGCCGCCCGCCGTGCCCTGGAGCGCCGGATTCGGGACGAAGCCCGCAAGATCGCGGAGAAATACGTCTACCCCCCCGTCACCGTGGAATTCGCCATCCTCTATCTCGCCACGGACGGGCTCTACGCCGAACTCGCCCGCGTCCCCGGCCTGATCGAGGAACTGGCGCGACTGCACCGTGTGGTTGTCCTCGGCCCCAGCCTGTTCCCGGCCATGCTGCGCACCATCCACCTGGGCTTCGTCACCTTGGCCCTGGAACAGAAGGCGGACGAGATCCGCGCCCTGCTGGGCGCCACAAAGACGGAAATGCTCAAGATGGACGGCGTGCTGGAACGCTTGGCCAAGCAGGCCGCCACCTTCGGCAACACCATCGCCGCCGCCCGCACCCGTGCCCGCGCCGTGGGCAGGCAGCTCAGGTCCGTGGCGGAACTGGGCGCCCAGGACGCCGCCAGGCTGCTGGAGATCGATTCGCCCCTGATGGGCGAAGATCCCACGCTGGAACTCGCGGAGCCTGCCGCCGCGGACCCCGACGGAGACAACATAGGCGCAACGGATTTGTAACCCGATTGCGGCACAAAAACCTCCGCGAATTTGTGAATTGAATACGTTAACCGATTGGTAAAGAGATATTTTATCCATTTCGCTTGCGCGGTAGTGAACAGATGTGACTTTTCCGCCACACCCACCTGGAACTTGCGCCCCGGCACGCTTTCCGCGCTCGGAAGGGTTGCGAATGGACCCGCCGGGTTGATAGGTTCCCGTCCGATCCGTGTCGTTTTACGTCCCGTAGGGAAGGTATGTCTGATGAATAGCCAAAAATTCCTGCTTCAAGCCTCGACGTCTCTGGCGGTCCTTGCAGGCCTTGTGGCGCCGAATGCGGCGCGTGCTGACAGTCCTGCGCCGGATGGGGCGACCTTCGGAGTGAACTCTGGCCTTCCGGCGGAATACGGGAGCATTGTTGGCAACGATTTTGTAGTCAACGTCCCATTCCCGATCATTCGCATCCCGACGGCTGGAAGCACCGCCTACGGTGAGGATTCCAGCGCTGGCGCCCGGGATTTGCACACACTTGGCCCATCCATTACGCCCGTCTTCGGCGGCCCCAACGCGAGTGCATTCGGCAACAACGCCAACGCGTTCGGCACGGATACCTCCGCCTTTGGTCAGTCCTCCTTCGCGTCCGGCACGGGGGCCTCCGCGTTCGGGCAGGACTCCACTGCCAGTGGAAATTTCGCCACGGCGAATGGTTGGCACTCCACGGCGAACAACACGGATGCAGTGGCCATCGGTGCCGCCTCGAACGCCAATGGTGTTCGCTCGCTCGCGGTTGGCACAAATTCGAAGGCCACCAGCACCGATTCCACGGCGGTTGGCGATCATTCCCAGGCGACGGCGGTCAACGCGTCCGCCTTCGGTGCGACGGCGAATGCCACGGGGGCTGGGTCCACGGCTATCGGGTTTGGTACGAAAGCCATCGGCGACGCGTCATTCGCAGGTGGCCAGGGGGCTTCCTCGGGTGGTGCCGGCTCGGTCGCCATCGGCCAGAATGCGAACGCCGTGACTGCTGGCGACGTGGCCATCGGCCGCAATGCCTTCGCCAACGACACGGCGACTGCGGTTGGCGACAGCGCGTTCGCGATCAAGGACGGCAGCGCCTTCGGTAATCTCGCCAATGCGAGCGGCCAGAACTCCGTCGCGATGGGCATCAACGCCAACGCCAGCGCGGACAAGTCCTCCGCCATCGGCGGCAATTCCGTTGCCAGCGCGTCCGAGGCGACGGCCTACGGTCACAACTCACACGCGACGGGCACGCAGAGCACCGCAGTCGGCTCGAACTCCTTCGCCAAGGGCTTCGGCGCCATCGCCATCGGTGAAAACACCCAGGCGTTTGGTGATCGTTCCACCGCCACCGGCAGCAACTCGCATGCCAATGGCTTCCAGAGCACGGCGAACGGTTATGCTTCCCAGGCGAACGGCGCCAACTCCGTCGCGACCGGCTATAACGCCCTTGCCAGCAAGAATGGTGCCACTGCCACGGGCACTCTGTCCAAGGCGACCGGCTATCGTTCCACCGCAACCGGCTACAAGTCCGTCGCCAGCGGCTACCAGTCCACGGCGAACGGCAACAACGCCAATGCGTCGGGCGACCACTCAATTGCGGTAGGCGACAACGCCCAGGCGTCGGGGCAGAACTCCACCGCCCAGGGCTGGAACGCGCAGGCGACCAAGGACAACGCGCAGGCCTTCGGCCGCAACGCCCAGGCGCTGGAGCAGGATGCAATCGCCATGGGCTACAACGCCCTGGCGTCCGGCCACTCCTCCACCGCGATCGGTGACGGCGCGCAGGCGACCAAGGACAACGCGATTGCTCTGGGCCTGAACGCCAAGGCAACCGGCCTGCACAGCACGGCCATCGGCGACAATGCCGCCGCGTCCGGCCAGGACTCCCTGGCGCAGGGCACCGGCGCCAGCGCGACGAAGCAGAACTCGCTGGCGATCGGCACCGGCGCCGCGTCCACCGGCGTGAACGCCATCGCGATCGGCGACTCGTCCAAGGCATCCGGCGCCAGCTCCACCGCCATGGGCTCCAGTGCCAACGCTTCCGGCAACAACGCCACGGCCATCGGCACCAGCTCCGCGGCTTCCGGCGCCAACTCCGCGGCCTACGGCTTCCTGGCGAACGCCTCCGGCGACAACTCCTCGGCCTTCGGCAACCAGGCCAAGGCGTCCGGTGCCAATGCCTCCTCGCTGGGCAACCAGGCTTCCGCAACCGGCGACAACGCCACTGCGGTCGGCAGCCAGGCTTCGGCCACGGGCAACCAGGGCTCCGCGGTCGGCAACCAGGCCAAGGCGGGGGGTGAAAACGCCACCGCGGTCGGCAACCAGGCGAACGCCAACGGGGCGCAGTCCACATCGGTTGGTAACCAGGCGACATCGGGCGGCTTGCAGTCCACGGCGGTCGGCAACCAGGCGAATGCCTCGGGTCAGCGTTCCTTCGCTGGCTCCAACCAGGCCAACGCCAGCGGTGACAGCTCCATCGCCCTCGGCGACCAGGCCCGCGCGTCCGCGCTGAATGCCACGGCCATCGGCACCAGCGCCATTGCCAGCGACAAGAACGCCTTCGCCGCCGGCACGGATGCCAAGGCCTCTGGCGCGAGCAGCATCGCTATCGGCCAGGAAGCCGGTGCCTCCGGTGCCCGCTCCACCGCCATCGGCAATCTCTCTGTCGCCACCGGCGCGGACTCCATTGCCCAGGGCACCAAGGCCAACTCGCTGGCCACCAACTCGATCGCCATCGGCACCAACTCCTTGGCGAACAAGGCCGGCGCCATCGCGATCGGTGCCAACGCCCAGGCAATCGGCGACCCCGCCACGGCCGTCGGCACCAACTCGCTGGCCTCCGGCGTGGACTCCTCGGCCTACGGCTACAACGCCCAGGCCACCGGGGACAACGCGACCGCCCTTGGCCGCCAGTCCGTCGCCAGTGGCCTCAACTCCGTCGCCACCGGCAACCAGGCGTTCGCGAATGAAGTCGGCGCCACCGCGGGCGGTGCCTTCAGCTCCGCGACCGGCACTCACTCCACCGCGACCGGCTACGAGTCTTCCGCTTCCGCCCTGCACGCCACGGCGACCGGCGCGCACTCCCAGGCCTCTGGCGCCTACGGCACGGCCAACGGTGCCTTCGCGGATGCATCGGCCACCGGCGCCACGGCGCTGGGTGCCAATGCGGACGCCACGGCGGAGAACGCCACGGCGGTCGGCATCAACTCCGATGCCTCCGGCGTGAACAGCTTCGCCGGCGCCAACAACGCGGATGCCAGCGGTGATAACGCGGTGGCCCTGGGCAACCAGGCCAACGCCTCCGGTGCCAACAGCTTCGCCGGTGCCAACGGCGCCGTCGCTGCCGGCACCAACGCGGCGGCACTCGGCAACGGCGCCAACGCGAACGGCGCAAACTCCGCCGCGGTCGGCAACAATGCGCTGGCGACCGGCATCAATTCCGCCGCGGTTGGCAACGGCGCTTCGGCCGGCGGCCTCAACTCCGCCGCGGTCGGCAACGGTGCCAACGCTTCCGGCGCGAACTCCTTCGCCGGCGCCAACAACGCCATTGCCTCCGGCACCAACTCGGTCGCCATCGGCAGTGGCTCCAAGGCCAGCGGCAACGTCTCCACCGCGGTGGGCACGGCGTCCCTGGCGAGCGGCAACTCCTCCTCCGCCTTCGGCGACAACGCCCAGGCGACCGGGGATGAGTCCACCGCCATCGGCCAGAACTCGAAGGCTACCCTGGCCGGCTCCACGGCGGTCGGCTTCGGCGCCCAGGCGACCGGGATCTCCTCCTCCGCCTTCGGTGACGGTGCGATTGCCTCCGGCGACGACTCCACGGCACTCGGTCAGAACAGCCTGGCGTCCAACTATCAGTCCACGGCGACAGGCTATAACTCCCGCGCCACGGGCTACCGTTCCACCACGAACGGTGCCAACGCGGTGGCCAACAGCCAGGGCTCGACGGCTACCGGCGTGTTCTCGCAGGCGACCAACAACTACGCCACCGCTTCGGGTTACGGCTCCGCTGCCAGCGGCTACCGTGCCACGGCAACTGGTGTCGGCTCCTCCGCCTCCGGCTATCGTGCGACGGCAACCGGTGCCGGCTCCTCGGCCTCCGGCTACCGCTCCACGGCAACCGGTTCCTGGGCGAATGCAAGCAACGACTACGCCACCGCCACGGGTGACAGCAGCAACGCCTCCGGCACCGGCTCCACGGCAACCGGCGCGTTCAGCCAGGCCACCGGCACGCACTCCACGGCGACCGGCTACCAGTCGTCGGCCACGGCCCTGCACTCCACGGCCACCGGCGCGCATTCGGAGGCCAGCCAAGCCTACGCCACGGCAAACGGCGCCTTCGCCACGGCGAATGCGACCGGTGCCACCGCGATGGGTGCCAACGCGGACGCGACTGCAAACAACGCCACGGCGGTCGGCATCAACTCCGATGCTTCCGGGTCCAGCTCGGTCGCGGTCGGTGACGATGCCAGTGCCTCCAACGTCCGCGCGGTGGCTGTCGGCTTCGAATCCTCCGCCTCTGGCCGGGCCTCTGTGGCGGTGGGCGAAAGCTCCGCTGCCTCCGGCAATGGCTCTGTCGCGGTAGGGTCCGACACGGTCGCCTCGACCACCAGCGCCACCGCCATCGGCAACAACGCTGCCGCCAACGGTGTCAACTCCTTCGCCGGTGCACGGGGTGCCAGCGCGGGCACGACGAACAGCGTCGCACTAGGCAACGCTTCGTCCGTGGGCGCTAGCGGTGGCAATGCCGTAGCGGCCAGCGGCACTGCGATCGGGGACGGCGCGTCCGTCAGCGCCACCAACTCGAGCGCCAACGCCGGAACTTCCGCGACCGCCAACAATAGTGTTGCGGTTGGCACCGGTGCATCCGTCCGCGCCAACAACCCGACGGGTGCGGCCATCAACTCCAGCGCGAACGCCAGCAATGCCGTCGCGATGGGCACTAACGCTCTGGTCAATGCCGACGGCCAGAACGCGACCGCTGCCAATGGCATCGCCATCGGTAACGGCGCGCGGGTGAACGCGACCGGCACGAACGCGAACGCCAGCAACGGCATCGCGATCGGCACCTCCGCCAAGGCGACGGCCCAGAACGCCACTGCTACGGGTAATAACGCCAACGCCTCGGGCGTGAGTGGCTCGGCCTACGGCTCCAACTCCGTGGCCTCGGGCGCCGAAAGCTCCGCCATGGGCGTCGGCGCCTACGCCTCCGGCAGCCAGTCCACCGCTAACGGTGCCTACGCCACGGCAACCGGCTTCCGCAGCACGGCATCTGGCTTCGACTCCTACGCCAGTAACGACTACGCCACGGCGGTGGGTGCCTCCTCCCGCGCCACGGGTGTCAGCTCCTCGGCCTTCGGCCACGGCGCCAACGCCTACGGCAACAATTCCACCGCCATCGGCCAGTACGCTGCGGCCACCGGCTACAACTCCACGGCGCTGGGTTACAACTCGCTGGCTTCGAACTCCAACTCGGTCGCCATCGGTGCGAATACCTACACCGACCGTCCGAACTCGGTGGCTGTTGGCAACCCGGGCAATCTGCGCCAGATCACCGGCGTGGCCCCCGGCACGCAGGGAACCGATGCGGTCAACCTGAACCAGCTCCGTGCCTCCCGCAACGGGCTGAAGCAGTACGCCGCGGCCGGCACCTCCACCGCTATGGCGTCGCCCAGCCTGCCGCCGCTTGAAGTCGGCAAGTATGGCGTGTCCTTCGGGGTGGGTGGCTACGACGGAGCCTTCGGCCTCGGCGCCGCACTGTCCGCGCGGGTCACCGAGCAGGTCTACTTGCACGGTGCAGTTGCCGGGTCCCCGAGCAACTACGGCTCGGTGGGCTGGCGGGTCCAGGCCTCCTACGTCTTCCCGTAAGCCGCCCCGCGGTTTACGCCTATCGCCTGAAGACATGGCCGCCCTTCGGGGCGGCCATGCTCTTCAAGGGGGTCCGGCAAGCACCATATGGTTATGCCAAGCCCCGCCTGCCTCCCGGAGCATCATTGATGAGACGCTTCCTCCGTCCACTTGCCTGCCTCGCCGTGCTGACCGGCTCCGCTCTTCCCCCTGTAAAAACCGCCAGCGCCGCGACCCTGATGGGCACCGGCATCACCGTTTCCTGCGGCGGCTGGATCGAGGTGCGCAAGGGCACCCCGGTCAAGCCACAGCTTGAGGACTGGGCGCTGGGCTACCTTTCGGGCGTCGCCATGTGGACGCCGGAATCACCACTCGACAATCTCGACCCCGGCGCGGTTTTCGTCTGGTTGGACAACTATTGCCAGCAACGCCCGCTCGAGCCGTTCAAGCTGGCCCTCGATAACTTCGTCCGCGCCCGCGCGACCCCTCCGGCCGGTCAGGCCGGCGCTCAGCCCGGAGCCCAACCCAGCGCCCAACCGGCTGCCCGACCGCCTGCTTCGGCTGGTGGTGGTCAGCCGCGCCCCCGCTAGTCCAGGCGCTCCCGCACCATGAGCCAGTCCGCCCCGCCCAATCCCGTGTCTCCATCCGGCACCCACCGCATTATGTCGGCGGTGGTTATTCTGCTTGCCGTCATCTTCGGTGCAGGGGCCGCCTCGCTGTATCCGCTCCTGTTCCCTCACCCCGCTCCCGTGCTCCGGTCGGCCTGGCAGGTGTACCCCATGGCCCAACAGACACCGATACCAACATGTAAGGAAGGCTTCCTGGCCGCCTTCCGCGCTGCCGGTTTCAGCAATGTCTCCACTGAACCGCCTGCGGGCTTCCACGTACAGGCCTCCGACAATGGCTATAGCGCAGTTGGCGTCTGTATGCCGCGCCGGGAAGCCGCTGCGGTCGTAGTCACCGGCATCGATGGCGCCGTGGTGGACAAGCGCCTGGAGGTCATTTCAAGTCGAGTCCTGGGCCGTGCGCCTGGCGCCCAGCCCGCTGGCCGACCTCAGCAGTAGGCTCATGCGCCGCCGCTCCCTGGTTGCCCTGTTCTCTCTGTTGCTGGCCGTGCCGGCGGCGGCCCAGGCGCAGAACCCGTTCCTCGGCACATGGACGGTGATCGCGACAGCGCCCGGCCCCTGGTATGTCGCCAATCACAGCGGACCCTCGCCGGACAATCCTTCCCTGCGCAACGCCCGGGTTGAGATCCAGCCTAATCGCCTGACGGCCCCGCACCCGCTGGCCTGCGCCAATCCGCACTACGCCGTCTTCACCGTGCCGCCGGAAGGGCTATTCGAAGGCGGGCTCCATGATCCATCGCGCGGCAGGACCAACGCTGCCGCCCTGGCTGCCGGCCTCGGCTTCCCGCCGGGCGACGCACCAACGCTCGAAACGCGCTGCAGCGCATTGCGCTTTCACCTCGCCGGCACGGACCGCATGCTCTTTGCCATGGACAACGTCATCTACACACTCGCCCGCGTCCCTTCCCGGTAGCGCGCCGGGCCTGAAGGCCGACCTTGTCTGATCTATCTCATTGTTTGTAGACCCGATTCACCCGCTCGTTGAACCGCTACGCGGTTCCACTCAAGCGGGATCGGGTCTAGCCGTTGGACAGCGCCGCAACCTTCTCACGCAGCCGTGCCACCAGCCCGGCCGCACCGTGCCCGGCCAGCGTCGCGCGAAAATCGGACCGCAGCACGGCCACCCGGCTGATGGACCCTTCCGCCAGCACATCCACCGCCCGCCACCCTCCGGCGCCCGGACGCATCACATAGGTCAGGTCCACACTGGTGCCACCGGGGCTGACCAACTTCGTCTCCACCGCCAATGTTCCGCCACTCAGTTCTCTTGGCTGTTCGGCCACGCTGAAGCTCTGGCCCTCGAAGCTGTCGAAATGCGCAACCCAGCTGGCGATCGAAAACCGCCGGAATTCCGCCCGCAGCGCGTCCTGGTCCGCCGCTGGTAATTCGGCCCAGCGCGTACCCACCGCGCCGCGCAAAAGCGCGTCCAGGTCGAAAGCCCTGTCCACCGCCGGCGCCAGCATGGTGAAGCGCTGTTCGAACGGCACCGCGCGACCCGCCTTCATCACAGACAGCAAACCCGCGTTCAGGGCCCTGATCGTCTCGTCCGGCCTACCGGCACCCTGCGCCACGGCCCTTCCGGTCACCAGCAATGCGGCGCCCGTAGCCAGCAACATCCGCCGTGTCGGCATGCTTATCCTCTCATCCCAATCATGGGGCCAATCGAAACCAGGCTCGCGTCAGCGCCGGTTACCCGGCCCGTCCGGCGCCCAGATGTCGGCGCGCCAGTACACCGCGATCGCGATGGTAAGTAGGATGCCCAGCACGCAATAACCACTTGCCGTGGGCACATAGCCAATCCGCTCCACCAGCGGTCCGGCCGCCACCAGCCCCACCGGCATGCCGTAGATCGCCAGCATGCGCACGCCCATCACCCGGCCGCGAAACCGCTCCCCGGCCACGTTCAGCAGCATCACCGCCAGCGGCACCATGCTCAGGCTCTGCGTGAACCCGGCCACCACCAGCACCACGCGCCCCATGTCCGGCGTCGGCATGAAGATGAACACCAGCAACAGCGCGTGCCAGATGGCGGAGGCCACCAGCATCACCCGCCCCGGCCGGATGTGCTTGCCGAAATAGCTCACGGAAAGCGACCCCAGCAACGCCCCGGTGGCGAAGCTCGCCACCAGCGTACCCAGCCCGGTCTGGTTCATGTGGTAGATGTCCCGCGCCACATAGGGCAGCAGCCCCGGGGACGTGATGGGAAACGCCGTCATGTTCACCAGGTAAGCCAGCCACATCGCCGCCAGCACGCAGGGCGTGTTCCATACTTAG
>Ga0315912_10002569_pt1 | contig 19086 bp, 15 predicted proteins | sample VfabasoilMG_FD_204469 | JGI IMG/M metagenome (GOLD analysis project Ga0315912, IMG submission 204469) | Garden soil microbial communities collected in Santa Monica, California, United States - V. faba soil | ecosystem: Environmental > Terrestrial > Soil > Garden | place: USA: California...
GCCACCCATGCAGATTTCGGCAATCAGCCGACCCGCCTCCAAACCGCCCGCATGCTGAATGCCAGCGTCAACGATGGTGCAGCCATTCGCCAGCTTCTCGATACCGAGACGCAAGCTGTCGGCGTTCTCCAGCAAATTCCTCACCAGCGGATTGGCCAGCATATTTACACTAGGCCAGCGACTGGTATCCAGTTGATGGGTGTTGTCGCTCATCTATACGCTACCTTTGTAATCTTCAAAAATCGTTTCAAAAGATTCCGCCCTGCTTAACACCAGGCTTTTCGCGGCCTCTGCATGGTCAGCTTCAGCCAATATCGTGCATATGGGATTGCCCGCTACAATATGACTGCCCGGAATCGGCAAATCGGCCGCCCACTCCGGCCAATTTATAGTACCCGGCACCACTAAATTATAGGGCGCATAGACGATATGATGCGCCTTCGCGCGCTGCGGCAACGGCATTAACAGCTTGGGCCAATCACTACTGTCCCCTGCACTGGCGCGTACATGTAATTCAAATAAATTGCAATGTTCCATTTGATTCAAATCAAGTTGATACAAATCAAATGTTGCGCTCAAACGCGGATTCAATTCCAGCACCCAAAGCCTGTCACCATCCACTATCGCATCTAGGCTGTTCAAGCCGCGCAAACCAACAATATTGGTCAATTGCTGTGCGGCATAGAGTAGCTGCTGTTTGATCCCATCCGGCAATTCAGCGTGACTCACCGCGCCACCATAGCGGTATGGCGTGGTGAGGGTTGGCGACAGCCACTGCCGATTAAAACCAATCGCCTGCGCCCGCCTGCTATCTGCCACAAACAACAAGGATACCGGCACACCCGGCACTACGCGCTGAAAATAATGGCCCGCCTCGGGCGCGATACTGGAAAGGGGCAGCGCCTTGCGCACATGTGTGCCGCCAGAGCCTCCGCCCTGCTTGTATAACCAGTCAACAGCTTTATTCTTTCGATCGAATTTCAAAGGCTGAAAGCTGATCTCAGGATGCGGAATTTCCAGTACATCCAGTAACATAAAAAATTGGCGCGGTCGCTTTACATTACTCACCACTATTGGCGTATTGCCTATCAAGGGCATACGACCAACCACTGCCTCCAGCAAATCTGGTGAGGCTTCAAATCCGCTGCCATAGGCAAGGCCGAGCTGATCGTTTAAATTAATCTTATCCAGCACTTGCTGGAAGCCGGCCAGATCGAAACAACCGGAGCTGTATTTAATGCGATAACTTGCATGCGCCATGCGCTGCGTATCAACATCAGCGAATGCATCCAGCGCTGTTACCTGATAGCCAGCCGCCACCGCCGCACTCACAAAAGGACGGGCAGAAATCGCAGCGATGACTATTTTTTTAATATTTATATTCTATTTAAATTAAATAGTTATTAAATAATATTAATGTAATTATTTAATATTTTGACTGACTATCGCTCTTGCTTCTTCAAACGCAGCCAGGAAATCCAGATAGAGTTTTTTGTCGCTTCCCAGTAACTTTTTTAGCAGATTATGCTGGGTACTGTATTTCACATTGCCTATGACCAAGGCACCAATACCCAAGGCATTACATCCTGTAATCGGAGTCCCATCCGCCTTCACATCCAGACCTTCGACCCCTGATGGCGGTACTGCATTAACGTCGGCGACTATCTTCAGGTTTGGCGAACCCGCCATTTGCTCCAGGGAGAGCACTCGAACGCCAGCAGCGGCCGCGCACAACACGATGTCCGCATCATGCAAAATATCTTTTTTCAGCCTGTCGCTGGTGCCATCGCTATAGCCAATATCGGTGCCATAACGACTATTGTAGGACGCGGCTTTGGCCTGCATATCAGGCACAGAGCGGTGCGCCACCAGCTCCACATCGGCGCCGCTCTTGGCAGAAATGACTGCAGCAGCACCAGCTACAGGGCCGGTGGCGCCGAAAATGCTGACTTTTCGGCCGCTTAGGTTGCCGCCAAATTTTTTGCCTAAATGCTGCTCCACTTTCGCCATCATGGCCGCAGCCGTAGTAAACGCGCCTGAAGGATCAGCCAATACGGAGACTTCAAATGGCGGAAACATGGCGTTTCTGGCTGCTTCCAGCATATCCATCGCCAGGTCTATATCGCGGCCACCGATGAACAAGCCCTCACGTTTGATACCGCTCGGGGTGCGCGAAAAAATCGCATCCTGCACCAAGCCCGCGACTTCCTTGAGCTCTACGTGGGCATAAGGCACAACGTTATCGAACCCCGCATCAAACGCCATATTGACATCGAATGGGCTGACATTCTTGGTCGCCGTAATTAAATGCAGGATTGATGTTTTTTCCATAGTTTTATTTTTCGATATCTTTCAAAATGGCGCCTTGATTGCGTCCTTTGCATAGCCTGAATTCCAATGTTGTTTCGTGCGAAAACTGAACTTGTAGCTTCTGCATCAAGTTCTTGGCTTCGTTCTGGCTAGCCACTACCGCGAAGCCTGTCGGCCCCCAGGAACTTTGCCCGTAACAAGCAATGTCTCGCCTACTCAGCCACTTCAGCACATCCGCTACACGTGGGCTGGTGTAACGTCCACCCTGTGCCGGCGCGAAATAATCACCGGTATATGCTTGCAACTCCTGTATCGCCGCCCCAAAACTTGCCAGATCATGTTCAGCCAATGCCGGCAAAGCCTGCATCAATACATGGCGGCACATTTTTGCAGCTATATCAGCAGGAAACTCCGGCAAAATACGGAAAGCCTCGACTTCTTGCGCCCCATGCATGCCGCTATCCGCGTGGTCAAAAATCAACATGATACGCCAGGCCTCAGGAAAATCCGTCCGCGCAATCACAGGTGGCATCAGCGTCTGTTTACCACGCCCACCATCAATAACCACACCGCCCTCTGCAAATGCGCCCAAGCCGATACCAGAGCGCTCCCCACGCCCTGCAAGCCTGGCAACGTCATTGATATTCAGCTGCAAACCATAAAGCCTGCCCAGCGCCAGCCCTACTGCCAGTGCCATTTGCGTTCCGGAGCCCAAGCCTGCGTGCTGCGGAATCGTTTGCACCAACCGCAAATGCATACCACCCTGCAAATTAAGCGCCTTCATCAATTTCTTTGCCAACTTGATAGCACATTCGGCTTCGTGACCTTCTGCGCTAAAATCTTTGGTCCGCCATGCATTTAATTCAGTCATCGGACTATCCAGCGATACGCCGATACTGCCGAATTTTCGTCCCAAGTCACCATTCAAGTCGAAAAACCCCATGTGCAAACGAGCGGTAGTGGTAACAGTTACTCCAGTTAGGCCATTTTCGACTGTTGTTTTGGGTAATCTTTCAAGGGCTTTCATTGGGTAGCTATCGGTGATGGGAGAACGTTACAAGTTTAGCGGAATATCTTGGCTCCCTACAATGTAAAATCGGCCTTCCCGGAAAATCTGGCTGCCTTTGCTTGATTGAGCGGGGGGTCACAATCCAGTATCATTCAAATACACTGACTGGCAAATTTATTAGCAAGGACAAACGATTGCAGATGGAAGATTTTGCTCAAGCAGGCGCCGTTGAGACTGTTACCTGCCCCTCCTGCGGCCTACTGTGCGACGATTTGCAAATAACACGCGATTCCACCAGCAATCTCGAAGTTACCAAAAATGGTTGTGCAAAAAGTATCGCTTTCTTTGGCAATACCCCGAAAGACCTCTCCCCGCGCGTTGCTGGCAAGCCCGTCAATCTAAAACAGGCCATCGCCAAAGCTACAGAAATACTGCGTAATGCCAATCAGCCACTCATCGCTGGCCTGGGCACTGATGTTTACGGTATGCGCGCCGTGATGAATCTGGCCGAAACCGCCAATGCCACGCTGGATCACATGAATTCCAGCGGTTTCATGCGCAATATCCAGGTCGTACAAAACTCCGGGTGGATGATTACCACCCTCACCGAAGTCAAAAATCGCGTTGATTTGCTGGTCGTGGTCGGCACCGACATCGTCAGCGTGTTCCCGCGTTTTTTTGAGCGCGAAGTGTGGAACAAAGAGACCATGTTTGGGCAGGACACCAGCCAGCGCGAAGTGGTATATCTGGGTGGCCGCAATATCAATACCGACGCCGGTATAGCGCCCAGTGGCCGCAAGCCGGATGTTCTGCCGTGCAACCTGGAACGCCTGCCGGAAGTGGTGGCCGCTTTACGCGCCCTGATTTCCGGCAAGGCGTTACATGCAAAAAAAATAGCCGGTATTGCCGTTGCAGACCTGGAAAAACTGGCGCAGCGCATGCTGGCCGCCAGATATAGCATTGTCACTTGGTCTGCTGGCGTGCTCGACTTTTCGCACGCTGAACTCACGATACAGAATCTTGCCGAACTGGTAAAAACGCTGAATAAAACCACGCGCTCCTCTGGCCTGCCACTGGGTGGCGTTGAAGGTGACATGAACGCCAATCAGGTCAGTACCTGGATTTCCGGCTACCCCATGCGCATCTCCTATGTGCGCGGCTACCCTGAGCACGATCCCCATCATTTTTCTGCCGACCGCCTGCTGGCAAGCAGCGAAGCTGATGTGCTGTTCTGGATATCTTCTTTCAACCCGGATCGCACGCCCCCAACCACCAAAGCACCTACCGTTGTATTTGGTCATGCCCACATGAAGCTGAATAAAGAGCCTGATGTATTCATACCCATCGGCACCCCTGGGGTCGACCATAAAGGCATTATGTTTCGCACCGATAATGTAGTCTCGTTGCCATTACAAAAACTTCGCAATAGCACGCTGCCAACGCTGGCCGAAGTGCTGAGTGCGATCGAACGGGCGTATAAATGTTAACCAGACTTACCGGTGGTACTGTCTATGATCCAACTCACGGTATCAACGGCAAAGTCATGGATATCCATGTCCGCGATGGCCGTATTATCGCGAAACCGCAAGCCGATGAACGTGTGGATCAGGAATATAACTGCGGCGGCAAGGTGATCATGGCGGGCGCTATCGATATGCACACCCATATCGGCGGCGGCAAGGTCAATATTGCCCGCACACTGTTGCCGGAAGATCACAGGGCTGACCCGGTAGCGCACAGCGATTTATGCCGCGCCGGATGCGGCCATGCTGTACCGTCCACGCTGACCACCGGCTACCGTTATGCCGAGATGGGCTATACCGCTGGTTTTGAGCCTGCCGTGTTGCCAATGAACGCGCGCCACGCACATTTGGAGATGGGTGACGTACCCATCATAGATAAGGGTGGCTATGTCATGCTGGGCAGTGACGACCTGTTCCTACGCATGCTGGCCGCCAAGAAAGACCAGAATGCCATCAATGACTATGTAGCCTGGACTATTAATGCGGCGCAAGCCATAGGCATCAAGGTGGTCAATGCCGGTGGCATCAATGCCTTCAAATTCAATCAGCGCATGCTGGTTCTGGACGAGCAGAACTTCCACTACGGCGTAACACCGCGCGATGTACTCAAATCGTTGTCGCGTGCGGTGTATGAGCTAAACATCCCGCACCCCTTGCATATTCACGGCAACAACCTCGGCGTGCCCGGTAATGTCGAAACTTCGCTCAATACCATGGCGGGCGTGGATGGCTACCCTATCCACCTCACCCATATCCAGTTCCATAGTTATGGCGTGGAAGGCGACCGTAAATTTTCTTCCGGTGCCGCGCGTATCGCCGAAGCCATCAACAAGCGCAAAAACGTATCAGCAGATGTCGGCCAAATCATGTTCGGCCAGACCGTCACCGCTTCCGGCGACAGCATGGCGCAACATCGCAACAGCGGCCTCGGCAGCCCGCATAAATGGGTATGTATGGACATCGAATGCGATGCCGGTTGCGGCGTGGTGCCATTCAAGTATCGCGACAAGAACTTCGTTAACGCGCTGCAATGGGCGATTGGCCTCGAAATCTTCCTGCTGGTCGAAGACCCCTGGCGCGTTTTCCTCACTACCGATCACCCCAACGGCGCGCCATTCACCAGCTATCCGCATCTGATTAAGCTGCTGATGGATAAGACCTACCGCAATGAAGTGTTCTCGCATATCAGCCCCGATGCCCAATCTATGAGCACGCTGGCCTCCATAGCCCGCGAATACAGCCTGTACGAAATCGCTATCATGACCCGTGCCGGAGCCGCTAAACTGGTTGGCCTGCATGACCGCGGCCATCTGGGCGTGGGTGGAGCTGCTGATATTACGGTGTATAGCGACAACCCTGACCGCGAAAAAATGTTCGAAAAACCGGACTATGTATTCAAGGATGGACAACTTGTGGTCAAGAACGGCAGCATCGTCAAGGTCACTTGGGGTGCGACGCACACCGTGAAGCCAGAATTTGACCGCAGCATCGAGAAAGAAATCAGCAAATACTACGACAGTTTTCATACTGTCAAAATGCAGCACGTCAAAGTTGGGAATGACGAGATTGAAGGCGACGGACGTGGCAAAATCGTCACCCATGCATTAAAAGGCCGCAGGGAGAGAACGCTATGATGCTCTTTATTTTCATCATAAGGCTGCGCAATGATTCTTAACGGCGTACAAATTGACGATACTTTTGCTGAAGCCTTTAACATGCGCGGTACGCGCGTCATCATCACCGCGCAAAATCTGAAATGGGCACGTCACGCAGCCAATGCCATCACCGGTTTTGCTACCTCGGTGATTGGCTGCGGCGTTGAAGCCGGTATTGAGCGCGAGCTATCAAAAAAAGAAACTCCGGATGGCAGGCCGGGCATTACTATCATAATGTTTGCCATGGGCAGCGCAGTACTGATGAAGCAACTGGAAACGCGCGTGGGACAATGTATCCTTACCTGCCCTACTGCAGCCGCATTCTCCGGCATCGAAGGTAACGACCGTATCAACCTTGGGAAAAATCTGCGATTCTTCGGCGATGGCTTTCAGACCTCCAAGCTATTCGGTGGCAAGCGCTATTGGCGCATACCGGTGATGGATGGCGAATTCATCTGTGAAGAAACCACTGGCATGGTGCGCGCGATTGGTGGTGGCAATTTCCTGATACAGGCTACATCACAGCCACAGGCGCTCACCGCAGCTGAAGCGGCGATTGAAGCCATGAGGAAAATTCCGAACGTCATCATGCCCTTCCCCGGCGGCGTGGTGCGTTCCGGCTCCAAAGTCGGCTCCCGATACAAGGGGCTGTTTGCCTCCACCAATGATGCTTTCTGTCCCACGCTCAAGGGCATCACCAAGACTGAACTTACCCCTGAGATTGAATCGGTAATGGAGATCGTGATCGATGGCCTCACAGAGGCTGACATCCGCAAGGCGACGCGCGTTGGTATTGCCGCCGTCTGTAAACTGGGTGCCAAAAAAGGCGTTAAGCGTATATCGGCTGGGAATTACGGTGGAAAACTGGGCCAGTTCCAGTTTCATCTGCACGACATCATGAAAGACAAGAAATTGAGCGACGGCAAGCCATGAACGCCTTGACCTTCACGCTGAAGATCAAGCCGCAACAGCGTATCGATTGCTCACCGCTGACACCTGACAATCTGGCAGGCAAATCAATAGCTAATATTGCGGCGATTGAATTACAGAGCGGCAAGAAAAAACTGCACGTGGACGCCGTGTTTAGCATCAGCGGCGATGATGCGAGCCACATCGTCATCAAAAAAAGTCGTAGCAAGCTCGATTACATTGGCTGCGGTATGGAAACTGGCCGCATCAGTGTGCACGGAGACGCAGGCTCTTATCTCGGCTTTCAGATGGCTGGCGGCGAGATTATTCTGCACGGCAATGCGGATGCCTTTGCCGCAAGTGGCATGGCTGGCGGCATAATACACATTCACGGCAACGTCGGCGATTTTCTTGCCGCTGCCATTGCCGGTGACAGAAAAGGTATGCAAGGCGGCACTGTCATCGTTACCGGCAATGCTGGCGACCGTGTCGGCGACCAGATGCGCCGCGGCATCCTGTTGATCGAAGGTAATGCCGGCAGCTACTGCGCCTCGCGCATGCTGGCTGGCACGATTGGCGTGCTCGGCACGGTGGGCGACTATATCGGCTATGGCATGCGGCACGGCACGCTATTACTGACCAAAACGCCTGCCCTGCATGCCACCATGCAGGATTGCGGCTTACATACGCTGCCGTTCTTGGGCCTGATGTTCAAGTCTTTTGGCAACTTGCCTAGTAAATTCGCTAAAATAAGCAAAACTCGCGTACAACGTTACGCCGGCGACCTTGCCAATGATGGCAAAGGCGAGATTCTAGTCTTGAAGTAAGCATCATAAAATCAATGAGGTTACGGGCATGTCAGAAGTAAAAATAGTTAATCAGGATAAGCTGAGGAAGCGTCAAGGCAAGCTTAAAGGCCGTATCGTTGACCCAGCCGCGCGTGCTGAAATTGCCGCTGTGTTAGGCAAAACATCGCGTGCAAAAGACCTGCTTATCGAGCATTTGCATAAAATTCAGGATAAATTCGGCCACATATCAGCACAACATCTGGCAGCGCTTGCAGATGAGATGAAACTGTCGCAAACCGAAGCTTACGAGGTCGCTACCTTTTATCATCATTTCGATGTCATCAAGGAGGGCGAAACACCACCGCCCGCGCTCACTGTGCGTGTGTGCGATTCCGTTACCTGTGACATGTTTGGTGCCCAGGCGTTAATCAAAGACCTGAAGGCATCGCTGGGCAATGGTATCCGTGTCCAGTCCGTGCCATGCGTTGGGCGTTGCAATCTCGCACCTGTAGCCGTCGTTGGGCAAAACCCGGTGGATAACGCTACGGTTCAAAGTGTAAAAACTCAGGTTCAAGCCAAGACTGTCACTGCGCCCATCACCGACTACATTTCCTACCAGCAATATCTGGTCGAAAGCGGCTATGAGCTTTATAAAGATTGTATTGCTGGCAAACGCAATGCTGAAGACATCATCAAAATTATGGAAAATTCCGGCCTGCGTGGCTTGGGCGGAGCGGGCTTTCCAGTGGGACGCAAGTGGCGTATTGTTGCTGGCTATGCCGCGCCGCGCTACATGGCAGTCAACATTGATGAAGGCGAACCGGGTACCTTTAAGGATAGGCATTATCTGGAACTGGACCCGCACCGCTTCCTAGAAGGCATGCTGATAGCCGCATGGGCAGTCGGCATCGCCAAAATCTGGATTTACCTGCGTGATGAATACGCCGGTTGCCGCCAAATCCTGGAAAAAGAATTGACTAATCTGAAGAAAAATCCTCCTGCCAATATGCCGGATATCGAACTGCGACGTGGTGCTGGCGCTTATATCTGCGGCGAAGAATCCGCCATGGTGGAATCCATTGAAGGCAAACGCGGTATGCCGCGCCTGCGCCCACCATTTCTGGCTGAGGTCGGCCTGTTTGGCCGCCCAACGCTGGAGCACAACATGGAATCAGTGTACTGGGTGCGCGATATCGTCGAAAAAGGTGCGGAATGGTTCACTGCACATGGTCGCCATGAGCGCAAAGGCCTACGTTCATTTTCGATCAGTGGCCGTGTGAAAAAGCCTGGCGTACACCTAGCTCCGGCAGGCATTACCATGCGTGAACTAATCAATGAATATTGCGACGGCATGCTGGATGGTCACGAATTTTACGGTTATTTCCCCGGCGGTGCGTCCGGCGGCATTTTGCCAGCCGATATGGGTGATATTCCACTGGATTTTGATACGCTCAATCAATACGGCTGCTTCATTGGTTCTGCGGCAGTCATCGTGTTCTCGCAACACGACCGTGCAAGGGATTTGGCACTTAACTCACTCAAATTTTTTGAAGATGAATCCTGCGGCCAATGTACGCCTTGCCGCGCAGGCACCGCCAAAGCCGTACAGCTTATGCAAAAAACCACATGGGATCAGCCCTTGCTAAATGAGCTCTCTGGCGCGATGATGGACGCTTCGATATGCGGCCTCGGCCAGGCAGCGCCCAACCCTATCAGCTGCGTGATTAAGTATTTTCCGCAAGAGCTTATGAGCAGGAATTAAAGCCATGAACGCACCTATTAACCTATCAAATACCATCGCCTTCAACCTCAACGGCAACAAAGTTGAGGCATTCGAGGGCGAAACCATCCTTCAAGCCGCCAAGCGCAACGGCATTGAGATTCCACACCTGTGCTATATGGAAGGCATGCGCCCTGACGGTAACTGCCGCTCCTGCATGGTGGAAATCAAGGGTGAGCGCGTGTTAGCGCCATCCTGCTGCCGTGCGCCGAAACCGGATATGGAAGTCATCAGCAATAATGAACGTGCGCTGGCTTCGCAAAAAATAGTGCTGGAGTTACTGCTGGCCGATATGCCAAAACAGGACTACAAACCGGATAATGAGCTGACCTATTGGGCAAAAAAACTGAAAGTAAGCAATCCGCGTTTTGAGCCGCGCATGTCGCCAGATGCCGATCTTTCCAACGCGGCGATTGCAGTCAATCTGGATGCCTGCATCCAATGTACGCGCTGCGTGCGCGCCTGCCGCGAGGAACAAGTGAATGATGTCATCGGCTATGCCTTCCGTGGCGAACATTCAGAAATCGTGTTTGATATGGGCGACCCGATGGGCGACAGCACCTGCGTGACCTGCGGCGAATGTGTACAGGCCTGCCCAACCGGCGCTTTGGCCCCAGCCAAGAATGCTGCACAAATCGTGCCGGACAAAAAAGTGGATTCGGTCTGCCCTTATTGCGGCGTTGGCTGCCAGCTCACTTATCACGTCAAGGATAACCACATCATTCAAGTCGTTGGGCGCGATGGCCCGGCTAATCACGGCCGCTTGTGCGTCAAGGGCCGCTATGGTTTCGATTATTCCAAACACCAGCACCGTCTGACCACGCCCCTGATACGCCGCAAGGATGCGCTTAAATCTGAAACCTACAGCGTTGACCCGGCCAATCCGCTTGCCGCCTTCCGCGAAGCAACCTGGGATGAGGCGCTGGACTTTGCTGCGAATGGTTTTAAAAAAATCAAGGCAGAAAAAGGCAGGCTCGCACTCGCTGGTTTCGGCTCCGCCAAAGGCAGCAATGAAGAAGCTTATCTGTTCCAGAAACTGGTGCGTACAGGCTTTGGCAGTAACAATGTTGACCACTGCACTCGCCTTTGCCATGCCTCATCCGTGGTCGCGCTGCTGGAAGGTGTCGGCTCAGGCGCGGTGTCCAATCCGGTAGCGGATGTGCAATATTCCGATGTCATTGTCATCATCGGTGCCAACCCGATTGTAAACCACCCGGTCGCCGCTACCTTCATCAAAAATGCGGTGAAAAAAGGTGCCAAACTGATACTGATAGACCCACGCCGCACCGAGCTCGCACGCCTTGCCACGCATTATCTGCCTTTCAAGCCGGATACCGATGTCGCCTTGCTCAACGCCCTGTTGCACGTGATTGTTACCGAAGGTCTGGTTGACGAAAAATTTGTCGCCGAACGCACCGAGAATTACGCGGCGCTTAAAGAAAACATCCAAGGCTATAGTCCAGAAGTGATGGGGCCAATTTGCGGCATTGATGCAGAAACCATCAAGCAAGTAGCGCGGCTGTATGCCAAATCCAAGGCTTCCATCATTCTTTGGGGCATGGGCATTTCGCAGCACGTGCACGGCACTGATAATGCGCGCTGCCTGATCGCACTTTCCATGGTTACCGGCCAAGTCGGACGTCGTGGTACCGGCTTGCATCCACTGCGCGGCCAGAACAACGTACAGGGTGCGTCAGACGTGGGGCTGATCCCCATGAGTTTCCCGGATTATGTGCGTGTGGATAACCCAGAAGCCCATGCCAAGTTTGAGAAGTTGTGGGGTACAGAACTGGATTCCAAGCCTGGCCTCACGGTGGTCGAGATTATCGACGCCGCAGTTGATGGCAAAATTACCGGCATGTATATCGAAGGCGAAAACCCTGCGATGTCAGACCCCAATACGCATCATGCACGCCTGGGTCTATCCCGCCTCGAACACCTGGTAGTGCAGGATATTTTCATGACCGAAACCGCCTATCTGGCCGATGTCATCCTGCCCGCCAGCACCCACGCAGAAAAACTCGGCACTTTTACCAATACCGATAGGCTGGTACAAATCGGTCGCCCTGCCATGACGCTGCCTGGCGATGCACGCCAGGATTTATGGATTATTCAGGAAATTGGCAAACGCCTGGGGCTGGATTGGAATTATGCCGGGCCTAAAGATGTATTCAACGAAATGCGCCTCGCCATGCCCAGCATTGCCGGTATTACCTGGGAACGGTTGGAAAGTGAAGGTGCTGTTACCTACCCTTGCGAGCAAGAGGGCGACCCCGGGCAAGAAGTGATTTTTGAAGATGACTTCCCGCGCCCCAATGGCCGCGCCAAGCTTGTTCCGGCAGACATCATCCACGCCGACGAACGCCCTGATGCAGATTACCCTATGGTATTGGTCACCGGCCGTATGCTGGAGCACTGGCACACCGGCAGCATGACGCGCCGCTCCGGTGTGCTGGATGCCATTGAGCCAGCACCTATTGCCAGTATCCATCCGCTCGACCTGGATGCAGAAGGTGCAAAAGCCGGTGACATCCTCACCATTGAATCGCGTCGCGGCAGTATCGCGCTCATTGCCCGTGCTGATGACGGCATTCCGCGCGGCTCGGTGTTTATCGCCTTCTGCTACTACGAAGCCGCCGCCAATCTACTCACCAATCCAGCACTGGACCCCTTTGCCAAGATTGCCGAAGTGAAATATTGCGCAGTTCGGCTAACCAAGGGCGGCGATATTCCGACCAAGTTGGGCTATCACTCAGAGGCTGCGGTGGCTTGATTTTCAAATCTTTTGGTGGCCTACCCACCAAATTCGCTAAAATAAATAAAACCCGTGCGCAACGTTACACAGGCGATATCGCCAATGATGGCAAAGGCGAGATTTTGGTTTTACAGTAGAGAATGTATGGTTATTTCAAGCGTATCAACTTCATTGAAACGAAAACGCAGACAATGTTTATCTATTGCCGCCAAACGCCTTATGGCACACTGTCACACATGGGCTGATGGAAATAAAACCAGTAGTCGTCTTGCTGCTGCTCTCATTCAGCCTGCAAACTGTCGAAATAGTCCGTGATCAGCCACCTTAAGATAGAAGAGCCGCTCTATCTAACATATAATCTGCATAATCCTGCACTACAATTAAATCTCCCATTTAAATCCGTTATCGAGAGCAAACAATGAAAATCACCCCTTCGAATATGACCTGGCTGAACCTGCCGAATATGCCGGCCCCCATCAAAGCGCTTTTTGCCGGTTACCTGCTGGTGATTGGCGTGGGTTTATGCATGGCAGGCCTGCAAATCATGCTGACGCATGGTATGGCAGACGGCAAGCTCGGGCTTTCGGTGGATGACATTGTGTACAGCTATTACGGCAACCGCAGCGGCAGTACGCTGGAAAGTAAGTTGAATGGCTCAATGAAAGATAAGGCGCCGGCGGAAATCCGTCTCGATATTATCAAGTGGGCGCAAGAAGGCGCCCCTGAAGCCCGGTGGGAGCCTCATTTTAAAGGCGTTTTCGCGAAAAACTGTGCCATGTGCCACAGCACCGTTCCTGGTATTCCCGACTTCACCAAGTTCGAAGAAGTCAAAAAGGTAGCCGCCATCAGTGAAGGTGCAAGCATCCAGAGCCTGACTCGCGTGTCGCATATCCACCTGTTCGGTATCGCCTTTATCTTCTTCTTTGTGGGCTTTATTTTCAGCTTTGCGGTGAACGTGCCGAAAACGCTGAAGATTCTGGCAATCGCATTTCCGTTTGGCTTCCTGATTCTGGACGTACTCTCGTGGTGGCTGACCAAATTGGCGCCCGGTTTCGCCTGGCTCACCATCATAGGCGGCATCGGTTACAGCGTAGCATCGACTTTCATGTGGTTCACCAGTATGTACCAGATGTTTATCCTCTCGCGTAATGGCAAGGTCTATGGCAATGCCTGGGAATCTGACCTAAAGTAAAGTTTCTGGTACCTGAAGATGTCCAAATATCTCACCGCCGCGCTGTATAAATTCGTCAGCCTTCCCGATTATGAGGAACTGCAAGCGCCCCTGCTCGCCTGTTGCGAAGCTAACAAGGTCAAGGGCACCATCCTGCTGGCTACCGAGGGCATCAACGGTACGATCTCCGGCCTACATGAAGGTATTCAAGTGGTGCTGACATTCCTGCGCACCGACCCTATCTTTGCCAATCGCCTGGCTGATCTGGAGCATAAGGAATCTTACGCCGACAAGATGCCGTTCTACCGCATGAAGGTTCGGTTAAAATGTGAAATCGTCACCATGGGCGTGCCTGGCGTGGACCCCAATAAAATGGCGGGCACCTACGTGAAGCCAAGGGACTGGAACGCGCTGATTAGCGACCCGGATGTGATTCTGGTGGATGCACGTAACGATTACGAGGTAGCAATCGGCACGTTTAAGGGCGCGATTAACCCAAAAACCACCAACTTCCGCGAGCTACCGGCATGGGTGCGCCAGGAAAAATCTTTACGTGATAAGCCCAAAGTCGCCATGTTTTGCACCGGCGGTATACGTTGCGAAAAGTCTACGGCATTTTTGCGTAGCGAGGGCTTTGAAGAGGTGTATCACCTACAGGGCGGGATTTTGAAATATCTGGAAGAAGTGCCCAAGGAGCAAAGTCTGTGGGTGGGCGAATGCTTTGTGTTTGATGAGCGCGTTTCAGTTGATCATGATTTAAAACCTGGCAATTACGAAATGTGCCGCGCTTGCCGCCAGCCTTTAAGCGCCAAAGATACAGCGTCCGAGCAATTTGAGGCCGGCATTAGCTGTCCGCATTGCTACGGCAAAAAAACTGAAGCACAAATCAGAAGCTCAGTTGAGCGGCAACGCCAGGTCAAGCTGGCTCAGGCGCGCGGCCAATCCCATATCGGCGCGAGGTTTGTTCCAAAAAAGTTGATCCTGAAAAGAAAAGGGGTTGTCCTAGATAACTAGGTTAAATGTGTATGTATTAAATGTGTATGTAAATGTTCTAAGGATCACTCGTTTTGCTATTTGCAAAGACATGGAAAAGCCATGCCATTCAAGATGAAAAACTTTGTTTTCTGGACCGCGCGCTTGATGGTGCTGGTGCATCACGACGATGCCAAGCGTGAGTACGCCTATGGCGCAAAGTCGAAAATTGGTACCTTCAGTGATGCGCTGATGGCTCCTGCCCTTAATTTTTTAATATCACCAAGGAACCGTAAATAATGTCGATTAAACCCCTAATTCTACTGGTCAGTGCGGCTTCTCTACTGACCTTAAGTGCCTGCAACTCCAAGGATGATGCAAAATCTACTGCTGCGGGCGAAGCTGCTGCCACCGTCAACGGTGTTGTCATCAGCAAAAGCCGTGTTGACCTGATGATCAAACAGGGTGCCGGCAATGGCCGTCCGGACAGCGTGGAATACAGAAAAGCGATCATCGACCAACTGGCCTTACAAATGCTGGTTGCCGAGGAAGCGGTCAAGAAAGGATTGGACAAGTCTCCTGAAGTTTTGGAACAAATGGATGTGCTCAGGCAATCCGCTCTGGCCAATGCTTATGTTCAGGATTACATCAAAAACAATCCGGTCAGCGACGATAAGCTGAAAGTCGAATACGACAGGATCAAGGCAGAGATAACCGGCAACGAATACAAGGCGCGGCATATTCTGGTGGCAACAGAGGCAGAAGCCAAGGACATTATCGCCAAGCTCAAGAAAGATTCGGCAGTCTTTGAAAGGATGGCGATGGAAAAATCCCTAGACACCGGTTCCAAGCTCAAGGGCGGCGATCTGGGCTGGTTTGATTTAAGCAGGATGGTGCCTGAATTCGGTGCTGCCGTTGCCAAGCTGGACAAAGGTAAATTTACTGAAGAGCCTGTAAAAACCCAGTTTGGCTATCACGTCATCCTGCTGGAAGACTCCAAACCAATAGAAGCGCCACCGTTTGACGAGGTTAAATCCAAGCTGGCTCAGAATATGCAGGAGCAGAACCTGAAGAAGTGGCTGGACGATATCAAAGCCAAAGCCAAGATTGAGATTGTTGGAGCGCCCGCAGCAGTCCCAGCCAAGTAAAGGACTACTTAGAACAGTCCTTTCTGGTCGGCACTTGGTTCTTCCCTCTTGGCTTTTTTGAAAGTCAGCCGCCGCGTGCAAGGTCAGGATATTCGGCCTGCTCGCGGCCTTCCAGCAAACCTTCGATGGTGAGAATCTGGATGAGGTTACTTCGCACCGGCCTTAATTTTCTCGACAGCTTGCTTCCGGGCTGCCTGACCTTCCAGAATCAGACGATAGGCAATGTAATACTTGTAGATATTACTGACGTAGGTCACGGTTTCCTGTCCAATTTTCTCTGCGACAACATATTCCACATTATGGAACCAGACATTCGGATCTAATCCACGCTTGGCGGCTTCCTTGCGCAATTGTGAAATCCGGCCCGCACCCGCGTTATATGAGGCGAATGCAAACAGCGCTTTATTCAGCTTGGTCATCTGCTCCTTGTCGTAGTAATGGTTGATCATCCAGCGCATATACTTGATGCCAGCGTGAATATTCGCTTCAATCTCGCGGATGTCACCCACATCCATATCCTTGCCGGTAGCGGGCATCAACTGCATGACTCCGACCGCGCCCACTGCACTTTTTGCGTCCTGGTTGAGTTGCGATTCCTGGTAGCCTTGCGCGCCCATCAACACCCAGTCAACATCGTACTCGTTGCCGTATTTCTTGAAATATGCCGCAAGTGCCCTGAATTTTTTACGTTCCTCTGCGGAGGCTGCATTTTTTACGTATTTGACGTTTTTTAGGTAGCGCGTGAGTATCTGGTTGCCGTTACTGGTTCCAGCCTTGTTGCGTTTGACAAAGTCATCCAGCGTCGCCTTCAACTGCGGGCTGCCCTTGCGAATCGCCCATGCAATCTCGCCGCCGGTGTGGATCGCAACATCATCGTGCACAATAAGCTGCGGGAAAATCTGCTTCCAGAAATCCGCCTGGTGTTTATCCACGACAATAAGCGGAACCAGTCCGGCATTCAGCATTTCAAGTAGGTCTTCGTCTTCCAGAATTTCCGGCGCTTCCTTGAGGGTAACTGGCGGTTTCTTTTCAGCTGCAAACTTCTTGTTGAAGGCAAGCAGGTGTTCGTAATAACTCGATGACTTGCGCACGAAAACCTCCTTGCCGGGGAGATCATTTACGCTGGCGACTTTTGGTGAAGCAGGACTTGACACTACGACTTCGCTCACATTAGTCAAGCTGGGCAGGGCAAAATCCACCAGTTTCTGGCGCGCCGGTGTAATCGTGAGGCCGGCAGCAGCGATATCACCTTTGCCCGCGGCGAGCGCCGGAAGTAATTCATCGCGCCCCATCGGGATGAACACCACGCGCACCTTCAGGTTTTTGTTCTTGAGTTTATTTTCGGCGGCGAGTTTTTTATTGAGATCATCCTCGAACAATCGGAAAGCATCTACGACAATGCCCCGCAGTACACCATTGTCGCTGAAATACATGGTCTTGCTGTTGACGGTCAGTACACGAATGACACGGTGTTCTATCATCCCGTCCAGATCACCTTTCCACGGCTTCTGCAATCCAGTGGGGTCAATAGTAAGAGTGCTTCTGGGGGGGGGTTGTGGCGCCTGCTCTTGAGCAATCGCAATATGAACAGACAAAAAATAACAACAGGCCAAGCTTAACGCGCCGGCCAAGAGATTTTGTTTGCAAGTGATTTTCATCGTTCCATTCCTCAACGAAATGCAATGGACTGCGCCTATTAGCAGGTGGGGCAGCCCAAAGCGCTGTCTCAGGTTTGGTTCAGATCAAGTTCAGTTGTCGTTTACCCGATTACCGCGAAGTCTTGTGACAAGCGCCAACCGAGGCAAAAGCATACATTAATACGCACAGATTTAATACAGCAGCGCCAGCATTAAAATCTAGTGTAAAATGCGGCCTATCCACTAACTGTAAACGATTTGACACCTTGATTCGTTACACTGGTTGGAAGCTGGTTGCTTACTCGATTAGTAATCCGTACCAAATAGGCTCACCGTAACTCTAAAACTTTTTTAACTCAATTGCAGGAGTAATGCTATGCGTAATAAAACCATCATCGCCGCGATTCTTTCCACCTTCATTGGTATTGCACTGCCACTGTCTGCGTTTGCTGACGATACCGTTCTGGATAATTCGGTCACCAATCCGGACAAGCCTGAACTGGTTGAGTCAGGAACCATGGAAGTCGAGGCTACCCAAGTACGTTTAATCCTCGGCGGCTCCAAAGGCGCAGGTGTTTTACACTTTAATGGGAAAGACTATAACTTCAAGCTGAGTGGCGCCTCAGTTGGTGGCGTTGGCGTAACCTCGGTTAAAGCAGCTTGTACCGTGTATAACCTGAATGACATCAGTGACTTCCCCGGCACCTATTCGGGCGGCAGCGTTGGTGCTGTTGCGGTCGAGGGTGTGGGTGCATCCAGCTGGGAGAACACCAAAAACGTAGTTATCAACTGCAAAGCTGAAACGGCCGAAGGTTTAGCGCTTAATCTGGGTCTCAATGCCGTCACCGTTGAATTCGATAACTAATTAACCTTTCATTGGGCTAAAATATCGAAGCATTTGCAAGCTCATCGCTAAACAATCTAAACAATTAAGGAATATTTCAAATGAAACTACTAAAAATTATGCTGCTGGTTATTGCAGCGACACTGGGAACCCCTGCATTTGCCGGGGACAATTCCAGCAGCAACATGGAGATCCAGAAACAGAAGGCCATGGCGGACAAAAAAGCTCTGGTATCGGCAAATATGAACCTCACCGATGCCGAGGCTAAGGGTTTCTGGCCAATCTATGAGGCTTACCAGAAAGATCTTATGGTCATCAACGAAAAACTGGTGACGGTGATTAATTCCTATGCGGATCAATTCAATAACAACACTCTCACGGATACATCATCAGTAAAGCTGCTTAATGATGCGTGGGCAATCGAGGAGAGCGAAATCGCTCTCAAACGTCAATACTTGCCGAAAGTCAGCGCAGTGCTACCTGGAGTCAAGGCTGCGCGCTATATTCATGTAGAACAAAAGCTTCGCGCCGGATTGCGCTGGGAGCTCGCCAAAAGGGTTCCGCTGGCAGGCGATAAAGCAGAGC
>Ga0315912_10002570_pt1 | contig 19086 bp, 9 predicted proteins | sample VfabasoilMG_FD_204469 | JGI IMG/M metagenome (GOLD analysis project Ga0315912, IMG submission 204469) | Garden soil microbial communities collected in Santa Monica, California, United States - V. faba soil | ecosystem: Environmental > Terrestrial > Soil > Garden | place: USA: California...
GGCGAAATGGTGGGCATGAAGGGACTTGCACCCCCAAGGCTGCCAGATTCTGAGTCTGGACCCTCTGCTATTCGGGTTAAACCACATGCCCGTAAATTGGTGCATCCGGCAGGACTCCCACCTGCAAACTCTCCGTTCGAAGCGGAGGATGATAATAATTTCACCACGGATGCGGAAATTGGATTGCCGAGCCGAAGGTTCTGACAGACAAGCTTGGAGACTGCCGATCTAAGTCTGCATGAGGTTCCAGAAGTGCCGCTTTGCAAAGACATGACCGGAACCGCTTTTGAGATACTTCTCGAAATGTTGTGCTTGTCCAATCGTCTCAAACGCCACATACAACTTGATCTTCCAAGGCGTGAACTTGGAAGTGTGCGGACATTTCCCGGCGTTGTGGTCGGTGAGTCGTTGTTTGAGGTCTGTGGTATGGCCGATGTAACGCTGGTCAGGATGGCTCAAGCTCTCGATCACATAGGTGTAGAACATGGCCCGCCATCCATAGCTTGGAATCCGAATTATGGAAAGTCCTCCTTCGCCAAGCCTATGGAGGACATCCTTCGCTTGAAAACCTCGCGGCTGCTCGGATTCCAAGCGAAGGATGGTGGGTCGCCTCGGATTCGCACCGAGTTCTCGCCGGTTAAGAGCCGGGACTTCACTGTCAAAGTTTGCAACCCGAAAGAAACGCGACGCGAAGGCGGAGTTGAACCACCGCGGCCAGATCTGTGAAGTTCTGATCGACACCGGGATTTCGCATCGCGAAGAAAAGGAATCCCAAGCGCACCGAATCGGGTGTCCGGCCATTACTTCGACCGTGCGGGGTCTGTGCCGACACACCCGATTCACTTGGGAAATGGACGGGCATGAGGGAAGCGCGCCCTCTACTCCGGTTTGGAAGACCGGCGTGTGTCTCTCAACACCTATGCCCGATAAGTTGGAATCCCGTGCGAGAGTCGCACTCGCATATGTGGTTTTGCAGACCACTGCCTGGGCTGTTCGGCCAACGGGATATGAAATTGAGGTGCGGACGGAGACTTTCGCCTCCGCCCGCATTGATTAACTCTCGCGAACGAAGTCCGCGATGACTGCCGGAGCTGACGTGTCGAAGCCCACCACGTCCAGCATGCCGCGGTCGTTCGGGTCTGCGATTGTGAAGCCGTTGGAGGTCATGCCCACAACGACTGCCTTCGCGTCATTGACGAACTCGCTGCGATACTGACGCAGCGCCTGCGCCGGGTGGATCTTGCCCGCCCACGTTTCACTGTCCGTGTAGGTGATGAACGCCGATACGTTCACCGCGTTTTCACGAGCCCAAATCATCGGCAAGCCGCAGTCCGTCGCCTCGAACGGCAATTTGCTGATGCGCTTCACCACGTCGTCCAGACGCATGCGCGGCGTGATGTTTAGCGGCATGAACCGGCTCGAGAAACCCATGATGTGGTATTCCTGTTCCGTTGCCGCCGTCACCAATGCCATCGCCGCGCTGGCTTCACGCGGAGTCAGGCACGAACCCGCGACCGAGCCACCGCCCATGGAACCGCTGACGTCCAACGCCAGCAGCATTGGCTTGCCACACGGCTCGACGTTCTGGAACGTCGCGTAAAACGCTTCGTCCAGCGCATCGATGATTCGCGGCACCGGCTTCCAGGTGAGCGAACCCTTGTCGCCTCGGCCCTGCGCATACACCTTTTCGGCGATCAACACCGCCAACGGGTGAATGCGTGCGCGCTTGAGCACGGTTTCATCGCTCAGCTTGCGGACAATCAACTTGGCCGCTTCGCTGAACGGGTGCACCAGCCCAATGCTCGTCATCTTGCCGAGGTTACGAATCATTGCCGTCATAGGCATGTTCGCCAGCAAAGCGTCCCACACCGCGACTTCATTGAGCCACTGCGTTGGAATTGCTTCACGCGGCAGGTCGAACTCGTCAATGAGCTTCACGACCTGGATGACGTTCGTGGCGCGCTTCACCTGTTCGAAGGCTTTGATCAACTTCGGGAGTTCACCGACGGCGGCATACTTTGCGAGCCGATCTTTACCACGAACCTTGCGCTTCACTTCGCGTTCACCCAACGAATCCGCACCGGTGAGCATCCAGCGGAATACCGCATCGTGCTGCACCGATGGCGCCTTCGGGTGAGCGAGACGGAGCAGGTCGCTGTGCGACCAACCGTCGCGCTGCTGATACTTCACGGCCTGGTGCGCCAGGTCGTTAGCCTCGCGACTGATGTACCAACGACCAACGGCATTGCGCAGCCCGCGGCCCCAACCACGCAGAGCATTTACATACTCCGCGAAGTGGAACAGGTGCGTGCCGATACGGCAGACCTTGCTCAGGTTCGCAAATGCGTGTGCCTTCGCCTGTGCATCGCCGTGCGTTACGACGAGCGCGAGGGCGAAGATGGTCGGATCGTTCTTCGGCGCGCGACCGGCACCGCTGATTTCAACGATGCGGTTCACGGCACGAATACCGTCGGCCTTAATACAGCGGATCAGCGCGTCGTGGTTCTGCTTCACAAGATCGCGTTCGGTGATGTAGTACGTTCCGCCTTCCGCGCCGAGGATCAGGAAGCGATCGAGCCGAGTCCAGTCGTCCACAGCCCACGAGTAGCCACCGCCCGAGTTGCGAACCTGGGTCGAACCCGGGATCGGCTGCGACTGCGGGGTAACGCGTCGGTTGAAAAGCTTTGCGTAGTTGATAGCCATGTTGGCCTCCTTTGATTGTGTTGCGTCGCCAACTCTCGACGCGGGTTGCTTTTTGGGAACTGCGGACAAGTTGGTGAATGTGGGGTGGTCATTTTTGAGTGATAACCCACGTTCTTCGGCCCGCAGAAATTGATGACCGACTACTCGCGGAAAAAAGTGATTCCGCTTTGCACCGTCGTAACGTCCGGAGCGGAGGCAGCAGTTCTTAAAAGCTGCGTCCTGAACCGCACGGACAGAGATCGTTGCGGCCGAGCTTTTCGAACAGTTCCTTGTTTCCGTGAACGACGCGCACGCCGCGTTTCACCTGCGTCTCGGAGGGGAATCCTCTGCGACGTTTGCTGGTGATTTCGAAGTTTGAATCTTCCGAGTCATGAGTGTGGTTTGCCATACGGCCTCCAATGTTGAGGGTTGCGGTTGAAACATCGCAGCGCACGCCACGATGAAATTGCTGATGGGCAAGGGATGCCGTGGGATTAACCCGCAAACGAATGCGGGGCTGCTCTACCATTGAGCTAGGCCGGCATGTGGAGCCGGCCACTGGAGTCGAACCAATAACATGCGATAACCCACAACTTCGGCCCATCAAAGTGCGAGCGGGCAAGGAGCGATTTGGATAGCACTATCGCTCTACCGGATTGAGCTATTCGCGCCGAAACGCGAAGGCGGATTTGAACCGCCAACTTACAGTGTCCGATAACCCAGAATCTTCGGCCCGCAGAAAACTGAAACGCAGTCGTCAAACGGCCGCAGATGCGACCGGTTGAAGACTGCGCTGCAGTTGAAAATGGAGCTGGTGAATTACGATATCCGTAGTGACGAAGTTTACGCTTCGATAACTGACGTTTAAGTGTGCACAGACAGTAATTCTTGTCGTGCCTAGTCAGTTCACCTCGAGTGACCACCCTCTCCAGTGCGTGATCGTAAGCTCGGAATCGGATGTCCATTGGCACGACCTCAAAATGACACTCAAACCAAAGACCTCGGATCTGTTGCAACCCGACGCCTCTGCGAATCCAGTGGATGGTGGCGGGTGGCTTCGGATCGCGAGCGCGCGATGAACGTTTGGAAAGCCTTGGACTTGGATGCAGCAATCCCGTATCTGGATGAACGAAGAACAGGCTTCGGCAACGACCGTTCGCAGATACAGGGACCGGTTTGCCAAGATAGCCTGTGTCGAGAACGCAAACCATTCCCTCATGCACGAAAGTATGTCGTTCCACGAATTCGAGCAGATGGGTTTTTACATGTGCGCGAATGGGGCTGTCCGGTTTGATTACCGCGCAGGCTTCGGAATACACTTCGTTCCAAGGTTGACCAACTTGTGATTGCAGCCATCGTTTCAGCGGCCCAAGCAAGTCAGAAAACCATTTGCGTCGCGTGTGCCGAGCCATGATGGATTCAAATCGCGGTGATTCATCGAATGGCGGTTTCGGGCGTGGACGCGATTCCGCCCAACTGCGTCCGTGACGCGGACGTTCAATGACCACTTTGTGCATGTCTGGTCTCATGACGATTCAATGGTTAATGGTTGCTGTTTATGGCGAACGATGATTCGGCGTGTGGATACCGACGGATAAGAAACGAACTGGGGATTACGTGCTCTACCACTGAGCTACTCCGGCATTTGGTTCCGGAGGCCGGACTCGAACCGGCGACCACGTCGTTATGAGCGATAACCCAATCCTGCGACCCGTCGAAAAGTGAGACGGACAAAAAGCGAGTTGGGAATCCATCAGTTGCCCGATGGTGCAGGGTTCGAACCCGCTCGCGGTTTCCCGCTTCACCGATAACCCAAACTCAACGGCCCGTCGAAATTGACGCTCCCGATGGGAATCGAACCCACGTTTCCCGGACGAATCCGGGCGTTCTATCGCAGTTGAACTACGGGAATATCCGTGAAGCAGCAAATGCCGTCTCACGGACGCGGTTTGTTTGCAGGAACGTCTCAGTGAACGTTCCGCAGAATCGGATGGGCAAGTGGTGTGATCGAACGGAGGCACTCCATGCCGGGAATCGAACCCGGACCGCCAAGGCTTGCGCCACGGACGGTACGCCCTCCTTATGGTGGAGGATAACCGATCAACTTCGGCCCATCGAAATTGGGGTGACCAACCGGATTCGCACCGGCACGAACGCCTTCACGGGGCGTGATGCTGCTGTTACATCATGATCACCATTGAACTGGAGCCCCTGGTCGGACTCGCACCGACGAATACGAGTTTACGAAACTCGCCCTGTAGCTACTGAGGCACGGGGGCATTGAAAAAATGGCGTCCACGGCAGGAATTGCACTTGCGACCTCCACCTTCGCACGGTGGCGCTCTGATCTAACTGAGCTACGCGGACAGAATGGCATCCGTGATCGGACTCGCACCGATTAGGCCCGGCTTGAAAGACCGGCTGCTTGAGCTGCTTTGCATTCACGGACAGAAAATGGTCCCCGAAGTTGGCATCGCACCAACGTCTCCTCGGCTTCAACGAGGCGCTAATCTGTCTCAGCTACTCGGGGGGTGCTTGCGCACGGCAAATATTGGTCGTCCCGGCAGGTAACGCTCCTGCGTCTTCCGGTTATCAGCCGGGCGCTCTGCTTTTGAGCTACGAGACGATGGCGGAAGGCGTCGGTAATGCTCCGACCTCGGCGTTGTGCCGATCTTGTTTTCGAGACAAGTGCAGCCAGCTTATATCTGCCTGCCTTCCAAAATGGTCAGGGTGGCAGGAGTTGCACCTGCGACCTCCTCGTTCCGAACAAGGCCGTCTGCTGCTGACATTACACCCTGAAGATTGGCTGCCAGGGTTGGACTCGCACCAACACCGAACGGCTTAACAGGCCGCCATGCTACTTTGACACTACCTGGCAACGGTGCTGCCGACAGGATTCTCACCTGCATTGTTCCGCTTAGAAGGCGGATGCCTGATTTATTCGACCACGGCAGCAAATTGAAATTGGTCGGAACGGCAGGATTTCCACCTGCGGCCTCCCGGTCCCAAGCCGGGCGCTCTAAAGACTGAGCTACGCTCCGAGAAAATGGCGGACCCGAAGGGACTTGCACCCTCAGCCTTCCCGCAGACAACGGGTTGCTCCGCTGATTGAGCTACGGATCCAGAAATGGTGGGAAGTGCTGGTAATGCTCCAGTCGTCATCTTCCAGCGCTGTTTAATGACGGCGGGTTTACAGACCGCGGGCTGGATCACTGCCCATATAGATATTGGTAGCGGGGGTGGGAGTTGCGCCCACGGAGGCAGAGCTTATGAGGCTCGCCTGAATCTCATTCTCCCCGCAGTGAAATGGTGGAGTCGGTGGGTAATGCTCCCACATCAACCTGCTTGCAAAGCAGGTGCATTACTTGTCTGCCACGACCCCATGAAAATGGCAGGCCGCCTCGGTGCTGCCCCGAGCAAACTGAGTTTTGGAGACTCTGCTGCGCAAGCTGGCGCGCGGCCTGTGAGAAATAGTTGCGGTCCAATAGCTGGGCCAATGTTGGTCGTCGCAAGGACCGCGAAATTAAAAAGGGCCGGAAGCGTTCGCGCTCCCGGCCCATGCCATTTCAATAAAGAACAAACACCTCCTGGTGATCTACTCGATCCCAGCCCGCGGATTCACGGCGGCTGTTTCGGTGTTTTGGGGCACACCTCCTCCGAAGCCCTTAATATGTAAAAGTGTTTCCAATCGTCTCGGCGCGCTTATCAGCGACCTGTGGGCAGACCCTACCGGTGGAATGCCTCGGCATTCCTGCGCTCTAATTTGTTTGGCACTGTCGGACATCATCGAGACGTCATTTCGGTATCGATCACAGACTGTTCACCTTTCGTTGCCGCCATTTCACCATCAGTTTCAGGGAAATAAAAAACCCTGTTTACACGGGGTAAGCAGGGTGTAGAAATTCTATTTCGACTCTTTACCTGCTTACCTCCAGATCATCCAAATTCACTTCGGGGCTTTGCCCGCGATATGACCTGGATAGCCCAAGGCTAAACGCACAACCTTGGCTTAACCGGCTATGACGTGTCGCTTTCGCGACCGACATTGTCGGCCAACTCGTGGCTGATATGTTCATGCAAGTTTTCATCGAACGTGAGAGACGAATATCACGAAGGTATGGTTACAGTCCACTTATACTTCGTGGGGGTGCGCTATCTTTAATTTAAATATCCGCATAGCAAGATGAGACGTGCAAGCTCGTAAGTCGGTTACCTGTGCACACTCGCACCATTGAGTTGCCTTGCCGTCATCATCGGCGATGGAACGGGGAGCACCGACGAAGCTGATGCTGAAGCGGCGCTCCGTGAGTTGATTGACGAAACGGGTTATGAAGCCGGCCATATCGAAGCGCTGACACATGGTCCTGCGTCTAGGTCTTACTTCCGAGATCGTGACACCGTTCCTCGCGACAAAGTTGCGTCACGTGGGATCAGGTGGCGGAGTTGCGCATGAAAACATCACTGTTCACGAAGAGTCCTTGAGCGAAATTCACGATTGGCTTGAGGCCAGAGCGAAGACTGGCGTGCTGATTGATCCCAAGGTTTACGCCGGGCTGTATTTCATGAACCAAAACAAATGAACTCCTCGCCCTCCATATCCAAGCGCGAACGAGTTCTGGGGGCCTTTGGGGATCGCTGATCGGTGATGCGCTCGGGGTTCCGGTGGAGTTCAAAGATCGGGCAACTGTACAACCGGATCCAGTGAGAGACATGCGCGAATTCGGAACTCATCACCAACCGCGCGGCACGTGGTCGGATGATAGCTCTATGCTACTTTGCACGGCGGAAAGTCTGGTTAATCATGAATTCAGCCTCAAGGACATGGGAGAACGATTCGTGCGCTGGATGAAAGACGGACAGCTGAGGAGTTTGCCGACTCACCGGGTTTGCAGAAGGGTGTTACCGGATACACATAACCGTGTCGTATTCCAGCGGCGTGCCACGCATCAACGACTGCCAGAAGTACTGCCAGAAGGAAGTAGTGGTAAGCGCTGAAAGATTGTGCCGGGTTAACGCAGATTCTTCTGGATTCATTAGGGAACCAGAATATTTTGAAATTGCAAACGGCGCGAGTCCTACCTCTGGAGCCATTTCAAACCGTTAATGTTTTCAAGGGATTTGGCTTTCACCACCGGCTTCCGCAGGGCGATTGACACCAGAAATACACGTGGGGCGCAACGAGCCCGGGCGAACGGCGGCCCGATTCGCCGGGCGCAGAATGCTCTGGGACCCAACTCTCGCGCGGTCCACATGGGCTACGCTGCCGGTATTCTCGGAGTCTGGCGCGCAGGCTCAGCAACCAATGTCAGCGGCGTGCGGGCAGGGGGCCGGTACAGGTTGGCGCTCAGTTTTTTCTCAGGCGATAGAAGTGATTGCCTGATGGCGGCACGAGTGTGACCTTGGTTACTCCGTTGTTCACGACAGGGGGCGACAGGACTTGGCTCCATGAGGTGCCGCTCAATTCATCGGTTTCTTCCAACGAATACGTGGCACTGGTCGAACGCCAGGTAATTTCCAATTGGCTCGCACTGACAAACCGGATGGTCAGCCGTGGCTGTAAATCCAAAAAGAACGTTGACGGGGTCAGGGTTGGTTTGCCGACACCATAAAGCCATTGCTGGAAAAACTCGTCGAGTTTTGCGAGGTAGGCTGCGTCGAACCCGGAGCGCTCCTGGGCGAGGCGTTTGGCGAGCGCGATGAACTGCCCGGTAGTGATGTTGCCGTACGCGTGCTCGGAGAGGATGGCGCGCTGGAGCGCGAAGAAGGTCGAGGCACCCGCGATTTGACGGTAGGCCTCGTGCATCATGGCGGGCCGCCGGTAAATCGTGCTATACTCAAACATCCACGAGGCGTCAGGGAGATTTGCCGGCGGCGTGTTCCAGGTCTGCGAAGGGTGACTGTAGAGGAGGGTGAACCACTGTTCGACGGTCCTCGGGGCGCCACCCTGTTGATTGTCCCAGTACCATTGCCACCACGTGGCGAAACCTTCGTTGAACCAGACCTCCCGCCAGGTGGCCGGGCTGACATAATCACCAAACCATTGGTGCGCGATCTCGTGCGCGAGGACGTCCCGGTACATTGGTACCCATGTGAAGTGGGACTTTGTCTGAACCTCGAGAGCATAATTGAGCTCGGGGATGCGGAAGAGCACGACGCCAGTTGAATCGAATGGGTAGGTGCCGATGTCATCCGCGATGAATTTGATGATGCCGTCTTGGAGGGCGGCATCGGCGACGACCCCGGCCTTCTCAGCCGGCGACAACGCGCTTTCGATCGCATTGTATATCTCGAGCAGGTTGCCGCTTGCTCCCACGGTAGTGGCGCTGACGGTATTCGTGTAATCGAACAGGGCGACGGTTGCCGTGGCCAGATAGCTGGCCATCGGGAAGCCCATGTGCCAGTTCCAGGTCGAAGTGCCGTCGCCGTTGTTCACTTTGGAAGTCAGCTCGCCATTACCAAGCGCGGTGTGCGTGGTCGGCGCCTTGATGTGGATATCGTAAGTTGCCTTGTCGGAGGGGTGGTTATTGTTCGGAAACCAGCCCATGGACCCCCTCGGCTCGCAGACCACCCAACCGCCACCGCCATTGGTAATCGGCACCCAACCCGAGAACCCCCCGTCAGGGTCCTGGAACATCGTTGGCGTGCCAGAGTAGTGGACGACGGTTTCGAAGACGCGGTTCGAGACGATTCCTGAGGCTGGCGTAAGGATCAGCTTGTCGTCCTGCCGGGCAACACCAGCAGCAACCCCATCGATCGTAACGGTCGCATCGGGAAAGCCGTGCAGGTCGAGACTGAATTCAGACAGAGCTTGAGTCGCGCGAATCGCGATCGCCGCCCGGGACACCATCGCGTTGGCCACCGGGTTATAGTTGATCGTCAGGTCGTAATGCTGCACGTCATAGCCACCGTTGCCGATCTCTGGCCAATACGGGTCGCCCACAGTCCGGGCGCCCGGAGAGAACGCAGTATTCGCCAGGATGTTGCCGTCGTAGGCCGCGCCGGTGGCGGTGGCGCTATTGGTCGCCACCGTGCTGCCGATGCCGTCGAACCGGTAGTAGAGCAGCAGGCCCGGTTCGTTGCCGACGAGTGGCGCGCCTCGGCTGGCCTGTATTTGCGCCGGCGAGCGGGCCACGGACCAGATCCGAAATTCGTCGATCATGGCGTGGGCGTAGGCGTCGATACTAAAGTTGCTCCGCCCGATGAAGTTGTTGGTGCGGGTGGCGCTGGGCGGCATGGGCATCGGCCCGCCGGCGACTGAATTGCCGTTGATGAAAATGCTTCCGTTGGTGCCGTCGTAGGAAAAGGCCAGATGCGTCCAGGTGTTCAGGGGCAGCGCAGTTGGCGAAGTGACGCTGCCAATGATCGTGGCCGAGCCATCGAAGAAATAAAGTGCCGGCTGACCGCTCGGGCCCGAACTCAACACGCAGACAATATTGTCGAATCCGGGTCCGTTGCCAAAGTCCATCAGGCGCGACCAATCTGCATTGTCGCGCACGTAGACCCACGCCTCGACGGTCAGCGGGCTGTTCAATGCGCTGCCCGCCGCGGTGGGCACGGTCACGTGCTGGTTGACGCCATCCAGCATGAGCGCGTTGCCGAAGGGCGCCTGAGCGCGAGCGGTGGAGAGTTGAGAATTTAGGCCGAAAAAGGAAGTCAGCAACGCAACGGCAATGAGTCTGATTTGCATGGTTCTATTAGCCCGTGGGTTTGCCCGCTCTTCTGAAATGGTTGAGCCGGTTCAAGACCGTCAACCAGCCAGACGTTATTTGCATTCGTCTCATCAAGCAAGGGTTCTGTGGCAATGTGTGGTTACATTCCGGTATCAAAACTTTCCCGGACATTCAGGTCCAACCTACGAGCAATCAAGGCGTACTATTCGCCACCACAAGCGGTGCGAATCACTTCCGCGACGGGCTTGCCTTTCCGCACCAGGTGCTCGTGGTCAAATCCACGTGCAAGAGTCCGAATCTCGCGCGTCCGCTTCCCGCGCCAGCGCCCGATGAATGGCGGTCAAGTTGACGCGCAGGTCAGCAATTCGAAACGACTCCTCGCGCAGGCCGGGCCGTGTCGTGTCGGCAATGTCGATTGGCAAGCCAAACCGGTGGCGCAGGTAAGGTAGCATGGATTCCGGTCCGGCGGGGTGACGTTCTTACCTGTCGTCGCAGACACCGGCGAGCTTTGCTTCCGCGCGCATTGGGCCAGGTCGCTACCGGGCTCGGTTCGCACCGTGAATTCGTAAAACTACGCCGCCGAAGTTCCCGTCCCACCCTGACTACAGTTTCTATCGCCTCTTTTTGATGCGGCTACCTCGCACCCAACTCTTTGACCCGCTCACGAATCTTCGGATCGCCGCCGTTGCCTAAGCGCTCCAATCGTCGCTCGCCCAACTCCTTTTTCGACACGCGTCCCGCTGCCAATTCGTCCACCAACGCGCCCATGCGCGCGTCATTGCGCACCAAGGCATCGAGGGCAAACTCACGGTTGGATTTCGAGTAATGACCGAGACCGGAAATCAACGCCGCCGCGACCTGCGGAGACTGCATATCAGCTAAGCCGCTGATCGCGCCCTGCTGAAGTTCCGCGTTTACACCTTTGCCGAGATACTTCACCAGTTGGTCACCGCCCTTGTCCCACGAATCCATCGCCACAATTCGCAGGGCGTCGTAGCGTGTGCCGGGTTTCACATTCGTGTCGTCGGCCATCACGGCGGCGAGGCTCATTGCGCGTTGCCAGCGTGAAAGAAGTGCGTCTTTACCTTTCAATATCTCCTCGATGCGTTCCTTCGGCCAGACGCCGACCAGACTGATGCCGTTGATGATTCCCCCGCCGATAACCACCGCCTGCCAGTCACGCAAAGGCTGGTCCCCCTTCGGTAGCGACAGTTCCAGGATGCGCAGGACTTCATCGGCGTCGTTGCGCTTTCCTGCGGCAATGGCCACGCGCCAAATCCACGGGATGCGTTGATACTCCTCCGCGCCCGCCTTCAGGTCGGCGGTCATCGCTTTCAGAAAATCCGCCGAAAGCTCGCGATGCGCGTTGATGATGGCTTCGCGTTCTTTCGCCGGCGTGGATTCGTCAACGACCGCTTCGACCAACGAAGCAGGGTGGGGGAGTCCGGCCGCCGTCAGCCGTTTGTTTGAAACGAGATACACGCCGAACCAGCGCAGGCTGTTCGCCGCCGAGCCGACCACCTCGAACATCGCCGGCTCGCCCGCTTGGAGCAGGGCGCCGGGAACATTGATGAGCAACACGCCGTTGCCGTCCTCGGAATTGTTCTCCTGCACGGCATAGCTCATCGAAACCCTGCTGTCCGCTCCTTGCCACGTCTTGTCAGTCAGCGTCACATCGAACGTCAACAGCGATTTGCCATTCAATCGCAACTCAAATTTCCCGGACGGTTGCGACTGAAATCCCATGCCGATCGGCAGCCGAAATTGCACCATGCGATTTGGTGTCATATCAGCGGGCACGGACGTTGTCTGCCAGCTCAACTTCGATTTTCCGTCCGTCTGCCGGCAGTGCGCGAACGGCAACACCCCCAGCCAGCTTGGATAATCAATCTGCTCCGCCGCGAAAGTGACTTTCGCCACACCACTCGTGCCGCCGGCAAGAAATCTCCTTCGCGCCGCATCCGCTTCCGCCGCCGTCACACTGCCGAATGCACGGGGGCTGGTTTTCAGGAACGCGATCAAGTCCGCCATGTCCTGCGGCGGGATGGCTTGTTCAAATCCTTCCGGCATCAGCGACAAGCCCGACGCGCGTATCGACGCGATATCGCTCCGAAGAATGCTCTCGGTCACGCCGCTGCCTTGAATCAAAGTCAGCGTGGTTGCGGTTTCTGCGCTTACAATGCCGCTCAGCGAACGGTCGTCCTTGGTCTCAATATTGTAGGCCACAAAGCGCGGCTCGACGACGGCGTTCGGATCGAGGATTGCCAGCAGCCAATCTGCTAGAGACTTATCCGTCAGCGCGGCGAGATTCGGGCCGACGTTGTGTCCCTGTCCGCGCCATGCATGGCAACTCGCGCAGGCTTTTGCGAACACCTCGCTCCCTTGTGCCGAATCGCCGGTTAATGTTGCGGCGCTTTGATAGTTCGCGAGGATCTCCTTCCGGTTTGAACTGCCGGCGTTGAACAGGTTTCTGGCTTGTTGTTGAATGTCGTTGTTCCGATGCGTGAGCAGCCGTTGACGATTTTCCGGAGAAATCTCGGCTGCTGCGACTGTGTTCGTTGCGGTAGCAGCGAGAAGTTCCTTCGACCATTCGTCGCGGCTCAACAATGCGTCGATGCAAGATTGACGTTCTGCGGGTGCGCGTTGGGGCCAACCGGCAAGCAGCAGTGAGGGAATTTGGGAATTGCGCGTGCGCTTGAGCGTGTCAAACACCACCGCCTGAATCCGGGCTGAGGTCGGGCGGTCCACTAACGCAATCAACAATTGCAGATCGTCGGCCTGTCGCTCGGGAGTTCGACCCAGCAGACGAATGGCCGGCTCGAGCATGGTGTCAGCGGTGCCGGGCGCAGTCGCCAGCTCTCTGGCCCAATCAAACAGTGGTGCGACTGTGTCGGGCGAAATGTCGGCTCCGTTGTCACGATTGCCAATTGTGACGCCCTTGCGATCGAGTGAGTCCAATAAACTACTCAGCGCGGTTAACTGCCATGCTTCTGGACCTCCATCCGGTTTGCCAGTGATGGCGCGAGCAACGATCAGGAGCGATTCCTTTTTGCCCTCACCAACGCTCGTGCCAATCAAATGGCTGATCATTTCACTGCGCCCGTCCGACTTCGAGGGCCCGGCCAGGATAGATTCTAGAATTCTTGCCGCGTGATCCCGGGCGGAACTGATAATTGCAGCGCGCATCCACGCGTCGCCCATGTCGCGCGCCGCGAGTTTCGCGAGCGCTTCGCCGGAGCGTGGATCGTTCCATTCGCCGAGCGAGAGCGCGAGTTGATAGCGAACGGTGAGGGAGGGATCGTCGGCAAGTTCCACCAAGCGTTTTCGCAAAGTATCTAAAAACATGTTGCGTCCGCTGACCGGGCCAAAAAGTCGCCGAGTTTCGGCATCAGAAGTCTGGAAGCGTTCACTCAGACGAATCGCGTTCGCTCGAACAGCGGCGTGTGAATCTGCAAGCGCATTCACGACCAGTGGCGGCGTCACAGCGTTCAAACCATCGAGCACACACAATGCTTGTAATCGCACTGCCGGCAGGTTTGCCTTGGTGGCTAATTCCGCGAGTGGGCGAATCGCTGCCTTGTCACCGCGCTGGGTCAATTCGAGATGTGCAAGGTCACGAAGTGTTCCATTTGGCGTATCGAGCGTGGCGACAAGTTTAGTTGTGGATAGTTTGCGGAGATTCCGTGGCGGCGAGATTCTGGTTCCCTGCGGCACGACGCGGTAGATGCGGCCTTGGTCGGCGCCAGCGCGAACGTCCAGTTTCGCAAGTCGTTCGGCAGGAATCCAGCGCGGGTGTTCGATGACGAACCGATACATGTCCACGATATAAAGCGCGCCGTCCGGACCAGTGCGCGCTTGTACGGGGCGAAACCAGTTGTCGCGGGAGGCGAGGAATTCATTCTGCCCTTCGTCGGGCGCGCGTTCCGCAGTGAAAGTGAGGCTCTGCGGTTTTGGCACGAGCCGACGGACGAGATTGTGAACCGGTTCACAGACGAACAGGTTTTGATTGAATTCCGCGCCGAGCAAAGTATCGCGATAAATCCCAAGGCCACAGACGGACGTAGGCCGGTTGGCAGATTCGGGATGATTGAATCGTTCCAGCACGCGGCTAACCGGAAAAAGCAGGTTTGAATTATCGCCAGGCGCAATCGCAACGCGGGGCGTTGGCGCGGGGACATGCGGGTTGCGGTGCACATAATGGTCGGGCATTGGGTAATGCCACGCGACCACGCTGTTATCGCAGCCAAACCAGTTGCCCCAGTCGTCGCGCGCGCGACCTTGCTGCGTGAGACCGCTGGCCGGCTCGAACGCGCCAGTGTCCGGGTTCATGCGAAAATCACGACCGCGAATGTCCACTTCCTTCCCGCCGGCGACGCTTCGGATCGTTCCCCCGAGCAGGCCATTCGCCCCGTAAATCCAGTTGTCGAGGCCGAGCGTGAGGCTGTTCACGCGAGCTTGATAATTTTCTGTGATGAAGCCGGAAAATACTCTCTTGGGAGCAACTCCATGTTGAACGAACAAAATGTCCGGCGCCGTAGAAACCAAGGCGCCATTGCGCCAGGCGGTAACGCCGGTTGCAAACGGGATGTTGTCAATGACGAGGGTGGCCTTGTCGTATTTGCCATCGCCATTCGTGTCTTCCAAGAACTTCACGCGGCTGCCCGGCTGCCAGTTACCATCGAGGCCCGTCGGGTAATCGTGCATCTCGGCGACCCACAATTTTCCGTCTGCGCTCCAGTCAATGGCCACCGGGTCAACAATGAGTGGTTCGCTCGCGACGAGTTGGACCTCGAATCCCGGTCGCACCTCGATCGCAGCCAGAGATTCGTGTGGCGACTTGGGTGGCGGGAATTCCGCTTTGCTTTCGTCGTGCAGAAACTGATTGGGCACCAATTCATGAACAGCGTCCACGATGAGCTTTTCCACACCCGGGGCGAGGCGCGCGGGCCACCCGTAAAAGGTCATCGCGCCGCCGCCCTCATAGCCACCTTCGTTCAGGATGCGCTCGGATGGGATGTAGCAAGGCACGTCGTTGGCGTAGGCGTTAACCCAGAATCGCGTGGTGTCGAATTCCTTTTTCAATCGCAACGAATAATCCACGACGACTTCTCCCGGCAGGAAAACCATCGCGAGGTCATTGCCAAAATTCCAGGCTTGAACAAGATAAGGGAGCTTCGTGGGCAAGACTTCACCGCGATCGAGCTTGGCAAGCGTCCAACGCGCGTGATAGCCGACATGATCGGTCTGTTTGGCGCGGGCCTCAAATTCGGCGCGCGTCGGTGGAGGGTCAAACGGGATTTCAATTTGCTTTGTGCGACACTCAAGCGCTCCGCGAACGGGCGTGAGTTTGCGCTGAAGAAGTAGGTTGATATTGGTGGCAATTTCCGCGCCGTGCTGACGAGCGAAATTCAATCCCGTCCGTGGGCTGGGATTGGAATCCGCGCCGCAACCGACGGCGACCAGCACGGTTGTACCCGGATGGTCGCGCTCCAGGAATTCCTGCGCGTAGCCCGCCCAATCGCCACACAAGGCATTGTCTTTGGGGTCAATCGTCGTGCAATGACAGGCGTAATTTGCGAAGAGCGCGCGCAGTTTATCCCGGGCGTCGGTTACGGCCAGCAGCGGAAGGTCGTGATCTACCGGCCCATCTTTCGTCCGGCGATTTGCGGCAAAGCCCGCTTTGCCTTGCGCCCAGCTTAATTTTCCCGGCTTGCGATCCTTTAGAGCAGCAAGCGCTACTTGCTCGATCGCGTCGGTCAGTTCGCGAGTGTAACGCTCAACGTGTGCCTGATGTTCCGCCGGCAGCGGTTCGCCAAAGAGTGTTGGCAGATAGTTGTCCAAACAAGGGGCGGTGTGGGTGTGCGACGAACAGATGGCAAGGCGGGAAGGATCAATGCGTCGTTTCTGCAAGCGCGACACAATTTCATCGCGGACGTTTTCGGGGACGCCGCAATTATCCACGGTGATCAAAAGTGCCGGTCCCTCCTTGTCACTGCCGATGGCCAGGGCCTTCGCCCACAGTTTCTGGACAGCGTTGGTAGATTCAGTTTTGCGGACGGCGTAGCCGCTGAGGCGAATCGGGTAGCCAGGCGTGATATCAATGCGCGCTATACCTAATTGAAAAAATTGTTCCCTCTCCGCCGTGGCGGCAGTGGTGGTCAGACCAAAACCTGCGAGGCAAAGCAAATTGATCAGTCCTATTCCTGGCAGTTTCATTGAATCTGATAGCCACTTTGCCAGGTTCATTAGGCCGGCAAGAGACAAAAAACATAGGTGTGACGTCAGAACACGTCCCATTTGGAGAATGGCTGAATCATCAGGGCGATTTGAGACGAAGATAATATACTACGGCCTCAGTACGAGACCGGACATGCATCTTCTTGAAAATGGTCTTAATGTACGTTGCGACTGTGTCATTGCTGAGACCCATTTTTGCGGCGATTTCCTTATTGGAAAAACCCTTCGACAACAAAATGAGAACTTCCTCCTCGCGCGCCGAAAGATTCACTTCCTCCGGGTGCGGCTTTTCCTGTCGGAAATAATGAACAACCCGGCGGGCGATGGCGCTGGTCATGGGGGCGCCGCCTTTCAGGAGATCGCGCAGGGCAGTTTCCAATTCGTCCGGCCGCGTTGATTTCAATAAGTATCCATCGGCACCAGCCTGCAACGCCATGAACACCAACTCGTCATCCGCCACCGCGGTCAAGATCATTATCAAGGTATCCGGCAACAACGCCTTGAGCCGGGACGTACACTCGATGCCGGATTGGCGCGGCAAGAAAATATCCATCAAAACAATTTGAGGTTTCAGCAAAGGCAGTTGCTTCAATGCCTCCTCACCGGAACTGCACGCGCAAATGCACGTAAAGCCTTTGAACGACTTGAGCAGTTTCATCCAGCTTTCGCGCAGGTCGCGTTCATCTTCGACGAGCGCGACCGTGACGGCCGAACTCGGTTCTGCGGCGGGCGATTGGGGTTGGGCGTCGCTCATGATGGGTGCGTGCCTGCTGCAGTCGGGGCATGGCTCCGCCGGCCCCGGCGAAATCTTTGAGTCCGAGATTTGAGTGGTGCAGACAGTTCAATCCGGCAGCCCTTTCCAAGGTGGCTGGTCACCTGACAACTTCCACCCAATTCGGCCAGGCGATTCGCCATGTTGGTCAGGCCATTGCGCGCTGTATCGCGGGTGGCGAATTCAAAACCCTTGCCATTGTCCTCGATCGTCACGTGGACTTCCTTGTTCACGACCGTGATCGTCAACGAGACCGCCGTCGCCTCCGCGTGCTTGGCAATATTGTTCAGCGATTCCTTAACCGCGAGGAACAAACTTCGGCGCGTGGCGAGATCGCAGTTGGCCCGGGGCATTTCATCATCCACGTGCAAACGAAACTGGATGGCGCTGGCCCGCAAGAAATTTTCGGCATACCGGCTGACGTAGGTTTCAAAGTCCTGCACACTATCGCGCTGCGAATTGACCATCCACACAACCTCATCAATGGAACGCAACAGGCGGCGTCCCGAGTCGGAGATGCGCTCAAATTGCGCGACCGAATCCTTATCGGTCGCGCGCTCGCGCTGCGCCGTTTCCCCCATCAGCACCAGGTGAGTCAGGCCGGCGCCTAATTCGTCATGAATGTCCCGGGCAATGCGTGCGCGCTCGCGTTGCAAGACGTGCTGGGCCTGGGATTGGATAGCCAGCCGGGCCAGCAGATGAACGCAAATTCCGGCAACCACCGCACAAAACGAAAGCAGGGTGATTTGGAACCAACCCTTCTGCCAGAATTTGATTACGGTCGGGTGTAGCGCTGAAGGCAGCAACACCACGGGATTGCGCGGCAGTTCCGGCAGCTCGCGGAAACGATAGATGGACTGCGCCGGCAGCCAGTTGTCACGTGGAGTTTTGCGAGTCACCCAGTCCTTATGGTCATGCGGCACAATCCGCCAGCTCGAATCCGAGGGAATCTCGAGCGTCTTGCCATTGTCCATTTCCACCACGATCCCCGCCACCAAGCCCGCCCAACTGACTTCGTTGTAAGCCTCGATGGCCAGTACGTGCGTGCCCGGAGTCAGCACGAGGGTCAAATCATACTCGGTAAGCCGGCGCCATTCCGAGCCCTTGGCAAATTCCGTCCCATCCAGAAACGCCCGGTATGAATTATCCGCGGTCAGGCGCAGGCGCGCGCGGGTCACGGACACGCCCGCCGGGATTTCGATTGCCCGCCAAAACCGGCAGGTCTGGCGATCAAACGTCTTTGCTGCCCAGATCCAATTGCCGACGAAGTAAGCAGAATCCATGACCGAGCCACGCTGCACTTGCAGTTCATCAATGCGAATCTTTGACGGCCCGGACTCAAGACCGAAAAAGCCAATGGCGCTGATGCTACCTTGCGGCAGGCGACTGGAGATCACCGGCCCGAGCGCCAGAGTATTGGTATGCAGCGCCCGCCACAGATTCGGACCCGTTCCAAATTGGAAGGTGTTCAGCGCCCAGGAATTGTTCGTGCCCGAGTCGTGAAACGTCTGAGCCGTTGCATACCAACGGCCGCCAAGCTGAATGACCAGATGCGTGGCCGCCTTTTCAGAATCGTTCCGCGTGTAGAAACTGACGGAGGTGATGGCGCTCGGGTCGAGATTGGTGGGGCAATCCATCCAGATCAGCGCATTACTCACCACGCTGCTGGATCCCATCACCAGGTAACCCGGGCCGTATGTGCCCGCGCCGGCGGCATTGTGCGAA
>Ga0315912_10002571_pt1 | contig 19083 bp, 16 predicted proteins | sample VfabasoilMG_FD_204469 | JGI IMG/M metagenome (GOLD analysis project Ga0315912, IMG submission 204469) | Garden soil microbial communities collected in Santa Monica, California, United States - V. faba soil | ecosystem: Environmental > Terrestrial > Soil > Garden | place: USA: California...
GACGTAGACCGCGCGTTCGGGGTAGTCATCCGGCAACGCCACGCGCGTGTTCGCGTCGAGCTCCCAGTGCGTGTAGAACAGCGGCGAGTGCGTGGTGACGCCGCTGGTGAGGCCGAAGGCCGAGCCAGCGAGCAGGCGGGTGCGGGTTCCGCCGTCGGTGTGCACGGGCAGCGCGTCGCTGCCGAAGTGTCCGAACGAAGGATCGGTCTCCTCGTGTTCATTCGGCAGCGCCACCCAGGCCTGGATGCCGTGCATCGGCCCGCCCACCGCGCGTGCCTTCTCGAAACGCTCGGAGTGCGTGATGCCGCGGCCGGCGATCATCCAGTTCACTTCGTTGGGCTGGATGGCCTGCTGCACGCCGACGCTGTCGCGATGCATGATCTCGCCGGCGAATAGATAGGTGACGGTGGCGAGCCCGATGTGCGGGTGGGGACGCACGTCGACCGACTTCGGGATGCCCGCCGCGAAGGTCACCGGGCCGATGTGATCGAAGAAGATGAAAGGCCCGACCATGTGCCGCCGCGTGAACGGCAGCACACGGCCCACCTCGAATCCACCCAGGTCGCGGCGTCTCTGGTCGATGACTTCCATGGCGGATCGTTTACCAGACGCCGCGCACCCCTCGCAAGGGAAATGGGGAATGTCCCCATTTCCGGTGTCACAGGGATTTCAGGTATTCCACGAGGTCGGCTTTCTCGGTGGCGCTCAAACCCAGTGCAAAGTGCGCGTCGTAGTGATCGACCACGGCGCCGAGGTTTTCGAAGCGGCCATCGTGATAGAAGCCGCCTTTCATGTGGGTCCAGAGACCGCGCAGCGGGGCGGTGCGATAGCGTCCATCCGGGGCACGGCTCGCCTGGAAATCGTCGATGCCGATCTCGGCGCCGGTGTGCATGTTCCAGCCGGGCTCGGTGTACAGCGGCGGCACATGGCACTGGCTGCAATTCGCCTTGCCATTGAACAACGCATCGCCACGGGTCGCGGCAGCGCGGTCGTAACTGCCGCGCGGCGCCGGCGGCGCGGGCAATGCCAGCTGGTAGATCTGCAGCGCGGGCAGCAGCGGCGTGATCAGATCCTCATCCGCGCGCACATGGCCCGAGCCGGCACGCGCCGCCACGGGGAATTTCGTGGCGTCATCGAGACGCGGGTCGAAGAACGTTCCCTGGCCGTGCATCTCGAGATTTGCGACGAATGCATTCCAGTGCGAGACGCCGCCCCAGCCCGTCCACGTGTGCAGGTTCACGCCCGCCAATCCGAACGCGGGCGGTATGAGCACGGATGCGGACTTGCCGTCGGGGTGGAACGCCTTGCCGTCGACGAACAACACGGCATCGAATCGGCCCGGACCCCAGGAATTCAGCACGGCGCGCACCGTGGTGACGTCCGTGCCCAGCAAGGCGGCGACCGGCTCCAGCCGGGGCGCCAGCGCCACGATCGCGCCGACGTTCAGATCGCGGTTGGCCCAGCCGTCGCGCCGCCTGCCGATGCCCGGCGCGCGCGTTGCAGCGAGCGGGGCAGCGCGGAGACATCCAGCTTCAAACCCGCCGCGAGCGCAGTTCTAGGCGAGACTCCCGGCCCGACACCGCCGTTGTCGGCGCCTGCGATCGCGAGATGTAATCCGATGCCATCACCCCAGAAGGCCTCGTCGCCGAAAGTGGCATGGCGAAAAGTATTGCGGCCCTCGCGCACCTGGCGCAGGGCCTGGATTTCCGTGGCGATGCTCGCGGGCGGATCCTTCGCTTCCGCCGCCTCGGGAAAAATTAAAAAAGACAGCGCGGCAATCGCCGCCGCCGTGAGTCGGGTTTCCATCGCGTATTCCCCGTGTCGAGATTGTTAGCTCCCACAACAGGAATGCGCACCGGCGCTGGATTGTTCCCTGGAATTTGACCGCGAGCGCGCCGCGGTGTAAGTCAGGCCGCTGAGGCCGCGTAGGAGGTGACCATGCATTCGAGCGCCCGTTCCATCAAGCACAGTTCGTTCACGATCGAGCGCCGCTTCGACTTCGACCCCTCGCAGGTGTACCGCGCCTGGGTCGACCCCGCGGCCAAGGCACGCTGGTTCAGCGGTCCGCCCGACAAGTGGACCGAGCAGGTGCGAGAGATGGACGTGCGTGTCGGCGGGCGCGACCGGCTGGTGGGCAAGTTCGTCGACGGCTCGGAATCGCGCTTCGAAAGTCTTTACCTGGACGTCGTGCCGGAACGGCGCCTGGTCTATGCCTACGAAATGCACTGGCAGGGCAGGAAGATCTCCGTGTCGCTGGCGAGCGTGGAGTTCGTACTGGCGGGCAAGGGCACGAAGCTCGTGCACACCGAGCAGCACGCTTTTCTCGACGGGCACGAGGACGGTGGCAGCCGCGAACGCGGCACGCTCGCATTGCTGGACAACCTGGCGCTGGCGCTCGGCGGCGGCGACATCCGCCGGGCGAAGGTCTAGGGATACAACGAACCGACGTACGCCGCCAGCGCGATCATGTCGTCGAGCTCGAGTTTCTCCACGGTCGGCGCCATCTGCGCCGCGGCTTCCCCGGTGCGCACGCCGTTCTTGAACGCCAGCAGCTGGCGCAGAAGGTAGGTCGGCGAGCGGCCGGCGATCGGCGGCACCTTGGCATCGACCTTGAGACTGGCCAGATGGCAGGTGGAACACACCACCGTCCTGCCTTTGTCGCCGGTGGTGGCGAGCAGCTTGCCGCGCGCCATCGAGCCCGCCGGGGCGTACACCGTGTACTGCATCCGATCGTCGCGGCGTTCGTGACGCTGGATGTCAGGCGCCACTTCGAGCAGCCGTTCGCCGAGATCTTCCGATCCGCCGACTTCCTTGTAGACCCAGAACGCGGGTTCGGCGCGCGGGATGTTGACGCCCTCGACCACGTAGTGCCGGCGCCGCAGCTTCTGCTGCGCGAAATATTTGGCGCTCTCGTCGATCTCCGCGTCGGTCATCGCCGCCGCGACGGCCTGCATGTTGGTGAACGGCGCGTAGAAATCCGGGCTCGCCAGGCCGCGCTTGCCGCTGCGGAAGTCGACGAGCTGCTCTTTTATATAGGCCTCGGGCAGCCCGGCCAGCGCGGAGTTTTCCGGCCGGCCCTGCCCGGTGGGTGTATGGCAGAAGGCGCAGGCGATGATTTTCGGCTTGCGGCCCTTGGCCACGATGTCGGGCATGGGGCCGTGATCGGCGGGATGCCAGTCGGGCGCGTTGTACTTGTCATTGATCCGCGTGAGCGTGAACTTCTGGTCGCTGTCGGGAATCTCGAGCAGTTCCTCGGCGACGGGCGGGGCGGTGTCTTTGGGCTGTGGCGGCGGCGCGGGCGACTTCGGCAGCTTGGAAAGCTTGTATGCCCTCATGGCATCGTCGTCGATGGGAAACAGCCAGTCGGGGTAGGGAATCTTCAGAGTCTCGGCCGCCTTGGCGGTGGCGGGCTTCGGCGTTGATTGCGTCCATGCAGCGGCGCTGAGTACGCAGCAGGCGGCCAGTACGACAAGGCGATACATCACAAACACCCCCGGTTCACGGGGCCGAGCATACACTGCCGCCATGCCCCGCCTCACGCGCCGGGCGCTGCCTTTGTCCACCGTGGCGCTGGCGCGCTACCTGATCGGCAAGACCCTGGTCCACGCGACGCACCGCGGGCGGCTCGCCGGCCGCATCGTCGAGACGGAGGCGTATCCGCCCGGCGACCCGACCGGGTACGCGCGTCCCGGACTAACTACCAGCAACGCGCCGCTGTTCGAGGCGCGCGGCTTCGCCTACGTGCGCATGGTGTACGGCACCTGCCTGACGCTCAATGTCGCCGCGGAGCAGGCCGGCACGGGCGCCGCGGTATTGATCCGCGCGCTCGAACCCACCGAGGGCATGGAGCTCATGCAGCGGAATTGTCCCGCCGTGCGGGTCGCGAACCTGACGCGAGGCCCCGGCCGCCTGTGTGCGGCTCTCGGCATCACCCGCGAGCTGTCGGGCGCCGACCTCACCACCAGCAGGCACCTGTGGCTGGAGACGGGCGTATCGCCGCGCATCCACGTGAGCACGCGCATCGGATTGTCGCGCGACCAGCACCGCCGCCTGCGTTTCCTCGAGCACGGCAGCCGCTTCGTGAGTGTTCCGCCATAATGCGCTGCATGCAGAGGATCGGGTGGAGCGTGTGGGTGTTGGTCGCGGTGGCGGGTGCGAACGCCGCGCCGCCGGAGCTGACCGAGGAGGGCTTTCGCGCCAATCTCGGTGTCGGCCCGGGCGCGCGCCTGGAGTACCGTGACCTCGAATGCCGGTATGTGGATTTCGGCAAGTTCGCGGCCGCGATGTCACGCGACGGCGCGCACGCCGACGTGGAGCGTGCAGCCGACGGCTCGGCGGTCACGGTCTCGGTGAAGCTGCGCGGCATGAAGACCTGTCCCTCGCCCTATCCACCGCTCAGCGCCATGCCCCCCTTCGAACTCAGGGACCTCGAGGGAAGGCGCGTGACCTCGGCCAGCCTGCGCGGCAAACCCACGTTGATGAGCTTTTTCTATTCGACCTGCGTGCCCTGCATCCGCGAGGTCGAGCCCATCAACCGGTTCGCTGCGGCGCGGCCGCAGATGAATTTCCTGGCGGTGACCTTCGATGAGCGGGAGGAGGCTCGCGCCTTCGTCAAGCGTCACGGGCTCGCCTGGCGTGTGGTGCCCGACGCGCAGATCTTCATCGACAGCATGCGCGTCAAGCAGTACCCGCTGATGGCGCTGTTCGACGCCGAGGGGCGGCTGTTGGGCACAAGGCTCGGCGGGGCGCGGGATGAGCTGGAGGCTGCCAGTATCGAACCGAAGCTCACCCGCTGGGTCGAGGGGCTGCTGAAAAAGTAGCCGCGTGCGTCAACCACGCTGCCGGTCGTGCGTTGGCAGGGTTAGCGCACCAAGGTAATCAATGACTGCCTCGCAAAAATCCCTGGCCGCGGCCATCGCTGCCAACCGTTTTGGCCTGGGGGCACGGCCCGGAGAGCTGTCGGTCGTCGAAAAGGATCCGGAAGCCTGGTTGCACCGGCAACTCACCGGCCGTGCGCCCGAATTGAGCGGCGAGGGCCTGGCGCCTTCCGCGGTCACGCTCAACCGGGCGCTCGAGCTGCGCAAAGACAACGCGAATGCCCGACGTGAAGAAAAAGATGACGAAGATGCGGCGAAAGTCGCGCTGGCGCTCAAGCTGCCGGCGATCTACCGGCCGGTGTACATCGACGAGGCCTACGCGCGTTTCGCGCATGCCATCACCACCGATCGGCCATTCCTCGAACGCCTGACGCAGTTCTGGAGCAACCACTTCGCGGTCTCGATCGACAAGATCGCGGTGCTGGGAGTGGCCGGCGCCTACGAGCGCGAGGCGATCCGGCCGCATGTCACCGGCAATTTCACTGACCTGCTGATGGCGGCGGAACAACATCCGGCGATGATCCTGTATCTCGACAACCAGGCGTCGATCGGTCCCAACTCCAGGGCCGCGAGTTTTCTGAAACGCCGGGGCGCCGCGCAAGGCGCGCGCAAGCTGGACATCAACGAAAACCTGGCGCGCGAGATCCTCGAGCTGCACACGCTGGGTGTCGACGGCGGTTACACGCAGGCGGATGTCACGACCTTCGCCAAAGCCATCAGCGGCTGGTCGATCGGCGGGGAATACAAGAACCGGCGATTTGCGCGGCTCGGGGTACCCAGCGGAAAACCGGGCGAGTTCTTCTTCCGCGAAGTGTTCCACGAGCCCGGTGCGAAGAAGTTGTTGGGTCGCAGCTACGGCGACGACGGCGTCCGCCAGGGTGAGTCGATCCTGAAGGATCTCGCGCAGCGCCACGAGACCGCGCGCCACGTCTCCACCAAGCTGGCACGGCACTTCATTGCCGACGACCCGCCGCCGCCGGTGGTCGAACGCATGGTCCGGGCCTGGCTCGACAGCCGCGGAAATCTGCCGAAGGTCTACTCCGCCATGCTGGATTCACCCGAAGCCTGGGCGCAGCCGCTGGCGAAGTTCAAGACGCCCGCGGACTACATTTACTCTTCTTATAGGGCGCTGGGCATGCCGCCGGCCGACAAACGCCGTTCACTGCAGGCCTTCGAGGCGCTCGGTCAGCGGAACCTGCAACCGGGATCGCCCGCAGGCTGGCCCGATACCAGCGCGGATTGGGATGGGTCTTCGGCACTCCTCAAGCGCATCGCCTGGGCCGACGCGGCGGCGCAGCGCCTCGGCACAGAACGCAGCGCCAGGGAACTCGCGCCGCAGGTGCTGGGTGCCACGCTGAGCGAGGAGACCGCGCGTTCGATCGCGCGCGCGGAAAGCGGCTCGCAGGCCCTGACGCTGCTGCTGGCGTCCCCGGAATTCATGCGGCGGTGAAAACATGAGTCACGACATTTCACGGCGCAGATTCCTCGAGGCTGGATTGTTTGCCGGTGCCACCAGCCTCGTGGCTTCGCGACTGGCATTCGCCAACGCTCCTACCGACGCGCGTTTCGCATTCGTGTTGCTGCGCGGCGCGCTCGACGGATTGTCGGCGGTGCCGCCGGTGGGCGATCCGGATTACGCCGGCCTGCGCGGCCAGATCGCGCTGGGGAAAAGCGGCGAGGGCGCGGCATTGCCGTTGAACGCAACTTTCGGGCTGCATCCGTCGCTGAAATTCCTGCACGCCAGTTACATGGCAAAGGAACTCGCGGTGATACATGCGGTGGCGTCGCCCTATCGTGAACGCTCGCACTTCGACGGCCAGGACGTGCTCGAAGGGGGTGGCACGCGGCCGCATGAAACGCAGAGCGGCTGGATCAACCGCGCGCTCGCTGCGTTGCCGGCGGGTCCGGCCCGTTCGGGCGTGGCGCTGGGCGCCAATGTGCCGCTGGCCATGCGCGGCAGCGTCGAAGTCGCGTCGTGGTCGCCGACGAAGATAGCGACACTGGACGACGAAACCCTCGCGCGCATCACGGATCTGTATGCGCGCGATCCGCTGCTGTCGCGGCGCCTGGCCGAGGCGCTCGAAAGCGACGCCATCGCAAGCGAAGCGCGGGAAGCGGCGAACGCCATGCCGCCATCCGATGCCGCGATGGTCTCGTCGCAGCCGAACGTCGTCGAGCGCGACGCCAAGGAGAGGCGCGGCAACAATGCGCGTTATGCAGAGGCGGCTCGCGCCGCCGCGAATTTCCTGAGACGCGAAGACGGGCCGCGCGTCGCGATGTTCGACACCACCGGCTGGGATACACATGCCAACGAGGGTGGTGCGCAGGGTCAGCTCGCATTGCGCCTGCGGGGACTGGATGTGGCTCTCGAGACGTTCAGGGACGCGCTGGGCCCTGTCTGGCGCAACACCGTGGTTCTCGTCGCGACCGAATTCGGCCGCACGGCTGCGATCAACGGCACGCGCGGCACCGATCATGGCACGGGCGCCGCCGCCTTCTTGTTAGGCGGGGCGGTGGTGGGCGGGCGGGTGCTCGCCGACTGGCCCGGACTGTCGCGCGGCAGCCTGCACGAGGGCCGCGACCTGCGCGCCACGACGGACCTGCGCGCGATCATGAAGGGTGTGTTGCACGATCACCTGGGTGTGCCCGCGGGCGCGCTGGATTCACAGGTTTTCCCCGAGAGCTCCGCGACGCGCAAGTTGTCAGGACTGATCCGAAGTTAGGTCAGCTTCGGTAGTTCGCCTGCTGTCCTGCAACAGCGTCGCGGATCGGGACCAAGGTCCGATTCAAATGCGGTGTTCCCGCCGACCATGATCCCCGGGCGGCCTGTCATTTCCTGCCGCGAACCGATCGGGGAGCGACGGAATGCGCGCGAAGAGGGCCGCCGAGTCAGACGCGTCTGACAAATCCGAGGTGAGTGGCGGCAGCGGCTGGGGACGCAGGCTGGCTGTTGCCGGCGGCGTCGTGATCCTCTGCGCGGCCGCGGGCTTTTTCATCGGCGCCGGGTTCGATGATTCCGCGGTGAAACACGTGGCGGCGGCGCCGAAGATCGTGGAAGGCGATGGCATCACCGGCCCGCGCTCGATGGCGTGGATTCCCGGGGGCGAGTTCCTCATGGGCAGCGATCACGACTTCGCCAAGCCCAATGAAAAACCCACACATCTCGTACGCGTGCAGGGCTTCTGGATGGACCGCACGCACGTGACCAACGCGCAATTCGCGGAGTTCGTGCGCGCCACCGGCTACGTCACCACCGCCGAACGCAAGCCGGATTGGGAAACCCTGCGCGTGCAGGTGCCGGAAGGCACGCCGCGTCCGCCCGATGATCAACTGGTGCCGGGCGCCATGGTGTTCGTCGGCACCGACCGACCCGTATCGCTGGATGACTGGTCGCAATGGTGGGCCTATGTGCCCGGCGCGAACTGGCGCCACCCGCAGGGCCCGGACAGCGATATCACCGGCAAGGACGATCACCCCGTTGTGCAGGTGTCATTCGAAGACGCACAGGCCTATGCGCAATGGGCGGGCAAACGTCTGCCCACCGAAGCCGAATGGGAATTCGCCGCGCGCGGCGGTCTCGAGCAGGCCACCTACAGCTGGGGCAATGATTTTCTGCCGGGCGGCAAGACCATGGCCAACACCTGGGACGCCGGGCAACAGAAATTTCCCGTAGTTAGTCCGAAGGCTGGCGGCGCCGCCGGCACGTCGCGCGTGCGCACCTTTCCCGCCAATGGCTACGGCCTGTTCGACATGACCGGCAACGCATGGCAATGGGTGGCCGACTGGTATCGCGCAGACTATTTCGCGCAGCTGCAGGGGCAGGGCGTCGTCGCCGATCCGCACGGACCCGCCGACAGCTTTGATCCCGAAGATCGTTACGCGCCGCTCAATGCGCCGAAACGCGTGACGCGCGGCGGTTCTTTCCTCTGCAATGTCGACTATTGCCTGAGTTACCGGCCGAGTGCGCGGCGCGGCAACGATCCCTACAACCCCATGTCGCACATCGGGTTCCGCCTGGTGGTGGGCGAGGGCGACTGGAAACAGGCAGGAGGCCAGCTGCATGCGGCAAGGTAGTTTGAGGCTGACAGCGGTGCTGGCGCTTGCCGGCGCGACGGCCGCGTGGGCGCAAGCCCCGCTGCCGTCGTGGAACGACGGTGCCGCGAAGTCCGGCATCGTCGCATTCGTGCAGGCCGTCTCCGATTCGAAGTCGAAGGACTTCGTCGCGCCCGCCGACCGCATCGCGGTGTTCGACAACGACGGCACGTTGTGGGCGGAGCAGCCGTTGTACTTCCAGTTCCTGTTCATGCTGGACCAGCTCAAGGCGGCGGCACCGAAGCATCCCGAATGGCAGCAGAACCCGGCGTTCAAGGCGCTCGTGTCGCAGGACAAGGCGGCGCTCGGGAAGTTGGGCATGAAGCCGGTACTCGAGCTGCTCGCGGCCGCCAACAGCGGCATGACGGTGGCGGAATACGACGCCACCATCCGCAACTGGCTCGCGACGGCGAAACACCCGAAATACCAGCGCCCGTTTACGGATCTCACCTACGTGCCCATGCGCGAGCTGCTGGACTACCTGCGCGCCAACGGCTTCAGCACCTTCATCGTCTCGGGCGGTTCCGTCGAATTCATGCGGCCCTGGGCCGAGAAGGCCTACGGCATTCCACCCGAGAAGGTCATCGGCAGCCAGATGGAAGTGAAGTTCGACCTGAAAGATGGAAAGCCCGTTCTGACGCGCGAAGCGAAGATCGCTTTCGTCGACGATGGGCCTGGAAAGCCCGTCGGCATCTACCGTCACATCGGCAAGCGCCCGATTCTCGCGTTCGGCAATTCCGACGGCGATTTTCAGATGCTCCAGGTGACCACCGCGGGCGAGGGGAAGCGCCTGGCGCTCATCGTCCACCACGACGATGCGCAACGCGAATTCGCCTACGACCGGCAATCGCACATCGGAAAACTCGACAAGGCGCTGGATGCCGCGCCTGCGAACCACTGGATCGTCGTCAGCATGAAAAAGGACTGGAAAAAGGTTTTTGCATTCGAATAACGAACGAAGGAGAACGCCATGAGGGCCAGATTGATCATGTTGCTCGGCGCGCTTGCCATCGCAGGTCTCGCGCAGGCACAGGAAAAGAAACCGAACATCGTCGTGTTCTGGGGTGACGACATCGGCCAGTCAAACGTCAGCGCCTACTCGTTGGGCGTGATGGGTTACAAGACCCCCAACATCGACCGCATTGCCCGCGAGGGCATGATGTTTACCGACTACTACGCCGAGCAGAGCTGCACGGCGGGGCGCGCGTCGTTCATCACCGGCCAGTCAGGGCTGCGGACTGGAATGACCAAGGTGGGCTTGCCCGCCGCGCCAATTGGTCTGAGCAAGCTGGACCCCACGATTGCGGAGGTGCTCAAGCCGCTGGGGTACACCACCGGGCAATTTGGCAAGAACCACCTCGGCGATCGCAACGAGTTCCTGCCGACAGTGCATGGCTTCGACGAGTTCTACGGCAATCTCTATCACCTCAATGCCGAGGAAGAGCCCGAGCAGGTCGATTACCCGAAGGACCCCGCGTTCAAGGCGAAGTTCGGCCCGCGCGGTGTGCTCGACTGCAAGGCTTCCGACAAGGACGACGCCACCGTCGATCCGCGCTTCGGCAAGGTGGGCAGGCAGGTCTGCAAGGACACCGGTCCGCTGACCCGCAAACGCATGGAGACCATCGACGACGACGTCACCGCCCGCGCGGTGGATTTCATCCAGCGTCAGAAGGCGGCCGGCAAACCGTTCTTCGTGTGGATCAACACCACGCACATGCACGCCTTCACGCACACCAAGCCGGAGAGCCTTGGCCAGGCGGGCAAGGACCAGAGCTTCTACCACGACGCCATGGTCGACCATGACAAGAACGTGGGCACAGTGCTCAAGGCGCTGGACGATCTCGGTATCGCCAACGACACGGTGTTCTTCTACAGCACCGACAATGGCCCGCACATGAACACCTGGCCGGACGCCGGCATGACGCCGTTCCGCAGCGAGAAGAACACCAACTGGGAAGGTGCGTATCGCGTGCCGGCGATGATCCGGTGGCCGGGCCACATCAAGCCGGGACAGGTCTCGAATGAGCTCGTCGCGCACCATGACTGGCTGCCGACATTTGCAGCCATCGCCGGCGATGCAGACGTGACCAGCAAGTACGCGAAGGGCGTGAAGGCTGCCGGAATCAGCTACAAGGTTCACTTGGACGGCTACAACCTGGTGCCCTATCTCACCGGCCAGGTGGACAAGAGCCCGCGCGACAGCTTCATCTACATCAACGACGACCAGCAGGTGACTGCATTGCGTTATGAGAACTGGAAGCTGGTCTTTCTGGAGCAGCGCGCACCAGGCACCCTGCGCATCTGGGCGGAGCCGTTTACTCACCTGCGTGTGCCGTTGATGTTCAACCTGCGTACCGATCCGTACGAGCGAGCGCAGATCACTTCGAATACCTACTACAACTGGCTGTTCGAGCGCGCCTATCTCGTGACTCCGGCGCAGGCTTACGTACGCAGGTTCCTCGAATCGTTCCAGGAGTTTCCGCAACGGCAGAAAGCCGCCAGCTTCAACCTCGACGATGTCGTGAAGCAGCTGGAGAAACCCAGCGGAGGCTGAAGCAGTGCGCAGATCATTACTGGTGACTTGTGCCCTGGCCGGCGCTGCTGCGTTCGCGCAACAGCCCGGCCAGCCGGTCCCAGTCACCATCGACAACTTCACGCGTGCCGAAACCGACCTGTACTTTGGCAACGCCGTGAAGGATTCCAGTGGCGTGGGCAAGTTCGTGCATCGCCGCGAGGTGATGAGCGTCGACCATCAGACCGTGATCCGCCCCAACCGCGACACGCTGTATTCATCGGCCGTCTTCGACCTCGACGCAGGTCCGGTGACCGTGACGGTGCCGGACGCGGGTACACGCTTCCGTTCTCTGATGGTCGTGAACCAGGATCACTACATCGTCGGCGACGTGCAGTACAAACCCGGCGCATACACCTACGACAAGCAGAAAGTGGGCACGCGCTATGTGTTGATCGCGCTGCGCACGTTCCTCGATCCAAACAACCCCGGCGACGTGGCCGAGGTTCACAAGCTGCAGGATGCGGTCAAGGCCAGTCAGGGCGGCGCGGGAAAGTTCGAGGTGCCGAACTGGGATCCGGGAAGCCAGAAGAAGGTTCGAGATGCATTGCTGGTGCTGAGCAGCACCAAGGGCGGGTTCGGAGGTGCCTTTGGCAACAAGGGCAAGGTCGACCCTGTCTACCATTTGCTGGGAACGGCGGCCGGCTGGGGTGGAAATCCTGACAAGGACGCAAGCTACCTCGGTGTGAACCCGGAGAAGAACGATGGCAAGACGGTTCACCGGCTCACCGTCAAAGACGTGCCCGTCGATGGTTTCTGGTCGATAAGCGTGTACAACTCGCAGGGATACTTCGAGAAAAACGCGCTCGACGCCTATTCGCTCAACAACGTGACGGCGAAGAAATCCGCGGATGGGTCCTGCCAGGTCCAGTTCGGTAGCTGTGACGGCAAGATTCCGAATTGCCTTCCCATCGTGCCGGGCTGGAACTACACGGTGCGTCTTTACCGGCCGCGTCCGGAGATCCTGAAGGGCACCTGGAAGTTTCCGGCAGCGCGTCCGGTTTCCTGACGGCAGTCAGGCTGGCGCCATCGCCGGCCTGAGCTTCGCCTCGCGGATCGGCAGGTTCACGAACGCGGCCAGCAGCGCCAGCGCCATGTCCGCGTACCACATCCAGTTGTAGTCGCCGAAGCTCACCAGGGCGATGCCGCCGAGCCAGGCGCCGAAGAATGCGCCGACCTGGTGGGTTAGCGTCGCCAGGCCAAACAAGGTGGCGAGATACCGCACGCCAAACAACTTGCCGATGAGTCCGGCGGTGGGTGGCACAGTGGCCAGCCAGGTGAAGCCCAGCACCGCGGCGAACAGATAGAAAGTCAGCGAGGTCTTGGGCGCCATCATGTAAATGGCGATGGCCACGGCGCGCGAGAAGTACATCGCGAACAGCAGGTACTTCATGCGATACACACCGCCCGCCCAGCCGGCCCAGAGGCTGCCGGCGACATTGGCGAGGCCGATGATGGACAGCGAGCTCGCGGCGACGCTGGCAGGCAGGCTGCAGAGCTTCACTTCACCTGGCAGGTGAGTGACGAGAAACGCGATGTGGAATCCGCAGGTGAAGAAGCCGGCGTGCAGGCACCAGTAGCTCTTGTCGCGCGCGGCGATCGCCAGTTGCTCGCGCATGCTGAGCGCGCTGGCCGCCGGAGGCCCGCCGTGCGCGACCGCCGCCGGCGAGGCAGTGGAGGGCGCGGAGTGATCCCGTGTAAGCCGGCGTGCCAGCGGAATTGTGCCGAGCGCGGCAACCGCCATGGTCCACATCGCCCCCATCCAGCTGATCGAGGAGATCAGGAACTGTGTCAGCGGCGCAAACACGAACTGGCCGAGGCTGCCGCCGGCGTTGACGAAGCCGGAAGCAAAGGAACGTTTGTGCGCCGGGACGCGCTGCGCGACCACGCCGAGCAGTACCGCCAGGCTTCCCGCGCCGGCGCCGGCTGCCGACAACACGCCGATGGTGAAGATCAGCGCGTATTCATTGCCGGCCAGTGGTGTGAGAGCCATTCCCAGCGACAGCAGCAGCGCGCCGGCGAGCAACACGCGATACGGACCATAACGATCGGCGAGTGCGCCGAAGCCGGGCTGCGCAATGCCCCACGAAAGTTGGCCCACCGCCAGGGCCAGGCTCATGGCTGCGTAGCCGACATGCGTGGAATCGATGATGGGGCCGATGTACAGACCCAGCGTCTGCCGCATGCCCATGGTGATCATGAGCACGGCCGCTGCCGTGATCATCAAGAGCAGCGCGCGGCGATCGAGTCCCGGGACGGGTTGTGCGGCAGTGGAGTTCATCGCAGCTCCATCATCGATGAGGTCGCATGGCGGTGCACAGTACAGTGGCGCTGAAGATCAGCGGACACCGGCAGGGCGCTTCTGCAGCAGCGAACACGCGGCCATTTCCATCTGCGCCGCCTCGGCGAGCGCCGCCGCGCCGGCGGCATTCAGGCGGAAGCCACTGCTGGCACGGGTAAACAGCGGGTAGCCCAGCGTACGCTCGAGATGCGCGAGACGCCGTTCGACGTGCGTCGCGGTGGTGTTCAACGCCGCGGCGGCGAGCGCGAGAGTGTGATGGCGGGCGAGGGTGGCGAAGAAGCGGATGTCCTCCCAGTCGAGGGAGTTGAGGCCGGTTTTCATGGTGCGCAATTAACGCCGAAGTGTCATCGCAGTGCATTCACGCTTTCTATCCGACCGGTAAGAGGAACCAATGCGATGCGCCGCAGCAGGCGGCGTGTTCCTTCCGTCCGACAGATTTCCCCTTGCGATTCAGCAGACTGGCGTGGCCCGGTGACGGCATACCGGGGAACCCCGGATCGGCAGAAGCGTATGACCATGCAATATTTGCCTTGACAAATATTGCATGGGAACGGAAAACTGTGCTCCTTCCGCAATCCCATCCCGAGCACCCATGCCCGCAGCCGCCCGAAAACCCCGCGAAACCGACGCCGTCCCGCTGCCGGAAAACGACCCGCACCGCATGATCTGCCGGCAGTTGAAGCTGGTGACCAGTTCGCTGGTACGCCGCGTCGACCTGCACATGCAGCCACTGGAGCTCACCGGCATGCAGTGGGAGCCATTGATGATGTTGTGGCTGGGCAGGGCGGACACCGTCGCCGGCTTGGCGCGCGTCATCCAGATGGGTGACGCCTCGATGTCGCGCATGCTCGACCGCCTGGAGGAAAAGGACCTGGTGCGCCGCGAGCGCAGCGACTCCGACCGGCGCGTGGTCAACCTGCACCTGACCGCGAAAGGTAGAAAGGTGGCCAACAAGATCTGGCCCATCGTCGTCGACGGCATGCACGTGCACCTCGACGGCTTCAAGAAGGACGAGCTCGCACAATTCAACGATTTCCTGTCCCGCATGCTGACCAATGGAGCGCGCGATGCAGAACAAAAATAGCTTCACGGTCCGCGCTGCCACGCTGGCCATTGCCGCACTGCTGCTCGCGGCCTGCGGCAAGGACGACAAGGGACCGCCACCGCCGCCGGAAGTCAGTATCGTCACGCTGAAGCCGCGCCCGGTCGCCATCACCGACCAGCTGCCCGGCCGCACCACGGCGTTCCGTGTTGCTGAAGTCCGGCCGCAGGTCACGGGCATCGTGCAGAAGCGCCTGTTCTCCGAAGGCACGGAAGTGAAGGCGGGCGATCAGCTGTTCCAGATCGATTCCGGCAGCTACCGCGCCGCGTTGTCGTCGGCGCAAGCCGCGCTCAAGCGCGCCGAGGCCCAGGCCGTGACCGCCAAGCTGCTGGCCGAAAGATACGAACCGCTGATCGCGGCCAACGCCGTGTCGAAGCAGGAGAACGACGAAGCCATCGCCGCCCGCGCCCGTGCCGACGCGGACGTGGCCTCGGCGCGTGCCGCCGTTGACGCCGCGCGCATCAACGTGGTGTACACGCAGGTGCTGTCGCCCATCCCCGGGCGCATCGGCCGCACGCTGGTGACCGAAGGCGCCCTGGTCACGAGCGGACAGCAGGCGCCGCTCGCCACGGTTCAACAGCTCGACCCTATCTACGTGGACATCGCGCAGTCGAGCACCGAGATGCTGCGCCTGCAGCGCCAGCTCGCCAGCGGCGAACTGGTCAAGGACGACAAGGACCAGGCCGTGGTCGAGCTCACGCTCGAGGACGGCAGCGTGTATCCGGAGCGCGGCCGCCTGAAGGTGTCCGAGGCCTCGGTGGATCCGAGCACCGGCTCGGTGCTGTTGCGCGCCGTATTCCCCAATCCGCGCCGCGAGCTGCTGCCCGGCATGTTCGTGCGCGCACAGCTCACGCAGGGCACGCGCTCGGCGGCCCTGATGGTCCCGCAGCGCGGCGTCTCGCACAACGCCAAGGGTGATGCGACGGTTCTGGTGGTCGAGAAAGACGACAAGGTGGCCGAACGCGTGGTCAACGCCGACCGCGCCATCAATGGTGAATGGTTGATCACCGAAGGCCTCTCGGCCGGCGACCGCGTCATCGTCGACGGCCTGCAGAAGGCCAAGCCCGGCTCGCCGGTGAAGCCGGTGCCGGCGGCGGAAGAGCTGGCGCAGGAGAAGCAGGGCGCCGGCATGCACGCCGACACCGCCAACGACGTCGCCAGACGCTAACGCTCCCGGAAAGGTTCTCCGATGCTGTCCCGATTCTTCATCGACCGGCCGATCTTCGCGTGGGTGATCGCGCTCATCATCATGATCGCGGGCGGACTGTCCGTGTTCAACCTGCCGGTGCGCCAGTTCCCGGCGATTGCACCGCCGACCATCGGCATCAACGTGAACTACGCCGGCGCTTCGGCGCAGACGCTGCAGGACACGGTGATCCAGGTCATCGAGCAGCAGATGAACGGCATCGACAATCTCGACTACATGCAGTCGGATGCGAACGCCGACGGCAGTGCCACCATCACGCTGACGTTCTCGATCGGCACCGATCCCGACGTCGCGCAGGTGCAGGTGCAGAACAAGCTGCAGCTCGCCATGCCCAACCTGCCGCAGGAAGTGCAGCAGGCGGGCGTGCGGGTCAACAAGCCGGCGCGCAATTTCCTCGTGGTGCTGGGATTCATCTCCAGCGACAACAGCATGAGCAACGAGGACCTCACCGACTACGTCGCGACCAACCTGCTCGATCCGCTGAACCGCACCAAGGGTGTCGGCGACGTCACCATCTTCGGCGCGCAATTTGCAATGCGCGTCTGGGTGGATCCGGCGAAGCTCAACAACTACGGCCTCACCACCGGCGACGTGGTCAACGCCATCAAGTCGCAGAACGTGCAGGTGTCGGTGGGCGCGATCGGCGGATTGCCGGCCACGGCGGGCCAGGCCATCAACGCCAGCATCATCGGGCCCACCCGCCTGTCCACGCCCGACCAGTTCCGCGACATCCTGTTGCGCGTCAACCCGGATGGCTCGCAGGTGCGCATCGGCGACGTGGCGCGCGTCGCGCTGAATTCCGAAACCTATATCCGCGACACCAAGTACAACGGCAAACCCGCGGCCGGTGTCGCCATCCGCCTCGCGGCCGGCCAGAACGCGCTCGAAACCGTCAAGGGCATCCACGAGACGCTGGATCGCCTGTCGCCGTTCTTCCCGCGCAACTTCGAAGTCGTCTATCCACTCGACACTACGCCGTTCGTGCGCACCTCGATCAAGGAAGTCGTCAAGACACTGTTCGAGGCCGTGGTGCTGGTATTCGCGGTGATGTACCTGTTCCTGCAGAACGCTCGGGCCACCATCATCCCGACCATCGCGGTTCCGGTGGTGCTGCTGGGGACGTTTGGCATCCTCGCGGCCTTCGGCTTCTCCATCAACACGCTGACCATGTTCGGCATGGCGCTTTCGATAGGACTGCTGGTCGACGACGCCATTGTGGTCGTGGAAAACGTCGAACGCGTGATGCAGGAAGAGGGGCTCGGGCCGCGCGAAGCCACGCGCAAGTCCATGGACCAGATCACCGGTGCGCTGGTCGCCATCGCGCTGGTGCTGGCGGCGGTGTTCGTGCCCATGGCCTTCTTCGGCGGATCCATCGGCGTGATCTACCGCCAGTTCTCCATCACGCTGGTGTCGGCCATGGGCCTGTCGGTGCTGGTGGCGCTGATCCTCACGCCGGCGCTGTGCGCGACGATTCTCAAACCCCTGCCGCCGTCCGGGCACGTGGAGCACACCGGCTTCTTCGCCTGGTTCAACAAGTGGTTCGATCGCGGCCGCGCGCGCCATGCCGGCGGCCTGAACGCCATGTTGGGCCGCACCGGCCGCTCCATGCTGGTGTACCTGGGCATCGTCATCGCGATGGCCGTGTTGTTCACGCGTATTCCCTCGTCTTTCCTGCCCCAGGAAGACACCGGCTTCATGTATGGCCAGGTGCAGACGCCGCCCGGCGCCTCGAAGGAACGCACCTGGGCGGCGCTCGACCAGGCGCAGCGGTATTTCACCGAGCAGGAGAAGGACACCGTCGAGGGCGTGCTCACCGTCAACGGCTTCAACTTCGCGGGCACCGGGCAGAACTCCGGCCTGCTGTTCATCAAGCTCAAGGACTGGGACGAACGCACCAAGTCCGACCAGCAGATGACGGCGCTGCTGGCGCGCGCCAACAAGTATTTCTCGAGCGTCAAGGAAGCCAACATCATCGCGGTGCCGCCACCGGCGGTGCTCGAACTCGGCAACACCGCCGGCTTCGACATGATGCTGCAGAACCGCGGCGGACTGCCGCGCGAGGTGTTCCTGGCGGCGCGCAACCAGTTGCTGGGTGAGGCCGCCAAGGACCCGCGGCTCGCCGGCGTGCGACCCAACGGCGTGGAAGACGCACCGCAGTTCAAACTGGACATCGATCGCGAGAAGGCGAGCGCGCTCGGCGTGTCGATCGCCGACATCAACCAGACGCTGCAGACCGGCTGGGCGTCCACCTACGTCAACGACTTCATCGACCGCGGCCGCGTCAAGCGCGTGTACGTGCAGGGTGATCCGCAGTCGCGCATGCAACCCGAAGACCTGAATCGCTGGTACGTGCGCAATTCGCAGGGCGGCATGGTGCCGTTCTCGGCGTTCGGCCACGGCGAATGGACCTACGGCCCGCAGAAGCTCACGCGTTTCAATGGCGTGCCGGCGTTCCAGATCCAGGGCGCACCGGCACCGGGACGCAGCACCGGCGAGGCCATGGCCGCGATGGAAGAAATCGTGTCGCACCTGCCCGCGGGCGTGGGCTTCGAGTGGAACGGACTGTCCTACGAAGAAAAGAAATCCGGCTCGCAGGCGCCGCTGTTGTACGCGCTGTCGCTGGCGATCGTTTTCCTGTGTCTCGCGGCGTTGTACGAGAGCTGGTCGATTCCGATCACCGTCCTGCTGATCGTGCCGCTGGGCGTCGTCGGTGCGGTGGTCGCGACGCTCGCGCGCGGTCTCACCAATGACGCGTATTTCCAGGTGGGCTTGCTGGTGACCATCGGCCTCGCGGCCAAGAACGCCATCCTCATCGTCGAATTCGCCAAGGAGGCCTTCGATCACGGCACCGAGGCGATGGAGGCGGTGGTGCACGCCGCCAAGCAACGCCTGCGGCCGATTCTCATGACCTCGCTGGCCTTCATGTCCGGC
>Ga0315912_10002572_pt1 | contig 19064 bp, 16 predicted proteins | sample VfabasoilMG_FD_204469 | JGI IMG/M metagenome (GOLD analysis project Ga0315912, IMG submission 204469) | Garden soil microbial communities collected in Santa Monica, California, United States - V. faba soil | ecosystem: Environmental > Terrestrial > Soil > Garden | place: USA: California...
CCGCGACCTCGCGGAGATCGGCCGCTACGCCAAGGTGGAAACCTGGCAGTTCCGCATGCTCAAGGCGGCGACGCCGGGGCCATATACCTTCCTGTTGCCGGCCACGCGCGAGACTCCGCGCCGCCTGAAACACGAGAAACGCCGCACCATCGGCATCCGCGTGCCGGATCACCCCGTGCCACGGCTGCTGCTGGCCGAACTCGGCGAACCCATCATGAGTTCCACGCTGCTGCTGCCCGGCGACGACATGCCTTTGACAGATGGCCGGGAGATCAGAAACCGCCTCGAGCATCAAGTGGATTGTGTGCTCGATGGCGGTCATTGCGGCATCGATCCCACCACCGTCGTGGATCTCGCGGTAACACCGCCGGCGGTGACACGGATTGGTCGGGGATCACTGGAAAAGCTGGGCCTTTAGCCGCGCCTGCGCCTGTATACTCCGGCGCGACCGTGAGCAGTCATCCGCAAGCCAAACGAGTTCTTTCCGGAATGCGGCCGACCGGCCAGTTGCACCTCGGCAACTACCACGGCGCGCTGAAGAACTGGGTCGACCTCCAGTACCAGTACGAGTGCTATTTCTTCGTCGCCGACTGGCATGCGCTCACCACCGGCTACGAAGACACCAAGCAGCTCCCGAAATTCGTCCAGGAGATGCTCATCGACTGGCTGGCCGCCGGACTCAATCCGGGCGTGGCCACGTTGTTCGTCCAGTCGCAGGTCCCCGAGCACGCAGAATTGCACCTGCTGCTGTCGATGATCACGCCGCTGGGCTGGCTGGAACGCGTGCCGAGCTACAAGGACCAGCAGGAGCAGCTCAAGGAAAAGGACCTCGCCACCTACGGCTTCCTTGGCTATCCACTGCTGCAGTCCGCGGACATCCTGCTGTACCGTCCGGCCTTCGTGCCGGTGGGCGAGGACCAGGTGGCGCACGTGGAAATCACCCGCGAAGTCGCGCGCCGCTTCAACCACATCTATGGCCGCGAGCCGGACTTCGAGGCCAAGGCCGAAAAAGCCATCAAGCAGCTCGGCGGCCGCAACAGCACCCTGTACAAGCAGCTCCGGAAGAAATTCCAGGAAGCGGGCGACCAGCTGGCGCTGGACAAGGCGAAGGAGCTGGTCACCAGCAATTCGCGCCTCACGGTCGCGGATCGCGAGAGGTTGTTAGGCTTTCTCGAGGGTGGGGCGGTCAGCATCCTGCCCGAGCCGCAGGTGCTGCTCACCGCGACGCCCAAGGTTCCCGGCCTCGACGGCCGCAAGATGTCCAAGTCGTACGGCAACACCATCGGCTTGCGCGAGGACCCGGACGAAGTCGCCAAGAAGCTCAAGACCATGCAGACGGATCCGGCGCGCGTGCGGCGTACCGATCCCGGCGACCCCGACAAGTGCCCGGTATTCGACCTGCACAAGATCTATTCGAGCGAAGAGACCCGCAACTGGGCTGCCAATGGCTGCCGCACCGCGGGCATCGGCTGCCTCGAGTGCAAGAAGCCGCTCATCGACAAGGTGGTCGAGGAGATCAGCGGCATCCGCAAGCGTGCCCAGGAATTCGAAGAGAACCCCGAGCTGGTGCGCAACATCGTGACCGAGGGCGCCGAGAAGGCGCGCGAGTCGGCGCGTGCCACGCTCGATGAAGTCCGCCGCGTCATGAACTTGAGAGTCGACTGAGATGGCAAAGAAAGCAGCCAGGCCCGACCTGCGCGTCGTGGTCGACAACTCCTCCAACCCGGAAGCGGCCTCGGCCGAGAAACCAGCGGAGTCGCCCGAACAAGTGGAAATGCCCTTCGCCATCGTGAATGGCGAAGCCATCACGCAGCTTCCCAAGGATCTGTACATCCCGCCGCAGGCGCTCGAGGTGTTCCTCGAAGCCTTCGAAGGACCGCTCGACCTGCTGCTGTACATGATCCGGCGGCAGAACCTCGACATCCTCGATATTCCGATCGCCGACATCACCCGGCAGTACATGGACTACATCGGTCTCATGGCCGACCTGCAGCTCGAACTCGCCGGTGAATACCTGGTCATGGCCGCGACGCTGGCGGAGATCAAGTCGCGCATGCTGCTGCCCCGGGCCACGGATCCGAATGCCGGCGAGGAGGGCGACCCGCGCGCCGACCTCGTGCGACGCCTGCAGGAATACGAGCGTTTCAAGAGCGCCGCCGAGAGCATCGACCGCATTCCGCGCATGGATCGCGACACCTGGATCGGCAGCGCGGAGCTGGGCGAGCGCAAGACGTCGCGCCCCCTGCCGCAGGTGGCCATGCAGGAAATGCTGTTGGCGTTCCGCGACGTCGTGCAACGCGCCGAGATGTTCGCGCACCATCACATCCGCCGCGAGCGGCTGTCGGTGCGGGTTCGCATGTCTGATATTCTCGCGAACCTCGAAAAAACGAGCTTCGTGGAGTTCGTCAACCTGTTCAAGCCCGAGGAAGGCCGCATGGGTGTGACGGTCACCTTCGTCGCCATCCTCGAGCTGGTGCGCGAGGGACTCATCGACATCGTGCAGACCGAGGCTTACGCGCCCTTGCACGTGCGCAGCGCGCAGGGTGCCCGCGGATTGCGCCTGGCGGTCGACAACGATGCCGCCGAGGACCAGGCCATTTCCGAGATTGTCGAAGTGAGCGAAGGGGCGGACGCCGCCAATGATGAAGCGCTGACGGACGAAGCGGACGACGTGTTGGAGTCGGCCGACCCGCAGCACACGGACGGAGAAACTCATGAGTGAGAACTACCTCAAGAATGTCATCGAAGCGGCACTGCTGGCCGCGGCGCGTCCGGTACCCCTGGCCGAGCTGCAGCAGATCTTCGACGAGCATTCGCGCCCCACGACCAAGGAAATGCGGACGCTGCTGGACGCGCTGACCGCCGACTACGAAGGCCGCGGAGTGACCATCAAGGAAACCGCCAATGGTTTCCGGTTCCAGGTGCGCAGCGAGTTCTCGCACGAGGTCTCGCGGCTCTGGCCCGATCGCCCGCGCAAGTATTCGCGCGCGCTGCTCGAGACCCTGGCGCTCATCGCCTACCGCCAGCCCATCACGCGCGCGGAAATCGAACACGTGCGCGGCGTGGCCGTGAACCCCGAAATCGTCAAGACGCTCATGGAGCGCAACTGGGTGCGGGTCGTGGGACACCGCGATGTTCCCGGTCATCCCGAACTGCTGGGTACGACGGCCGAGTTCCTCGACTACTTCTCGCTCAAGTCCATCGAAGACCTGCCGCCGCTCGCGGAACTCAAGTCGCTGAGCGACCTCAACCTGCAGCTGCCGCTGCCTGGCACGACGGACGGTACCCCGGCCGCCGATTCGCAGACGGATGCCGGCGAAGTAGCCGTGGTCGCCGACACCGACAGCAGCGATCGGCTCGATGCGGCAGCGGACGACGACTCCGACGACGAAGAGCTGTCCGCACCCGGCAATTCCGCCTCGGGCCTCGTCGCGGCGCCGCCGTCCGACGAGTCCTGAAGCGGGTGAACTGAGATGCCGCGTCCGCGACCGACGCCGCCCGGCGTCGCCGAGCGGCTGCAGAAATATCTCGCGCAGCGTGGCCTCGGGTCACGCCGCGGCGTCGAAGAATGGATCCGCGCGCAACGTCTTACCGTCAATGGCCAGGTCGCCGAACTGGGGCAGAAGGTCACCGCGGCCGATGACATCCGCCTCGATGGCCGCCCGATCAAGGTCCGCGCCTCGGCGGATCGGCAGGTCTTTCTCTTCAATCGCTCTCCCGGCGATCCGCTGCGCGAATCCACCGCCGAACGCCAGGCGCTGATCGAACGGCTGCCCAAGGCGGCCGGTCGACGCTTCATCGCCGTCAGTCCCATGCCCAATGTCGACGGCGGTCTCGAGCTCGTGACCTCCGATGGTGCACTCGCGTCCAAAATGCAGCGCACCATCCACAGCCTGCCCAGCGAGTTCACCGTCCGGGTGAAGGGGATGCTGGGCCCCGATCAGCTCAACGGCGTGCGCAGCGGCAAACTGGACCGCGGCGCTCCGGTGACGGTCGACAGCCTCGAATCCAGCGACGTCGAAACGGAAGCCGCCAATCGCTGGTACTTGCTGATCGCGCGTGGCGCCAGCGGAAAAGACGTTCGGCAGTTGTTCGAACGCCAGGGCGCCCTGGTCAGCCGCGTGCTGCGCGTCGCGGTAGCTGCGGTGCGATTGGACAAAAGCCTTGCGCGTGGCCAGTTCCGGCAGCTGTCCGAGGACGAGTGCGCTGCGCTGCTCGACGACGCCTCCGCGGGGAATGACGCCGCGACGTGAATTTGCATTCACCTAGTGGTGCAAATCCCTGTAGGACAAGTCGCCGGGACCCGACGCCGGCGAAATTATTGTCAGAGATTCCGCCTACAGGATGGTGCGGCCATTGTGATGGTCATCACGGAGTTGGCACCTAACTCCTGCTCGCGGGGCGATGTTAAAACGCCTATAAGCTAATCTCGTCGCTAACGAAGAGGTCGCTTCGCTCTGGCAGCCGGGCTGCCGGGTTTCCTGCACATGGAGTGCAAGAGTCGGGACGCCGATCCGGATCATGACTGTCGAATCGCTGATCTTCGGACCGTTGATGAAGGGGATTGTTGACACGCCTCTTCATGTCCTGCTGCCCCCATTCATTCACCGCGACCCGAGCGAAGCAGACCCGTCAATGATCCTGTCTTTCCTTTACTACATCGAAGGCTACGTTCAGATCTTCATCTGGTACACGCTGCTCGGTTGGGTGCTGTACGCGTTTTCGGTCATGACGCTGCGCAAACGCGGCGGTGCGAAATTCTCCTACTCGGTGCCGGTGGAAGACCCGGGCAGCAAGCTCTCGTTCATGGGCGGGCTCAAGTACGTGCTGCCCCGCGCCATCTACACCCACCCGTCGTTCAAGATCGACATGCTCTGGACGCCCTTCGCCACGGTGCTGCGCCTGGCGGGCGTGCTCACGGTGACGCTCGGTGCCGGTGCCGTGCAGGGCTGGCTGGAACGGAAAGTGGGTCCCAGCTTCATCTCCATTCCTGCCGGATACCTCGCCATCGCCGTGCAGGTCGTCCTGTTGCTGCTGGCGCGCGATTTCTCGCGCTACATGTGGCACTACCAGGCGCACTCGGTGCGCTTCTTCTGGGAATTCCACAAGGTTCACCATTCGGCCGAAGTGCTGCATCCCTTCGGCGTGCGCACGCATCCCGTGGATCTGTTCCTGCGCAACACCTACATCGGCGTGGGCGGCGCGCTGCTGGCGGGCAGCCTCATGTTCGTGCTGGGCATGCAATACAGCGCCACGGCGGGATACATCTTCACGGGCATCATCAGCGTGATGGGATTGTTCGAACACTTCGAGCACTCCCACGTCAGCCTGTCCTTCGGCAAGTGGGTCGGCCGCTACATCTACTCGCCTTACCTGCACCAGTTTCACCACGGAGCGGGGCCCGAACATCGCGACATCAACCTGGGCCTGGCCGGTGGCCTGACCCTGTGGGACCGCATTTTCGGCACGCTCTACATTCCCAAGAATGGCGAGAAGGTGATCTGGGGCTCCTCGCTCGAAGAGCTGGGCGAAAACAATCCGCACCGCACGTTGTGGGGATTGTTCTGGACACCCTTCGTCGAAGCGTTTCGCTTTCGCAGGCCCACCGCGATCAAGCCACCGCGGCCTGAGCTAGGATAGTTCTCCCCGCCCAGAGGACTGCCGCGCGCCGACGCGCGGCCGACAATCCTGCAGATGCCAAAGTCCCTCTATGTTCTTGCGCTGGCCGTGCTCGTCGCCATTCCCGTGGGCGTGGTCGCCTGGAAAAAGCTGACGCCGTCGCCGGAGCAGGCCGCGCGCCAGGAACTGCGCCAGGCGCTCGCGGCCCGCATGCTGCCGGGAGTCTTCAAGGATCCGGTGTCGGGCAATGTCATGCCGTGGCGCCTGTACCTGCCGCCAGGCGTGGATGCTTCGCGCTCGCTGCCGCTGGTGATTGCATTCCACAGTGGCGCCGGCCGAGGCAGCGACAACCTCAAGCAACTCGACGACAGCATCCGCCACCTGTTGTCGGATGAGCTCCAGGGCATCGAGCCCGTCCTGGTGCTGGCTCCACAGGCCGGCGATCGCACGCATTGGGTCGATTACCCCAGCTTCGATCCGCCCTTCAGGAACTTCGACCAGCGCCAGATTCCGCAGAGCGAGAACGTCAAGAGCGCGATCCGGCTGCTGGGCGAGATCATCGCGAAGCACAACGTGGACCGGTCGCGTGTGTACGTCACCGGCATTTCGATGGGCGGCGAGGGTAGCTGGGATGCCATCACGTACTACCCGGAAATGTTCGCGGCGGCCCTCATCATGAATGGCGCCGGCGATCCGCGCGCGATGGAGCGCGTCCGGAACCTGCCGATCCGTTTCTACCATGGTGACCAGGACGTCATCACGCCCACCGAGAACAGCCGGGAACTCGACCAGGCCCTGCGTGCCATCGGCGCCGTGGCGCGCTACACCGAGATCCCCGGCGCCGGCCACGACATTCGCGACCACGCCTATACGCGCGAGAATTTCGCCTGGCTGCTGCAGCAGCGCCGGGCCGCGCCCTAGTCAGCCTGCGCGCGGAAGCGGCCGCCGGTGACGCCGCGGCTCGCGGGGCCCAGCAAGGCGAGATAAGGAGCGGTCAACGACTCAGGCGTCGGGAGGGACTCCGGTGCCTCCGAGGGATACGCCTGCCGACGCATGAGCGTGCGCACCTTGCCGGGATCGATGACGTTCACGCGCACGGAGGAGGTGTTCTCGAGTTCGTGCGCCAGCACCTGCGCGAATCCTTCCACGGCGAACTTGGAGATCGAATACGCGCCCCAGTAGGCGCGACCTCGATTGCCCACGCCGCTGCTGGTGAACAGCAGGGCCGCGTCCGGCGAACCGCGCAGCAGCGGCAGCAACTGGCGCGTGAGCACGAACTCCGCGGTCAGGTTGACGTGCATGACACGCATGAACGTGGGCACGTCGTATTGCTCGATCGGCGTGAGCGTGCCGAGCAGGGCGGCGTTGTGCAGCAGTCCATCGAGGCGTCCGTAGCGTTTTTCGATGGCCGCGGCGACGGATTCGTATTCGGCCGCCAGCGCCCGTTCCAGGTCCAGCGGCACGATGCTGGCCTCCGGGCCACCGAGCTTCTGGATCTCGGCATGAACCCCTTCGAGCTTGCGCACGGTGCGGCCGAGCAGGATGACCTCGGCGCCGGCCTGCGCCAGTGCCAGCGAGACCGCCCGGCCGATGCCCGAACCCGCACCCGTCACCATGACGACGCGACCTTTGAATTCGCCCGATTGAGGCAGGTGTTGGCGGGGATCGAAGTTCGCGTTCAATTCTGGGTCTCGTCTTTTTGTTCGCTGGCCAGGGGTCGCACCAGTTGTCCGATGGGCTCGACGGATTCCATCACGTCGCTGGTGACGCCGAGTTCGGTGAACTTGCGGGCCTGCGGCAGCACATTGCGTTCCATCGAACCCACCGATGCGTTGAAGGAATCGACGGCGTTGCCCAGCGAACGCGACACCTTCTGCAGGTGCGCCACGAATGTGCCGAGGCGCCGATGCAGGTCTTCGCCGAGCTTCTTTATTTCACGCGCATTTTCGGTGACCAGGTTCTGGCGCCAGCCGTAGGCGATCACCTTGAGCAGCGCCATGAGGGTCGACGGCGTGGTCACGATGATTCGTTGATTCAGCGCGGACTCGATGAGATCCGGGCGCTCGGCCAGCGCCGCCGAGAGGAACTGATCGCCCGGCAGGAACAGCACCGCGAATTCGGGGCTGTGTTCGAACTGCTCCCAGTAACTCTTCTGGCCGAGTTCGCGCACGCGCTGCTCCACCTGCCTGGCGTGGCGGGCGAGGGCGGCGCGGCGAGTCTCGTCGTCGGTGGCCTCGGCCGCGTCCATGTAGGCGTCGAGCGGGGTTTTGGCGTCAATGACGATAGTTCGTGATTCCGGCATGCGCACCAGCAGGTCGGGGCGCAGCGCGCCACGTTCGCCCGTGGCGATGTGCTCCTGCTCGGTGAAATCGCAATGTTCGGAAAGACCGGCGAGTTCGACCACGCGGCGCAGCGTGATTTCACCCCAGCGGCCACGCACCTCGGGGCGGCGCAGCGCCGTCGACAGGTTGCGCGTCTCGCGCTGCAGGAGATCCTGCACCTTCACCAGGTTTTCGATCTGGCCGGAAATCTTGCCCGTGTACTCGCGTTGCTCGCGCACGATGTTCTGCGCCTGCTCTTCCTGCTTGCGCAGGCTTTCGCGGATGGGCTCGAGCATCTGCTTGATGGCGACTTCGCGCGCTTCGAGCGAAGCCTGGGCGCTGGCCTGGTCCCGGCCGAAGACCTCGCGCGCGAGCTTGAGGAAGGTTTCGCTGTTCGCGTCCAGTGCCACGCGCGAGGCGCTCTCGATGGCGGCGCGAACCTGGGCCTCGCTCTGGGCGAGCAATTCGGCCGTGCGCGTGCGCTGTTGTTCCTCGCTGGCGAGGCGCGCGCGGGATTCGGCGAGTTCGGCGCGCAGATTTTCGGCGCGACGACCGGCGCGCAGGCTGGCCAGCAGGTAACCGATGACGGCGGCCGCAAGCGCGGCCAGGATCAGCACCGAAAGGCTGACGCTCACGCGGCCCCGTTGCCGTTGAGCTTGTGCTGGCCGTGCTTGTCGAGCCAGCCCAGCAGGTCGAGCGGCGTGTCGAGCCAGCCGTGCGAGAACCAGCCGTCGGCACGATCGTCGTCCCCGAGATAACCGAAGCCGGCGATGAGGCTGAACATGCCGGCGGCCTGCGCGGCCTGCGTATCGCGCTCGGCGTCTCCGACGTAGACGCAGGCAGCGGGTGCGATGCCCATTTTTTCGGCGGCATGCAGCAGCGGCAGCGGATGCGGCTTGCGATGCGGCAGCGTGTCGCCGCTCACCACCGCGCGTGCGCGCGTGCTGAGCCCGACTTCTTCCAGCAACGGCTCGGTGAGCCAGCCCGGCTTGTTCGTGACGATGCCCCAGGCGAGTCCGCGACGTTCGAGTTCGAGCAGCATTTCGTCGCCGCCCTCGAACAGCCGGGTGTGCTTCGAAAGCTGCCGCCGGTAGATGGTCAGCAGGCGCATGCGCATGGTCTCGTGCGCATCCGCATCGAGTTCGCCGAACCCGAGCCGCACCAGCGCATGTCCGCCATGCGAAACCTGGCAGCGCACTTTCTCGTAGGGCAGGGGTTCGAGGTTTTCTTCGGCGCGCAGCGTGTTCAACGCATGGCGCATGTCCTCGCAGGTATCGAGCAGCGTGCCGTCGAGATCGAAGAGCACGGCCTTGATGGCGTGAGAAACGGCACTCATGGGCGTACCGGGGAGGCCGGCGTTCGGCGTTTCAGGTGCATTAGGTAGTTCACGGAGGGATCACGGGTGAGCGAACACTGCTCGCGCAGCGGGTCGTAGTGCAGGCCGGCGATGTCGTCGACCTCGAGGGCGGCGGCACGCGCGAAACGCGCGACCTCCGAAGGCTTGAGCAGCCGGTCGTATTCGTGGGTGCCGCGGGGCACGAGACGGGCGATGTATTCCGCCGCGACGATGGCCAGCGCGAACGACTTGAAATTGCGATTGATGGTGGAGATGAACACATCGCCGCCCGGGCGGGCGAGGCGCGCGAGGACGGTGAGTGATGCCGCGGGGTCCGGAACGTGTTCCAGCATCTCCATGCAGGTGACGACGTCGAAGTCTCCCGCGTGCGTCTGCGCCAGCGACTCGGCCGATTCCACGCGGTAGTCGATTTCGAGTCCTGAATCGAGCGCGTGCAGGCGCGCGGTTTCCACCATGGTGGGCGCGAGATCGATGGCGGTGACGGTGGCGCCGGCGCGCGCCAGCGATTCCGCCAGCAGGCCACCGCCACAACCCACGTCGAGCACGCGCGCGCCCTGCAGCTTCGCGCGCTCCTGGACGTAACGCGCGCGCACCGGGTTTAGCTTGTGCAGTGGTTTGAACTCGCCATCGACATCCCAGAAGCGATGCGCGGCCGCTTCGAACTTGGCGATTTCCGCGGCGTCGCTATTCCCCGAAAACTGGGGCGACTGAGGAGTGTTCGGGGGGCTGTTCATGGGCGCGCGGATTATAGCCAGCGGCGGCCTGAAAGGTGCGTCAAAACAGGCGTTTCCGTGAGCACTGCGTGATAGAATTCCGCACCTTTTTTTGACCCCTCCGGACATGAACGAAATAGCGCGCGAAATCCTGCCGGTGAACCTCGAAGACGAGATGCGACAGTCGTATCTCGACTACGCCATGAGCGTCATCGTGGGCCGCGCTCTGCCCGACGTGCGCGACGGTCTGAAGCCCGTGCATCGCCGCATCCTGCACGCCATGCGCGAACTGGGTAACGACTGGAACAAGACCTACAAGAAATCCGCGCGTGTCGTCGGCGACGTCATCGGCAAATACCATCCGCACGGCGACAACGCCGTGTACGACGCGCTGGTGCGCATGGCGCAGGACTTCTCCATGCGCTACCTGCTCGTCGACGGGCAGGGCAACTTCGGCTCGGTGGACGGCGACGCCCCGGCGGCCATGCGTTACACCGAGGTGCGCATGTCGCGCATCGCCAGCGAATTGCTGGCCGACATCGAAAAGGAAACCGTCGATTTCGTCGCCAACTACGACGGCTCGGAAACCGAGCCCTCGGTATTGCCGGCGCGCTTCCCGAACCTGCTGGTCAACGGCTCCGCGGGCATCGCGGTGGGCATGGCCACCAACATTCCGCCGCACAACCTGGTGGAAATCGTCAACGCCTGCCTGGCGGTGCTCGAAAAGCCGGACGTGACGCTGGCGGAGTTGATGCAGCACGTGCCGGGCCCGGATTTCCCCACCGCCGGCATCATCAATGGGGCGACCGAAATCGCGACCGCGTATCGCACCGGCCGCGGCCGGCTGTCGATCCGCGCGCGCACCCATTTCGAAGACGTGGACAAGGCCGGCGGACGCCAGGCCATCATCGTCACCGAGCTGCCTTTCCAGGTGAACAAGGCGCGCCTGCTCGAACGCATCGCTGACCTGGCCCGCAACAAGGAAATCGAAGGCATCTCCGACCTGCGTGACGAGTCCGACAAGGACGGCATGCGCGTGGTCATCGAGCTCAAGCGTGGCGAAGTCTCCGAGGTGGTGCTCAACAACCTCTTCGCGCAGACACCGCTCGAGACCGTGTTCGGCATCAACATGGTCGCGCTCATCGACGGCCAGCCGAAGCTCATGGGCCTCAAGGAGATGCTCGAAGCGTTCGTGCGTCACCGCCGTGAAATCGTCACGCGCCGCACGATCTACGATCTCGCCAAGGCCCGCGACCGCGCCCATATTCTCGAGGGTCTCGCGGTGGCGCTGGCCAACATCGACGAGGTCATCGCGTTGATCAAGGCGTCGCCCTCGCCGGTGGAAGCCAAGGCCGGTCTCACGGGCCGCACCTGGAATTCAGGCGCCGTACCAAAGATGCTGGAACGCGCGGGCTCCATCTCCACGCGCCCGACCAGCGTCAGCCCGGAATTCGGCCTCGTTGGCGAGGGTTACAGGCTCACCGAGACGCAGGCCCAGGCCATCCTCGACATGCGCCTGCACCGCCTCACCGGGCTCGAGCAGGACAAGATCGTCGCCGAGTACCAGGAACTGCTGGCGCTCATCGTCGACCTCACCGACATCCTCGCGCGGCCGGAACGCCTCACGCAGGTGGTGCGCGAAGAACTCATCGCGGTGCGCGACCAGTACGGCGACGCGCGCCGCACCGAGATCAACCGCGATCATCTCGACCTGTCCACCGAAGATCTCATCGAGCCGCAGGACGTGGTGGTCACGCTCTCGCACGCGGGTTACGCGAAGTCGCAGCCGGTCACCGAATACCAGGTGCAGCGCCGCGGCGGTCGTGGCAAGGCGGCCACCGCGGTGAAAGACGAAGACTTCGTCGAGAAGCTGTTCGTGGCGCACACGCACGACACCATCCTGTGCTTCTCGAATCGCGGCAAGGTCTACTGGAAACGCGTGTTCGAACTGCCGCTCGCCGGCCGTGGCTCGCGCGGCAAGCCCATGGTCAACCTGCTGCCGCTGGAAGAGGGCGAGAAGATCAACGCGGTGCTGCCCATCAAGCAGTACGACGACGACCACTTCGTGTTCATGGCCACCAGCCAGGGCACGGTCAAGAAGACGCCGCTGTCGGCGTTCTCGCGTCCGCGCGCCAGCGGCATCATCGCCGTCAGCCTCGACAACGGCGACCGGCTGGTCGGCGTGGCACTCACCGACGGCAAGCGCGAGGTCATTCTTTCGTCGAGCGGCGGCAAGTCCATCCGCTTCAACGAAGAAGAAGTCCGTCCCATGGGTCGTGAAGCCACCGGTGTTCGCGGAATCAAGCTCGCCGAGGGACAGGAGCTCATCTCGCTCATCGTGGTGGGCGAGGGACTCATCCTCACGGCCTCGGCCAATGGTTATGGAAAACTCACGCCGCTCGACGACTTCCCCCAGCACGGCCGCGGCGGCCAGGGTGTCATCGCGCTGCAGACCACCGAGCGCAACGGCGAAATGGTCGCGGCGCTGCAAGTGAGCGCCGAGCATGAGCTCATGATGATCAGTTCAACCGGCACCCTGGTGCGCACGCCGGTGGGCGAAATATCCATCGTGGGCCGCAATACGCAGGGCGTACGCCTCATCCGGCTGGCCGAAAGCGAAAGATTGACCGGCGTGGAGCGCATCGACAGCCTGGGCGACGACGGCCCGGGTGCGGGTCCGGGTGCCCCGGATCTCACTTCCGGGGATTCGTCGACCGGCGACCCTGCCGATACGCCGTCGTCCTGATATAGTCCGCGCCCCCGGGCAATAACGTCCGGGGGCAATTCGGGTCCGGCAAGAAGGTCGGGTCCCAGAGGACAAAACGATGCGCGTATTCAATTTCGCGGCTGGCCCCGCCACGCTGCCGCTCGAGGTTCTCGAGCAAGCCCAATCCGAAATGACCAACTGGAAGTCCAGTGGCATGTCGGTCATGGAAGTCTCCCATCGCAGCAAGGCGTTCGTCGCCGTCGCCCAGGAAGCCGAAGCGGACCTGCGTGAGCTGCTGAACGTCCCCGCCAACTACAAGGTGCTGTTCCTGCAGGGCGGCGCCACCGGCATGTTCTCGGCCATCCCGATGAACCTGACCACGGCCGACTCCACCGTCGATTACGTGAACACCGGCGCCTGGTCGAAGAAGGCCATCGGCGAGGCCAAGCGTTATTGCAAGGTGAATGTCGCGGCCGATGAAGCGGCGTCCAACTACTCCACCGTGCCCGCGCAGTCGGCGCTCAAGCTGACCCCCGGCGCGGCCTACGTTCACTACACGCCCAACGAGACCATCGGCGGCGTGGAATTCGACTATGTGCCCGAGACCAACGGCGTGCCCCTGGTCGCCGATTTCAGCTCCACCATCCTGTCGCGCCCGATCGACGTCTCGAAGTTCGGTCTCATTTATGCAGGCGCGCAGAAGAACATCGGTCCGTCCGGCATCGTGGTCGTGATCGTGCGCGAAGACCTCATCGGCAAGGCGCGCCCGGGCACGCCGTCGGTGTGGGACTTCAAGGCCATGGCCGACGATGGCTCCATGCTCAACACGCCGCCGACCTTCGGCTGGTACTTCGCGGGCCTGGTGTTCAAGTGGCTCAAGAAGCAAGGTGGTCTCAAGGCTATCGAGCAGCGCAACCGCGACAAGGCGGCCAAGCTCTACGGCTTCATCGAGGGCAGCGGCTTCTACAAGAGCCCCGTCGCGAAAAACGCGCGTTCGTGGATGAACGTGCCCTTCACGCTGGCCAAGCCCGAGCTCGACAAGACCTTCTGCGACGAAGCCAAGAAGGCCGGTCTCGTGAACCTCGAAGGCCACCGTTCGGTGGGCGGCATGCGCGCGTCCATCTACAACGCGATGCCGCCCGAGGGCGTGGATGCGCTGATCAAGTTCATGAAAGAGTTCCAGGCGAATAACGCCTGAAGAACCGACTCTAACAAATATTCGGTCGACGCCGCTTCGGCGGCGATTTCCGACGTGGGCGTTAGCCCTCAAGGAGAAACAAGATGCGATTCAAGATCCAGACTCTCAACAACATCTCGATCAAGGGCCTCGAGCGCCTGCCGCGCGAGCGTTTCGAGGTGGCTTCCGACATCAACAATCCCGACGCAATCCTCGTGCGCTCGGCCGACATGCACAAACTGGCGCTGCCCGACAGCCTGCGCGCCGTGGGTCGCGCCGGTGCCGGCACCAACAACATTCCCGTCGCGGAACTCTCCAAGAAAGGCATCCCGGTGTTCAACGCGCCCGGTGCCAACGCCAATGCCGTGAAGGAGCTCGTGCTCGCCGGCATGTTCCTGGCCGCGCGCAACATCACCCAGGCCTGGACCTTCGCCAAGTCCCAATCTGGTGACGATCACGCCATCGACGTGGCGGTGGAGAAGGGCAAGAAGAACTTCGTGGGCTTCGAGCTCCCGGGCCGCACGCTGGGCGTCATCGGCCTCGGCGCCATCGGCGTGGAAGTGGCGAACACCGCGCTGCACCTCGGCATGAAGGTGCTGGGTTACGACCCGCAGATCACCGTGCAGCGCGCCTGGCAGCTTTCTTCGAATGTGGAGCAGGCGCTGTCGCTGGATGATCTCTTCGTGCGTTCGGATGTCATCTCCGTGCACGTGCCGCTCACGCCCGAGACTCGCGGCCTGGTGAACGAAGCCCGCCTCAAGCTCATGCGCAAGAACGGCGTCATCCTCAACTTCGCGCGCGCCCCCATCGTCGACGAAAAGGCGATCGTCGCGGCGCTCGATGACGCCCGACTGCAGGGTTACGTCTGCGACTTCCCGACCAACGCCACCAAGGATCATCCGAAGATCGTCACGCTGCCGCATCTCGGCGCCTCGACCAACGAGGCCGAGGACAACTGCGCCGTGATGGTGGCCGACACCGTCAAGGACTACCTCGAGAACGGCAACATCAAGAACAGCGTGAACTTCCCCGAGATGGTGCTGCCGCGCGCGCCCAAGACCTCGCGCATCTGCATCGCCAACAGCAACGTGCCTAACATGGTCGGCCAGATCTCGACCCTGCTGGCCGGTGCCTCGCTGAACATCGCCGAGCTGCTCAACAAGTCCAAGGGCGAATACGCCTACACGCTCATCGACACCGATGGCGCGGTGGACGCCGCCGTGCTGGACAAGATCCGGGCGATCTCGGGCGTGCTGGCCGCGCGGGTGATATAACAGCCCGCGGACTGAAAGCGCCGGGAGGGCGGCGGTGAAAGGCAAGAAGAAGCGGGTTTCGAAAGCGGCGGCGGCGCCGGAAAAGGCGCCGTCGCAACTCGGAGAGTTGCGCGCCAGGATCGACGACGTCGATTCGCGCATTCATTCGCTGCTCAACGAGCGCGCGCAGCTCGCGCGCCAGGTCGGCGTGTCCAAGCACGCCGACGGCCACACCGTCGACTTCTACCGCCCGGAACGCGAGGCGCAGGTGCTGCGCATGGCCCGCGAGCGCAACAAGGGGCCGTTGCGTACCGAGGAAATCCTCCGGCTGTTCCGCGAAATCATGTCGGCCTGCCTGGCGCAGGAAGAACCCCTCAAGGTGGGCTACCTCGGTCCGGAAGGCACATTCTCGCAGACCGCCACGCTCAAGCACTTCGGTCACTCGGTGCGCGCGCTGGCGCTGGCCTCGGTGGACGAGGTCTTCCACGAGGTCGAAGCCGGTCTCGCCGACTTCGGCGTGGTGCCCGTGGAGAATTCCACCGAAGGTTCGGTCAACCACACGCTCGACCAGTTGCTGGGCTCGCCGCTCAGGATCTGCGGCGAGGTGGAGCTGCGCATCCACCAGTTCCTCATGGGCCGCATGGAGCGGCTCGACAAGATCAAGCGCATCTGCAGCCACCCGCAGTCGCTCGCGCAATGCCGCGGCTGGCTCGATGAACACCTGCCGGACGTGCAGCGCATCCCGGTGTCCAGCAACGCCGAAGGCGCGCGCCGTGCGCGCGACGAAGACGGCACGGCCGCCATCGCCGGAGAAACCGCGGCGGATGTGTATGGCCTGAAGCTGCTGGCCACCGAGATCGAAGATCGCGATGACAACACCACGCGCTTTTTCGTCGTGGGCCGGAAGATCTTCAAGCCCTCCGGTGACGATCGCACGTCCATCCTCTGCTCGGCGCTGCATACGGATTCGCCGGGCGCGCTGTTCCGCCTGCTCGAGCCGCTGGCGAAGCACAAGATCAGCCTGACGCGCATCGAGTCGCGTCCGTCGCGTCGCAAGAAGTGGGACTACGTGTTCTTCTTCGACATCGACGGCCATGCCGAAGAGCCGCACGTGGCGAAGGCGCTGGCGGCGCTCAAGAAACGCGCTTCCCTGTTCCGCGTACTCGGTTCGTATCCACGCGCCGTCTCCTGAAAACGGGGACATCGCTGTTTTTCGGGCGCCAGGCCAGCTACGGAAAAAATAGGAATGTCCCCATTTTCTGATTCCCCGGGAAGCCTTGCGGTCGACAATGTGCGCACGCTCGCGCCCTACGTGCCGGGCAAGCCCATCGAAGAGCTGGAGCGCGAGCTCGGCATCCGCAACATCATCAAGCTGGCGTCGAACGAGAACCCGTTCGGCCCCAGCCCCGCGGCCATCGAGGCCATGCGGCGCGCGGTCTCCGACACCTGGTTGTATCCGGATGGCAGCGGTCACGTGTTGCGGCACAAGCTGGCGGCGAAACTGGGCGTCGCGCCCAACCAGATCACGCTCGGCAATGGATCGAACGATGCGCTGGTGCTGCTGGCCGAGGCGTTTCTCAAGCCCGGTCTCGAGGCCGTGTATTCGCAGTACGCCTTCGCCGTGTATCCCATCGCCATCCAGGCCACGGGCGCGACCGGCGTGGCGGTGCCGGCGCTCGGCAGCGAAGCGAACATGCACCTGGGACACGACCTCGCCGCGATCGCACGCGCCGTCAACGAGCGCACGCGCGTGGTGTTCATCGCCAACCCTAACAATCCCACGGGCACCTGGGTCACTGCGGATGAGCTGCAAGCCTTCGTGGCAGCGCTGCCATCGCATGTGATCGTGGCGCTCGACGAGGCGTACTTCGAATACACGGTAGGGTTGCCGTTGCAGAACGGCATCGACTGGCTCGAGAAATATCCCAACCTCGTCGTGTTCCGTACTTTCTCCAAGGCCTATGGACTGGCCGGCGTGAGGGTGGGATACGCGGTCAGCCATCCGACGGTTGCCGACATGCTCAACCGCGTGCGCCAGGCGTTCAATGTTTCCGTCGTGGGCCTCGCCGGCGCCGCGGCCGCGCTCGATGACACCCCGCATGTGTCGGCCGCGGTCAACGTGGCCATTGCCGAGCGCGCGCGGCTAACGGCCAGGCTCCAGGCGGGCGGTGCCCGCGTGATTCCTTCCGCCGGAAACTTCCTGCTGGTGCACGTGGGCCCGAAAGCGCGGCAGAAATACGAAGACCTGCTGCGCCAGGGTGTCATCGTGCGTCCGGTCGCGAACTACCAGCTGCCCGAACACCTGCGCGTCACCCTGGGCACCGTGGAACAGAACGATCGTTTCCTCGACGCATGGATTGCTTGCTAGCCTAAGCGTCCATGACGCAGACCCCGGTTCCCATCGTCACCATCGACGGTCCTTCGAGTTCCGGAAAAGGCACCATCAGCCGCCTGGTTGCCGCCCGCGTCGGCTGGCATCTGCTCGACAGTGGGGCGCTGTACCGCCTGGTGGCGCTGGCGGGTGCCTGGCGCGAACTCGACGCCGATGATGTGCCCGGGCACGTGGCCGTGGCCCAATCCATGAAGATCGAGTTCGGATCCGAGGCCGGCGAGGAGCGGGTGGTGCTCGACGGGCGCGACGTCACGCGCCAGCTTCGTACCGAGGAGACCGGGGCGGGGGCCTCCCGGGTGGCCGCCTGGCCGCCGGTCCGGGATGCCCTCACGGACCGCCAGCGGGCCTTCGCCACACCCCCCGGGCTGGTGGCCGACGGCCGGGATATGGGCACCGTCATCTTTCCGGACGCCCGGCTGAAGGTTTTCCTCACCGCCAGCGCCGAGGAAAGGGCCCAAAGACGTCATAAGCAGTTGATCGGCAAGGGCTCCGCTGCTAGTCTTGCCGCCCTTTCGCGGGAGATCGCGGAGCGCGATTTGCGGGATTCCACCCGCCAGGTCGCCCCGCTCAAGCCCGCGCCGGACGCGCAGCTACTCGACTCCACTGGTTTGAGTATCGACGCCGTCGTAGAGCGGGTCATCTCGCTCGGGCGCGAGCGCAATCTCTGGCGCTGAAGGGTTGAATTTTTGGCCGCTCCGCACGGATCGTGGGGCTTCATCAACATCCTCAGAGGGACGGATTTCCTTTGAGCTGCAGTACACACGCGCCCTTCACCGGGGCCGTGGAAAGTGGAAACCTAAATGACTGAATCTTTTGCCCAGCTCTTCGAACAGAGCATCGCTAACCAGCGAATCCGCCCCGGAATGATCCTCACTGGCCTCATCGTCAATGTTGGCGATGACATGGTCGTGGTCAACGTGGGCCTGAAGTCCGAAGCGGTCATCCCGCTCGAGCAATTCAAGAACGAACGCGGAGAGATCGAGGTCAAGGCTGGCGACAGCGTTGAAGTCGCGCTCGACGCCATGGAAGACGGCACCGGCGAAACGCGCCTCTCGCGCGAGAAGGCCAAGCGTGCCCGCACCTGGACCCGCCTCGAAGAGTCGTTCAACAAGTCCGAAATCGTCACCGGCACCATCACGGGCCGCGTGAAGGGTGGCTTCACCGTCGAGATCGACAACGTCCGCGCGTTCCTCCCGGGTTCGCTCGTGGATGTGCGTCCCGTGCGCGACACCGCGTACCTCGAAGGCAAGTCGCTCGAGTTCAAGGTCATCAAGCTCGACCAGAAGCGCAACAACGTGGTCGTTTCGCGTCGTGCCGTCGTCGAGCAGGAATTCTCCGCCGAGCGCAGCGCGCTCATGGACAACCTGCAGGAAGGCACCGTGCTCAAGGGCACGGTCAAGAACCTCACCGACTACGGCGCGTTCGTGGACCTCGGTGGCATCGACGGCCTGCTGCACATCACCGACATGGCGTGGAAGCGCGTCAAGCATCCGTCGGAAGTGGTCAAGGTCGGCGACGAGATCGA
>Ga0315912_10002573_pt1 | contig 19063 bp, 7 predicted proteins | sample VfabasoilMG_FD_204469 | JGI IMG/M metagenome (GOLD analysis project Ga0315912, IMG submission 204469) | Garden soil microbial communities collected in Santa Monica, California, United States - V. faba soil | ecosystem: Environmental > Terrestrial > Soil > Garden | place: USA: California...
AGCGGTGACTCGGGAATGCGCCGCGGCTCGAGCTCGCGCACGGCGCTAGCCACGGCCCGGATGTGCTCTTTGGTCGTGCCGCAGCAACCGCCGACGATGTTGACGATGCCGCCGCGTGCAAACTCCCCGAGCAAGGACCCGGTCGCGTCGGGTAGCTCGTCGTAGCCGGTCTCCGAGAGCGGGTTCGGCAGGCCGGCGTTGGGGTAGGCGCTGACCAAGGTCGGAGCCAGGCGTGCCAGCTCCGCGATGTAGGGGCGCATCTCCGTGGCGCCGAGGCCGCAGTTCGCTCCCACGGAAAAGGGCCGAGCGTGCGCGACCGAATCCCAGAACGCCTCGACGGTCTGGCCGCTCAGCGTGCGACCGCTCTTGTCGCTGAAGGTGACGCTAATCATCACCGGTAGATTGGTACCACGCGCCGCTTGCACCTCTTCGATGGCCTGCAGCGCTACCTTGAGGTTCAAGGTATCGAAGACGGTCTCGGGCAGGAGAATGTGAACGCCAGCGTCGAGCAACGCATTCACCTGCTCGGCGTAGGCGGCTTTCACCTGCTCGTAGCTGACCGCCCGATACCCAGGATCGTCCACATTGGGCGACATGCTGAGCGTGCGATTGAGCGGCCCGAGCGCGCCGGCCACGAAGCGAGGCTTGTCGGGCGTGCGCGAGCTCCACTTGTCGGCAGCAGCGAGTGCCAGCTTCGCAGCCGCCAGGTTCAGGTCGTAGGCGAAGGGCGAGAGTCCGTACTCCGCCTGCGAGATGGCGTTCGCGTTGAAGGTGTTGGTCTCGATGATGTCGGCACCAGCCTCGAGAAAGCCCTCGTGGATCTCGGTGATGACGTCGGGCCGCGTGATGCAGAGCAGCTCGTTGTTGCCCTTCAGGTCCTTCTCGGCGTCGGCGAATGCGGTGCCGCGATAGTCGGGCTCGCCGAGGTGGAAGGCTTGAATGGACGTGCCCATCGCACCGTCGATGACGAGGATGCGACGCGCCGCGAGCTTCTGAAGCTCGGCTTGGATGGGACCTGTATTTTCGCGCGCGGGCTCTGACATGGCCAAGGGGCCGAAACGTGGACCCATTCGGGTCGAAGCACAACAGCGGCCGAGCGCCGCCGCTTCCAGTGCGCAGCCGATTTCGCGCTCCTAGCGGACGGCGCGGGCCCCGAGGGCGCCTTATTTCATGTGCTTTCCCGGCCGTGCTTTTCGGGCGGTGCTTTCCAGGCTGCCGCCCCGGTGGCACACCCCGCCCATGGACCAGGACGTGCGCTCCCAGATCGAAACGGCCATCGCCAAAAGCCGCGTGCTCTTGTTCATGAAGGGAACGCGGCAAGCTCCAGCCTGCGGCTTCTCGGGGCGTGCCGTCAGCCTGCTCGACACGCTCCTCGACACGTACGCCACCGTGGACGTGCTGGCCCACCCGGAGATCCGCGAGGGCATCAAGGAGTATTCCTCCTGGCCCACGATCCCCCAGCTCTACGTCGACGGGAAGTTCATCGGCGGGACGGACATCGTCACCGAGATGTTCGAAAGTGGCGCCCTGCACGAGGTGCTCGGAGTGCCCAAGGTCGCGCCTGAACCTCCGAGCGTCACGCTCACTGAGCGGGCCGCCACTGCCGTGCGCGGGTTCCTCGGCGAAGAAAGCGAGGTTCTGCTGATCGACATCGACGGTTCGTTCTCGCCGACGCTGTCCATCGCTACCCCTCCGGACAAGGCGGTGGTGCTCGAGTCGCGCGGTGTCCGCCTGTGTGTGGAGCTCCGTGCCTGGAAGCGGGCGCACGGGATCACGATCGACTACGTGGAGACGCCCGAGGGGGCTGCATTCAAGATCGACAATCCCAACGAACCGGCGCGAGTTCGGCCCATGAGCCCGCGCGAGCTCGACGAGAGGCGGAAGCGGGGAGAGCCATTTCGCCTGATTGACGTGCGGACTCCAGCCGAGTGGGACCTGGCGCGCATCGCAGGCGCCGAGCTCCTCGACGCCGACCTGATGGCCGAGCTCGAGGAGCTCCCCAAGGACACCCTACTCGTGTTCCAGTGCCACCATGGCCACCGTAGTCAGCGCGCTGCCGAGCAGTTCCCTGCCCGGGGCTTCACCCGTGTCTACAACCTGACCGGCGGCATCGACGCGTACAGCCAAAGCGTCGACCCGAGCGTCCCCCGCTACTGAGCTCGCGCGCTGGGGCGAAGCTGGGGCCTCTGGGCACTGTCACCAGCAGTCCAGTTTCGAGACGCGTCCCGTCTAGCGCGTGGATCGGTCCCGCGTGATGGGACGAGCCCGAGCACATGTCCCGGCTGGAAATAGGCAGGATTCCGTGTGGCCGTGTGGCCGGATCTGCGTGGCACGACGCTTGCTGAAGTGAGCGCATGAACCGGGATGCACTGCTAGGGGAGGCGGGTCTGCAAGGACTCGAAATGGATCACGAGGACTACCCATTCGGGGCGGACGAACCGCCGACGAGCAAGGGTAGTCGGGGACCGGGTAGCCGCCCGTCGTTCGAGGCAGAGGCATCGATCCTCATCGAGCGTCCGGAAGACGTCCTCCTGGCCAGGAGTGCGGCCGAGCTCCTCTACGCCACGCTCCTCGGGGAGGGGAAAGTCGGAACCGCACGACGGCAAGACCTAGTCGGCCATGCGGTCAGTGAGCTCGGACAGAACATCCTCAAGCACGCCGGGGAAGGTACGATTGCGCTCGCCTCCGTCCGCGGGCCCCGGGTAGGTCTAGAAATCTTCGCTCACGATCGCGGACCGGGCATCCTGTGCGTCGAGCCCCTCCTCATTCCGCGCCGGCTGTGGAGCCCGGCTGTCGAGCCTGGCCTGCGCGGCATCAAGCGCATCTTTCACGAATTCGACATCGACACGAGCCCCCGCGGCACCCACGTACGGGTCGTCACTTATCGCTGAACCTTCCGCCGAAGACCGCTAACGAAAGGCTGCCCAATCATGCCCGAAGTTCGCCAAAACGCACGCGGAGCCATCGTGATCGACGATCGCTACGCTCCCATCCTGATCACCACCTTCTTCGGAGAGACCAACCTCGAGCTCGGCAAGTGGTTCGAGGAGATGAACAAGAAGATCACTCTCTCGCAGGCAGCGCACGGGCGCCGTCTGATCTCGATCAGTGACGCAACTGCCGCGTCGAAGCCCAGCCCGGAAATGCGACGCTTCTGGGCCGACCTCAGTAACAACTCCAGCGAAAGCATGAAGAACGCCACGCTCGGCACGTTCATCGTGATCGACAACGCCGTGCTGCGCGGTGCCATCACGGCGATCGGTTGGCTCAGCCCAGCCCTGCGCGATCTCGAGTCGTTCTCCACCGTCGACGACGCAATCCGCGAGGCCATGGCGCGTTTGATCAAGGCCCGCCTGCCGCTACCTCAGCTGGCCCAGCCCTACCAGTTGCCGGAGCTCGCACAGGCTGCACGAACCACGTTCGCCCGCTAGCAGGGTTATCGTTGGCAGGGTGCTTTTTCAGCCCCCTGCGTGCTTCTCCGCGCGGATCAGTCGAGCGAGAGCGGTGCGAAGAACCCCCTCTTGGTGAGGGGTTTTCGCACCTCCGCTTTCTGGCGGTCCGCGCGGGCACGGTTGTTATCGTTGGCAGGGTGCTTTTTCAGCACCCTGCTAGCTCAGGGCTTGGAATCCAAGAACGACGGCGAAGGGCGGCTGGACGCCTTGTCGATGGCATCCCCGAGCGGCACGTCCTCGCCCCGCAGGCAGGGAAAGCAGTCCGAACGCGCATTCTGCCCACAGCCATGAGTCAGGCGCAGGGCCTTGAGCTTGGCGACGCTGCGCGCGTCCCCATAGAGCACCGCGCGAGGCACCAGGTCGCGATACTCGGCACACACGTGCGCCTTGTCCAAGTCCATCGCAACCAAGAGCGCTGGCGTTGCCTGCTCCCGGAGCTCCCCGCTCTTCACTGCCAGCTGCGCCTGGTAGACCACGGCCGACATGCCCGCCTGACCACGATGATCGACGTACACGTCGAAGATCATGTCTGCGCCGATCGCGCCCAGCGTCTTGGCGAAGCGGACACCGTCTGCTGCCGTGTCGCGCTCGCTCAGAGCCATGCGTACGTCCACGAGCAGCTCGGCATCCTCGGCCAGGTGTGGATCCAGGCGCACGGCGTCCTCGTAAGCCGAAAGCGCACCGCTGTAGTGTAGGATCACGCTGTAGCCGCGTCCCAGCGAGAGCAGTCGGCTCACCTGCCGCTCCACCAGCCCTCGATCGGCTGGTTTCTCCGCCTGGCGTGCAGCCTCCGGCCCGAGCGCCTTGACCAAGGCGTCGACGCGGTCGCGATCCTGCTCCACCAGCTTGCGCAGATCGCCGAGTTTCTCTCGATCGCCCTGGCGGGCTTCGATGCGCAGCTGCTCTTCGGCCAGGTCCAGCTGACCAGGGTCGTCCGCCCGTGGCGTAGCCACCGGCGCGCGCTTGCCGGCGCCCGGCCAGACGCGCGCGACCAGATCGTCGGCAATTCGACGCGCCTGAGGCGAGCGCTGAATCACGAAGAAGGCTCCCCCGGCAAGGCCGAGCAGAAGCGCCAGAACGGGGATCCAACCGGGAACGCCAGAGCTACCCGGGGGCCGAAGGGACAGCGTGCGGATGGAGTTGAGCGCGGTGGTCGCGATCGAGATCTTCGGGTGGAGATGGAAGATGTCCAGCTGGCTTGCTGCCGCCGAGCGCGGCACGGGCATCGGATAGCCGAGCTCCTTCGACACCAGGGCCAGCCGCTCCATCGTGAGCTGCGCCGTCTGCGGCCGACGGTTTGGGTCCTTCTCCAAGAGGGAGAGGATGAGGATGGCGAATGGTGGGGGCACCGTGGCAGGCAGGGGTGGAGGCGGGTCGGCCATCTGCGCGGTGAGGATGGCCATCAGGTCGTCGGCGCGAAACGCCGAGCGGCCGGCCACCATCTCGTAGGCAATCATGCCCAGGGCGTAGAGATCCGTGCGATGGTCCACCGGCGCGCCGCGCGCCTGCTCGGGCGACATGTACTCGGGCGTACCGAAAATCAGGCCAGCCCTGGTCAGGCGTGCCTGCCCTTCCCCTGGCTCCTCGCTCTGCATTTTGGCGATGCCGAAGTCGAGAACCTTGACGAAGTCCTCCGCGCTGAGGGCCGAAAGCATCACGTTGTCGGGCTTCAGGTCGCGATGGACGATGCCTTGGCTGTGCGCTGCGACGAGCGCGGCGCAAATCTGCACCGTGATGCGGAAGGCGCGCTCCGACGGCAGGATGGGTGTCTCTTCGAGCACATCCGCCAAGCTCGAGCCGTCGACGTACTCGAGCACGAGATAGAACGCGCCATCGGGCAGGCGGCCGAAGTCGGTTGCGGAAGCAACGCTCGGGTGGTTGATGCGGCCGGCGGCAACGGCCTCGCGCTCGAAGCGCGCCTGCACCTCGGGCTTGACCGACATGTGCCCGTGCAGAACCTTGAGCGCCACGCGCTTCTTCAGCTGGACGTGCTCCGCTTCGTAGACGGCGCCCATGCCGCCGCTCCCGAGCAGCTTCTTGACGAAGTAGCGCCCCGCGACGACGGTGCCGATCAAGAGCTGCTCACCGGCGGCGGGTGGAACCGCTGGCGGGAGCGGCGCTTCCGACGGAAACTCGAGCTCGGCGCCGAACGTCGGTCTTTTCTCTCCTAGAACCAAGCCGTGTTTCTCCGCTCAGCCCACACGGCCGTCGACCCGGCCCCGCAAGCGAGGGGGCGCCGAGCCCCCGGCCCCAGCCTGAATGCCCCGGTGTAGCACGATGCGCTGCCCTGCCTGATGCCCGGCATCGTAAGTCGAGGGATCGATGCGCCCCGAGCTCCCCACACGCCGGATGTGCGGATGGCGTCGACGGAAGAAATCCGCCAAGGCCGGATCGCCCACCCACACCAACCCCTCTTCTGCGTGGCGTCGCCCATCGCTTTCCAATTTATCACGAAAGCCAGAGAGCACGCCGAACAAGAAGCTGCGCCGTTCGGTGTTCCTGACCAGGCCCCTTGCCGCCTTGTGCGTCGTCCAAAGCGTCTCGGCCGTGCGCTCCAGAAACCGATACACGTACTCGGCCAGGGCGAGATTCTCCGGGGTGCCACAGAGCTCGAGCACCGAGGCCGTCCGACCCTTCTCGGGCACGAACACAGGCACCACGATGACCTCCACGAAGAAGTGGTCCGCTAAGATTGTAGCCAAAATACGCTGCCAAGCGGGGCGCCGTGCGGTTGGCGGACCAATGTGCAGGAAGGCGTACTCAGGCGCCTCCTCAGGCGCGCGCTCCAGGTTGTGTTTGAGCAGCAGGCGCCGTGCGGCCGTGGTCGCGGCTTCCGCCTCGAAGCGATTGTCGCTCTCGGCCAGGGCCAGGAGCTTCTCGATGCGCGCACGCAATCGCTGCGTCTCTCCTTTGGGCTCGCCCGGGGTGAGGTCCGGCATTCCGGTTGCTCGCGCGTCGATCCCACAGTCGCGACAGACGCGCTGAAATGTGGGTCCGTGTGGTCCTTCTCCCTGCACCTGCAGCACCTCGAGCACGAACTGATGCGCCATCTCGTGCTTGAGCACCTCGAGCAAGGCTCCCCACGGTTGCTCCAGCAGGCGCAGCGAGAGGCGCAGTGTTCTGCTGCTGGTGAGGTACGCCCCGAGCTCGCTCTCGGCGCTGCTCCACTCGAGCAGCGGCGCGCGCAAGCGCCCCTTGAACAAGCCGAGATTGTACTCCTGATAGATGCGGCGCACGTAGCGCAGTGTCCGCTGCAGTTCCTCGGGCGCTCGCACCCTTTCTGCTCGCGCCCTTTCTGCTCGCGCCCTGCTTTCTCGCGCCCTGCTTGCTCGCGATTTGCCTTCTCCCACTCGATCCTCTTGCAAGGTGCCTTCGAGTAGAGCGATCCCGGGGCCCTTGGTCCAGCGCCAAGCGCCGGAGTAGAAGCGAGTCATGCAAAGTCGCGATGATGCGCTGCGGTACCACGCCGAGGGGCGACCCGGGAAAATCGAAGTCGTCTGGACCAAGCCGGTCGCGTCACAGCTCGACCTCTCCTTGGCCTACTCGCCCGGCGTGGCCGAACCCTGTCGCGCAATCCACGCCAATCCAGACCTCGTCGACACCTACACCGCTCGCCGCAACTTGGTCGCGGTCGTCAGCAACGGCACGGCCGTGCTCGGCCTCGGAGACATCGGCCCCCGGGCTGCCAAGCCGGTCATGGAAGGCAAGGCCGTCTTGTTCAAGCGCTTCGCCGACATCGACGTGTTCGACTTGGAAGTGGACGAGAAGGATCCAGCGCGCTTCATCGACATCGTCTCCAGCCTGGAGCCGACCTTCGGCGGTATCAACCTCGAGGACATCAAGGCACCGGAATGCTTCGTCATCGAGCGCGAGCTGCGGCGGCGCATGAACATTCCGGTCTTCCACGACGACCAACACGGCACGGCCATCATCTCGGCAGCGGCATTGAAGAACGCGTGCGAGCTGCAGCAGAAGAAGCTCGAGGACATTCGCGTGACCTGCATCGGCGCCGGCGCGGCCGCCATCTCTTGCATGCACATGTGGGTGCGCATGGGCGTCTTGACCGAAAACATCACCATGCTGGACCAAGATGGGCTGATTCGGCTGGGCCGCCCGGACCTGGATGAATTCCGGCAGATGTTCGCGCGCCCTGTGGACGACCCGCGCTCGACGATGGCCGAGGCCATCGCTCACGCAGACGTCCTGATCGGCCTCTCGGCGGGCGGCATCGTATCGCCCGCAATGCTCACGACGCTCGCCCCCAGGCCCATCATTTTTGCGCTGGCCAACCCCGACCCCGAGATCGACTACCCCACCGCCATCAAGACGAGGCCTGACGCCATCGTGGCTACCGGTCGCAGCGACTACCCGAATCAGGTCAACAACGTGCTCGGTTTTCCGTCGATTTTCCGCGGAGCGCTGGACGTGCGAGCGAGGGAAATCAGCGAAGAGATGAAGGTGGCGGCAGCGGATGCCCTGGCGGAGCTCGCGCGGGAGGAAGTCCCGGACGAGGTCCTCCGCGCTTACGGCAGACAGGAGCTCAAGTTCGGCCCCGAGTACATCATCCCCAAGCCCTTCGACAGCCGCGTGCTGCACCGGGTAGCCCCCGCGGTGGCGCGCGCCGCCATCGAATCGGGAATGGCTCGCGACCGCGTCGACATCGCAGCCTACACCGACAGGCTTTACCAGAAGCTTTCCCCGGCGCGCCGCGTGCTCTGGAACGTGATGTCCGCCGCCCGCAGCAAGCCGGGACGTATCGTCTTTCCGGAGGGCGATCACGACAGCATCATCCGCGCCGCACGGCGGGTGCACGATGCAGGCATCGCCCAGCCGACCCTGCTCGGCATCCCGGAGAAAATCCAAGAACGCGCGCTGGAGCTGGGCGTCGACTTGGAGGGCATCGCCTTGATCGAGCCGCGGCGCAGTGGCTCGCTCCAGACCTACGCCGACCGCTACTTTCAGCACCGGTGCCGCAAGGGAGTGACGCATTCTGGCGCGCTGACGGAGCTCGGTCGCTCGCGCACCGCCTTCGCCATGATGATGCTCGACGTGGGCGACGTGGACGGAGTCGTGGCCGGAGCTCGCCAAGACTACCCCGCTACCATTCGCCCGGCGCTGCGCATCATCGGCGTACGGGACGACGTGAAAATCGCCTGCGGCATGTACATCGTGATCAACAAGCACGGCGTCCTATTCCTGGCCGACACGACGATCAACATTCAGCCAGACGCCGAGACGCTTTCGGAGATCGCGCTCCTGGTTGCCGAGAAGGTCCAGGACTTCGGCATTCAGCCACGCGTGGCCATGCTTTCGTTCTCGAACTTCGGCGATGCGCCCCATGCAGAGTCCAAGAAGGTCGCCCTAGCCACTCGCCTGGTGAAAGCGCGGCGCCCGGATTTGGTGGTGGATGGCGAGATGCAGGCGAACGTGGCGCTGAGCGAGGCAGACCGCGCGGCCTACCCGTTCTCGGCGCTTTCAGAAAACGCCAACGTCCTCATCTTCCCCAACCTCGATGCAGGAAACGCCGCGTACAAGCTGCTCAGCGTGATGGGCGGCGCCGACGTAGTGGGCCCGGTGCTCCTGGGCATGAAGAAGCCCGTCAGCGTGCTGCAGCAGAACGCGTCGGTCGACGCGATCGTGCACATGACCGCACTGACGGTCGCCCAAGCTTCCCAGCATCAGCCATCCCAGCACCAGCCGCGCTGACTCGCGCTTGCGCGCCATGCGTCGGAGCGCTACCTTCCGCCTTGCCATGAAGCTGCACCTCCGCCTGCGCTGATTCGTTCGCGTCGAGCCCTCCGGCTGGGTCTATCCGTCAGGATCCCCCTCGCTGGAGACACGTGGAGCACCCGCTTCGCGTAGAGAGCAAGACGCAGTCGACAGCAGCAGTAGCGCGCGCTTCACCTGACTTCGTAGCCAAATATGGCTGCGAAACCGCTCCAGGCGCACGCACCCTCGACCAGTCATCAGTGCGCGCGCCTGAAGCAGTGATCAGCGCGCCACGCTGAGTCCCCTCCTCGTTCGGACGCGCTTCTTCCCGCGCTGTTCACCATCGCCTGCCCGCGCATCCTGCGGCCAGGCCTGCCTGCGGCCGAGCCACCAGCGTCGGCAAGGACTTCGTCATGCCTCGTTTCCATTCCACTACCGTCGTTCACCCCGCCATCGTGCTCGCCGTCGGCGCGAGCGCCGACCCAGACAGCCGTCAGCGCAGGGAGCTCTGCGCGCTCTTGCACGGCCTCGGCTACACCGTCACGGCCGAGGTCTGCCAGCGCAGGCACGAGCCGAGCGCCGCATTGCCCATCGGTTCCGGCAAGCTGGAGCAACTGCAGCGGCTGATTCAAGCCCAAATCGACGAGTTCGGTGACACACCGCTCGTCGCCGCGGCGACCGACCTGAAGAGCGGCCATCTGCGCAACCTCGAGCGAGCCACGGACGCACCCGTCGTCGACCGCAGCGAGGTGATCCTGCGCATCTTCGAGGCGCGGGCCGAATCTCCGCTGGCCAAGCTGGAGATCGAACGGGCGCGGCTCGTTCATTCCTTGCCTCGCATTCGCGACCTGGATGCCGCGCGGCGCCAGGAGGGTGGCGGCGGGCGAGCAGCCAAGGGTCACTCGAGCACGGAGCTTGCCAAGCGAGCTGCGGAGAAGCGCATCGCAGATTTGGCTCGCGCTATCGCGGTCCTGCGCGAGCAGCAAGAGCGGCGCAGCGCACGCCGGCAGGGCACCGCTCGCGTCGCCCTGGTCGGCTACACCAACGTGGGCAAGTCGTCCCTGATGGAGCGACTCACCCGCCGCGAGGCTGGCGTGAAGGACGAGCTCTTCCACACGCTGGCCACGCGGGTCCACGCGCTGCGCGGCGCTGGCCAGAGGATCCTGGTCGCGGACACCATCGGCTTCCTCGATGGCCTACCACACACCCTGCTCGAGTCGTTTCACTCCACCTTGGCCGAGGCCCTGGATGCAGACCTACTCTTGCACGTTGCCGACGCGTCCAGTCCCAAGCTCGCCGACGACCTCGCCCTGACCACAGCGGTCCTTCGGCAGATCGGACGCTCGGAGGTGGTGGAGCTGTTGGTGCTGAACAAGATCGACCTCGTCTCCAGCGAGCGGCGCCAGGAGCTACTCCAGCTCCACCCGGAGGCGGTCCTGCTCTCGGCGCACTCGGAAGACGACGCTCGAGCGCTGGCGCAGAGGGTCAGGCGCCACTTCACGCCAAGCTGACAGGGGCAGAGGGCGGGGCGGCGCGCCGAAGGCGCGCTGCCCCGTCTTCTCGCTACTTCACCACTTCGATGGCGCAGAAGGGACTGCAGCCGTCGAGCGCCGTGTTGTTGCCGTCGTCGCAGGTTTCACCGGGGTCGATGATCTCGTCACCGCAGAGCTCGACCGTACAGTCGTCGCGGCAGCCGTCACCGTCCGTGGTGTTCCCGTCGTCGCAGGCTTCGCCGCGCGGCGCTTGGGTGATGCCGTCACCGCACTCTTCGATCTTGCAGGTGGCGCTGCAGCCGTCGCCGGAGACGTTGTCGCCGTCGTCGCACTCTTCGCTCGCTTGGTTGTCGAAGCCGTCACCGCAGCGCACTTCGGCCTTGCAAGTAGAGCTGCACATGTCGCCGCTCTTGGTGTTGCCATCGTCGCAAGTCTCGAAGCGCGGCGCGCCGCTCTGAATGACGTTGTCACCGCACTTCTCGATCTGGCAGGTCGCGCTGCAACCGTCACCGCTTACCGTGTTGTCGTCGTCGCACTTCTCGGCGCCTTCGATGTCGCCATTGCCGCACTCCGTCTCGAGCTGGCAGTCCGAGGAGCAACCGTCACCCGAAGCGCCATTGCCGTCGTCGCACTTCTCGCCAGCACCGGCCTGAATCATGGCGTCACCGCAGAACTCGATACGGCAGATCGAAGAACAGCCGTCGCCCGACACGTTGTTGCCCGGGGCCGGGTCGCACTGTTCTGCGCCTTCGCGCACGCCGTCGCCGCAGACCGTTTCGGACGCGCAGGTGTTGCTGCAGCCGTCGCCACTCATCGTGTCGCCGTCGTCGCAGGTCTCGTTCGGATCGACCGTGCCGTTGCCGCAGACTTCGAGCACACAGGTCGCCGAGCAGTCGTCACCCGACTCCTCGTTTCCGTCGTCGCACTGCTCGATGCCTTCGACTTCGCCGTTGCCGCAGTCCGTTTCCAAGTCGCAAGTGGCCGAACAGCCGTCACCGCTCTCCAGGTCTCCGTCGTCACAGCTCTCACCGAGCGCGGGCTGACGCGTACCGTCACCGCACTCCTCGTCGCGGCAGGTGGACGTACAGCCGTCACCCGACGAGTTGTTGCCGTCGTCGCATTCCTCTGCACCCTCGGGGTCGCCACCGTTGCCGCAGAAGGTCTCACTCTGACAGGTGTTGCTGCAGCCATCGCCGCTCGCGGTGTTGCCGTCGTCGCAGGCTTCCCCTGGATCCTCGATGAAGTCACCGCAGACTTCAGCGGTGCAGTCGGCCCGACAGTCGTCGCCGTCGACAAGGTTGCCGTCGTCGCACTCCTCGAGCCCTTCGAGCACGTCGTTGCCGCAGACCGGCGGCTCCACTTCGCACAGGGCGTTGCAGCCGTCGCCCGGCAGCGTGTTGCCGTCGTCGCACTGTTCACCCCGCGCCGTTTGCAAGGAACCATCCCCGCACGCCTCGGCCTTGCAGGTCGCCGTACAGCCATCGCCCGAGGTGTTGTTGCCGTCGTCGCACTGCTCGCCGAGGCCAGCCTGGGTGAAGGTGTCACCACAGAACTCGACCTGGCAAGTCGCACTGCAGCCGTCGCCGGATACGGTGTTGCCGGGAGCAGGATCGCAAGCTTCGCCGAGCTCACGGATGCCGTTACCGCACACGACCTCCGCCTGACAGGTAGAGCTGCAACCGTCGCCGCTCATGACGTTGCCGTCGTCGCACTGCTCGAGGCCTTCGACCTCGTCGTTGCCGCAGACGACCTCGACCTGGCAGGTGGCGTTGCAACCGTCACCGGTGTCGGTGTCGCCGTCATCGCACTGCTCGCCGAGGCCGCTCTGCGTGATGCCGTCGCCGCAGCCTTCGATGCGGCAGATAGCGCTGCAGCCGTCGCCGGACACGTTGTTGCCCGGCGTCGGGTCGCATTCTTCTGGCGACTCCAGCTCGCCGTTGCCGCACGCGGTCTCGAGCTCGCATTCGTTGCTGCAGCCGTCGCCGCTGGCGGTGTTGCCGTCGTCGCAGCCTTCGCTCGCCTGTGGCACGTCGTCGCCGCACGTCTCGACCTGGCAGGTTGGCCCGCAGCCGTCGTTCGCATCGGTGTCGCCGTCGTCGCAGGTCTCTAGGCCTTCGACGATGAAGTTGCCGCACGCGGTCTCGGACTGGCAGGTAGCACTGCAGCCGTCGCCAGGCAGCGTGTTGCCGTCGTCACATTGCTCGGGTGCCGTCGGATGGTTGCTCTGCGTCTTGCCGTCGCCGCAGAATTCGTCCTTGCAGGAGGCGCTGCAGCCGTCACCGGACACGTTGTTGCCGGGCATCGGATCGCATTCTTCTGGCGCTTCTTCCACGCCGTTGCCGCATTCCGTCTCGGCCTGGCAAGTGTTGCTGCAGTTGTCGCCGCTGGTGGTGTTGCCGTCGTCGCAGGTTTCTGGAGCGATGATCACGAGGTCGCCGCAGAACTCGGCCTGGCAGGTCGCAGAGCAGCCGTCACCGCCCGTGGCGTCGCCGTCGTCGCACTCTTCGCCGACTTCGACCAGGCTATTGCCGCAGATGCTTTCCATCTGACAGCTGCTGTCGCAGCCGTCCCCGGGATCGAGATCACCGTCGTCGCACTCCTCGCCGAGAGCGCTTTGCACGACGCCGTCGCCGCACTCTTCGTCTAGGCAACTGGCGCTACAGCCGTCACCGCTGATGGTGTTGTCGTCGTCACATTCCTCGGCGCCACTGATGACGTTGTCGCCGCACACCGCCTCGAACTGGCAGGTCTTGCTACAGCCGTCGCCACTCGTGGTGTTGCCGTCGTCGCATTGCTCGCCGAGGCCTGGCTGCACGACGATGTCACCGCAAACCTCGTTCTGACAGCTGGCACTGCAGCCGTCGCCAGCCACGACGTTGTTGTCGTCGCACTGTTCACCGGGCCCGATTGAGCCGTTGCCGCAAGTGCTCTCGAGCAGGCAGGTTGCGCCGCAGCCGTCGCCGGGGTCGAGATCACCGTCGTCGCACTGCTCGCCGAGGCTGCTTTGCGTGACGCCGTCACCGCACTCTTCGTCCTGGCAGGTGGAGCTGCAGCCGTCGCCGCTGACCAAGTTGTCGTCGTCGCACTCCTCGCTGCCTTCCTCGTCACCGTCACCGCAGATGGTCTCGATGAGGCAGGCGACGCTACAGCCGTCACCGCTGACGGTGTTGTCGTCGTCGCACTCTTCGCCCGGGTTGACGTCGCCGTCGCCGCAAGCCGGGGGAATGGTGCAGGTCAGGGTACAGTTCGGGCTCGAGGCAAAGTCGCAGTCTTCCTCACCCGCGGTCACCACGCCGTCACCGCAGAACGCCGCAAAAGTGCAGTTGGAGTTGCAGCCACCGTAGGTGCCATTGTTGTTCGTGGTGCCGTCGTCGCAGTCCTCTTGAGGGTCGACCGTGGCGTCGCCACAGCGACCGGGCAGTACGCAGCCGGGCGCACAGGCAGTGAGGCTCGTGTCGCCATAGCCGCTCAAGTTGGAGCCGTTGTCGCACTCCTCGCTGCCTTCGACGTCATTGTCGCCACAGCGGCCACCCAGGGTGCACGCCGGCCGACCGGGGACGGAGCCATCCTGGCACTGACCGTAGGCGGGTCCGTTGTTGGGCAAGGAACCCGTGTCCCCGTCGTCGCACTGCTCGTCGGGCGTTTGAACGCCGTCACCACATTCGGTGGTGCAGATGCTGGTGCTCTTGACGAAGCCGCCGAGCGAAAGATTGAAGTTCGACTCGACCACATGTCGCTCCGCATGGAAGAGGGCGATCTCGTAGAGGTTGCCCTCGACCAGACCGAACATCGGGTCGGTGTCGGTGGTCCCACCGGTGCTGCCGGCCAAGGTGACGGCATCGGTCTCTTCTCCATGCACGCCGCCGATGTCCACGGCGAGCACGCCATTGATGAACACCCAGACGTCATCGTCGCCGGAGAAGGTGAGGGTCTCGCCGCCCTCGTACTCGAACCAATAACGGAGTTCGGAGGTAAAGCCGAAATTCTGCGGCTGACCGAGGTTGTTGTTCTGCAAAAGCTCGAGGCCCAGGCCAACCCAGCCGCCCGTGAGACCAAACGGATACAGGGTGTCGTCGTTGTACGAGTACACCGAGGTCATGCCGACCCTGGTGAATGGCAGGCTATCGACCAGGGCGACGTTGACGTTCGCCGTGGCGTTGTACCACTGGTCGAAATTGACCTCGGTCGTCAGGTGCGTTCCGCCCGGCTGTGGGATCGTGTACTGCGGCTTGCCGTCGGAACCGATCGCGGTCTGCACCATGCCGGTGACGACGCCGAAGCCCGAGTTGATGCTCTCGAAGTCGCCATGTCTGCTGGATCCACCGGTGGGCCAGGCGATGAAGTCTCGGAAGACCACCGGCACATCGACCGTGGTCGGCGTGACGCTCGAGATCTGGCATTCCCAGCCAGCTTCCTCCACGCATGCAGCCGAGCAACCATCCCCATCGGTGTTGTTTCCGTCGTCGCAGGCGCTCGGATTCGCCTGGAGCTCCCCGGGCAGGAGGAAGCCGTCACCGCAGGCGGACGTGCACGCGGTCGTGGCGCCACCGCCGACCGGTCGGCACCCGGGTTCGATCTCGCACAGGGGCGAGCAGCCGTCGCCGCTGTTGACGTTGCCGTCGTCGCAGCGTTCCCCGAAGTCCACCGTTCCGTTGTTGTCGCAGACGTCGGCCGGCGTGTAGCAGTCGAGCTGGCCGGCAGTCTGGGTGCACGAGTAGCCCACCGCAAAGGTGCACGACGCGTTGCAGGCTTCCTCGGGCAGCGTGGCCACGACCTCGCACTCCTCGGCGCCCGCGACGATGCCGTCGCCACACGTCTCCGCCAAGCACGGGGAATCAGCCACCGGGCAGATGTAGCCGGGGTCGATGGTGCAGGTGTCCGTGCAGCCGTCGCCACCCGCACTGCCGCAGGGGACAGGGGTGTAGAGCGTCTGGCTGAACGGCATGAAAACTGCGCCAACGTGCGAAAGGTCTTCGGAGGCTCCGCTCTTACTCCAGGTCAGCGTCTTGGCCGCAGTGCCGGTGGCCACGAAGGTGCCCATGGCCGAGCTCTGACTGCTTCCGTCCTGAACCAAGCGGCTGGTGTGTGTGCTGGGCGAGTTCCAAGCACCGTCGGTCGTGCCGACGACGACCGTGTCGACCATCCAAGCGCCGGCGGCACCGGCGGCCAGGCTGATGCTGCTCGTATTGGTGGTAGCAGCACCGTTCGTGGCGGTGGTCGGGGCGCCGGCAGCCACGCCGCTCAACTGAAGGACGGTGTACACGACGCCACCGGACGCGTTCGTCAGGTTGACGACCAGGTTGGCGGGTGTACCTCCGGCGGGGATTTGCCCCTCGCTCAGGTAGTAGAGGTGGGCCTGCGTCCGCGTGCCGCCTGCACCCCCTTGAATGTAGGTCGCCAGCTGCATCGGGGTTCCGCCGTAGCTGATCGAACTAACCAGGCTGGTGGCGCTGTTCGCTCCTTCCACGCCAACGCCCACGATGAACTTGCGGTTCGCGCCCGAGGCAGCCGTGATGCTCTGGGTGAAGCTGGTGCTCGTCGACGCATACGCCGTGGGGGTCCCAATGATCGCGATCGTCGAAGTCACCACCTCGGCGACTTCCTCGCAGTCAGCCGAATCCGTGCAAGCGACGCCGATATCGGAGCCAAACAAGCACTGCAGGTCACCGGAGACGTCGTTGCCGTCGTCGCAGGCTTCGCCCACTTCGAGGACGCCGTTGCCGCATTCGGGCGTGATGTCCACGCAGGCCGAGCCCGGCGTCGGACAGCTCCAGTTGTCCTCCACGTCCGAGCAGTCGTCAGCGCAGCCGTCGCCGCCGACCGGATCGTCACAGAAGCTTCCGGGACAGTCGGTGTCGTCCGTGCAGGGATCGGCAGCGTTCACTCCGCCGTCGCACACGCCGCCGTCGTCGCAGGCTTCGCCGGCTTGCTGGATGCCGTCACCGCAGCGGGGGATCGGAACACAGGAGGCCCCCGGAAGCGCACAAACGAAGCCGGCTTCCTTGATGCAGAGGTCGCTGCAACCGTCGCCTGCGTCGTCGTCGCCGTCGTCGCAGGTCTCGTTCAGGCCGATCCTGCCGTCGCCGCAGACGACGGTGAAGGTGCACTCACCGCCGGTCGGGGGACAGGTGAACCAGTCCTCGATGTCGGAGCAGGTGGCGTTGCAGCCGTCGCCGGGGAGGTTGTCGCCGTCGTCGCACACCTCGTTCGAGTCGACCTCGCCGTCGCCGCAGAGCTCGCACGGTTGCCCGGGGATCGGGCACTGGAAGGCGCCTTCCACGACGCAATCCGCATTGCAGCCGTCTCCGAGCGTCAGGTTGCCGTCATCGCAGCCTTCGGTGCTCTCGCGGGCGCCGTTGCCGCAGCGCTGGCAGAGCTGTCCTTCGTTCGAACAATCGTACTGGCTGCCCTCGGTGGCAGTACAAGTGGCGTTACAGCCATCACCGGCAGACGCATTGCCGTCGTCGCAGGTCTCGCCGGGGTCCACATCGCCGTTGCCGCAGCGGTAGCAGGTTCCGCTCGAGCAGTTCCAGTTGGTCTCCACGCGGCAGTCGCTGCGGCAGCCGTCGCCCGACGTCGTGTTGCTGTCGTCGCACTGCTCGGTGCCGACCCTGCTTCCGTTACCGCAGGTTTCACATTCGCCGCCTAGGGCGGGGCACTGAGCGTTCGGCTCCACCACGGTGCAGTCCGCGCTGCAGCCGTCGCCGGAATCGTTGTCGCCGTCGTCGCAGGACTCGCTGGTTTCGACGGTGCCATTGCCGCACTCCTCGCAGGCCTGACCGGGGATGGGGCAAGCCCACTCGTCGCCCTCCAAATCGCAGGCGGCGTCACAACCGTCGAGGTCGTCGAGGTCGCCGTCGTCGCACTGCTCCGAGCTCTCGAGCGCACCGTTGCCGCACTCCTCGCACAGCTGGCCAGCCGTCACGCAGGTGAAGCCGTCTTCCTCGTCGGTGCAGGTTGCGTTGCAGCCGTCGCCACTCTGACGGTTGCCGTCGTCGCACACCTCGACGCCGCCCATGGCGGTGCCCTGAATCTCACCGTCGCCGCACTCGAAACAGGTGCCGCTGGCGCATTCCCAGCCCACCTCGACGCGGCAGTCCGCCCGGCAGCCGTCGCCGGGGTCGTTGTCACCGTCATCGCACTGCTCACTGCCGACGCGGGTACCGTTGCCGCAGCGGTCGCAGTCGGCGCCGGGGCTCAAGCACTGGTAGCCGGGCTCGATGGCAGAGCAGTCGGCGCTGCAGCCGTCGCCGCCGCCGAAGTCACCGTCGTCACACACCTCGTTCAGGTCGACGAGACCGTTGCCACAGCGCTCGCAGGGTGCCCCGGCGATCGGGCAGGCCCAGCCGTTGCCTTCCAGGGAGCACTCGGCGTCGCAGCCGTCCCCGGGGTCTCTGTCGCCGTCGTCGCAGATCTCGGGCGAGACGACGACGCCGTTGCCGCACTCTTCGCAGAGTTCTCCGACTTCGTTACAGCTGAATCCAGCTTCCTCCTGGCAGGTCGAGCTGCAGCCATCGCCGCTCTGGCGGTTGTGGTCGTCGCACACCTCGGTGCCCTGGAGCTCACCGTCGCCGCAGAAGAAGCAGGCTTCGCCAGGGTTGACGCAGTCGTAGCCGTTCTCCTCCGTCTTGCAGTTGTACGAGCAACCGTCGCCGCTCTGCGTGTCGCCATCGTCGCACACCTCGCCGGCGCCCACGGAGCCGTTGCCACAGCGCTCGCAGTCATCGCCGGGGGTCACGCAGCTGTAGCCCGCTTCCACGCCCGTGCAGGTCGCGTTGCAGCCGTCGCCGCCAACGTCGTCGCCGTCGTCGCAGACCTCAATCGCTTGCAGCAAGCCGTCCCCGCAGTTGCCGCATTCGACGCCGGCCACGGGACAGGTGAAGCCGTCCTCGATCACGCACTCCTCGGAGCAGCCATCCATGCCCTCGCTGTTGCCGTCGTCACAGGGCTCACTGCCCTCGCGCACGCCGTTGCCGCACTCGTAACAGGCAGCACCCGCTACTTCGCAGCGATAGCCCGCTTCCTCCTCGGAGCAGTTGGCAAGGCAGCCGTCGCCGGAGACCTTGTTGCCGTCGTCGCAGACCTCACCCGTCTCGAGAATGCCGTTGCCACAGCTGGTGCAGGCGCCACCCCCAGCCGGACAGCTGAAGCCGAACTCGATCACGACGCAGTTGAAGGTGCAGCCGTCGCTGGACGAGTTGTTGCTGTCGTCGCAGACTTCGGGCGCCTGAACCGTGCCGTCGCCGCAGAGGACACAATCCTCCCCGGCCACCGGGCAGCGGTAGTTGGCCTCGATGGTGCTGCAGTTGCCCGAGCAGCCATCTCCGCCATCGATGTCCCCGTCGTCGCAGGTTTCGCTCGGCTCGACCACGCCGTTGCTGCAGAAGGCGCACGCCTGTCCGGGCACGG
>Ga0315912_10002574_pt1 | contig 19054 bp, 21 predicted proteins | sample VfabasoilMG_FD_204469 | JGI IMG/M metagenome (GOLD analysis project Ga0315912, IMG submission 204469) | Garden soil microbial communities collected in Santa Monica, California, United States - V. faba soil | ecosystem: Environmental > Terrestrial > Soil > Garden | place: USA: California...
TGCACACCTCAGGCCAAACCAATGAGCCCTCAGCTTCAAACCAACAAATGTTAATCCCTCTGTCGCTGCATAGATAGTCTGTGACCCACGGAATTGGGGGCCGTTCCGGAAGCACAAGGCAAAGCGAGATTTCCTTGTCTTCAATCTCACCACGGTACCGGTAACGGTACTCGTAGAGTTGGCTAAGGCCCTTCCGTATCTGTTCAAGTAGGCTCTCGCCTCCACTTTTCATCTCAAAAATAAAGGAACCGTCGTTGGGGATCTTGGCGAACAGATCGATGTGATCGTTTTCTTTGGGAAGGGCCCCAAGACGCCTGAGCCAAACATCCATCCTATCGATCAGCTCCTTGTGGGCCAGATTGCGACGCTGAAGTTTGATCCTGGTTAACTCTGGGTCCGCCATTTCGCGCCGTCGATCATACGGCCTGATATTGGGAAGGTCTCCAGTGCGCTCTCGGAGGGGATATACCTCCGCAACGGGTCGGGGAAGCAGCGCGGAGTCTCCAACAGTTGCGGGTTCAAGTGGCAACCTTGAGTCAAGCGCGATATCGTTTGTGAGTGCTTCCACAATGCTTGATGGAAGTACGCGTACTCCGTCAAAGTAGCGGCCCCACGATCCACTGGCGATCACTTCTTCTATGGCACTGCCAGACGCACATCCATCGAAACCATTGAACTGAATATCGATCCCACACAGGGCTTCAATCGCTTTCTCCAACTGGCTCCGGTCTGCTTGACTAAAGCACTCGCGGAGCCTGACCGCCCCATCTCCGAGGACGAATATCTCTGTGTGGCGGAGCGTGTGAAAGCGGCTTTCGTATCTTTCAGGGGCTTGTATTCGCCCTCTCCTAATGCCATGCAAAGCGCGCACGACCCTACCTAGTGGGGGCAAGGCTCGCCGATTAATAGCATCAATGTTCGCCAAACAAAAAATCTCATCAAATGTAACCTGGGAATTCAATATCCCGGTCCCGCGAAGTTGTGCATCTGCCTTAAGCGCGGTAGCGATCAGGCGAACCGGGGAGAAATGAATCCCACGACGAATGAACGCCAGCGCCCGGTCACGAGCATTGGCCTGGATACGTAAGGAATTGGTTCCACTGCGATACGCCGCGCCCATTGCGCTTGGATACTGGAATAGTGGCAATTGCAATCTGAGGAACGACGCTACATCCGGCTCCTCACAGAGCAGAAAGCGTTTCGCCGTTTCACTCACTCTTACAACCCACCCGGCCATAGACGGCTCCAAGAAGTAAAGGCCCAAGTATGCCGGATACGCGCTGATCTCGTCGCGGAACTTTGACACATCTCTACCGCCGAGCCTCAAGTAAGCTGCCCGTGGGCTAATCCGTTTCAGACGTTCTTCGAAGGCCATACGGTCATAAACATGACCATCAAATTCTCCGAAGACTGCTGCCAGCTCTGCAAGCTTCTCAGGCCAGTCGTCTCCGCTCGAGTGAATCTTGTGGCTGAACAGATCTACGATCATTCGAGTCCCACTATTCAGAGATTAGATAATTAAGGCCCAGTAGGCGAATCAGTTGTCCGTATGTCCTTCTTTGCTTCCCGCCAAATATATAAGCCTTGACGTGCTCTGCCAACAGTGCTGCGAACAGGGGAGGAACTGCATTCCCGACTTGACGAATCACGTGCCTGCCAGTGCCGTGAAATTGCCACCAATCAGGGAAGGTTTGCATGCGCGCGGATTCTCGAGGTGTTACCTCTCGTGGGACATTTGGATGGACGTGACCCTTACCTCCGCCTTTGTCGGACCCCACAATAATTGTGAAGCTCGGCCTGTCGGGATTGAGCTTGTTGATCCTTGTATGGTGGTCCCGCTCACCGAACTCCAGCGCCAAATAACGGTCAATGATCCGATTGCTGTGCTTGCGCCCGATGTGGTTTGGAATTCCGCAGTTCGGGCCGGGCTGAGGCAGGTAACGCAAAGCCTCTCCTGCCGTTCTATATGGCTGTTCCGCAAAAAGTCCAATGCCATGGGTGGACTCCATTTGAGGGACGGAAACTCCCTCACGGCTACCCACAAAAAATACTCGATCACGGAACTGCGGAATACCGAAATCGGCCATCTGGTAACTGTGTGCTGAAACAACATATCCACACCCCGATAGTTGTTCCAGGATGTCATCGAAAAGCTTGCCCCCGTGAATGGATTTCAGGCCCGCTACATTCTCGAACACAAAGGCTTTTGGCTGAACCTCGCGAATAATCCGTAGGTACTCCCAAACTAAGCTTCCCCTTGGATCCGTCAGGCCCTTCCTGCGCCCGAATACCGAGAACGCCTGGCAAGGTGGACCACCGAGAACGATGTCGATGTCTCCAAGCTTAGAATTCGACCCCTTGAGCAGTTCAGCCGCAGACACCGCTCTAATGTCAGCAGGAACTGCATGGGCATGTTTATAAAACGGCTTCTTGCCATTATTAATCACTAAGGTGCGGCACGAGAAGGGGTCGATGTCACTTGAACAAACCACTGCGAAACCAGCGGCAGAGAAACCGAGATCAATTCCACCCCCGCCCGAAAAGAGCGACAAAGCGGTTAACCTGCTAGGTGGCTTCTCCGCCGGTTTCTTCATTGCAGCCGTCGCCTCATAGAAACCCATCGGTGCCGCTTCCGTTCTTGCTAGATCGTCGCAGTTCACTAGAATTCCCATAAATTAAGCTATTCGTATCCGTGGTCTTTGGCAAGCAAGATGCGAACGGTCCTCAACATACTTTTCGACAGCTTCGCGAACAAAACAAGTCCAGAAACACTTTTTCCAAGCCTGTCCACCATTAAGATGCCTTTCCCTTTGGATACTTTTAAGGTGCCACGGTTAGAGTACTCCATCATCTTACACCATCACTACGCATCCAGTGTGCAAAATAGTCACGCTCCTATCGCACTTTTTTCAACACCACCCACAACCCCCTCATTCCAAAAACAAAAAACCACTTTTCCACAGCCAATCTTCGCCACAACTTCGCCGTGTTTACCAATAGCTTTTTCCCGCCACCGAGATACGCTTTAGTCGAGTGCGATACCACGCACCACATGCGAAATAAGGAGAAAAAATGCGATCCGACAAACAACGTGAAACCGCCCGCCTCAACGGCGCTAAATCCAGAGGCCCAAAAACCGCCGAAGGCAAACAACGCTCTTCCGCCAATAGCTTCAAACACGGGGTCTATTCCGACGCCATCCTGCTCGATACCGACGACCCGGAAGAACTCGAAGCCCTCCGCGACATGTTCTTCCAACGCTTCCAACCCCGCGACGCAGTCGAGGACTCTCTCGTCGAAGACATGGTCCATGCCCAGTGGCGCACCCAGCGCATGCAGCGCCTCCAAACCACCACCACCGAAATCGAAATCGCCAAGTTCGAATCCCACAACCAACTCGACCGGCATCTCAACCCCGACGTCTTCACCGCCTTCGCCTGCCAAGCCTCTCTCAAGGATTCAAACATACTCGCCTTCTATCACAATCTCGAATTCCGCTATCGCAGAGCCTTCTCGCGTGCTCTTCGTGATCTGGAACGCCTCCGAAAAGCGCCGTTCCAGCCCGACACAAACCCCGAAATCAAAACGGAAGGAACGAACCCGACACCGCCACCTACCCATTCAGAGGTCAACCCCACCCCGGAGCCTGCCAAACCGGATTACAATATCCAAGATACTGTTCGCCACCAGCTAGCCATAGTCTTGCTTAAAGAGAGGTCCATAAACAATGAGAGGTTCCAGAATTCTCGCGTGCCTGTTCGCTCTGCTCTGTCTGAGCGCTGTGTTCGGATTCCAAGCCGCTATCTGGCCGCCAAAGGTGGCCAAGGACACAACCGAATCGCCCGCGCTATCGCCAGAAGCTGAGTTGAAAACACTCGTGACGCCTCCCGGCTATCGCGTGGAACTCGTTGCCGCCGAACCACTCGTAGTCGATCCCATCGGCATGGAGTTCGACGCCGACGGCCGCCTCTGGGTCCTCGAAATGCCCGGCTTCGCAATCGACGAGACCATGCGCGATTCCCGCGATCCCATCGGTCGCATCGTCGTTCTCGAAGACATCAACGACGATGGCAAAATGGACAAGCGCACCGTCTTCATCGAAGGACTCATCCTTCCGCGCGCCTTCAAAGTCCTCGACAAAGCAGTCCTCATCGGCGAGGCGCCAAATCTCTGGCTCGCAAAAGACACCAACGGCGACCTCAAGTCCGACACCAAAGAACTCGTCCGCAATGACTACGGCAACGCACAAGGCAACATCGAGCACAACGCCAACTCTCTCCGCTGGGCCATGGACAACATGATCTACACGTCCGAGCACACCTATCACCTGCGCCCCAAAAACGGAAAGTTCGAAACCGTGCCAACACTCAGCCGAGGCCAGTGGGGTGCCACGCAAGACGATGCCGGACGCATCTTCCGCAACACCAATACCGCGCCGCTCTTCGCCGATCTCCTCGCGCCGAAATACTATACACGCAACACCAACGTCACCCGCACCCGCGGCCTCTATGAGGACATGTTGCCCGAAGAGAAAACCACCATCTGGCCCATCCGCCCCACTCGCGGACTCAACCGTGGCTATCGCGAAGGCGTGCTGCGTCCCGATGGTTCCGCCACCTACTACGGTGGCGTTCACTCGCCCTGGATCTTTCGCGGAGACCGTCTCCCCAAAGCTCTCCAAGGCAACGCCTTCGTCTGCGATTCCCCAACCAACATCGTCCACCGCATTATTCTCACTGACGACGGAACAGGCCGCATCATGGGTCGCGACGCCTATCTCAAGGGTGAATTTCTCGCCTCCACCGACGTGCGTTTCCGCCCCGTCGATCTCGCAACAGGACCAGACGGAACACTCTACGTCGCCGACATGTACCGCGGAGTCGTCCAGGACGTCGCCTATCAAACCGAGTTCCTCTCCGATCACATCAAGCTCAACAAACTTCAACTCCCCGTCCACCTGGGCCGCATCTTCCGCATTGTCCACACCACAACACAGCGCGCTCCAAAACCATCACTCTCCAAAGAGACACCAGAAGGACTGGTAAAAGCGCTCACCCATCCCAACGGCTGGTATCGCGACACCGCGCAGCAACTGCTCGTCGAACGCGCCGACAAATCCGCCGTCCCCGCGCTCAAACAATTGGTCGCCACCGCAACCGACTACCGCGCAAAACTCCCCGCGCTCTGGACCCTCAACGGCCTGGAATCAGATGATGCCGACCTCCTGCTCAAAGCCTTGAGCGACGTCCATCCCGATGTCAGAGCCGCTGCCATTCGCCTCTCGGAGCCGTGGCTCGCCAAAAACGACACAGCGTTCACCGCAGCCGTCATCAAAAAGACCACGGACCTCAACTGGATCGTCCGCCGACAACTCGCCGCTTCACTCGGTGAACTCCCCATCGACGCACGCGTAGCGCCGCTAACAGCCATCCTCCAGAAATACGGCACAGACCCCGTCACCGTAGATGCAGCCCTCACCGGACTCGCCGGCAAAGAAAGCGAAGTGCTCTCCACGTTGATGCAAAACGCAACCCTTGCCACAGTCTCTAAAAAAGACGCGATCGAGCAACTCGCTGGAGCCGTCAGCAAAGTACGCGACTTCCCCACCATTCAGAAAATGATCGATGCATCGGTGGATGCGAAACAGACCATGTGGCTCCGCACCGCGCTCCTCAAAGGAATGAGCACGGGGCTGGCATCAGCGCCCGGCGCAGCAGCCGCAGCCGGACCAGCGAGCCAACGCGGTGGTGCCGCAGCCGGACTGCCCGCACGAGGCCCAGCAGGGGCAGCGGCCGGAGCAGGCCGTGGAGCAGCAGGCCGTGGTCGCGGAGGAGCTGTAAATCTTGCACTCGAAGCCGAACCCACCGCCCTGATCAAGCTAGGCGAAGGCAAGACGGAACTCGCCGCCGCAGCTAAGCTTGTCGCCTCCAGACTCAACTGGCCGGGCAAACCCGTCCCGGTGGTTGATCTCGCTAAGCTCACGCCCGAAGAAGAAAAACGCTACGCCCTCGGCCAAAAAATCTATCTCGCCATCTGCGAAAATTGCCATCAACCTGATGGCCGTGGAAAAGATAAAGTCGCCAAGCCTCTTGCCGGATCACGCTTCCTGCTTTCCAACCCCGGCATCCCCGCCCGCATTGTCGCCTACGGAATGGAAGGCGCAACCGGCCTGATGCCGCCACAAGGCGCGACGCTTTCAGATGAACAAATCGCCTCCGTACTCACCTGGGTGCGCAGGCAATGGGGTAACAACGGAACACCAGTAGATCCAGCCGACGTCAAGGAAGCGCGCGGACTCAGTTCCAATCGCAAACAACCATGGAAAGAAGATGAAATCGCAAGGCTGGTAAATGGAGCACGCGGTGGAGCACCACCAGCAGGCAGAGGCGCAGCGGCAGGTAGGGGTCCTGCTGCTCAGTAACGAAGGGGAAATCACTATGAAGAAAATCATTTCGTTTATTTTGCTGTCGGTCGCGCTGTGTGCGCCGATGGCCGCTGCGGAACTCGAACGCAAGACCTTCACTTTGGTGAACAGCCTTACTAGGCTCGGGAAGCCCTATCCGAAAATGGAACAGAATCTGCTCAATCAAGCAGTTCAAGAAGTACTCTCACCCCAATGTGGTTGACCGTGATTCGGAATGGCATTGGTTGAGCATTGCCCAACATCACGGATTGCCGACTCGGCTGCTCGATTGGACATATTCGCCGTTTGTAGCACTAACGGTGAATATGGTGCCGTGTGGAAGATGAACTGTAGGATTAAACAACATGACTTCGGAAGAAATTCAGCGTCTTGGCGAAGAGCGAACGAAGCTATCGGAGGCGTACAAGATACTTTTCATTGAGATCTATGCGATCTTGTCCGTCATGATCCGTTCGGGCGGGAAACTGCAGGGCCGCGAAACAAGTACACCGTAGTCGCAGAGGATATTCTGGCCACTTACCTGAAGTGTAACAAGCCACCCGCCTAACTAACCTTCCGGTAACTGTTCGGCAAGCCGCTGAACCCAGTCCGGCGGTATGGAGCCCTGAATTATCGAGTACAACGGCTTCGTCGGCCATACGGAGCGCCCCTAGTGCTCGCTGAAGGCTTCGCCAGTATCGTCGGCGGATTAGAGTTTGGTATCCGGCGTTTTTCGCCTGACGCAAAATAGTCATAGCGCCATGGCCCGCCAGCGTTGTCTCCAATGTGAAGCTAGCTCGATCTACGAGCAGAGCGTAGCATCGCAGAATAGCTTCACGTGCAGCCGGGATTGCCTTCGGGCGGGTTGTGAAGGGTCAAGTCGCCGCGCGATCGCGTCGGGATCCGATGAGATTGGCACTACCCTCAAACCAAATGGCCGAGGTCAAGGTTGATTTGCCTGACCCATTTGGTCCTGCAATCACCGCAAGCGACGGCATACTACTTCACAGGAACGGAGAGCTGTCCGAGAATTTCGATATGGGACTCGCGTGGGGTTCCGGGCCGAAATCGGACCTCAAATTTCGTTCCATTTGGCAACTCCTCCACATAGCGGCCACAATCGCCCACAAATATAACGGGATGACCAGCGGTAAGGGCATTGTGTCGTGCCCGAAGACCGGCATTTACAGCAGCCTGCGCGAACTCCTCAGTAAAAATCTCTGCGGAAGACATGCCTCCATTATCACGCAGTTGCGCGTGGGGAATGGTTCTGGCGAATTGCACAGCAAGAAACGGAGTGCTGCCGGGAACGGTCAGGGATATTCTGGTTTTCTATGACTGTGTTAGCGAATAAAGTGGCCATTGTGACGGGAGCAAGTTCTGGGATCGGCTACGCGACGTCCAGACTGTTTGCGCGAGAAGGTGCCAGGGTTGTGGTTGCGGCCCGCCGCCGTGCTGAACTGGAGAGGCTCGTCGCGGATATTAAGAACGACGGTGGTGAAGGCGTCGCGCTTGTTGGCGATGTCAGAGATGAGTCCTTTGCAAGGGCGTTGGTGGAGGAGGCTCTTACCCGGTATGGTGGTCTCGATATCGCCTTCAACAACGCCGGGACACTCGGCGAGATGGGTGTTACGCCGGATGTCTCTCTTGCCGGTTGGACCCGTACCATGGAAACAAATCTGACCAGCGCTTTCCTCGGTGCCAAGTATCAGCTTCCTGCGATGCTTGAACGGGGCGGGGGTTCTTTGATCTTCACTTCCACATTTGTCGGCTACGCCGCCGGTTTCCCTGGCATGGCGGCATACGCGGCCAGCAAGGCTGGCTTGATTGGGCTGACCCGGGCACTTGCGGTGGAGTTTGGGGCACGGGGAATCCGCGTGAATGCGATTTTGCCAGGCGGCACCGATACTCCTATGGGAAGGGCCGTGGCCTCGACGCCAGAATTGGTAGCCTTAATCCAAGGTCTCCACGCACTGAAGCGCATCGCAACTCCCGATGAACAAGCGCGGTCGGTTCTCTATCTCGCTTCGGATGCCTCGTCGTTCACGACGGGCACCGCGCTTTTTGTGGATGGCGGCATTTCTATCAACCGGACGTAACGAGATTGGTCAATACAACGCTAGCGGACAGATTCACGGAAGACGAGGCGCGTTGGGCAGCCGTCGTTGCCCGTGATGCCAAAGCCAATGACGAATTTTACTATTCTGTCAGGACGACCGGCGTGTATTGCCGCCCGTCGTGCAAGTCGCGACTTCCACGACGTGAAAACGTGGACTTCCACCTTACCTGTATGGACGCCGAGGGTGCCGGATTTCGCCCATGCAAGCGTTGTAAACCGGACCAGCGTCCCTTGAGAGACAGGCAAGCTGAGCTGATAGCAGAAATTTGCAGACTCATTGAGACTTCCGAGGACGGGATCAGCCTGCAGCGCATGGCTGCGCATGCGGGGCTGAGTGCGTTTCATTTCCACCGGTTGTTCAAGACAATTACCGGCCTAACGCCAAAGGGCTACGCCACTGCACATCGTGCCAAGCGCATGCGGAGCCAACTGCGGACGAGCAGCACGATTACTGAGGCGATCTATGGTGCCGGGTACAATTCGAACGGCCGGTTTTACTCGGCATCCAACGATGTCCTAGGTATGACTCCGTCCAGCTATCGCGCTGGGGGTGCCCAGTCAGACATACGCTTCGCCGTAGGCGAATGTTCGCTGGGATCGATCCTTGTCGCAAGGAGTGAGCGTGGTGTTTGCGCCATTCTCCTAGGTGACGATCCCGACGCGCTGGCGCGCGATTTGCAGGATAGATTTCCTCGGGCGAACCTGATCGGTGGGGACAGTGAATTTGAGCAGACCGTATCAAAAGTGGTTGGCTGCGTGGAAAACCCCTCTGGCGGACTTGCATTGCCGCTTGACATTCGGGGAACTGTATTCCAGCAGCGTGTTTGGCAAGCACTGCGGGAGATTCCGCCGGGCTCGACGGCGAGCTACGCGGAGATTGCCAATCGCATCGGCTCGCCAAAGGCTGCCCGCGCGGTTGCACAGGCCTGTGGTGCCAATGCCCTGGCAGTGGCTATTCCGTGCCACCGAGTTGTGAGCAAGGACGGAGGCCTTTCGGGATATCGCTGGGGAGTGGAACGCAAACACGCTCTTCTGCGGAGGGAGCAGGAGTATTGAATCGTCGGAGCTGGCGCTGGATCACGTCCGGCTTTATGCTACCGAGGCGAGTCCTGCGGTTTGGCGGTCCAACTGGGATAGGAGGCGTTGGATGGTTCGGACCTCACGTTCTTCAAAGTACGGCTCGCCGCACTGGCCACAGACCCAGGCTGGCACGGCGTCCAGTGACAAATGGTATCCCTTGCGATCAATATGGAAAGGCGCGGGTGCTCTCTTCATCTGCCCTTCGCAATGCATGCACGTCATCAATGTGTCCTTCATGCCTTCCTCCTCACTTTGAATGATGAGTCCCACTCTTTGGGCTCGGGGGTGTACGCAGTGATAATCGCCAGGAAGTCGGGCTTCGGCGAACACACAACGTGAATCGGTCTTTTTTCAACGTCAATTCCATGCAACAAGCAGCTATGGCCGCGAACGTCTTCAGGGTAGTCCTCAATGATCTCACCGCGCAACACCACGCGGCGAACATCCTGGCCAGTAATCATTCTATCGAGTCGCGACATCTGCCGGATAGCATGAGGGAGAAACAGGATCTTTTTGCGCGCGGATTCGACTACGGTGCGCCGGAACCCGACTAAGCTGTTTTGCTTTGCCATCGCACCTGTCACTCAGTAGTGGTCCGCATGGCACTGGAATTGGGATAGCATTGTTGCAAAGGACCCTTTGATTCTATCGCTGAAAGTGAGCTGAGTGGGGGTCGCCTTTTGGTTTGGGTGTGCGACATGAAAGTGATAGGATTTCTGGGATGCAGGCAAATCGTGAGCGTAGTAGACGTCAGACCGAGCCGCGCCCGCTAGGAAGCGGTGTTTGAGATATTTCATTACGCTCGCTCCAGAGGCACTGTGCATACCGTGACTGGAATCTGTTGGCCGCGCATGTCAGGTCTAACCACGTACACATTATCGTGGAGGCCGAGACGCGGCCCGACGCGGACCAGCTGTGAGGTGACACGGGAAACCGCTTCCTTGCGGGCGCGGCTCGGTGTGGATAGTCGTCCGTCTCACTTCCATGTCGCGCACCCTTTTGGTTTAATCAGGTTCAAAAAGCATCTGTCTTAAGCTATCAAGTGCGCGGCAAACCGCAACCGGACGTAGTCGACGATCCAGCCATCCGGTTTCTTGAGTTCAGGCGCTAGGAGGACCTCTATCTCATTGAGGGCCGTGTTTTGTTCTTCGGGGGACAGCTCCGCTAGTAGTAGTTTTCCGAACGTTGCCATCCAACCTTTGATCCCGGTCGGCACGGGTGTGGGGCGTGGAATCAGCTCTATGTAGTCGATGGCAAAGCCTTGGGCGACCAACAGCTCTGTGTATTCCTCGACGGTGGGATAAAACCAAATGTTCGGGAGGCTTCTGCTTCGTTTCGCCAGCACTTTGGCTGTGGCGGCTTTGACTTGAGCCGTGTTGCCGGCACCACCGAATTCGGCTACAAAGCGGCCACCTGGACGGAGCGCCTTGCGCACTCCGGCGATCACTTTGGCGGGTTCCAACATCCAGTGCAAGGCAGCATTGGAAAATACGGCGTCGAACTCTTGTTCAAACGTTAGCGCTTGGCCGTCCATCTGACGCACATCCAAGCCCAGAGCCTGGGCGGCGTTCAACATGTCTGCCGAACCGTCCACGCCGACCACAGTTGCTCCTGCCTCGACTAGTTTCGCAGTTAGGACTCCATCGCCGCAGCCAAGGTCGAGGATGCGCTCTCCGGGTTTGGGTGCCAGTAGTGCGAGAACTGGTCCGCCTAGAGTTGAAACAAATCTGGCGTTGCGATCGTATTCAGAAGCGATCCATTCATTCGACATACCTACAGTATGCTGCGGGGAGCCGGTGTCAAGTTTGTTACCTTTTGAAGATGCCCTCCCGCCGATTTGATGAGGTTCGACGACGCCATGATGCTGCGGATGCCGGAGGAGGTCCAGAGCGTCAGGCGCGGCAACATGCTGAAGGGAAGCTCTCGGCGCGGGAACGGATTGAGTTCCTGCTCGACGAAGGTACTTTTGAGGAGATGGACAAGCTGGTCCGGCACCGCTGCCAGGACTTTGGCATGCAGGAACAAATCATCGACGGCGATGGTTTTGTGACTGGCTGGGGTTATATCCATGGTCGCCTAGTGTACGTTTTCGCACAGGATTTCACTGTCTTCGGCGGCTCGCTTTCTGAAACCAACGCACAGAAAATTTGCAAGATCATGGATCTGGCTATGAAGACCGGAGCTCCCGTCATTGGTCTGAACGATAGCGGTGGGGCACGCATCCAGGAAGGGGTTGTTTCACTGGGAGGCTATGCGGATATTTTTCTGCGGAACACTCTGGCCAGCGGTGTTGTGCCGCAGATCTCCGCCATCATGGGCCCTTGCGCGGGCGGAGCCGTCTATTCTCCGGCGATCACCGACTTCGTTTTCATGGTCAACCAGACCAGCTATATGTTCGTCACGGGGCCTGATGTAATCAAGACCGTCACGCACGAAGAAGTCAGCAAGGAAGAGCTGGGAGGCGGGCGGACACACAATGCAACGAGTGGTGTTGCGCATTTCCTTTCTCAAGACGACACCGATTGTCTCCGCCACATTCGACGTCTGATGACGTACATTCCGCAGAACAACCAGGAAGACGCTCCGCGTCGTGCCACAACAGACACACCGGACCGGCAGGACGCCACGTTGGACACGGTGGTGCCGGAGGAATCCAACAAACCGTACGACATCAAGGATGTTATTCAACGCGTGGTGGACGATGGTGATTTCTTCGAGATTCACGAGCATTTTGCGCGCAATATCGTTGTCGGCTTCGCACACCTTGATGGACAGTCGGTTGGAATCGTCGCCAACCAGCCGGCGCATCTGGCTGGTTGTCTCGATATTGATTCCTCTGTAAAGGGTGCCCGCTTCGTGCGTTTTTGCGACGCGTTCAATATTCCCATCATCACGTTTGAAGACGTCCCCGGATTTTTGCCAGGAACTGCTCAGGAGTTCGGCGGGATCATCCGGCACGGAGCAAAACTCCTCTATGCTTATGCCGAAGCGACTGTGCCTAAGATCACGGTGATCACGCGCAAGGCTTATGGTGGGGCGTATTGCGTGATGGGTTCCAAGCACATTCGAACAGACATCAACTTCGCGTATCCAACGGCGGAGATCGCCGTAATGGGAGCTGAGGGTGCGGTCAACATTGTCTATCGTCGCGAGATCAATGCTGCAGCGGACCCGGCGGCGGCTCGACAAGAAAAGATAGAAGAGTTTAGGGACCGGTTCGCTTCGCCATTTATCGCCGCAGAGCGGGGCTTTATCGACGACGTGATTGAACCGCGCCAAACGCGTCCTAAGCTGATCCAGGCGTTACGCATGCTGGCTAACAAGGTGGATCAGAATCCGAAGAAGAAGCACGGGAACATTCCACTTTAGGCAAAGAAGTGCAGGCTAATTCGTAGACGCGGCTTCTTTTTCTAACTCTGGTGGGAATTTGATTCCGAGGCGTTGGGCTGCTTCCTGGTTTAGCACTACCTTTTTGATTGCTACTTCTTCGAAGGGGATGTTGGCGGGGCTTTCGCCTCTTAGCACCCTTGCTACCAGCTTTGCTGCGGATTGGCCAGCTTCGTACCAGCCTAGTCCTATGCTGGCTACTGCGCCTCTTGCGGTGAATTCAGGGTCGTTGATGATGAGCGGGAGCTTGGCTTCTTTGGCTGCTTTTGCGATTCCGTCGAAGCTTTGCAGGGCGGTGTTGTCACCGGTTACCCACATGGCTTGGATGCTTCTGTGTGTCAGGACTTGCGCGGCCTGGAACATTTCTCCGGTGCTGGTTGCAGTTACTTCTTCTAGCTTGATGCCTCGTTTTTTGAATGACTCTCTGGCTACGCTGATTACCTTGGTTGAGTTGGCTTCTGAGCTGTTGTAGACCGTGCCTACGGTTTTGATTCCGGGGATGAGTTTTTGGATTACGTCGATGGTGTCTTCTACTGGCGGGAAGGAACCTACTCCGGTGATGTTGGGGTGGTGATCGGTGCGGGTCTTACCGGCTCCGGCTGCGATTGGATCGTAGACGTAGGTGAAGATCACTGGTTTCTTTTTGGCCATGGTTGATGCGGCGGTGAGCACGGGCGTCGTGAGCGTGACGATGGCGTTGACGTCCTGGCTGTCGTAGTTTTGGATCAGCATCGGGATATTGGCGATCTCGGCTTGGGCGTGGGATTTGAGCACTACGAGGTTTTTGCCTTCTTCGATGCCTTCGGCTTTGAGGCCGTCGAACAGGCCTTTCAAGCAGAGGTCATTGCCTTCTTCGGGGGCGAAGTAGACGACTCCGAGTTTGTATCCGCTGGTGACGGGAGCGGGGGTGGTGCAGCCGGCGAGGGCTACTGTGCTGGCTAGCATGGCACGTCGGCTTATTCGCATGATTAGACTCCCAGGTCGAGATACTCCTGCACGTTCTTGAAGCAGATGTTGCGGATCATGGGTCCGACTAGTTCGTCGCTGTCGGGGAGTTCGCCGTTTTCTATGTCTCTTCCGATTAGATTGCAGAGGGTGCGGCGGAAGTATTCGTGTCTGGGGTAGGACATGAAGGAGCGCGAGTCGGTGAGCATGCCGAGGAATTTGGAGAGGAGGCCGACGTTGGAGAGGGCGTTGATCTGCCACTCCATGCCTTCTTTCTGATCGACGAACCACCAGGCGCTGCCGAATTGGATTTGGAAATTGCCGGCCATTGCTGCAAAGGAGTAGTTGTCGATGGGATTCACGTTGTAGAGAATCATTTTGGGCAGGGCTTTCTCGGAATTGAGACGGTCGAGATACGCGCCGAGCCTGGGGATTTGCGGCCAATCGCCGATGGAATCGAAGCCAGTGTCGGGTCCGATTTCCTTGAGGCCTCGGGTATTGGCGGCGCGGTAGGCTCCGAGGTGGAGTTGTTGGGTCCAGCCTTTTTCGGCGTTGAGCTGACCGAAGAGCAGCATCATATGAGAGGCGAACATCTCATGCTCTTCGGGAGTTGCTGCGGTTCCTGCACGGACTTTGCTGAAGATTGCGGCCAAGGTGGTTTCCGAACCATAGGTGGCGTAGCAGTGATTGAGTCCATGGTCCGAGAGGCGGCAGCCGAGGGCATGGAATTCATCGTGACGTTTTGCGATTGCGTCCTGAAAACTTTGGAAGCTGCGGTATGCTCCGATGCGGTCTGCCCAGGGGTTGAAGATGTCGGGGCGATCTACACGGAGGGCTTTGTCGGGGCGGAAGGTGGGGAGGACTTTGGTGGCGAGTCCGAGGCTTTGGATTTGTTTGTGAACGGCGAGGTCGTCTGCGGGATCGTCTGTGGTGCAAAGTCCTCGGACGGCGAAGTTTTCGAGAATGCCGTGTGTGCGGAGGTCGTCAGTGGCGAGTTGTTCGTTGGCCTGATCCCAGATGCGTTTTGCGGTGGAGCCGTCGAGTAGCGTGTCGATGCCGAAGTAGCGTTTCAGTTCGAGCTGGTTCCAATGATAGAGCGGATTGCGGAGCGTGTGCGGAGAGGTGTTGGCCCAGGCGAGGAATTTGTCGTAGGGGTCGGCGTTACCGGTGATGAGCTGCTCGTCGACACCGAAGGCCCGGAGTGCGCGCCATTTGTAGTGATCGCCTTCCAGCCAGATTTCGAAAAGGTTTTTGAACTGGCGGTTGCTGGCTATGTCGGCGGGAGGGAGGTGACAATGGTAATCGAGAATGGGTTCTGTTTCCGCGAAGGCGTGGTAGAGCCTGCGGGCGGTTTTTGTAGAAAGCAGAAAATCATCGTGAATAAAGGGCATGGCGAATCTACCAGTGTAACTAACAACTGCGCGGTTGGCATTCTGGTGCATGGCGATAATCACCTGATTCTACGGGGTCCAAAGCCGGAGGAGCAGGAGGTGCGGGATCTGGTGCGGTGGTGGTCCGTGGTGCAGATTGGGGTTGAGATGCCAGAGCATTTGCGAGGGTGGGTGATTAGCAGTAAGGAATTTCGGGAGAATTTGTCTTGGGCGGTGGTGGTTGCTGGGGAGGGGGATGTTTCTGGGGCGGTAAAGGAGTTGCTGGAAGAACTACAGGAACGGGGAATTGAAGTACACTATACACATGAGACGTACAAATCTTGTGCTTGATGAAGAATTGCTGGAGACGGCGACGTTGGCCTTGGGTCACAAGACGTATTCGGCAACTGTAAACTACGCGCTGGCTGAAGCTTTGAGAGTTCAGAAAGTGCTGGGACTGCGAAAGTTTTTTGGATCTGGGTTATGGCAGGGGGATCTGGGGGAAATGCGCGAGGACAAGGCTTTGAGCAAAACCGGGAAAACGCGCTAGGAGTTGCCATTGATTCTCGCGGATACCTCGATTTGGGTGGAGATGATCAACGGTCGGCTGCGGCCCACCGAGACAGAAATCTTGCGGCTGGCTACCTGTGGACCGGTACTTCAAGAGGTGGTGCAAGGCCTGCGGCAAAGTAAGGGTAGTGAGGAGTTACGGGACGGACTGCTGGCGTTGCCACATGTCTGCGACCCGGTACCGCGACGAATCTACCTTGCCGCTGCTGATCTATTTCGTGAAGGGCGTCACCGCGGGCTTACCATCCGATCCAGTGTGGATTGCCTTATTGCGGCGATTGCGATAGATAGCGGGCTGCCAGTTTGGCACCGGGACAGAGATTTCTCCGCGATCGCTCGATTTTCGACACTGCGAGAATGGAAGCGGAGTGGAGTGAGTTAGTTTGAGCAACATTTGAGGTGCACCCATACCAGCTGATAGCATTTGACCCACTTTAGGGGCCTCGGCAAGACGCACGACACTCAGTTGCTATAGAATTGACGAAACAAGGAGACTATTTAGTATAGATGTCGGAGGTAACTCGAATTTGGGGAGGTGAAGAATGGCAGGAGCATGTGACGCTCCTACTTAAGCTTCACTACGGCCCAGGCGAGTACGTTGAGGTTCCAGACCGCGACAAAGGGGACGGCGGTCTCGAGGGCTATGCGCGATGCGGCCACGTCTATCAATGTTATGCGGCGGAAGAACCCGCGCCGTTGGCGGAACTGACGAAGAAGCAGAAGAACAAGATAACCGACGATCTGCGGAAATTCTCCGAAAACAAGACTCTGCTTGGGAAGCTCCTAGGAACTGTACGGATCAGCAGGTGGATTCTCATGGTCCCTCACTTCGACAGCAAGGAACTTGTGGCGCACGCGAACACGAAGGCACTCGAGATTAACCTAGAGAATTTGCCGTACGTAGCGAAAGACTTTGCAGTTCACATCGAAACGGAGAAGTGCTTTGCAGTCGAGCGACAACAATTAATGGGCGTCGGCTTGGCAAAAGCGGACATATCAATAGTGTCGGCGAACGACGACAACATTCATGCGTGGACAACCCAGAACCCAATCGAGCTAAATAAGCTTGTTACCAAAATTGCGAAACTTCCGACATTAAAGCAGCCAGAGGCACGAGCAACTTTCCGCCATCAAATGATTCGTCACTATCTCGACGGGCAGAACGCATTGGCCAAACTGAAGGATTCATACCCAGAGCAATACGAACAAGTGATCGGTGCCAAGAACCACCGCGAGCAGTTTCTCGCCACAGAAACGCTCCTCTCGCACGATTCTCCAAGCGAGCTAATTCAGAAGGAGCTTCAGAACTTCAAGCAAACTATCTCAACCGAGGTCCCGGGAATTTCCACACAGATCGCGGACCGCCTCATGTATGAAGGTACAAACAAGCGTTCCGAGGCGATAAGAAGAACTTCCTTCCGCGCACATCCGCCGAACAACCGCCTTTCCCAGCGGTTGATCGGGGACAGCCCGCTCCGTCCGCTCGCGGTGGGCTTTCATTTTGCCATGGGATCTGGTTGCGCTCGGGACGGAGTTGGCAGTCCCCTCGGTTCCTTGGTCATTTTTGACTTTGCCAGGTTTTGATTGCTTCTATTGGATGGATCAGCATGATGATGTTGATTGCTAGGTTGTCGTGGATAGCGTAGAGGAGTGCCAGGTCCAGCGTGATGGCTGTTAGTACGCCTGATTTTACTGGAAGTTTCCAAGCTAGCCAGAAGCCGGTGGCCATTGCTATTACGTCGCCGATGCTGTTTAGGATGCTGTCCCCGTAATAGTCGAGCGAGATGGTGGCTTCGCGGTAGCGGTTGATTACGAAGTCTGTGTTTTCGATGATTTCCCAGAGGCCTTCTATTCCTACTGCGATTACGAAGCGTTGGGCTGGGTTGAGGTGTTTGCGGGTGGTTAACCATAGTACGGCGTAGATGAGGAAGCCGTGGATGATGTGTGTGAAGGTGTAGGGATCGAAGAGCTGCTGGGACTGCATGTTGCTCATGACGTCGCCGGACCAGAGGGCTACGGTTCCGCATTTGCAGAAGGCCAGGCGGCCCATGGTGAGAAGGATGGATACTGTGATTCCGAGGAGCAGGAGGGAGAGGCCGAGGTGTTTCCGCGTCATTGTATTTCCCAAGTCTAAAGCAAGGGCTGCCCGCGCTGGAGCTAGAATGCAGTATGAGCCAATTTACGTTAGCTCTTTGAATGGGTTAAAGACTTTGAGTCCCGGGCGGCGAAAGTCTTTATCGTTACCTGTGGCTATGGTTAAGCCGTGCCGTTTGGCCGTTGCGGCAATATAGCTGTCCTCTACTGGCATTCGTCGTCCAGCCCGATCTAACAAACGCTCTTGTTCCGCCCAGACGTGTGCCACAGAGACATTGAACCCGTGAATTCGTCCCTGGAGTGAGTCGATCAAACGCGTCAGCCAAGCTTGCAATTGGTCTCGCTGCCGCCCTTCTTTGGTCCGCACCCAGTAGGCGATTTGTGCGATGACAACAGCACTGGTGTAACACCGCTCTTGTTCTGCGTCCAGCCAAGCAATCACCCGAGCATCGCCATTCCGTTTCGCGGGCTGACAGATAACATCCGTATCAAGTAACCAGTTCATTAGCCAACCATCTCATAGCGCTCGACGCTTGGGGAGTGCCTTTCGACGCGGGGGAATGTCATCCAGACTGACCGGACAGGCTTTCATCACGGTGAGCCAGTTCTCTTTCCCGGCAAGCTTGCGAAACACTAGCGTGTCCTCTTCGTCGTCAAACCTTGCTTCGAAGTAGTCTCCTGGCGCTGTGGGAGCAAGTGATACTGGAACGGTCAGCCGCCGTTTTGCATCGAGTGTAACGATCATGGTGGGATCATCCCACACTGTTTGATCCGTGTCAAGGCTTACGCTTACCTTACAGTTGGTGTAGTTGGTCGACTTGCTTTATCGTGTGATGCTCTGTGATTCCAGACGGCCATTGGATTGTTACTTCGGCGGAGGTGGCTTCTCCCAGACCGAAGTGGAGTCTTTGGTCGGAGGCTGAGGTGAAGCTGGATTGGCTCATTACTACTTGGGACTGTTTGTTGCCATTGAATTCCACGGCTACTGTTGCTCCGATTGCTTTGCCTTTTAGTTTGATTTCCAGCCAATGATTGGTGGACTTCAGATCGTTTCTTAAAAGGCTTGGGGGGGCGTTACGGTTCCAG
>Ga0315912_10002575_pt1 | contig 19052 bp, 11 predicted proteins | sample VfabasoilMG_FD_204469 | JGI IMG/M metagenome (GOLD analysis project Ga0315912, IMG submission 204469) | Garden soil microbial communities collected in Santa Monica, California, United States - V. faba soil | ecosystem: Environmental > Terrestrial > Soil > Garden | place: USA: California...
CACCGTGCGCGTCCCGGGGTACCTCACCGACGTCGGGCGGGCAGCCACGGAGCAAGACGAGCCCCCTCGTCATGCCGCCCCAAGGGGCCGTCCCAGCCGCGCGCCATCGCCTCCCGCGCGAGCCACTCCACGCTCAGGCCCGCCCGTCGATGCGTCCGCCGTCTCGCCGAACGGTCGGATGACTGGTCGAGGCCCCGCGCGGAACGGCGGCACCCGCGAGGCCTCGGGCGCACTGCGCCACGCCGCACCTCGGGCGCACCGCGCCGCGCCGCACCTCGGGCGCGCCAAGCCTCAGAGCACCCGCGCCGGCAGGATGACCAGCGTCTGCCCGGCCCACTGCAACCGCCGCTGCAATGCGAACGCCGTCTCGTTGTGCAACATGCGCTGGTAGAAGTGCTCGCGCTGGAAGATGACCTTGCCGGCGAAGAACGTCGTCTTGGGGAAGTCGCGCTGCACGTCGAGGCAGAGCGCCTCGGCCTCGTCGATGGCGTCGGTGCCGACGGCCATGCGGCTGGTGGCCGGGAGGCCCAGGCGCTGGGCGAAGTTCACATAGCGGCCGAGCATGGCCTCGGTCTCGGCGCGCAGCTCGTCGATCGTGTCCTCGCCCTTGAAGGCGCCCGTGTCGATGACGCCCACCGAGACGAAGACCAGGTTCACGAAGTAGTCGGGGAAGGCGCGCAGCAGGTTGAGCGTGGTGTGGATGCCGAGCCCGCCGTAGGAGCCGACGAGCACGGCGGCGGTGGCGCGCGTCGGGTCGGGCGCGGGCAGGGGCGGCATCTGCGAGGCGGGCGGCAGGTGATCGAGTTCGGCGTACAGCTTGGAGAGCGCCTCGGCCACCTTGCGGTAGTGCCGGCGGATGACGAAGCACAGGCCCATGACGGATCCCGTGACGGCCAGCGTCACCCAACCGCCCTGCCCGAACTTCTCGACGACGGTCACGCCCAGGATCGTGGCGCAGAGCATGAAGCCGGTGAGGAAGAGGGCCGTGCGGCGGCGCCAGTGGCGGCGGCCCTTGCGCCCGCGGATCCACGAGCGCGTCATGCCGAGCATCGACAGCGAGAAGGTCAGGAACACGTTGATGCTGTACATGACCACGATCGCGCGCACGTTGCCGCCCGTGAGCAGCAGCGCCGCCATGGAGGCCAGGCCCATGAGCATGATGCCGTTGAGCGTGGTGAGGCGGTCGGAGAGCGCGGCGAAGCGGTGCGGCACCCAGCTGTCGAGCGCCATGTTGGCCAGCACGCGCGGACCGTCCAGGAAGCCGGCCTGCGCGGCGACGACGAGCAGCGCGCCCTCCGAGACGAGCGTGGCGACGACCAGCGCCCCGGAGAACGGGAAGCCCTCCATCACGCGTCCGGCGAGCACGGCGTTCATGGTCTTGCCGGCCTCGTGCCCGACGCCCCACAGCAGGTAGCAGACGAAGAGCCCCGTGGCGGTGAAGGCCAGCGAGGTCGCCAGGTAGGTCATCGTGCGCTTGGCCGTGCGCACGCGCGGCTCGCGCATGATCTGCAGGCCGTTCGAGACGGCTTCGATGCCGGTGTAGGTGCCGCCGCCGAGCGAGTAGGCGTGCACGAGCAGGACGAGCATGCCGAGGCCGCCCAGTTCGCGGCCGCCGCGCGAGAAGCCGTCCTGCACGGCCGACACGGTGGCCGGGAACTCCGCGAGGTGGCCCAGGATGCCGCCGCCGATGAGCAGCGCGTGCGTCACGAGGAACATCAGGAAGATCGGCGCCAGGGCCAGCACCGACTCGCGCACGCCGCGGATGTTCAGCGTCGTGAGCAACACGATGAGCAGCACCTCCACGGGCAGCTTGGCGACGTGCCAGGGCAGCGGCAGCAGGCTGAAGAGCGCGTCGCCCGCGGCCGCGATCGAGATGGTGATCGTGAGCACGTAGTCGACGAGCAGCGCCGAGCCCGAGGCCACGCCGTAGCCCTCGCCGAGCAGGCGCGTGGCGACGACGTAGCCGCCGCCGCCGTGCGGGAACTCCTCGATGATGCGGCTGTAGGCCGCCGAGATGAGGAAGATCGTGAAGATCATCACGGCCGCCAGCACCACCGCGAGGTAGGTGTGCGAGCCGAGCGTGCGGAAGGCCTCCTCGGGGCCGTAGGCAGAGGACGAGAGCCCGTCGGCGCCGAGCCCGATCCACGCCAGGAAGGGCACCAGCGACAGGCGGTGCATGATGGACGTGTCGCTCAGCGTGCGCGGCGCGCCGATGAGGAAGCGCCAGACGCGCGCCCCCACGCCGGGGCGCTCGTCGTCGGGATGCTGCCCCGTCGGATGGTCGTGGTCGGACATGCGCTCGGCGGAGCCGCCAGCAGGGACCGGGAGCACCGGGCCGACTGCCCCGGCGAGCGTCCGGAGTCTCCTCGAACCTGGCCCGTGAGGGCTGAACATCTATACAGCGCCCGCGGCGGGAGCCGCAAGTTGAGCCGGCGCCCGGGAAGACGCTCGGGGCGGGTGCTCCGCTGAGGTAGGCTCGCCCGCTCAGGTCCGACATCCAGCAACGGTACGCATCGAGGGCAAGTCCATGCACGTCCACCTCCCGCTCTTCCCACGCTCGACCTGGCTCCTGGCCATCGCCGCGCTGCTGCTGCTGCCCGCGACGGGCTCCGCGCAGCACGTGCTCGAACTCGGACAGAAGGCCGAGGGCAGTGTCGGCGCCGGCGACACCGCCGTGCTCGAGGTCACGGGCATCGCGGGCGAACTGCTCAGCGTCAGCGTGAGCCCCGGCAAGAAGTCGACGCTCGTGCCGCGTTTCGACCTGGTGGATGTGGCCAACGATGCGGTCGTCGCGAGTTCGACGCCCGCCGGCAAGGGCGCCAAGCTGACGAACGTCGTGCTGCCCGTGAGCGGCCTCTACCACATCGTCATCTCGGGCGCCTCGAACACGGCGGGCTCCTGGAAGGCCGTGACCAAGGGCGTGCACGGCAAGGAGCTGACGAAGCCGGCGGCCAGCCAGGTGGCCGGCAAGCCGTCGTCGGTGCGCGTCGAGTTCGACGCGCTGGCCGGCACGCAGCTCGACGCGACCGTCAAGCCGGCCAAGGGCTCGGCCGCCCTGCCGGGCGACGTGACGCTCACCGGGCCCGACGGCGTGATCGACCTCGGCGCCGCGCTGAGCGCCACGGGCAGCAGCAGCAAGGTGAAGAAGTTCGTGCTGCCGAGCTTCGGCAGCTACGTGCTCGAGGTGCTCAACGCCGGCGACGAAGGCGAGCTCTCGCTGGCGACCAAGCTCAAGGTGCCGAAGCCCGCCAAGATCATCCTCGTGACCGACGCCTTCTCGGGCGACCTGCTGCTCACGCCCGACGTGCTGTTCAGCGGCGAGGGCGCCACGGAGATCACGGCCACGATCGCGCTGGTGCGGCCGCTGTCCAAGGGCGAGGTCGTGGTGCTGCAGCGCTCGATCGGCAACGGGACGCCGGTGCAGGTCTCGCAGCTCTTCGACGACGGCGAGCTCGGCGGCCACGGCGACGAGATCGACAACGACCTCGTGCACACCGCGCGCCTGCAGGAGACGCCCACCGAGGACGACCTGGGCCTCACCGACTACCAGGCGGTGCTCGACCTGAAGGGCCCGCGCATCGCCCGCTCGCCGACGTTCTCGGTGCTCGTCGCCGAGCCGCTCACCAACCAGCAGGTGACCGACATCCTCGGCAAGCAGGCCGGCTTCGAGGCGCTGCTCGACCAGGCCGTGATCGACGACACGGTCGAGGCCACGCTGGCTTCGATCGAGAACACGCTCGCCAACGACCCCGACGTGCTGGAGTTCGGACGCAGCGACGGCCAGCTCGGCCTGTGGATCGTGTACGCGGGCGGCATCCCGGCCGTGCTCTACTCGCCGGTCGACGACGTGAAGGGCGGCGGTGCAGGGCGTTCCGCCGCGCCGGCGCAGCTCATGGCCGCCGGAGGCGACGGCCGCCTCGTGCCCTATGCGCCCTACTCGGCCTTCCGCCAGCGCAGAGGCGCCGCGCCGGCCGGCGGCCAGCCGACGACGCCCGCCGGCAAGCCCGGCGCGGGCGGCTCGATCGCGCTCGGCACGCCGCCCGACAACCCGGTCGGCAGCAACAAGGTCTTCGCCATCGCGGCGCAGTTCTTCGACTGGGGCAACTCGGACGACATCCCGTCGATGCAGCAGACGCTCGTGGACAACGGCTGCTTCGACGTGACCTACAAGACCTACGCCTCCAAGGGCTCGGGCAGCGTCGAGGACTTCAAGAACCTGGGCAACTACGGGATCGTGCTCATCAGCAGCCACGGCGATTCGTTCTTCGCCGATGTCTCCAAGCCCTGGAAGGCCACCTTCAAGTGGGCGGACACCTCCACGGGCCAGGTCTGCCTGCACAGCAACATGGCGGTCAACGTGAACACCGTCCAGACCTACCGCGCCGACCTGCTCAAGGGCCGGCTCATCCTCTGGTACGGCAACTTCGGCATCACGCCCAGCTTCATCCGGCACTACACGGGCAACATGCCGAACTCGCTCGTCTACATGAGCATCTGCCGCGGCACCTTCAATTCCACGATGGCCGACGCCTTCATCGCACAGGGCGCGGCCGCCTATCTCGGCTACAGCGACTACGTGGCCGTCTCGTTCTGCCAGTCGCACGGGCCGCCGCTGCTCGACACGCTGCTGCTGGAGCGCATGACGCTCGACGACGCCTACACCTTCGACGTCGAGACCGACGCCGACCCGGCGGCCTTCCTGCTGTTCGGCGCGACCGACCTGGCCATCGACCCGGCCTCGCTGAAGGACGGCAGTTTCGAGAGCGGCAACATCGCGGGCGCCTGGTCCACGGCCGGCGACGCGCGCGTGGTGGGCGGCCTCGGCGGCTACGGCCCCACCGACGGCAACCTCACGGCCATCATCTCGACCGGCCTCGGATTCACGGTGAGCAGCGGCAGCTTCAGCCAGGAGCTGTGCCTGCCCGCGGACACGACCGGCATCTTCTTCGACTGGAACTTCTTCTCGGCGGAGTTCCTGTGGTGGTGCGGCTTCGAGTTCCAGGACACCTTCGAGGTCGAACTCACCGACGTGGCCAACCCCTTCAACACGGTCACTGCGTTCCGCGTGGCGATCGACGACCTGTGCGGATCCGTCTCGCTGACGGACATCCTGTTCGACAAGCAGCCGGGCACGCCGCCCTTCGAGGACGGCAAGGAGGCCGGCGACGTCTACGCCACGGGCTGGACCACGCAGCTGATCGATGTGCCGCCGGAGATGGTGGGCAAGAAGGTGCGCATCACCTTCCGCTGCTTCGACGTGGGCGACAGCGAGTGGGACACCGCCGTGCTCGTGGATGCGATCGAAGTCGTGCGCGACGCGAGCTGATGAGGGCTCGCCCGCCGCGGACCTGGCCACGACCGGGCGCCCCGTCATGGGCGACGCGTGGCGGGCGACGGTTCGGCGCCGGCCTGCTCGCGCTGCTGGCGGCCTGCAGCGAACCGGAGTCCGACCCCGGGACGGCGCGGCCCGTGCCGGACGCGGTGCCGCCGCCGGACGCCGGCTCGCCGCCGGACGCCGGCTCGCCGCCGGACGCGCTGCCGCCGCCGGCTCACGCTGGCCCGGCGGTCGAGCTGCTGGTGGACGGCGCGGCACGCGCGCTCAGGCCCGGCCAGGCCGAGGGTCTCGCGGCAGCCGGTCTGGCGTGGCTCGGCTCGTGCGGCGACCGGGAGCGCCAGCTGGTGGACGAGAGCGCCTGGCAGGCCGCGCGCAACCACGGCCGCTGCCTGCGTCTGCATGACGAGGCGGGTCGGGTGCTGGACGTGGTCGTGCGCCCGGGCCTGCGCATCACCGAGGCCCTGCTGCCGCTCGACGATCCCGCCGCACGCCTCTTGGCGCGTGACGGCGCGACGATCTACTCGGGCTTCAGCGCCTGCGACGCCGCGCTGCGGCAGGAGTTGCTGCAGCTCGTGCCCTGAGCGCCGCGCCGGCGCTGCGTGGGACTCGCTCACCCGCAGGCTATCATCCGCCCCGTCCCACGGAGGCCCCACCATGCGCACCACGCACCTCGCCGTCCTGCTGCCCCTGGCCCTGTTCGCCGCCGCCTGCGCCAGCACCCAGGGCGAGAGCTACTTCAGCAAGAGCTACGACATCGCGCGCGTGCAGCACATCGCCATCGTGGACGGCAACAACCCCACCTTCAAACCCGAGACGCGCCAGATCCTGCTCGACTCGGTGCAGTTCGAGTTCTTCAAGCGCGGCTGGTCCGTCATCGAGCGCGCCAACATCCAGAAGGCGGTGGACGAGCTGAAATTCCAGAACGCCGACCTCACCAGCCCGGACAACCGGCGCAAGCTCGGCAGCGTGCTCAACGTCGAGGCCCTGGCCGTGATCAACATCGGCACTCAGGACGACCTGATCGTCGTCTCGGCCAAGATGCTCGACGTCGAGAGCGGCGAGCTCATCTGGATGGGCACGGGCCAGGGCGAACTCAACCGCGGCATGTCCACGGTGGCAGGTTCGGTGGCGGGCGCGGTGGCCGGCGCGGTCATCGGCAACCAGATCGGCGGCCATGGCTCGGGCGGCGCGGTGATCGGCGGCGTCCTGGGCGGGGCCTCCGGCAACCTCATGACGCCCTCGCAGCTGGAGAACGCGCGCGAGGTGGTGACAGCGGTCTGCGAGTCGATCCCGCAGCGCTGAGCCGGACCGGGCCGCGCGCGGCGTCCGATCAGTCGACGGCCCCGGCCGCGCGCGCCCGCTCGGTCTCCGCGGCGATGTAGCCGAAGGCCTGCCAGTACGGCGAGGCGAGCACCTCGTCGAGCGTGCGCTCGGCGGCCTCGACCTCGCCGCGGCTCCTGTGCCAGCAGGCGACGCCGTAGCCGAGCGTCGCGAAGGCGATGCCCGCGCTTCCCCTGCCGCCGGCCGCGCGGGCCTCCGCCAGCAGCGCGTCGCCGTCGCGCTCGCCCTTCCACATGAGGGCCAGCTGGTGGTAGGCGTGGTACTCGCGCACCTGCAGGTCGTCCGTGATGTCGGCCACCGCCGCCTGCACGGCACGCGGGCGCTGCAGGCGTGCGGCCGCGACCGCGCTCCAGTGCGCCGCCATGACGCGCCCGTCGTCGTTGGGCGCCACCGCCGCGCAACGCCGCCACGATTCCCAGGCCAGCTGGTCCCGGCCCAGCAGGTAGCGCGCCAGGGCCAGGTGGTAGTGGATGTTCTCCTGCAGCGTGTCGAGGTCCACGCCGTCGGGCGTGGCCGGCAGGCTCGGCTCCACCTGGTCGGGCAGGCCCTCCACCAGGGCCTCGGCCGCGCTCAGGTCGACGACGGCGCGCTCGAACTGCCGCAGCGTGATGTAGCGGTGCCCGCGGAAGCGCAGCAGCCACGGGTCGCGCGGGTGGCGCTCCAAGCCGTCGCTGAAGACCTGCACCGCCTCCGGGAAGCGGTTCAGCGCGCCGAGCAGCCGGCCGACGCGCAGGCTGCTCGCCAGGTCGTCCGGGTCGGCCGCCAGCGCCGCCTCGGCCGCGGCCAGCTGCGCCTCGCAGCGTGCGCGCACGCCCTCGTCCAGGGGTGGCGCGACGAGGTCGTGCCCCAGCAGGGAACTCACGCGCGCTCCGGGCTGCGGAGCTGCCGCCTCCGCGCGCGGCTCCCGCGCCGCGCAACCCGCGAGCAGCAGGAGCGCGAGGGACGCCACGACACGGGTGCCAGGGAGAGGGCGCAGGGATGCCATGGCGCCATCCTAAGGCACCGGCGCGCCCTACCCGACCTGCCCCTGCAGCAGCAGCGCCACGAGCGACAGCAGGTCGGCGCGGCGCACGGGCTTGGTGGCGTAGGAATCGCAGCCCGCCGCGAGGCAATCGGCGCAGTCCTCGGGCATCGAGTTGGCCGTGAGCGCCACGATGGGCAGCGAGTAGCCCTGCTCGCGCAGGCGTCGCGTGGCCGCGAAGCCGTCGAGTTCGGGCATGTGCATGTCCATCAGGATGAGGCCATAGGGTCGCTCGGCCTCCAGGGCCGCCAGCGCGCGTTGCACCGCGGACAGACCGTCGTGCACCACGTCCACCTCGGCGCCGGCGCGGCGCAGGATCGTGGCGACGACGAGAGCGCTGTCGCGCGTGTCCTCGGCCAGCAGCACGCGACCCGCGAGGCGCGGGCCCTCGATGACGTCGGACTCGTCGGCGCGACGGACGCGCGCGGGCGGGCCGGCAGCCGCGGTCACGCGCCCGACTCCCGTGAGCGGCCCGGTCGGCACGCTCAGCGTGAAGGTGCTGCCCTGGCCCTCGCTGCTGCTGACGGTCACGTCGCCGCCGAGCATGCGGGCCAGGCGACGCGAGATGACCAGCCCCAGCCCCGTGCCGCCGAAGCGGCGCGTGGTCGAGGCGTCGGCCTGGACGAAGGGCTGGAACAGGCGATCGAGCTGCTCCTGGTTCATGCCGATGCCGGTGTCGCGCACGCTGAACGCGAGGCGCCCCGACGTGGCGCCGGGCTCGAGCTCCAGGCGCGCGCCCAGGGTGACGCCGCCCTCGCTGGTGAACTTGAGCGCATTGCCGACGAGGTTCACGAGCACCTGGCGCAATCGCGTCGGGTCGGACGAGATGCGGACGGGTAGCGCTCCCTCGGCCTCGATGGAGAGCGAGAGCTTCTTCTCCTGGGCGCGCAGGCGCAGCAGGTCCACCACCTCGCCCAGGATCTCGAGCGGCGAGCACTCCACCGACTCGATCGTCATGCAGCCAGCCTCGATGCGCGAGAGGTCGAGGATGTCGTTCAGGATGGCCAGCAGGTGCATGCCGTTCCGGCGGATCGTGCGCACGTGGCTGGCCACCTCCTCCGGTTGCAGCTGCGGATCGAGCAGCAGGTCGGAATAGCCGAGCATGGCGGTGAGCGGCGTGCGGATCTCGTGGCTCATGTTGGCCAGGAACTCCGCCTTGGCGCGGGCCGCCGCCTCGGCGCGCTCGGTGGCCGCGAGCAGGTCGGCCGTGCGCGCCGCGACGAGCTGCTCGAGTTCCTCGTGCCGCAGGCCGGCCTGCGCCTGGAGCGCGCGCTTCTGCGCCAGCGTGCACGCCAACTGCAGCACCTCCACCGGGTCGCAGGGCTTCTTCAGAACCAGCAGCGCATCGGTCGCGCCGAGCCGCGCCCGGATCTCCTCCAGCGAGTGGTCGCTGTAGGCCGTGCAGATGACGATCTGCAGCCCGGGGTCGAGCTGCCACAGCTCCTGGATCGTGCGCAGCCCGTCCCAGCCGGGCGGCATGCGCATGTCCACGAAGGCCACGTCGAAGGGCTGGCCGGCGCGCACCGCCTCGGCCGTGAGCCTCGCGCCCGACTCGCCCTGCTCGGCGTGCTGGACCAGGAAGCGCGGCATGGTCGCGGCGATCGCGCCGCTCTCGCCCCAGAAGCCGGCGCGTGCGTTCTCGAGCGTGGCCGACGAGGCGCGCTCCGCCAGGATCTTGGTGAAGTCCTCGTGGATGGCCGGCGTGTCGTCCACCACCAGGATGCGGGCCTGCCGGTCGAGGCTCATGCGCGTCGCTCCGGCAGTCGCAACGGCAGGTCGAGCACGAAGGTGGCTCCGCGGCCGGGGCCCTCGCTGCGCGCTGTGAGCGAACCGCCCATCTCGAGCGCGGCGTTGGCCGAGGCGTGCAGCCCGATGCCCTGGCCTCCCGGCTTGGTGGTGAAGCGCTGCTGGAAGACGCGCGGGATGTCCTCGGGCGCGATGCCGAGCCCGTTGTCGCTCACCTCGACGCGCACGAAGCCCGTCTGGGCGACCACGCGCACCGCGAGCCGGCGCGCCTCGACCGAGGCCGCGCGCAGCGACTGCCGCGCATTGCGCATGAGGTTCACGAGGATCTCGAGCAACCGGTGTCGCGGCAACAGCAGCTCCGGCACCTCGTCGAACTCGCGCACGACCTCGATCGGCGGGCCGGCGACGCCGTCGTCGGACAGCCGCAGCGCGCAGTCGACCTGTTCCGGCAGGTCCACGCGCTGCTGCGGCGAGACGCTGCCGGCATGCGTCTGCTGCGCCCGCACCAGGTCGGAGACGTGCGACAGGCCTTCACCCAGGTTCTGCGTCTCGGCGAGCAGGGCGGCGCGCTCGGTGGACGCCTCGCCGGCGAGCGCCCCGAGCAGCGCCGGCAACTGGCGTCCGCGGGCGTCGCGCTCCATCCAGGCCGGCAGGTCGGTGGCATGCTCGGCCAGCAGCGGCTGCAGCCGCACGAGGTCCGCCAGCACGCCGCCCTCGATGCGCCGCCGCAGCTCGGCGGCCGACACCGTGACCGAGTTGAGCACGTTGCCCACGTTGTGCAGCACGGCGCTGGCGACCTCGGCGCGGCCGCCCTTGCGGGCCGAGTCCACCAGGTCCTCCTGCGAGGTCGCCAGCTTGGCGACCATCGCGTCGAACTCGCGCGCCAGCACGCCCAGCTCGTCGCTGCGGCGGCTGTCGAGGCGCACGCCCAGGTCGTCGCCGCGACCGACGCGCACGGCATGCGCCGTCAGGGCGGCCAGCGGCCGCACGACGATCGACTGCAGCAGCACGGCCAGCGCGAGCAGGGTGATCGCCGCCGCGGCCAGCAGCGACAGGTTGGCGAAGCGCAGCACGTTGCGTCCGTGCAGCGTGATGTCGCGCGGCCACTCGATGGCCAGCAGGAAGGCGTCGTCACCGGTCACGGCCGGCAGCGAGCACCATGCCAGGCGCGTCGCCTCGTCGCGACCGGCGTGCACCTCGGTGGCGCCGGCGCGCAGGCGCAGCAGCGCGTCCTCGTCCAGCGGCTCGAGGCCGCCTGCAGCGGGCAGCAACCTGAAGTCCACGTGGGTCTGTTCCGCCAGCGCGGCGACGCGCGGGGCGTTCACCAACCGCCCCATGAGCAGCCAGCCCCGCATCGGCGCCTGCTGCAACGAGTCGCTCACCGGCCAGCAGCTCACGATCATGGGCCCGACCGAGGTCTGGAGCAGGCCGTCCACCGACTCATCCAGGCTGCGCGAGGCGAGCAGCCGGTGCACGGCCGGGAAGGCGTCGCGCGGGAAGTCGCGCACCTCGATCGGTTCGTTGGTGAGCGGGTCCCGCGCCTCGGCGAACAGCACGCGGCCGTCGAGCGCCACGATCCAGCACAGGTCGAAGTTGCCGTTGGCGAAGGTCTCGGGGATGAGGTTCTGCGCCACGTAGTCGGCGTTGCCGTCGGCCATGAACTCGTAGGTGTCGTCCCAGGCCGACCAGTCGTGACAGAAGTTGCCGAGGGTCTCCACCTCCTTCTCGATGGCGTAGCGCGCGCGGGAGAGGTTGCGCGCCGCCGTCTCGCGTTCGAGCGTCTCGAAGCCCGGCGCCAGGATGAGCTGCTGCACCGCGAAGACGGCCGCTCCGAACAACACCACCGGGACCGACAGACCGAGCAGGAGGCGGGTGCGCAGCGACATGACGACCGGGGCGGGGGGAGAGAGGGGCACCTCCTGGTCGACCAGCGCCGAGGGATGCCTTGATGTCCACCCGGGGGTCGAGTGCGTCCAGGAGCGGGACCGGCCGGAGGAGCCGTGCGGATCCCGGCCGCACGCGAGAGGCCGCCCCCGCCACGGGCGGGTCGGAGGGCGCCCGGCGTCCCATGCGCAGGCCGGCGCTCCCTGGCTAGACTCGGGCCGTCCGTCCATCCCACGCAGGAGCGTCCCATGCCAGCCCGCCCGTTCTCAGCCGCCGTGATCTTCCTCGCCCTCTTCGGCGCAGGCGCCCAGGCCGAGACGCTCAGCGTGAGCGGCGGCGCCGGCGCGCTGCGCACGGCCCTGCAGGACGCCCAGGACGGCGACGTGCTCGAGATCAAGGGCGGCCTCTATCGCACCTCCGACCTGGGCGACGAGGCGGGCCTCGTCCTGAGCCGGCGCGCGAACATCACGCTGCGCGCCAAGGGCAAGGTGACCATCGATGGCGAGGGCTCGTTCGCGGACTTCGGGCTCACCGTCACGGACGTGGCCGGTTTGACGATCGAGGGCATCACCTTCCGCAACCACTCCAACGACGGCATCTTCATGACCGGCTCGTCCGACTTCGTGGCGCGCCGCTGCAAGTTCATCGACTGCGGCGACTCGGGCATCGAGGACCGGTCCACCGCCGGCTACACCGTCGAGGACTGCGTGTTCATCCGCTGCTCCTGGGGGCTCGCCTGCGGCTACGACAGCTCCGGCGCGAGCGGCGTGACGATCCGCGGCTGCAAGTTCACGACCTGCTCCGACTACGGCATCGACCTCTGGTCGAGCGACGCCCTGGTCGAGGACAACAAGTTCAAGAGCGGCGAGGAGGCCTACGGCGTGGGCATCCGCGAGGGGTTCACCGGTTCCACCGTGCAGGACAATCGCTTCAGCAAGGGCTTCAACGGCATCTACGCCGCCGGCTCCGGCCACCAGCTGCTTCGGAACTCGGTGAAGAAGACGCTGGACGACGGCATCCAGCTGCTCGACGGCGGCGGCCACACCTGCTCGGCCAATCGCGTCCAGAAGAGCGCCGGGTCGGCGCTCTACATCGACTCGGCGGACAACACCGTGTCCGAGAACGTGCTCAAGAAGAGCGGCGAGTTCGACCTGGAGAGCACCCTGCCGCTGGACGCGAACACGTTCACGGACAACGTGTTCGGCAGCTCCTCCTTCGGGGGCTGAGCTGCGCCAGCCGGACCGCCGACGCGGGCCGGCCGACGCGGGCCGGCCGGACCGCCGACGCGGGCCGGCCGACGCGGGCCGGCCGGTGCGGGCGACCGGCGGGCTGCGCGTCGGCGGCCCTCGTGCTCACGGCAGCCCGATGGTGATCGCCATGGCCGGCGTGGAGCCGATGGCGATCAGTCCTGCGGGCGGCATGTACACGACCTGGGCGAAGACCTGCACGCCCACCGGCAGCCCGGCCGGGATCGGCACGGGGAATCCGATGCACGGCGGCCCCGCCGGGATGGCCGGCAGCGCGACGATGCTCCCCGGCAGGGTGGGGTCCACCCAGAACGGCACGCCGACGCCGAACAGCGGCGGACACAGGAAGCCCGGGCCCGGCAGGCTGAAGCTGCGGATCAGGAAAGCGATGCTCCCGGGCGGCGCGCCCGTGAGCTGCAGCCCGAACGACGGCCCCGGCGTGGTGGACTGTCCGAAGCTGGTGAGCGTCGGCCCGCCCAGCGGCCCGCCGTAGGTGATGCCGTGCAGGGCGTGGGAGAGCCCGCTCAGGGGCGCGGGCGCCGGCGTGCACGGCAACGGCGAGGCGAAGGTCGGCGCCGCGGGGCCGCCCGTCGTCAGATCGATGCGCGCGACCACCGCGCCGTCGGTCACGTAGGCCGCCGGCGCGGCGCCGGTGATGCCAGGCGTCGTCGTGTCGTACTCCATGCCCGTGAGCGGCAGGCCGAGTCCGCAGGCCAGCACCGGCAGGGGCGGCGCCGCCGCGGCGCAGCCCGGCGCCACGAGCGGCTGCACGAGCCCGCCCGCACCCACCACCCACAGCAGGCCCGCGGCCGGGTCCCACGACACGTCCGTGGCGGGCACGACTGCCGGAGGCAGCGGACAGGGCGGGAACAGCACCGCGGCCGGAACGCAGGCGCCGACCGGCGGCGGCAGGATGCCGGCCAGGAACGCACCGTCCGTCATCCAGAGCATGGGTGCCCCACCCGAGAAGGTGCCGCTGCTGTCGCAGCCCAATCCGGTGATCGGCCCCATGGGCGGGAAGGTGGGCGGCACGAGGAAGGCGTTGAGCGGCGCGCAGGGCGGGGCCAGGAAGCCGCAGGCCGGGTCGCCGGCGTGCGCCAGCACGACGAGTCCGTCGGTGATGTAGACGGTGTCGGTGATCGGGTCGTCGGCGATGTCGCCCCACAACAGGCCGGCCGGCACGGGCGCGGGCGGCGGCACGCCCGGGCAGATGAGGGCGGCATTGGGGCAGGGCACGATGAAGGGCGTCGGGGCGCCGCAGGCGCCGCCCGGCAGCGACGTGAATTCCCATGTGATCGCGGCCGCGCTGTCGGTGCCGTAGATGACCTGGGACTGCAAGGGAGCCGTCGCGAGGAGGGCCACCGTGGCGGCCAGGGCGAACGTGCGCTTCATGGGCAATCTCCTGGGGGGTGTGCGGCCCCGGAGCCGGGACACGCGACGGACCGAACGCACGAAACCTCCGCGCCACGGCCTCGGTCGCACCGGGTCGCACCTGCCCCGCAGGGGGTCGGCCGGGCCGACCACTGGCCGGTCGGTCAGGGAGTGGTCGCCAGCAGCGCGTTGCTGAGCGTGATGCCCCACAGCACGCTGCCGTCGGCCACGAGGAACTGGAAGATCGCCTCGCTCGCCGCGGGCACGCCGGCGGGCCAGGTCGTCGAGACTGCGAAGGCACCGCTGCCGTCGGCGACGAACAGGAACTGCCGGCTGAAGGGCAGGGCATGGATCGTGCCGCCGAAGAAGGGTGCGGGCGTCGAGCTGAACGCGAGCCAGGCGAGCAGCAGCGCGCCCGGCGGCGCGTGCGTCAGCGACAGGCCGGCGCTCGAGCCGGCCGTGAGCGGGCCGCTGCCGGCGAGCGTCGGCGTGCCGTGGCTGCCGGGCGTGCCGCCGCCGAGGCTGGCCCAGGGCGCCGAGGCGCCAGCCAGCTGCAGCAGCCAGACGGCGCCGCGATTGCTGCCGCCGTCGTCGTCCTCGTGCGCACCGACGGCCACGTCGACCGCGCCGTCGCCGTCCAGGTCGCCGAGCGGCGCGCAGGCCCAGGCGAAGCGGTCGTCGGGGTCGAGCACGCCGCCGAAGCCGCCCTGCGTGGCCGAGAGCTTCTGTTCGAACTTGACGCTGCCGTCGGCGCGCAACAGGAGCACCCAGAGCGCGCCGCGGTTGTTGTCGCCCGGGCCGCCGTCGTCGTCGCGGTACGCGCCGGCCGCCAGGTCCTGCACGCCGTCGCCGTCGAGGTCCCCGAGCCTGGCGACCGACTTGCCGAAGTTGTCGAGGTCGTCGAGGGAGCCGCTGAAGCCGCCGCTCGTCGAGCTGATCTTGCCGTGGGACTTCACCGTGCCGTCGGTGTCGAGGCGCAGGATCCAGAGCGCGCCGCGCCCCAGCCCGCCGTCGTCGTCCTGGTTGGCGCCCACGGCCAGGTCCGGCACGCCGTCGCCGTCGAGGTCGCCCAGCCCGGCCACCGACATGCCGAAGAAGTCGCCGTCGTCGAGCACGCCGGTGAAACCGCCGGCCGTGTCGCTGATCTTCTGCTCGCTGCGCACCGTGCCGTCCGCGTTCAGGAACAGCACCCACACGGCGCCGCGCTCGGGGCCGCCGTCGTCGTCCTGGTAGGCGCCGACCGCCAGCTCGCCGAGGCCGTCGCCGTCGAGATCGCCGAGCGAGGCCACCGACCAGCCGAACCAGTCGTTCGCGTCGAGGGCGCCTCCGAAGCCGCCCGCCGTCGCGCTGATCTTGGTCTGGTGCGCAACCGTGCCGTCGGCCGCCAGGAAGAGCACGTGCACGGCACCGCGGTCACTGCCGCCGTCGTCGTCGAGGAAGGCGCCCACGGCCAGATCGCCGACGCCGTCGCCGTCGAGGTCGCCCAGCGGCGCGAGGCTGCAGCCGAAGGAATCGCCGGCATCGAGGCTCGCCGCGAAGCCGCCCTGCGTGGCCGAGAGCTTCTGCTGGGCCGCCACGCTGCCGCTGCTCGTCAGCGAGAGCAGCCACACGGCGCCGGCTGCGCCCGCACCGTCGTCGTCTCCCACGGCGCCGACCGCCAGCTCGCGCGTGCCGTCGCCCGAGAGATCGCCGAGCACCGCCAGCCCGTAGCCGAAGACGTCGAAGTCGTCGAGCGGGCCGACGAGGCCGCCGGCGGTGCTGCTCACCTTGTGTTCGGTCAGCACCGAGCCGATCGGCGCCTGCGCGCACAGTCCGTGCACCAGCAGACCGACGCTGGTGAGCACCATGAGGCCGTGTGATGCACTCGACGCGTCCATGCTTGCAGTCCTTCGATGCGGCTCGGGCGGCGGCCTCATCCTATGTCGAGGCCCGGCTCTCGGCCGACGCGCCGCATTCCGTCGTCGAAGCGGCGCCGACGGGTCCCAGCCGGCTGAAAAAACTTCGGCAAGAGGGGTCGCCCTCTGCGGAGATGTGCGCTAGGGTCGGCCAGCGCGGGCCGGGAGGGTGCGCGCAGCACAGGAGGCAGGGGGCATGGGACAGGACCGAGCGTCGTCCGGGGTCGTTTCGTTTCCCTCGCGGCTGCTGCATGTCCCCGGGAGGCGAGCCGGCTGGCGCCCCGGGCCGATCCGGGCGCTTGTCCTGGCGCTCGTCCTGGCGCTGGTCCTGCCGCTGCTCGCGACTGTCGTACACGCCGGCGAGCCGACACGCCTCGACCCGCTCGTGGGCGCCATCGACGCGCGCCTGGCCGCCATCGCCGGCAACGAAGCGCCCAGCAAGGCCCAGCTCAAGGAATCCAAGCTGCTGGACAAGGGCCGCGCCGCGCTCGTGGCTTATGCCGACGACGAGAGCGCCGCCGACCTGAAGCGCCTCTCCCAGGCAGCATCGGCGGTCTTCAAGTCGAAGACCTTCGACACGGGCGTGCTCGGCACGGTCGGCGTCGTGCGCGACACGCTCGACGCACTCGCCGAGCAGGCGCGCCAGGACGCCGGCAGCGTGCAGATCCTGCTCGCGGCGGCGCTGGCGGCCAAGGTCGAGAAGGCCATGCAGGCCGCCGAGACCCTGCGCGACAAAGGCCTGCTCGCCTGGCCCGGGCACTACGGCAAGGGCGCACAGACCCTCGCAGCCGCCGTGACGAAGTACCGCAACAACCTCACCAAGGCGCAGAAGCTCCAGGCCAAGCAGGCCAAGAAGTCGCCGAACGACGCCCTGGTGGTCTCGGTCAGCTCACCCGGCCGCTTGGTGCAGATGTCGCACCCGCTGCACCTGGTCGCGACGATCCAGGTGGCCGAGCCCACGCCCGAGCTGGCGGTGAGCGTGCGCGCGGTGCTGGCCAGCGACGTCGACCAGGCCACCGACCCGGACGCACAGGACCCGGACACGGTGATGACCCAGTGCGCGCTGGGCGAGTTCACGCTCTTCGACCTGGAGGCCGGCCAGCACGCGCAGGAGATGGACCTGCTCGTCCCCACGGTGTGCGAGGACCCCGCCACGGGCGAGACCCAGCCCTTGCCCGTCGGCGACTACTACATCGTGGTCGAGGTCGACCCGCAGGATCGGCTGCTCGAGACGCTGGAGCCGACGAGCGAGTCGAACAACGTCTTCATCGATCTCGAGCAGCCGTTCACGTTCTCCAACCAGTTCCTGCTCAACCCGAACCTGGTGCTCGCGTCGGCCGAGATCTTCCCCAAGGTGATCATCAACACGACGGGTGGCGCGCCCGCCGCGACCTTCGGCATCAACACGACGGTCTCCGTCACGGGCAACGTCCCCGTCACGGGAGCGCGGCTGTCCGTCGTCCTCATCCGTGAGGCGCACACGGACATCGACGGCAAGATCCTGAACGAGGCCACCCAAGCCTACGTCGACGAACTCGTCCTGCCGACGATCCTGCCGGGGGAGGTGCTCAGCCTGCACCTCGATACCCAGTTCCCCTTCATCGTCGTCCAGGGGCCGCCGATCATCCCCTCCTCCGAGCTGGCCAACGTCCAGGTGACCGTGACGCCGCCGCCGGGCAGCCCGCCGCAGTACGAGCCGGACGGGCCCGACGACTCGGCCTTCGTGGGGGATGCGACCTACACGGTCATCGACCTGCCCGACTGCTCGTTCGGCGAGAGCTACAGGAAGGGCATGGGCAACGACGACATCGCCGCCGCCGTGGAGTTCTCCTCTTCGATGGACGTGACGGCCGACCCGGCGCTCTTCCCCGCGGGCGACGCGCTGGCCGGCACCGTGGCCACCGTGGAGGGCGAGATCGACGTCACGCTCATGGGCTTCGACCTCGATCTCGTGGGCTTCGAGTGCCTGCTCGAGCGCGACCCGATCGAGGGCTACGGCTACCTGGGCGTGGACCTGCTGTTCCTGGACCAGGTGATCTACTCGGTCGGCCCGATCGACACGCCGCTGCTGCAGTCGCTGCCCGTCCTGCCGTCCGGCGTCTCGAAGGTGGACGGCGGCTTCACCTACAGCAAGGACTTCGACAAGAGCCAGGACGTGAAGAAGAGCGCGTACTTCTTCCCCTACGGCGTCCCGGTCTCGGTCACCGGCAAGCTGGAGGGCAAGCTCGGCTTCCAGCTCAACATCACGGCGACGAACGGCCTGAGCCTGGGCGGCGGCCCCTTCGTCGAGATCCTGGCCGGCGTCGACCTGGCGCTCGGCATCTGCCCTTTCTCGTGCGCCGGCGCGGGCGGCGAGATCACGCTGGTCAAGGACACCTTCCTCGCCACGGCCGGCGCCGGCATGACGGTGGTCGACGGCACCGACGTGCTCGGCGATCCCGCGCGCAGCATCGACACCTCGCTGTGCTTCAGCCTGGTGAACAAGATCGAGATGCTCAACGGCAAGCTCTTCGTGTTCGCCGAGTTCCCCTGGTGCGACGTGTGCTGGGCGCTCTTCTCGTACTTCCCGTGCAACTGCGGCTTCAAGCGGGCGCAGCTCGACATCATCAAGTGGGAGCCGTTCACGTTCTGCCAGACGCTCGTGGACAAGCAGCTGCCCCTGTGTTGCATCCCCGTCTTCGGCCTGCCCATCTGCACCGGCCAGAGTTCGACCGTCTGCGTGCCGGAGGGTTGCCCGGCGCCGGTCACGGCGCCAGCAGTACCCGCCGACCTCGCGATGAAGGGAGAGTGAGATGATTCCTGCGACCCTGCGGTTCGCGTTGTGCACGACCTGGCTGCTCACGCTCGGCAGCGCCCACCCCCAGGAGACCGGCGCCGCTGCGGCGACCGCGACCCCGGCAGCCCCGGCCGATGCGGCTGCCGTGCCGTCGGCCCTGCTCCCGGCGGCGGCCCGGCTCGACCAGCTCGTCGTGCGGCTCGAAGCCCTGCAGGAGCCGAGCATGGCGCTCTCGGCCGAGCTGCAGACGCTCCTGCGCGACGAGCCCCAGCTCGTCCCGACGCTGCCCGCGCGGCTCCTGGACGGGCCGGTCGGCAGCGACACCGCCGACACGCTGATCCTGGCGCTCCAGGTCGTGGGCACGGCGCAGGCGCAGCAGGCCCTGGGCACGATCTTCGTCGATTCGCGCCAGCGTCACCTCGACCGGCTGCGCGCG
>Ga0315912_10002576_pt1 | contig 19051 bp, 22 predicted proteins | sample VfabasoilMG_FD_204469 | JGI IMG/M metagenome (GOLD analysis project Ga0315912, IMG submission 204469) | Garden soil microbial communities collected in Santa Monica, California, United States - V. faba soil | ecosystem: Environmental > Terrestrial > Soil > Garden | place: USA: California...
GATCCATCAGCAGGTTGAGCGCGAAATTCTGCTCGCGGTTGCGCGCATTCACGCCCCAGACACTGTGGCGTTCCGAGCGATAGTCGCGCGCCAGTTCCAGCGTGGCCTTGCCCGCCTCGATCCGGCGTACCAGCGCCTCGATGCCGGACGCGGAATCCTCGTGCACGAATTCGTTGATGTGCAGGTCTGCGACGACCGGGCCGGAGACCTCGTAATAGGTGCGCTCGGCTTCCTTCCAGGAGCGCATGTCCTTGCCGTTCGCCTCCCAGAAATTCGCGGGCAGCGGTGCGAGCCCGGTGTACAGCACATCGGCATCTTCGATGGTCTTGTCGCTGTAATAGTCCTCGGCGTGCACGCCGACGACCGCCGCCTTGATGCGCAGGTTGATGTCCTTCGACACCAGCGTGACGCGTGACTCGTGGTGCAGCGCCTGCAGGGCCAGGGTCTGCGACAGGATGGCGTTGTCGGCGCCGTGCCCCGGCAGATAGTCGGGCAGCGCCGAGGACAGCTGGCGCGTCTGGAAAAACAGGCGGCCCGAGGTGGACGTCCGGTCCGTGGCCTTGCCGGTTCCGTCGCGGTCGATGCCGATGCCCTGTGCGCTCGGCAGCGGCAGGCCCGCGTCGATCTGGTCCTTGGTGGCGTCGCGCATCAGGTCGTCCAGGAAGCGGCTGACCTGGCGCACGTTGCGCGACGCTTCCGACAGGCCTTTCTTGTTGGCGTCGAGCTCCTCGAGCACCACCATGGGTAGATAGACGTCGTGTTCCTGGAAACGGAAGATGGACGTCGGGTCGTGCATCAGCACGTTGGTGTCGAGCACGAACAGGCGCCGTTGCACGCTGGCGGGTTTGCCCGGCTTGCCGGGCGTACGCTTGGCCGCAGTCACAGGGATTTCGCCGCCTCGAGGACTTCCGCCGCGTGGCCCTTGACGCGCACCTTGCGCCATTCGCGCGCCAGCTTGCCATCAGCACCGAACAGGAACGTACTGCGCTCGATCCCCATGAACTTCCTTCCGTACAGGGATTTCTCCCGGATCACGTCGAACAGACGGCAGACCTTCTCGTCCTCGTCGGACAGCAGCTCGAAGGGAAACTTTTCCTTCGCGCGAAATTTCGCCTGTCTTTCACAACTGTCTTTCGAGATACCCAGCACCGTGGTTTTCGCACGCTTGAACGCCGCGTGCAGGTCGCGGAAATCCTGGCCCTCGAGCGTGCAGCCCGGCGTCATCGCCTTCGGGTAGAAGAAGAGCACGAGCTTGCCGGCAGTGCCCTCCGAAAGAAAATGGGACGTTTTCCACGTGCTGCCATCCGAACGCGGCAGCGAAAAGGCGGGGAGCTTCTTGCCTTGCGTGGTCATGACCAGTGCGGTTCCTGGATGGCGAACACTTCAACACTCAAGACTTCACGGGCTCCAGGATCGCGTCGAGGTTTTGCGCGTCGCAATAGTCCATGAACTCTTCGCGCAGGTGCGCGAGCTGCAGACGCTTGGGGACGTTGATGATCATCTGGACGGCGAACATCTGCGCGCCGGTGTGCGCCGCGGGGTAGGTGCGGGTCGAGACCTCGGCGATGTCGATGCCGCGGCTGGCGCAGAATCCGGACAACCCGGCGACGATGCCCGACTGGTCGAGGCACACGACGTCGATGGAATATGGCAACAGCTCGGTACGCGGCGCCCGCGGCTCGGTGCGCTTCATGTGCAGCGACAGCCCGCCGGACTCACCCAGCCGCTGCAGCTCGCTCTCCAGCTTGGCCAGCGAATGCCAGTTGCCGGAAACCAGCACCAGCATGGCGAATTCATTGCCCAGGCTGGCCATGCGGCTCTCGCTGATCGACCCGCCGCAGTCCGAGATTACTCGGGTCAGGTCATGGACCATCCCGGTCCGGTCGCTCCCTATTGCAGATACGGCGAGGTGCTGCTTCATCGGGTCGGGAGTGTACCCCAGCGCTATACAACATGACTGGCGTGTCTTGCGGACCCGAGGGACGCGCCCGTACCATGCGCGACCCTTTTCTACTCGGACTCTCATGTACGCCGGCAGCCTGGTGGCGCTCGTGACCCCGATGCAGCCGGACGGCAGCATCGATTTCAACGCCTGGTCGAGAATCCTCGAATTCCAGGTTTCGAATGGCACTTCGGGCATCGTCGTCGCGGGATCGACCGGCGAATCGTCCTTCGTCACCGATGCCGAACTTGCTGAGCTGCTGACCCGCGCGCGCAGCGTCATCGGCAAGCGCGCCTTGCTGATCGCCAACACCGGCACCAACGACACGCGCAGCGCCTGCGATCGCGCGCGCGAGTTCTCCAGCTCGAAGTACCAGGTCGATGGCCTGCTGGTCGCGACGCCGCCCTACGTGCGGCCCACCCAGGAAGGATTGTTCCGGCATTTCTCCGCGATTGCGGAGAGCTCGAGTGTTCCGGTGCTGTTGTACAACGTGCCCGGCCGCACCGCGGTCGACCTGTTGCCGCCGACGGTTGCGCGGCTGGCGCGCGTGCCGAAGATCGCCGGGATCAAGGAAGCCGTGGGCGACACCGCGCGGGTGCGCGAGCTGGTCGCGTCCTGCGGCGCGGATTTCCGCGTTCTCAGCGGCGATGACCTGACGGCGCGTGAAACCATCGGCGCCGGTGCAGCCGGCGTCATCTCGGTGACCGCGAACGTGGCGCCTCGCGCCATGGCCGACATGGTCGCTGCCGCACTGCGTGGCGACCGGGCGGGCGCGACGCAGATCGACCAGCGGCTGGTGGCACTGCACCGGAACCTGTTCGTCGAACCGAATCCGACGCCGGTCAAGTGGGCATTGGCGCACATGGGGCTGATGGGGGGCACCCTGCGCCTGCCGTTGCTCGAGTTATCGCCGCAATACCACGCCATCGTGATCGAGTCCCTGTTCGCCGCGGGCATTTCCGTCGAAGGAATGCCGCGAGCGGTCGGGGCGAACTCCTGATGCCAAAGAAGGTCGCACTTCCTATGCGAATCTCCTCCGCGCTGCTCGCCAGCATCCTCGTGACGGCCACCCTGTCGGGCTGCAAGAGCCCGCTGAGCCAGTGCCGTGAATCAAACGAAGACTACGCGGGTGCGAAGGAATTGCCGCCCATCCAGGCGCCGCCGGGACTGGAAGCGCCCGATACACGCAACGCCCTGAAGGTGCCCCCGCTCAACGCGCCGGAACGAGTCCGCGGCAAGAACGAGCCCTGCCTCAGCGCGCCACCGCCATTTTCCACGCCAAAGGCCACGGAAACCCCGCCGCCGGCCAGTTCCAAATAAACGGCGGCAAGTTGCTATGATGCGCACCCCCGAATTTTCACGGGGGTCCGGACAGGTGGCCGAGCGGTTGAAGGCACTTGATTGGAAGTCAAGCAACATCTAACGGTGTTCGTGGGTTCGAATCCCACCCTGTCCGCCAGTTCTTTACCATGGCAGTCCGTATCGGCTCCTTCGCGACGACTAGTTGTAAACCCCGTCAGGCCCGGAAGGGAGCAGCGGTAGCGACGATGTCGGGCGCCGAAGTCCGGCTGGTGCGGGCTGCCTCCAAGACCATCTTCACGAAGGACTGGGAATGAGTTACCTGGCGCTGGCGCGCAAATGGCGGCCACGATCTTTCGCCGAACTCGTGGGACAAGAGCACGTCCGCGTGGCGCTGGGCAACGCGCTCACGCAGAACCGCGTGCACCACGCCTTCCTGTTCACGGGCACGCGCGGGGTCGGCAAGACAACGATCGCCCGCATCCTCGCCAAGTGCCTGAACTGCGAAACCGGCGTGACCGCCACGCCCTGCGGCAAGTGCGCCGCCTGCCGGGAAATCGACGAGGGACGATTCGTCGATCTGCTCGAGGTCGACGCGGCCTCGCGCACCAAGGTCGACGACACGCGCGAATTGCTCGAGAACGTGCAATACGCGCCGACGCGGGGCCGGTACAAGGTCTACCTGGTCGACGAAGTGCACATGTTGTCGACGCATTCGTTCAATGCGCTGCTCAAGACGCTCGAAGAGCCGCCGCCGCACGTGAAGTTCCTGCTCGCGACCACCGATCCGCAGAAGTTGCCGGTGACCGTCCTGTCGCGCTGCCTGCAGTTCAACCTCAAGCGCCTGCCCATCTCGCTGATCGGCGAGCATCTCGGCAAGGTGCTGGCGGCCGAGAAGATCGCGGCGGACCCGGCGGCCATCCGCCTGGTCGCGCAGGCGGCCGACGGCAGCATGCGCGACGCGTTGTCGCTGACCGACCAGTTGATCGCCTTCAGCGGCGGCAAGCTAGACGAGGCCAGCGCGCGCGGCATGCTGGGCACCATCGACCGTGCGCACGTCGTCCGGCTGGTGCGTGCGCTCGCCTCCGGTGACGCGCAGCAGCTGCTGACGACCGCGCGCGAGCTGGAAGAATTCTCGCCTGACTACCAGCAGGTACTCGAAGACCTCGCCACGTTCCTGACGCGCGTGGCCCTGCGGCAGCTGGTGGCCGGGTACGAAGGCGACGAACTGTTCGATCCGGCGATCGTCGCGGAGCTTGCCGGCGCACTGTCCGCCGAAGACGTGCAGCTGTATTACCAGACGGCCATCCTCGGTCGCCGCGATCTCGACCTGATGCCGGACAAGCGCACCGGCTTCGAGATGACGCTGGTTCGCATGCTCGCCTTCCGTCCCGCGGGTGGCGTGGCCGCGTCGGCCGGTTCGGCTGCGCCGCGTGGCAGCGGCGCTGCGCCCTCCGGTCCGTCGGCGGGAAGCGCGCCGGCCATCGTGCGGCCCGCATCCGCCGGGCCCATCGATCCCGTGCAGTGGCCGCGCGTGATCGGCGACCTCGACATCACCGGCGCGGCACGCGAGCTCGCGGCCAATTGCGTGCTGCTCGAGCACCGCGGCAATGCCGTGCGCCTCGCGGTGGACCCGAAGTTCGCGCGCACGCCGCAGAACGTCGAACGGCTGCAGCAGGCGTTGTCGAAATACCTCGGTACGCATGTGAAGCTGGAGTTCTCCGAGGGCGCGCCGCCGGTGGAAACTCCGAGCCAGAATGGCCAGCGCCGCTCGGCCGAGGCGCAGGAGGCGGCACGACGTTCACTCGAGGACGATCCGGCCGTGCGGGAAATGAAATCGCGCTTCGGCGCAACGCTGCATCCGGAGTCGGTGCGGCCCACGGAACCATGAGGAGACGATGATGCGTGGTGGCGGAAACATGATGAAGCAGGCGATGGCCCTGCAGGCCAACATGAAGAAGGCCCAGGAGGAAATCGCCGCCATGGAAGTCACCGGCGAGTCCGGTGGCGGCATGGTCAAGGTGACGATGAATGGCAAGCACGAGGTCAAGCGCGTACAGATCGAACCGCAGGTTGTGTCCGAGGATCGCGAGATGCTCGAGGACCTGATCGCGGCGGCGATCAACGACGCGGTCAACAAGGTGGACCAGCAGTCGCAGGCGCGCATGTCCAGCGTCATGTCCGGCATGCAGCTGCCGCCCGGTTTCAAGCTCCCTTTCTGACCGGCTAACTAATGCAGCACGCCGCCCCGCTGGCCAGGCTCATCGACGCGCTGCGTGCGCTTCCCGGAGTGGGCCCCAAGACCGCCCAGCGAATGGCGTTCCACCTGCTGCAGAGCGGTCGCGACGGCGCGCGCACGCTTTCGCAGGCGCTCACCGACGGCCTCGCCACCATCCACCGCTGCCGTCGCTGCCGCATGCTCACGGACGGCGAGTTGTGCTCGATCTGCGCCGCGCCGGGGCGCGACACCGCGCTGCTCTGCGTGGTGGAGTCGCCGGCGGACGTGGTCGCCGTCGAACAGTCGGGCAGCTACCGCGGCCGGTATTTCGTGCTGCACGGTCACCTCTCGCCGCTCGATGGCATCGGCCCGGAGCAGATCGGTGCGCGCGAGTACGAGACGCTGCTGGATTCGGGCGAAGTGCGCGAAGTGATCCTCGCCACCAACCCCACGGTGGAAGGTGAAGCCACCGCGCATTTTCTCGGCGAGCGCGCCGCGGAGCGCAGGATCCAGGCGAGCCGCATCGCGCACGGCGTGCCGATCGGCGGCGAACTCGAGTACGTGGACGGCGGGACGCTGGCCCATGCACTCGCGGGCCGTATCGCCCAGCGCTAGACGGGGAATGTCCCCATTCAGGAGCGCCGGTTTCGCGAGCCGGGCCCGCGTGCCTCGACGAGATCGGCGTAACGCCTGCGCATTCGTCGATAACTTTCGTAGCGGCGCGCACTCAATTCACCGGCCTCCGAGGCGGAGATCACCGCGCACTCCGGCTCCTGCATGTGGCTGCAATCCTGGAATCGACAGCCCGGTGCGAGCCGCGCGACTTCCGGAAATCCCAGGGTGCGTGCATCGAGCTGATCGACGGCCGGCGCAAAGTCGCGCACTCCCGGTGAATCGATCAGCGTGCCGCCCGAGGCCAGCCCGGGAGTCAGCAGGTACGCGCGCGATGCCGTGGTCGTGTGACGGCCTTCCTCCTCGCGCATCAGCTCGCCGGTGGTGACGGCGGCATCCGGCAGCAACGCGGCCACCAGCGACGACTTGCCGACTCCGGATTGCCCGACCAGCACGCTCACCGCGTTGCCGAGAGCGGAGCGCAGCGCGCCGAGGCCCGAGGCCTGGCGCGCCGAGCAGGTCAGGTGCGCATACCCCGCGGCCGCGAACGCCGCGATTTCCTGTTCCGCGATCTGGTTAGTCTCGAGGTCCGATTTGTTGACGGCCAGCGTGCCGGCGATGCCTGCGGCGGTGGCGGCGCACAGGTACCGGTCGACGATGAAGAAGTCCGGCGCGGGCAGCGGGGCCACGACCACCACCACCTGCGTGATGTTGGCCACCACTGGCTCGCTGACGCCGCGCAGGTTTGACCGGGCCAGCAGCGTGCGGCGCGGCAGCACCTCTTCGATCAGCACCTCGTTGTGCGCCCGGTCCTCGCGGCAGGACACGCGGTCGCCGCACACGATGACCAGCTTGCGGCCGGAAGGGCGCGCGCGCCGCTCCGTTCCCGCCGCGTCGCGCACCAGCAGGTGTCGGCCGAAAGCCGCGATCACCTCGGCCTGGAAGGTCGTGTCGTTGGCGCTGCGGCTCGAATTCATTCCCTGTAGTATCGCGTCATTCCATATGCCGAGCAGCGACTATCTGGTCTGGATAGATCTCGAGATGACGGGACTCAAGCCCGACACCGACGTGATCATCGAGATGGCCACCATCGTCACCGACGCGCAGCTCGGCGTCGTTGCCGAGGGGCCGGTGATCGCGATCCACCAGCCGCCGATGATCCTCGACGCGATGGATGACTGGAACAAGCGCACCCACGGCGCCTCCGGGCTCATCGAGCGGGTGCGCGACAGCAAGTGGACCATGGCGAGCGCGGAGAAACGCACGCTCGAGTTCCTGAACGCGCTGGTCGAACCGAATTCCTCGCCGATGTGCGGCAACAGCATCTGCCAGGACCGGCGCTTTCTTGCGCGCCACATGCCGACGCTCGAGAAGTTCTTCCACTATCGAAATCTCGACGTCAGCACCCTCAAGGAGCTGGCGCGGCGCTGGGCGCCCGGGCTGACCGGCGGCTTCGTGAAGCAGGGTGAACACAAGGCGCTCGCCGACATCCAGGAATCCATCCGCGAGCTGGCGTTCTACCGACGACAGTTGTTCGCGGAGCCGTACAACGGCTCATGAACGCGGTCCCAGGCGCGAACCGCCCGCGCGTCCCCGGATTCGGCGATGTCGTGGCTGCCGCCGCGCGTATTTCGCCGCACATCGTCCGCACGCCGGTCATGCGCTCCGCCGCGTTCGATGCGCGCGCGGGCTGCGAGGTGTATTTCAAGTGCGAGAACCTGCAGACCGGGGGCGCCTTCAAGTTCCGTGGCGCGATGAACGTGTTGCTGCAGCTCGACCCGGCGCGCACGCCGGTGGTCATCACCCACTCGTCCGGCAATCACGGCACGGCGCTCGCGCTCGCCGCGCGCTCGCGCGGCATGCGCGCCATCGTGGTCATCCCGCGCGATTCCACGCGCTCCAAGATCGCCGCCATCGAAGCCGCGGGCGCGCGCGTGGAGTTGTGCGATCCCGGGCTGCCGGCGCGCGAGAAACGCCTGGCCGAGATCCTGGCGAATGAAACCGCGGAACTCGTCCATCCGTTTGACGACCCGCGCATCATCGCGGGGCAGGGCACTGCCGCGTTGGAATTCCTCTCCGAAATCCCGGCCCTCGATCTGATCAGCACGCCCGTGGGTGGTGGTGGGCTGATCGGCGGTACCGCGCTCGCGGCGAGGGCGGTGGCGCCGAAAATCCGCGTCGTCGCCGCCGAGCCAGCGCAGGCCGACGATGCCTGGCAGTCGTTCCGCAGCGGTGAACGGCGCGCGGTGAGCGCGCCGCAGACCATCGCCGACGGGTTGCGAGGGTCGATCGGCGTGCTGAATTTCGAGTTGCTGCGCACCCTGGTCGACGACGTCGTGACGGTCAGCGAGGCCGAGATTGTCGCGGCCATGCGCGTGGTGCTCGGCGACCTGAAGCTTGTCATCGAGCCGTCGTCGGCAGTGCCCGTGGCTGCGCTGCTGGCGGGGCGCCTCGGTGGAACCGGAAAACGAATCGGCATCGTCCTGTCGGGCGGAAACGTCGACCTCGATGCCTGCCCGTTCCTCGCGGGTGTTCGGCTGCCTTGATGTAAAAAATTCTTTACATCCCCCGGAGCCTCAATGTAAGGTAAACATTACATCGAGGAGGCACTTCATATGGGTTCGGCACAGCGTCTGTCATGGGTTGTCCTGTTGGTCGCCACGGCGGGCTTGCTCGGGGCGCTGTTCGGCCCCAGCGAGCGCTGGGGCGGCGTGGATCTCGGCGCTACGGGCGCCGCGGTCTTCATGCTGGCGCTGGCCGCGGCCATCTGGCTGTTCGCGGCACGCGGCGATCAGGTATTCCCCGAGCACATGTCGGTGTCAGAACGCCGGGCCTGGGTGGGCCTCGCGTTCATCGCGGTCATCCTCGCCACCTTCATGCGACAACTCTGGGCGCTTTCCGGCCGCGCGGTGGTGCCGGAATACATCCATGGGCTGTTCTCGCACCAGTTCCTGCAGAGACTGATCACGCTCATCATCGCCTGGTCGGTGATTTCCTGGCTCATCGGACGGCAGGGCGGCGAAGTGGAAACAGACGAACGCGATTTGCGCCTGCGGCATCGTGCGGATCGCGCCGGGGATTGGGCGTTCACGCTGATTGTGATCGCGGGTATTTGTGTGCTGGCATCGATACCGGCGCCGCTGCTCGCGTGGTGGCTGTCGCCCATCGTGCTGGCGAACCTGCTGATCGGTCTGTTGATCGCAAAGTCGCTGGTGGAGCACGTTGCGCTCGCGTTCGCCTATCGCGCGGGCCGTGCATGAGCGATCACATCGTCAATCGCATCCGCGAGTGGCGAGTGTTGCGCGCGCCGATGACACAAGCGGAACTTGCGCAGGCCTGCGGTGTCACGCGGCAGACCATCATCGCGCTCGAAGCGGGGAAATATTCCCCGTCGCTGGAACTCGCATTCAAGCTCGCGCGTGCCCTCGGACGCAACCTCGAAGAGGTTTTTCAGTACGCAGAAAAAAATTAGCGGTGCGCGAACTGCATCACGCCCGATTGGCTTGAGTTTTGCGTCTTGAATGATCGTGTTGGTCCGATATATTCGGACTCAATGTTGAGTGACACGTTATCAATCGTCTCCTGGCGTGCTCGCCCGCGCAGCTTCGTCGCGCTGATGTCGCTGTACGAGAGCAACTACCTGCGACTGGCGTCGCTGGCCGGGGACCTGCGCCGGCTGCCGGACAGCTGCATTTCGCGGGTGCCGGACGACTGTGAATTGCGTCTCAGCGTCACGGAGCGGTCGCCTTACACCACCAGCTTCGACCTCACCTACCTGTTCGTCGAAGGCTCGACCTTCCCGGACATGCGCGTGCGCATCTACCACGATGCGCGGCTGGTGGAGGCCCAGGAATGGGCTACCCAGCACGATCACCTGGCCCTCAAGGCGTTGCGGGGCGTGGCGGAGCGTGAACTGGATCAGCGATGGGCCCGGAATACGATGCTAAATAAGTGGCTGGAGTACTGCATCGATCGCGGCCACGGGTTCCGTCCCTGAAAGAACGACCCCGGCACCGCGCTGGGGTCTATGAAAGCGCTGAAGCCCTTCCGGTTTTTCGGCAACAACAATTCTGCCGAACAGGCGCCGTCCGAAGACGGGCGCGTCGTCGAGCTTTTCCGCAGCCGTGCCGAGTTGCGCAAGCAGCACGATGAACTGGGTGCGGAAGTGCAGCGGCTGCGAGACCGCCTGAAACAGCAGGAAGGCGCCACGGCGCGCGTCCAGGAAATGATCGAGGCGCTGGAGAAGCGACTCGAGTCGGCCGACACCGGCCTGTCCACTCTGGTTTTCTATCACCTGCGCGCCCTGTGGGGCGACGGGCGCGAGATCATCTCGCTGCTGGTGAACGATCTGTCCGCCAAGCAGGAAGAGCGTGAGCGCAAGGCGTTTGCGCTCGAAGGCAACCGTCGCCAGTTCCAGCAGCGCCAGTCGAGCGAACAGCAATTGCGCCAGGCCGAGTCGGCCATCGTGATGGCGCGACAGCAGCTCGCGGCATTCGAGGCGCGTCTCGCCAAACTCGACAAGTGGTGGCACCGATGGCAGCGGCCCAAGCTGGCCGCGCAGCGTCCGGCGATGCAGGCCGCACTGGCGAGCGCCGAAAGCACGCTGCAGGCTGCGCGCGCCCGCTGCGAGCAGATCGAAAAGGCCGGCGCCGGCGAGTTTCCGGGCATTTCGGTCGAATCGAAGCGCGCCATCAATCTCGCGGCCATCGCCTGCGCGGAAGCTCTTTGCCTGCGCCTGGCACGCACCAACCTGGTGTCCGCGGCGCGCGCGGCCATGTCGACGCGCGAGTCCAGCGAGCACTACGGCGATCTCGCCGCCTGCGTGTCCATCATGAGCGACATCGTCAAGGCCCGGAACCTGCTCAAGCAACGCGCCGGCATTACGCAGGAAGTGGCGGTGCGCAGCGAGCGGCTGCGTTCCACGGCTGCCTACCTCGGGGATTTCGAGACCATTCCGATTCCCGAATCCTGCGCTGTGTCGGAAGGCGACGTGATCACGCACGGCTCGCAGGGCGTGACGGCAGCCAGGCTGCCGAACGTGGTCGCGGAAGACACCTGGGACCTGTTCAAGGTCCTGCTGCGCTGAACGGCACGCGGCGGGCGCCGCGTCCGCCGGTCAATCCTTCTTCTTGTCGCTGGTCTGCACGGTGCGCGTGGGCGTCGCGTGCAGCGGACGCACTCCCGTCACCATGTCCGACATGACCTCGGCAGCCTGGTCCAGCACGGTGTCGGGCAGCTTCGCGTCTGCCAGTTCTTCACTGGTCTTGAGTGCCGGCAGGCCTTGAGCCGCGCGCCGCGCGTTCTCGCGCGCCAGCCGATCCTTCTCGAGGCGCTCGCGTTCGGCCTTGCGCTGCTGCAGGTTGAGCGACAGCGAGGTCTGCTTGCGCATCGCGTCGTTGGCCGCGAGATCGGCCACCAGCCAGCGATAGTCGGGATCCTTGTCGGCGCGGGTCTTCTCTTCGGTGACCAGCACCGGGATGTTCGGCTGCTGCGCCTTGGCTTCGCTGCGGAAGGGCACGCCGGCGATGCGATCCCAGGGCAGGGCGCCTTCGAGCGCGCTTTCGCCGAATTCTTCCAGGTCGATGTTCGACGGCAGCGTGACGTCGGGTTCGACGCCGCGATGCTGGGTGCTTTCACCCGTCACACGATAGAACTTGCCGATGGTCACCGTGAGCTGGCCATTCACCGGGCGCGGCGACCAGCGGTCGAGCGGCACCAGGTTCTGCACGGTGCCTTTGCCGAAGGTGCGCTGGCCGAGGATCGTGGCGCGGTGATAGTCCTGCAGCGCGCCGGCGAAAATTTCCGAAGCCGAGGCGCTGAAGCGATCCACCAGCACCGCGAGCGGGCCGGCATAGGCGACGCCGGATTCCGGATCGTCCTGCACTTCGAGCTCGCCGGTCGTGACCTTGAGCTGCACTACCGGGCCCTTGTCGATGAACAGGCCGGTGAGCGCGGTGGCCTCGGGCAGATAGCCGCCGCCGTTGCCGCGCAGATCGAGGACCAGGCCGTCGATCTTCTCGGTCTTGAGCTCGTTGATCAGTCGGCGCACGTCGCGCGTGGTCGAGCGGAATTCCTTGTCGCCGTTGTTCTGTGCCTCGACGTCCTGGTAGAACGCCGGCACGTTGATGATGCCGACGCGGATTTCCTTGTCGCCGCGCTTGATGGTGCGCAGTTCTTTCTGCGCGGCCTGCGCTTCGAGCGTCACCTTGTTGCGTGTGAACTCCAGCGTCTTCTCCGGGGTGCCGGGCGCGGCGCCCGCCGGCAGTACCTGCAGGCGTACCTGCGTGCCGGCACGGCCGCGGATCAGCTGCACGACGTCGTCGATGCGCCAGCCGAGCACGTCGGTGACCGGACCTTCCTTGCCCTGGCCGACACCGGTGATGCGGTCCTTGACCGACAACGTGCCGGCGACGGCCGCCGGGCCGCCTTCGATCACGTTCATGATGGTCACGTAGTCATCGACGAGCTGCAGCGACGCGCCAATGCCGTCGTAGTTGAGGCTCATCTGGATGCGGTATTCCTCGGAGCTGCGCGGCGAGAAGTAGCTCGAGTGCGGGTCATAGGCGCGCGCGTAGGAATTCATCAGTGATTCGAACACGTCGTCGGCGCTCACCTGGTCGATGCGCTTCAGCGTGGTCTCGTAGCGCTTCTTGAGCAGCTTGGTGGACTCGTCCCAGGATTTGCCGGTGAGCAGCAGCGACAGGGCGTCGTTCTTCACGCGCTTGCGCCACCACTCGTCGAGCTCGGTCTGGGAGGTGGCCCACGGCGCCTTTTCCCGGTCGAACTCGAAGGTTTCGTTCAGCGTCCAGTCCGGCTCCTTGTCGAGCTGCGCGATGGCGTACTTGATGCGCTCGCGGTTGCGCTGCTGGTAGCGCGCGAAGATGGCGAATGCCGGGTCCACGTCGCCGCTGCGGATCATGTCGTCGAAGCGCAGCTTGTACTGCTCGAATTCCGCGACGTCCGTGGCCAGCAGGCTGGTGTGCTGGCTGTCGATGCTCTCGAGGTAGCGGGCGTAAACCACCGCCGACATCTTGTCGTCGAGTTTCGAGCCGCTGTAGTGCATCCCTTCGAGCATGTTGCCGACACGGCGCGCCACCGAGCGATGGCGTTCGGTGGGAACCACCGAGCCGGCGGGCAACTGGGTGTTGGCGGGCGCCTGGGTGGACGCGGTCAACACCAGAAGGGCGGCCAGCGTCGCGGGAGCGAGCCAGCGGGACGAGCGAATGAGGGAGGAATTCATGCGGCGAGTTGTCTTCCGGCTTGAAAAGGATCCGTACAATTGAACAGTAAGGCCGCGCGGCGGCCTCCATCAAGTGTCGACCGCCCCAAACTGAGGCTAATCCATGCGCCCATTTGTCGTTCTCCTTGGAATCGTGATGGGCTCGACAGTCTCCATTGCAGTTGCACTGTTGCTCACCGGGGTGGTTTTTCTGCTGCTGCCAGAACACTCCGACCGGCTCGCCGACGAGCGCCGGCCCCTGCTGCTGGCCTGCAGCCTGTCGCTGGTCCTGGCGGCCATCGCGGTCACCAGCTTTTACGGGGAATTGCGCCGTCGCGCATGGCGTTATACGGCCCACGGGGCGCTGGCGGCGATCCTGGCCGTCGCCCTGTGGACGTATTGGCCGAGGAAGTGAAGCGCGCCTGCATTGGGAAGTTCGAGCGCAGGCGGGCCCGGTTGGTTCCGGGGCCCGGCAAATGCCGGGCAGGGCGGTATCCGGGGGCTCCCCGAGGGGAAGTCCTGTCGACGGGTCAGCGGCGGTCGCGCCGTGTTTTCCAGGCTTCCCGCGCCGACTTGCCGTTGGTGCTGTTGTACGGGTCGCAGCCCTGCGGCTCGCTCGTTGGAAACAGGAAGTCACCTAACAAGGTGACCTTCACGTTCTGGCTCTGATTCTCCGCGGACGGCTGTTTTTCTTTTCGGTCCATGGAGCGCTGATTTGCGCGCTCCCTGGCCCTTTGGTCCGCGAGGTAGTACTCGCTCATTTGTCTTTCCGTTCCCCTGACCTGCAAGAGATCCTTCGCGTCCAGTGTCGCTGAAATGCGTCACAACTTTGGTCTCGGGGAATGCCCGAGGGCGGGAATATCGTGACCCGGTTCACGTTTCGCCGCGAACGCTTTTACTTATATCTTGCGCAGGATGAGCCCGAACACCCGGAACAGTGTCAGGAAGATGAACGGGCCGAAGACCACCACCCAGCAGCTGGGTCGCGGCTCGAACAGGCCTTTGAAGAAGTCGAAGTACAGGGAGAACACGCCACCGTTGGCGTAGGGCATGAGCGTGTACCGGCCCGCGAGGTAGATGAGCGCGGGCATGACGAACAGCCCGACGAACAGCGCGAGCCCGAATGTCATTGCTTCGAATGTGGGTCGCGACTGCGAAAAGTAGTAGTCGCGCGCACGCGTGAACCAGGTGAACAACGTGTGTCCAAGCCCCCGTAGTCCCGTCGATCGGCGGGAAAGCGCGCGCATAATAGCGCATGAACAAAATCAGGGCGGCGGTAGTTGGTGTCGGTTATCTCGGTCGCTTCCATGCGCAGAAATACGCGCAACTTTCCGGCTGCGAACTGGTCGCGGTGGTCGACGGCCGCGAAGAAATCCGCAACGCGGTGGCCACCGAAGTGCGCAGCCGCCCGGTATCCGACTACCGGGAACTGCTCGGCAAGGTGGACGCGGTCAGCGTGGTCACACCGACGCCGGCGCATTTTGAAATCGCGGACGCCTTTCTCGCCGCCGGCGCGCACGTGCTGGTCGAGAAACCCATCACCGAAACTCCGGAGCAGGCGCGGCGCCTGATCGAACGCGCCGCCTCGCAGCGGCGCATCCTGCAGGTGGGGCACCTGGAACGCTTCAACGCGGCGATCCTGGGCGCCGAGCCGCACCTGAGCTCACCGCGCTTCATGGAGTGCACGCGGCTGGCGCCCTACAAGGAACGCGGCACCGACGTGAACGTGGTCCTCGACCTCATGATCCACGACATCGACCTGGTGCAGTCGCTGGCCAACAGCGAAATCGAGAGCATCGATGCCGTCGGTACGCCGGTCTTCACGGGGGAGATCGACTTCGCCAACGCGCGACTGCGTTTCGCGAACGGCTGCGTGGCCAACATCACGGCGAGCCGCGTCAGCATGAAAACTGAACGCAAGCTGAGGATCTTCGAAGATGCAGCCTACATATCCCTCGACCTGCAGCAGAAGATTCTGACGCTGATTCGCAAGCGCGACGCGGCGCCAGCGCCCGGACAGCTGCCGGTCAGCATCGAGGAAGCCAATCTCGAGCAGGGCGACGCCCTGAAGAGTGAAATCGAATCGTTCCTGGAATGCATACGGAACGACCGCCGCCCGATCGTGTCAGGTGAAGATGGGCTGCGCGCGCTGGAGACCGCGATCCGCATCACCGAGCAGGTGCACGCGAATCTGGAACGCCAGAAGGCGGCTTCGTCTTGAACGCCATGTATTGAAAGAGGAGTCGGCGCACTTACATACCCCGCATGGACACCATCCGACCGCTGATTGACGTGCGAAAGACGCTCGACATCGATCTCGTCGCCGATTTCACCTGTCCCTGGTCCTGGCTCGGGATGGCGCAGCTCACCCGTGCGCTCGGCAGCCTGTCGGGTGACGTTGAAACGCGCCTACGCTGGCATCCTTTCCGCATGGCGCCGGCCGCGGCCGGCAAGAATCCGCGCAGCTTCCACGACTACCTCGCCGAGCGGCTGCCCGCCGGAATCAGCGTGCCCTTCGCGGAGAAAAGCCTGACCGAGGCCGGGCGGGAGCTCGGACTTGAATTCCATTTCGAGAAGCTCGGTGCCCTGCCGAGCACCTCGGAAGCGCACCGGCTGGTGCAACTCGCCATGGGCGAGGGGCGTCATGCAAATGTCGCCGCCGCGATCTTCCGGGCCTACTTCGAGAGCGGCGCCAACATCGGCGACGTCAGCGTACTGAGCGACATCGGCGCGTCGGCCGGCCTCAGCGACAAGACCCTGCAGGCTTTCCGCGAGACCCGCGAAGGTGATGCGGCGCTTGCCGGGAGTGAAGAGCGCCTGCGGGGCTTTGGCGTGCGCACCGTGCCGAACCTGTTGTTCGGCGGCCGCGTGCTCGTGCCCGGCACCGTGAACGTGGCGACGTACGTGCACGCGCTCGACCAGGCGCTGTTTCCGGCGTCCGACGAAGAGGCGCAGGAAAAGCCGACGCTTCACTGACCTGGGGCGGAGGCCGCCGTTCTGGCGGCCTCCGCCCGGAGGCGCTACCTTAGCGCCCGCATGTCTCAACCCAATCCCAGGCCGGATCTCGCGTCCGATTTTCGTTCGATCGTCGGTGAGCAGGGAATGCTCACGGGCAGCGCGGTTCGCGAGCGCGGCAGCGCGATTTTCCACGGCAAGGTCGAAGCCGACATCCTGCTCCGGCCGCGCAGCACCGAGCAGGTGTCGGCCATTCTCAAACTCTGTCATGCACGCGGTCAGACCGTCGTTACCCACGGCGGCCTCACCGGATTGGTGCAGGGCGCGGACGCCGGACATCGCGACATCGTGCTGTCGATGGAAGCGATGAACGCCATCGAGCGCGTCGACGTGGCCGGCCGATCGTTGCGCGCGCAGGCCGGCGTGCAGCTCGGGCGGGTGCAGCGCGAAGCCGAGGAACACGGCATGGTGTTCCCGCTCGACCTCGGCGCGCGCGACAGCTGCACCGTCGGCGGCAACATCTCCACCAATGCCGGCGGACTGCGGGTCCTGCGATACGGAATGATGCGCAACCTGGTGCTGGGCGTCGAAGCCGTGCTCGCCGACGGCACCGTGCTCACCTCGCTGAATCGCATGCTCAAGAACAATGCGGGCTACGACCTCAAGCAATTGTTCATCGGCAGCGAAGGCACGCTCGGTATCGTGACGCGCGCCGAGCTTCGGCTGGTGTCGCGAACCCGCAGCCAGGAGACGCTGCTGGCGTCGCTGCCGAGCTTTGATGCCATGGTCGACCTGTTGGGTCGGCTCGACTCGGGTCTCGGCGGACAATTGGCCGCGTTCGAGGCGTTGTGGGGCAACTATTACGACGTCAACACCACCGAGCCCGCGAAAAACACGCCGCCGCTGCCACGCGGCGCGCCTTACTACGTGATCGCGGAGACACTGGGTGGCGATCCGGAGGCGGATCGCGCGCGGCTCGAAGCCGTGCTCGGCGAGGCGCTCGAGGCGGGCGCGGTGAGCGACGTGGTGATCGCGAACTCCGAAACCGAACGGCGCGCCATATGGGCTATCCGCGAGGATGTCTGGCAGGTGCAGAACATCGGTGCGTTGCTCACCTTCGACGTGAGCCTGCCCATCGAGAACATGAAGGCGTACGCCGGTGAGGTGTGTGATTCGGTGCGGGCCTTTGCCGGCGAGAACCGCGCATTCATCTTCGGGCACATGGCCGACGGCAACCTGCACATCGTCGTGGCCGCGGGTGACGACGCCGTCACGCGCGCCAAGGTCGAGGACATGGTGTACCGTCCGCTGGCCGTCATTGGCGGCTCGGTGTCGGCGGAACACGGCATCGGGCTTGAAAAACGCGCCTATCTGCCGCTGTCGCGCACGCCCGCGGAAATCTCCACCATGCGGCTGCTCAAGAAGGCGCTGGACCCCAAGGGCATACTGAATCCAGGGAAGGTTTTTGCATGAGCCAACCGGCGCATCTCGAGCGCGGCAAGCGTGAAGTTACCGTGGCGGCGATGCAGTTCGCCTGCAGCTGGGACGTGGACAAGAACATCGCCAACGCCGAGCGGCTGGTGCGCGAAGCGGCGAAGCGCGGGGCGCAGGTCATCCTGATCCAGGAACTGTTCGAGACCCCGTACTTCTGCATCGAGCAGGACTCGCGCCACCTGCGCGCCGCGACCACCGTGGCCGACAACCGCGCCATCCGGCATTTCGCGCCCATCGCGCGCGAGCTCGGCGTGGTGCTGCCCATCAGCTTCTTCGAGAAGGCGAACAACTCGTACTTCAATTCGATCGCCATCCTGGATGCGGACGGCACGAATCTCGGTGTGTATCGCAAGGCGCACATCCCGAACGGGCCCGGTTACCAGGAGAAGAACTACTTCAGCCCGGGTGACACGGGTTTCATGGTGTTCGACACCCGCTACGCGCGCATCGGAGTCGCGATCTGCTGGGACCAGTGGTTCCCGGAATGCGCGCGTGCCATGGCGCTCAAGGGTGCGGAGATGCTGTTCTATCCCACGGCCATCGGCAGCGAGCCGCCGCCGGCGCTGCCGGTGAATTCGCGCGACCATTGGCAGCGGACCCAGCAGGGGCACGCGGCCGCCAACCTGATGCCGGTGGTGGTGTCGAACCGCATCGGCACCGAACGCGCGCTGCAGGACCCCGAGAAGCTGTACATCCGGTTCTACGGTTCGAGCTTCATCGCCGATCCCACCGGTGCCAAGGTCGCCGAGGCCGACGACGAACACGAGGCCGTGATCACCGCGAAGTTCGACCTCGAACGCATCGCCGAGCTGCGCAACAACTGGTTCGTGTTCCGCGACCGGCGGCCGGAGCTGTACGGCGCGCTGACCACCTACGACGGCACGTTTCGGTCCTGAGGCGCGGACTCGCGTGGCTGGCGCCATCCTCGGGATTTCCGCGTTCTATCACGACAGCGCCGCGGCGCTGCTGATCGACGGGCGGCTGGTCGCCGCCGCTCAGGAGGAACGTTTCACGCGGCGGCGGCACGACGCCGCGTTTCCGCGTGAAGCCATCCGTTACTGCCTGCGCGAGTCGGGTTTGCCGCTGGCGCGGCTCGATCACGTGGTCTTCTACGACAAGCCCATCGAGAAATTCGACAGGTTGCTCGAAACCTGCCTCGCCTGCGTGCCGCGCGGCTTCCGCTCGTTCATGCATTCCATGCCCACCTGGGCCGGCGAAAAGTTGTACATGAAGGACCGGCTGCGCAACAGCCTCGCGGAGGCCGGCGCGTGCAAGCGCGCAGACTTGCCGCCGCTGCTGTTCACCGAGCATC